>JAABUQ010005977.1_pt1 | contig 18859 bp, 14 predicted proteins | sample 5560001 | NCBI WGS metagenome assembly JAABUQ01 (sample SAMN10711888, study PRJNA513371) | rock metagenome | isolation source: Antarctica rocks | place: Antarctica: Victoria Land, Finger Mt nord | collected 2015-12-18
TGTCGGCTATCAGGTTCACGCCCTGGCGAACTCGCTGGTGCGCCGGGGCCACGAAGTTACGGTCTTCAGCCAGACCACTGCTTCTGCCGATACTCACTATAAAGTCGTTGTCGTACCCCCAAAGACGCGGCTGAAGACCTTTGGGTTTGCATGGGATTTGCGCCGCTATGACTTTCGCCGGTTTGACGTGCTGAACGCCCACGGCGACGACTGGTTTCTCTGGGGAAAATCTCGTCCGCGCCATGTGCATACGTTCCACGGCTCCTGCCTTGCCGAAACGCTGCACGCCCGCGGCCTGACGGCCAAGACGCGCATGGCGGTGCTTGCGCTGTGCGAGTACAGCGCGGCGGCGCTGGCCGATGAGCTGGTGACGGTCTCTGCAAATACGCAGCATTACCTGCCGTTTGTCAAGAAAGTCATTCCCTGCGGCGTAGATTTGGAGGCGTTCTCGCCTGGCGGCGAGAAGTCAGGTGTCCCGTCGCTGCTGTTTGTCGGCACGATGCACGGACGCAAGCGCGGCGCGATGCTGCTGGACTTGTTCCAAAAAGAAGTTCGTTCGCAGGTGCCGAATGCCGAGTTCTGGGCCGTCTGTGAAAACCCCATAGAGGGGCCAGGCGTGCGCTGGTTCGGGCGCGTTCCCGCCGAAACGCTGACCGATCTGTACCGCCGGGCGTGGGCGTTCTGCCTGCCCAGCACCTATGAAGGCTTCGGCGTACCATACATTGAAGCGATGGCCTCGGGTGTTCCCGTGGTTGCTTCGCCGAATGTCGGGGCGCGTGAGGTTTTACAGGAAGGCAAAAGCGGGTTAGTTGTTCCCGACGCTGAACTGAGCGCGGCGCTGGTCCGGGTGCTGACCGACGACGCCTTGCGCTCCGAGATGCGCTCGGCGGGTTTGATCCGCGCTCAAGACTTCGGCTGGGACCGGGTTTGCGCTCAGTATGAAGCCGTGTATGCGCCATCTCAGGCAGCCCCCCAGCCCCCAATAATGGGGGAGCAGGATAAGAAACGAGATAGGCAACCGGCAGGCTCCGGTTCCCCGCCCCATTTAAACAGGGGTGGGGGCTAGGGGGCGTTTTCTGGTTTCATTATGAACATTGCGATTTTTGCCAGCGCTTTTTATCCGCACTTCGGCGGCGTCGAAGAAGCCTGCCGGCATCTGGCGCTGGAATATCTTGGACGCGGGCACGGCGCATCCATTATCACGACTCAGCACCCGAGCGACCTGCCCGCGCACGAGACCGTGCAGGGCGTGGATGTCTGGCGGTTTCCCTTTGAGATGCCCCGCGCCCGTCCTGCCGGGCTAGCCCAGTTCGCCCGCGCGTTTCCGGCCGAGCGCCGCGCCGTGGAGGTGACGCTGCGGCAGCTCAAAGCCGACATGATCCATGTCCAGTGCGTCGGCCCAAATGGTTTCTACGCGCTCTGGGCGGCGCAGGATACTGGCCTGCCGCTGGTAGTCACGACGCAGGGCGAACGCACAATGGACGCGGGCCAGTTGTACCAGAAAAGCGCGGCGGCGAACTGGACCCTGAAGCAGCTTCTGAAACGCGCGGATTATGTGACGGCCTGCTCGGAGCAGACGCTGGACGACGCCAAAAAGTTCGCAGGCTTCTCGATAGATGCGAAGAGCCGGGCGGTCTACAACGGCATTGACCTGCGCGAGTTCGACGCCAACCTGACGCCGTATCCTCATCCACGTCCGTATATCTTAGGCATCGGGCGCGTCGTGCCGCAAAAAGGCTTTGATCTGCTGATTGACGCCTATTCGCGCCTGCTGTACCGGCGTCCCGATGCGCCGGACCTGATCATTGCCGGCGACGGACCGGAGCGGGAGCGCTTGCAGGCGCAGGTGAACGATCTGGGCCTGACAGAGCGCATTCACCTGATTGGCCGGGCGGACCGGATGCAAGCCGTGCGTCTGTTTCACGGCTGCACGTTCTTCGTGCTGCCGTCACGCCAGGAGCCGCAGGGCATTGTGAGTTTAGAAGCGATGGCCTGCGGCAAAGCCGTCGCTGCCGCCTGCGTGGGCGGCGTCCCGGAGATCGTGCAGGAAGGCGAGACCGGCCTGCTGTTTCGGGGCGGCGACGCCGTCGCGCTGGGCGCGACTTTGGAAAGATTGCTGGCCGACCCCGAATGTGCCGCCGCGATGGGTCGTGCCGGGCGGGCGCGGGCCGAAGCGCACTTCACCTGGGAGCGCATCGCCGACCAGTACTTTCAGATTTACGAACAAGTCTCATCCAAGAATTAAGCCATGCAAGACCTGATTTTCGTATCAATGGAGAACTGGGATGATGTCTGGCGGCGCAACCAGTTTCTGTGCGCTGGGCTGGCGCGGCGTTTCCCGGATCGCAAGATTTTGTTTGTCGGCCTGCCGATCAATGTCACTAACGACATTCGGCGCGGGCGTCTGCCGAACTTAAACCAGACCGACAGTGCGGTGCCGGGGCTGCCGAGTATCACGCTAACCCGCCCGCTGAAGCTGCTGCCGGACACGCTGGGGTGGGGCAGGCGGCTGAATGAAGCGCTGCTCCGCAGACACGTCCGCGCTGCTGCCCGGCGTCTCGGGATGAAGTCGCCGGTCCTCTGGCTGAACCCGCATTCGGCGGTCCACATGGCCGGACAGATGGACGAGTCGCAGGTCATTTATGACATCACGGATGACTGGACGACGCTGACCCAGTCTCCGGCGCTGACGAAGCTGACTGTTGCCCAGGATGCCGCGCTGTGCCGCCGCGCGGACGCCGTCATTGTCTGCTCCGAGAGGCTGTACGACATGAAGCAGGGTTTCACGGAGCGTCTTTATTTGATCCCAAACGGCGTAGATGCCGATCATTACAAAAGCGTTTTGAATGGTGCCGGGCCGCTGCCGGCTCCCGCGGATGGCTGGGCGAGGCCGGTACTGGGCTATACCGGAACCATTCACCCTGACCGGGTGGACGTGCCGCTGGTGGAATCTCTGGCGAAGCGGTTCCCGTCTGGAACAATCGCGCTGGTCGGGCCAAACATGCTGGCGGGAGAAGACCGGCAGCGCCTGGCCGCCTGCGGGAACGTCGTCTTGACGGGTCCGGTTCCGTATGCTGAAGTTCCTGAAATCATGCGGGCGTTTGACGTTTGCATCACCCCGCACCGGGTTACACCGTTCACCGAGAGCCTGAACCCAATCAAGCTCTGGGAATATCTGGCAGCCGGGAAGCCGATTGTCGCTACTCCTGTTGCTGGGTTCCGGGACTACCCGCAGCTTGTGCATCTTGCGTCCGATGCGAACGGTTTTGCATTGGCTGTCGAGTCCGCGCTGACCGAAGACCCCGCCGTCGGGGAAGCGCGGCGTTCCGAAGCCCGCCGCCACTCGTGGAACAGTCGGCTGGACCAAATCGTAGAAGTCATGGACAGCAAGAAAGAACTCAGCCGTGTCTGCTAAAGAGCCAATTCCAGAAGTCTCGGTTATCATCGTCAGCTACAACACGCGCCAGATGACCCTGGACTGCCTGCACACGCTGGAGGCCGGGCTGGAAGGCCTGAGCGCCGAAATTTGGGTCGTAGACAACGCTTCGGCGGACGGCAGCGCGGCAGCCATTTGCGCTGAGTTCCCCGATGTCCATGTCATAAACAATCCGGTCAATGCGGGCTTCGGCGCGGCGAACAATCTGGCTCTGAAGCAAGCTAAAGGCGAGTTTCTGTTGCTGCTGAATACCGATGCGTTTGCCAAGCCCAGCGCGGTCTCGGCTCTTGTGGACTACCTGAAAACACACCCGAAAGCGGGCATTGTGGGACCGCGCCTGCTGAATGCTGACAGCTCGCTGCAGCGATCGTGCTACCGCTATCCGTCGCCGGGCCGGGCCTGGCTGGAAAACCTGGGGCTGTCCGGTCTTGTCGCCCGGCACGGCGCTCTCGGCGACTATTCGGCCTGGGCGCATGACAGGGACCGCCCGGTGGAGTGGGTGATTGGAGCCTGCCTGCTGGTGCGGCGCGAAGCGTATGTGCAGGCGGGCGGGTTTGACGAAGCGTTTTTTATGTACCAGGAAGAAACCGACTGGCAGAAGCGGGTGCGGGACGCAGGCTGGGAGATTGCGTTCACGCCGTCGGCGGTCGTGACTCATCTCGGCGGAGCCAGCGGAGCGTCGGAGCGGGCCAGCATTAACGCCCACTTTTTTGACAGCTTGGACTATTTTATCCGCAAGCATCATGGCCTTGCCGGGCTGGTGTCGCTGCGGCTGGCGATGGTTGTCGGGGCGGCGGCACGGACCGTAGCCTGGGGCGGCATTGCCGCGCTGCTGCCGCGCCGCCGGTCGGCGGCGCAGGCCAAAACCCGTTTGCAAGCCTGGCTCTGCGTCCGGCAGGTGACTCAGTGGCGCGGCGCGGGAAAAGGAGCAAGAGCGTGAACTTTCCAGCGCAGGATACTGAAAAGCACATTATTAAATCATTGCCGGACACACTGAATGTGCGGCGTGTGCCGGGCATACTGCTGTGGCTTTTGGCTGCCGTGATCTTGGTCAAGCTCGCGCTGGTCAGCCTGCTCATTCCGGCGGCAATTCTTTATGTCGTGGCGTTCGGATTCGTTTCTTATTACTATCCCGGTGCGGCGCTGATGCTGATCTTTGCGTCGGCTCCATTTCAGAACGACTTATCGGGTGGCGGGGGCGCGAAGTTCTCCATTGCAGAAATCAACCTCCTGCTCACCCTGCCGGTGCTGTATCTGCGCTGCCTGGTGCAGAAGCTGCGGCTGCATGTGGGGCCGATACTGATTCCTGTTCTGCTGTACTTTACGGTCTGTTTGTATTCATCGGCGATCCACTGGCTCGGGCCAGTCGCGCTTATCTCTTTGGTGCAAATGTTCTTGTATTTGGTTGTCGTCGTCTGCATTTTCTGCGTGTTCGTTACCGACATTCGTCAATACTGGGCCGGATTTTATTTGCTGGTCTGCGTCGGCGTCTTTCTCGCAATTGCGGGTATGGTGACGAACTACTGGTTTATCGGCCTGAACAAGAACGGCATTGCGGCATCGCTGGCCTGCTGTTTTTTGGTCACGACCGAGCTGATTTTGTCTGCCCCGACCGCCCGGCTGCGGCGTGTGCTGCTGGCGGCGCTCGGGGTGATTTCGCTGGGCCTGCTGTTTTCTCTGTCGCGCGGCGCGTGGCTAGGAACGCTCGGCGGCGTACTTTTGATCTTCACGCTGCGGGGCCGGCTGCTGCTGCTGGTGAAGATCTTCGTTTGCCTGCTGCCGCTTCTCGCCGTCTTCTGGTTTACATTGCCGCAGCACTCCCGCGACTACACGACGGGCTTTGGCACGGAACACTATAACATCAAGCTGCGCTATGAGTCGGTGGACATGGCTGAGGGTTATTTTCACCAAAGCCCGGTTTTCGGCATGGGCGTCGGCCTGCGTAAGAACTATGACGCTACCAATCTGCTGCTGCTGACGCTGGCGGAGACCGGGGTTCTGGGCGCGGCGGCGCTGATTCTCATTCATGCCGTGTTCTTTGGGATGATCTGGCGGGCGCAGAAGCGGATCGCCCGCTCCGAAATGCTCTTCTCGCTGCTGTCCATTGGCGGGGCGCTGCTGCTGAACAAGTTTGTGCACGGCATGGTGGACCAGTACTGGAGCCGGGGCGCGGTCATGGCGGCCTGGGCGGGAGCGGGCATGGCAACGCGGGCCTACTACGTCGCGATGAGCCGCGCTCCGGCTCCCACACAAGGCTGGGAAACTCTAGTCATGGCACCGCAGACACAGATAGTCCGTGCCGAACTGGAAACGCGCGTATGAAGACTTGTTCATGAAGAGCCGCCTATGAAAATCGCCGTCTCGTTTCCAAGCTGTCACCGGCGCGGCGGCATTGAGCGCTGCGTTCTGGAAGCCGTCAACTTTCTCGCAGATTCGGGCCATGAGGTCCATTTGCTGACGGCTGACTGGGACCGAGACGCCCTGCATTCCGCCGTTCATGTCCATGCTATTCCTCTGCCGAAGCGCGGCTCGGTGCTGCGCCTGCTGACGTTCAGCCGCCGCAGCAAAAAAGCGCTGGCCGCGCTGCCGCCGGGAACCATTCATGCCGCGTTTGGGGTCGAGTCGCCGCCCGGCGGAGTGATGTGGGTGCCGAGCGTCCACAAAGCCTGGCTGGAAGCGAGCAAAACCCAGCGGGACTGGCGTGGGCGTCTGCGGCAGAAGCTCAACCCGCAGCATCCGGCCCTGCTGCGTCTAGAGCGCAGCTATTTCGGCGGGCGTTACCCCCGCAAGCTGATCGCGCTGACCGATCAAGTCAAGTCCGACTTAATGCGTTTGTATGCCGTGCCTGCGGAAGACATCGCCGTGCTGCCGAACGGCTACTCCCAGATTGAATTCAATACGAACCGTACCCGGCAGGAGCGGGCGCAGAGGCGGGCGGAACTCGGCTACGGCCCGGACGCTAAAGTCGTGATCTTTGTCGCGAACGAGCTGGAGCGCAAGGGCTTCGGGCCGCTGCTGCGGGCGATCAGCCAGCTGCAAGACCCGAATGTTTATCTGCTCGCCGTGGGCCGTTTGAATCCGCAGGTCTACGCGGGCGAAATTGAGCAGCTTGGTTTGACGAGCCGCGTTCGTTTTACCGGACCTTCTTCAGATGTTGCGGCGTACTACGCGGCTGCCGACGTATTTGCCCTGCCGACGCAGTACGAAGCCTGGGGGTTAGTCATTGTGGAAGCGCTTGCCTGCGGCCTGCCGGTGCTGACAAGCCGCCTCGCGGGCGCAGCGGCAGTGGTTCAGGAAGGAGTGACAGGGTGCTTGCTGGATAACCCCAATGACCCTGCCGAAATTGCCTCCAAGCTGCGCCCGCTTCTGAATGGCGTGCCGGCCTCCGCCGAAGAGATCGAGCAGTCGGTGAGCGGCTACTCCTGGCCGAACATCCTGCGCCAGTACGAGAAGCGCTTGATACAACACAGCGAACAACCCACCCCGTCAAACAACGCCACCCCTCCCTGTTAGGATCGGGCTTCGGGATAGAGAACAAGAGAGGGCAGCAAGCAGCGCCTTTGACGAGGTGGATTCCAAAATTATGCCCTCACAAAAATTACCGCGAGTGGTCTTACTGACCGATGCCGACGTATTTGCCGGCACGGAGCGGCACATGCTGGACCTCGCGCGGGGACTGTCCGCGCTGGGCGTGGCCGTCACGCTTGCCTGCCCTTCCCCCGCAGCGCTGGAAGACGCGGCGCGGCGGGAGCATCTGCCGACCTTGACCATCGCCAAGCGCGGCCTGGTAGACTGGGACGCGGCACGGCTGCTGGCCCGGCGGCTGAAGTCCGGCGAGACCGACATCGTTCACGCGCACAATGGCCGAACGGCGCTAGCCGCCGCGCTGGCCGTGCGCCTGGCGGGCCGGGGCCGGTGCGTGATGACCCAGCATTTCCTGACGCCAAACCACGCGACACAGCGCGGACCGAAAGCGGTTCTTTCAAACGCGGCGCACCACTGGGTTGTCGGGCAGATGAGCCGCATTCTGGCGATCTCGGAGGCAGTTCGGGAGGCGATGCTGGCCCGGTACGAAGCGCCGGACCGCAAGATTACCGTGGTCCCGAACGGAATAACCGCGCCGGACGCTGGAAACGCCGCTGAAACGCGCCAGCAGCTAGGCATCGGCACGGACACGCCGCTCCTTGTCTGTGCGGCGCGGCTGGAACGAGAAAAAGACATTGCCTCGCTGGTGAGCGCTGTCAAGATTGTCCAGAAGTCTGTTCCCCTTGTACGCTGCCTCATTGCAGGCGAAGGAGCGCAACGCAGTGCGCTTGATGCACAAATTGGGGCGCTGGGGTTGGAAGACAGTGTGACGCTGCTGGGGTTCCGCACCGACGCGCCCGCGCTGATGGCGGCGGCAGATGTGTTCGTGCTGCCGAGCCTGGCGGAGCCGTTTGGGCTGGTGCTGCTGGAAGCGATGGCGCTGGGGCGGCCTGTGGTCGCGACCCGCGCCGGCGGGCCGGTGGAGATTGTTGTGGACGGCGAGACCGGGTTTCTGGTTCCGCCGTCTTCCCCAGACGCCCTAGCAGGCACTCTTCGAACACTGCTTAGTGACCCGGCGCTGGCTCGCCGGATGGGTGAAAACGGGCAGGCGCGGTATGAGGCGCAGTTTACGGCCGCAAAGATGTCACAGGCGATCCTTGCGGTGTACCAGGCGGTGCGCTGACGGCAGTTTCGGCCAGCGTCCGCTGGTAGATTTCCCACATCTGCTCCGCGACCCGCGCCCAGGTATAGTTTTCCTCAACCTGGCAGCGTCCAATCCTGCCCAGCTCCCGCGTCCCCTGCGGGTCGGAATGCAAAGTCGAAAATACCGAAGCGAGCGAGGGGACATCGCCTTCGGGGAAGATCAAGCCGCCCTTGCCGACAACGCCGGGGATCGCGCCGGAGTTCGAGCCGATGACGGGGATGCCGCAGGCCTGCGCTTCAATGATGACCCGCCCAAACTGCTCTTTCCAGCGCGGCGTCGTGCGCGACGGCAGCACCAGCACGTCCAGCGCGTTCATCACCTGCGGCAGCTCATCTTGAGGGCGTGCCGCTAGGAATTTGACCCGGCCTGCCACCCCAAGCGTGTCCGCCTGCCGCTGAAGCGTGGGCTGGAACGGGCCGGAGCCGGCAAACACCAAATTGACTTCCGGCGGGCAGAAGGGCAGGGCCGCCACCATGTCCGCCAGCCCTTTTTCTTCCACCAGCCGCCCGACATAGCCCGCCACGAACCCACTCAACCCCAGGGCGCGGCGGCACTCCGCCCGGTCCAGAGGCTGGAACAGCGCCGTGTCTACCGCGTTGGGGACTGCGGCGGCGGGGCCGCCATAGCCTTTTGCCCGGATGTTTTCAATCGCTTCCGTGCTGCGTCCCACCACAAAGTCTGCATGACTGAGCGTGTATTTCCGAAACGACTCAAACGGCGGCGGCAGCCTCTTTGCGACATTCTGCTCGGTTTCCGAGATAATCTTTGCGTGAGGCACTAGGCGGTTGCGAAGCCAAACAGCGTGAGCGCTCACCAGTCCCCACGGCTCTTCCCAAAGATCAATGATGTCCGGCTGAAACTCTTTAAGCGTCTGGGCAAGCGCCGGATACCAGTGCAGATACCACTGGGCCGGGCCGGACCAGGGCCAGCGAACTTGCCCGACTTCGTACTCATACCCGGCGTTCTCCGGCACCTGCGCCCCGCGCCAGGCGCTGTACTCGTACCAGCGGTCCGGCACCAGAACGCGAAGCTCCATGCCGGGCATCCGGCTGAGCTGCTCCGCTTTTGGCTGGCCTTCACGGCGGGACTGGCAGGTATGCGAGATCAACAGCACACGCATAAATCGTACTTTCCTAGACTTACTTTCCAGCGCCTGCCGGTACTAAGAGTACTTCCCATTGGTCGGCGTTCGCCGCCCAGGACGCGCGAGACGCGCGGGCGACGGAGCGCTGTTTCTGCTGCCGCAGCGCGTCGGGGTCGGAGGCCATGCGGCGCAAATGGCTGACAACGGCCTCAAAATCGTCCGGGTCTACCAGCATTCCCGCCTCGCCGAAGGCATCCGGGATGCCGCCCCGGTCGGCACCGATGACGGCGCAGCCGGACGCCATGCTTTCCAGGCACACCAGCGGGTTCGGGTCGTGGGTGCGGGACAGGACGCAGGAAACGTCCATGCCTCGCACCAGCGCCGGGACGTTAGGCCGGGTCACATGACCTTTGTAATCTGCGCCGACAGCGTCCATCTTTGCCTTCAGCTCCCGAAAGAAGGGATCGGCCTTTTCGTTGCCGTGGCCGTAGAACCACAGGCCGCCCGCGACCGTCAGATGCACCGGCAGACCTTCGCGCTGCAAGACCGCCACGGCGTCCGCCGCGATGTCCGGTCCTTTGTTGCGGTCAATGCGCCCGATAAAAAGCACTCCCAGGCACGGGCGGGGTTCCAGATAATCCGGGCGCGGATGAAACGCTTCCAAATCAATGCCGTTGTTGATGACCGCCATCTTGACGTCGGGAATCGCGTACTTGTTCCGGGTCCAGCGCCGGATATGCCGGCTGCACGCGACAAACTTGTCCACCGCCGCAATTGTTTCCGTCAGATTCGTCTGGTGCGTACCTTGCTCGTTTTGCAGGTCTACAAAAACGCGCGTGTTCGGCAGAACTTGCTTGATGTAGTTCGGCGCGACGAGATCATTGAAGCAGATCACGGCATCCGGCGCGGGCGAGAGCTTTTGAAGTGCGCTCTGGAACGATGCTAAGTAGTACTCATAATATCCATAATCCCACGGGTTGACACGGTTACGGAGCCGCGAAACCGCCCGCTGCGCCAGGGAAAGCTGGTGACGCTCCCGAGTTCGGATCGGGCGCACGTCGCCGACTGTGTAGATCGGATCGGTGTTCAGCGGCGTCAGAATCGTCACTTGATGCCCCCGCGCCAGCAGCTCCGTTGCCGTCTGCATGATGATGGTCGAGATCGCCCCGCCCGAAACCGGCGAGTAATACTCAATCGGCATATTCAGGAAACAGATATTCAATTAAACTCCTACCAATGGCCGCAGGCGCTGCCACGCACGGTCCCAGGTGAACTCCTGCACACGCTCCCGCGCCTGCCGCCCGTAGCTTAATCGCAGCGGCTCGTCGCAGACCAGGCGCTCAAGCTGGGCCGCCAGGCCGTTCGCGTCGCCGCGCTCAAACAGCAGGCCGGCCTCGCCGATGATCTCTGGCGTCCCGCCGGTGCGCGAGGCGACTGTCGCCAGCCCCGTTGCCATTCCTTCCGGCGTCACCAGCCCAAACGGCTCGTCCCAGCGCGACGGCACCACATTGATATGGGCTTTTCGCAGCTCGCCCGGCAGGGCATAACGGTCAATAAACCCCGGCCGGCGCACACTGACTCCCATTGCTTCCAGCTCTTCCGACAGGTCTTTGAGCTTCTGCTCGAAGTCGTCCCACACCGAGTAACCGTAGTGGTTGGACCCTAAAATCTGCACCCGAAAGTTCTTTGTCTTTTTGGCGAGCTGCCCGGCGGCCAGCAGCAGCAGATCTGTTCCTTTGGAATGGTCGGTGCGCCCGACAAAGTTCAGCAGCGGCGGGCCGCCTGGCTCCTGCGCCGCCGGGTGATACTGCTCGGTGTCTACGCCGCCGTAAAGCGTCTGGGTGCTGCCCAGGCCGTAATACTCTTTGTTCCAGCGCCCGCAGTCATCGCTGACTGCCGTTTGGACATTGACTGCCCCGGCAAACTGCCGCCGGAACTTTTCGGAACACGGGTTCCGGTTATGCGCCTGATGAAACAGCGTCGCCTGCGGGAACTTGCGGCGCAGAAAAACTGCCAGCTCGATGTCGTTGTTCAGCAGCAGCGGCATCTTGTGCAGGTCATTCTTGAGAAGTGCCGATGCGACGCGCAGATTATAGGCTTTCTGACGGACATGGCCCCAGCCAGTTAATTCACGCTGGACATAATACAGCTTGCTCAGAACGCGATTTTTCGGCATGTGCGGGTAGTCAATCAAGATCGTCTTCGGCCACGGGTACGGCTCCGCCGGGCTGGTTTTCGTGATGACCCAGGGCTGAATGCCGTCTTTCTGAGCGCTCCGACAGTGTTCCCAGACCCACGAGCAGATGCCGCCGCTCCGGGTCGGCGTGAACGTCTCCGCCGTACAGTTGATAAATACAAAGCTCATAAGAAAACGTGTGGTCGTTAAGGCGTGGGACTGAAGTCCTACGCTCTGGGGCACAGACGCCCAGTGTCCGCCTTCGCGGACAAAGAGCAGAGTAATCTTGCGGTCCTATTCTTCATCCACGAAGGTGGACGCTCGGCGCTTCGCCCCAGAGCGTAGGACTTCAGTCCCACGCTCCTTCTACGTGATCAACTCACTTAGCTGGTCCCAAGTCCGCTTCCACGGGAACTCCTCGGCCCGCTTGCGGGCGGCACACGCATACCCTGCCCGGCAGCCGGGGTCCAGCAGAGCTTCCAGGTGCGCGGTGAGACCCTCCACCGAATCGCGATCAAACAGCAGTCCGGCGTCGCCGACGACTTCCGGTGTGCCGCCGGTGCGGGAGGCGACTGTCGCCAGCCCGGTTGCCATGCCTTCCAGCGTCACCAGCCCAAACGGCTCATCCCAGCGCGACGGCACGACATTGATCTGAGCGCGGCGCAGGACCGCAGGCAGCTCAGGCCGAGAAACGAAGCCGGGCCGGGAGATGCCGATCCCTCGCGCTTCCAGGTCTGCCGACAAGGCTGCAATCTCCGTTTGATACGCATCCGGCACCGAGTAGCCGTAATGGTTCGTGCCTAAGATTTGCAGACGAAACTCCCTTGTCTTTTCCGACAAGCGCCGGGCGGCCTTCAGCAGCAGGTCGGGCGCTTTGGCCCAATCCGTGCGCCCGACAAAGTTGATGATCGGCAGCCCTTCCGGGGGCGCTGCCGGGTGAAAGCGGTCCAAGTTAATTCCATTGTAGACAGTTCGGATTTGGCCCGCCTCCATGCCGAAATAGGTTTCGTTCCATTCGCCGCAAAAGTCACTGACGGCGATTGACACATCTACCGACTGAGCGAACCGTGTCCGAAACTTTTCGCTGCACGAGTTGTTGTGCGAGCGGTGCAGGATAAATGCTTTTGGAAACCGGCGGCGCAGGTAGACTGCCAGTTCGATGTCATTATGCAGCAGGAACGGCCCGTCTTCCAGCCCCGCCCGGCGAATGGCCTGGACAACGCGCAGGATGTACGCTTTCTGCCGGACATGGCCCCATCCCGTCAAATCCCGGTGCAGATACCATGCTTTGCTAAGAAGCCGGTTCTGCGGAATGCGCGGATAGTCCACAAAGACCGTGTTGGGCCAGTCATAGGAGGCAGCGCTGCTGGTCCGGGTGACCACCCACGGAGTAATATCCTGGCGCTTAGCGACGTGACACACTTCCCAGATGCCAGTGCAGATCGCCCCGCTTCGCGTTGGCGTAAATGTTTCCGCCGTGCAGTTAACAAAAACAGGTTGCATACGGTGCCTCAAAAGTAGGAGGAAAACAGGACTTTCTGTTCCTACGGCACCGCGATGTACCTTTCTCTGTTATAAGCCGAGCAGCGTCGAGGTCCGGTCCCAGGTACGCTCCCAGGGAAACTCTTGGGCGCGGCGTCTTGCCCGATGTCCGTATTCTAAACGCAGCGGCGCGTCATCTACCAGACGCTCTAGCTGCCCTGCAAGTTCATCGGCGCTGTCCCGCCCGAACAAAAATCCGTCTTCGCCGATAATCTCCGGCGTTCCGCCGGTATTGGACGCGACAATCGCCAGGCCGGACGCCATGCCTTCCACGGTGGTCAGGCCGAACGGCTCGTCCCAGCGCGACGGCACGACATGAATTTGGGCGCGGCGCAGCACCCCCGGCAGCTCCGGGCGTCCGACATGGCCGGGGCGTTCGACAGCCACGCCCCGTGCCTCCAGCTTCGCCGCCAGCCCGGCCAGTTCCCGCTGGTAATCGTCCATTTCCAGGCGGTCCCAGTGGTTCGATCCAATCATCAGCACCCGAAAACTTGTTGTCTTCTCCGAAAGCGTGAGCGCCGCCCGCAGCAGCAGGTCAGGCGCTTTTTCGATGCCGGTGCGCCCGACAAAGCTGATCGCCGGCAGGCCGCTTGGCGGCATCGGGGCCGGGGAGAACTGCGCGGGGTCAACGCCGTTATAGATAGTCGGTACTACGTCCAAGCCGTAATAGTCTTTGATCCAGCGGCTGGTGAAATCACTGACACCGGCAGTGATGTTTGCAGCGTTCGGGTAGAGCGCCCGGAAGCGCGGCGACGCTTCAAGCTGGTTCTGAAACCAGTGCAGGATGGTCGCCTTCGGGAAATGCCGGCGCAGGTAAACCGCCATTTCCGGGTCGTTAATCAGCACCAATGGTCGGTTGGCTAGGTTGTTTTGGCGAAGGGCGGACATCACCCGGAACGCATAGGCACGGTGGCTGAGGTGCCGCCAGCCGGTTAGCTTGCGCTCGGCCCGCAGCACTTTGACGGCCAGCGGGTGCGCCGGCAGCGGCGGCGGGTCCAGCACGATCGTCTGTGCCCACGGGAACCGGGCGGCTTCGCTGCCGCGCGTAATCACCCAGGGCAGCGAGGCCGGACTGCCGGACTCACGCTCCGCGATCTGGCAGCACTGCCAGATAATTGTCGCCAGTGCGCCGCTGCTGGTGGGGGTCCACGTCTCCAGCGGGTGATTGATAAAGACGACGCTCATCGGGTTTCGACCAGCTCCAGCCCGGCACTGGGGTAGGGTGTGTCCGCTGGGGCGTCGCGCCAGTCGAAGTCGGCGAACATCAAGCCGTCGGTGATCGCGTGCGGGTGGCTCGGGTCCGGGTAGGGCAGCACGGGGATGACGTCAAAGAAGCAGGCTTCTTCCCAGCGGTCAATGATGTTCGCGCCGCACAGAAACATTTCTAAACGGTAGCGACCCGGCTTCAGCCAGGGCGTTTTGAGAATAAACTCGCCTTCGTAATTTTCTGAAGCTTCCAGCCAGTGGCCTAAAAGCCGCGAGTCACAGGTGACAAGGCCAACACCGGCCTCGTTGAACAGATGGCAGGAGATAAAATACTTGCCGCGAATGGGTTTGTGCTGGGCGATCCGGAACCGGACCCGCTTTTCTTCCGCCGCTTCGTAGTAGGCTTTGGACGGCGTCGCTTCCATGATCCGCAGCTCACCCGAGCCGGGACGCCGGAGCGCGTCGCTCTCGGTCTGGGCCTCCTGCGAGTTGAAGCTGTCCAAGTAATGCCGGATCGCTTCCTGAACACCGCCATAATAAGTCATGCGCCCGCGCGTTAAATACATGGCGCGGGAACATAGGGCCGCGACGCTCTGCATGTGGTGGGACACAAACAAGACCGTGCGTCCGCTTTCGGCTACGTCCTGCATCTTGCCCAAACATCGGCGCTGGAACTCGGCATCGCCGACGGCCAGCACTTCATCTACAATGAGTATCTCCGAGCTGAGATGCGCGGCAACGGCGAACGCCAGCCGGACGTACATGCCCGACGAGTACCGCTTGACCGGCGTATCCAAAAACTGCTGGACGCCGGAAAAGTCCACTATCGCGTCAAACTGCTTAGAAATCTCGCGGCGGCTCATGCCTAAGATGGACCCGTTCAGGTAGATGTTCTCGCGGCCCGTCAGCTCATGGTGGAAACCCGTCCCGACTTCCAGCAGGCTGCCGACGCGCCCGTACAGATCAATCTCGCCGCGGGTCGGCTCGGTAATCTCACTTAAAACTTTCAGCAGCGTACTTTTGCCGGCTCCATTCCGACCCACAACGCCGACCACGTCGCCGCGATTGATGTCAAATGACAGATCCGAAAGTGCCCAAAACGTCTCTTTTTGGACCTGCTGACGCGGGCTTTTGATCCGGGCCATCAGCGCCTCGGACGCCGTGGTATGCACTTCGGCATTATGAGAGATCGTGTAGGACTTGGAAACACCCCGCGCCGAAATCATCACGTCTGCGTCCTTCCCTGAGCTAGATGACATCGGCAAACTTCCTTTCCATTTTCTTGAACGCATACGCGCCGCCAACAAACACCAGAATGCTAACCACGGCGGCATAGATTATTGGGGCGACCGGCAAGCTGCCATGTCCCAGCAGGGCCCAGCGGAAGCCCTGCAAAAGCCCGGCCATCGGGTTAAGAAAATAAAATGGCTGGTAGGCTGCCGGCAGCTTGGCGAGCGCAAATGTCAGCGGGAAGGCCACTGGAGAGGCATACAGCAGAAACTGCATCGTTACGGGAATCACATACTGCACATCCCGGTAGGTCACAGCCAGCGCCGCCGTATACATGCCGATGCCCAGAGCCAGCATCAGAATTAGCACGAACCAGATCGGCAGAGTCAAGAGGCCGATGCCCGGCGCGACATGGGCGATCAGCATCAGCACCGGCAGCAAGGTCAGTGCGACGCAAAAATCAAGGAGCGTGGAAAACATCATCGAGAGCGGCAGGATCAGCCTCGGAAAATAGACTTTCGAGATGAGGTTGGAGTTCTGCACCAGCGACGCGCTGACTTTGACCACGGTCCCGCTGAAGACGTTCCAGGCGAGCAGCCCTGCATAGGAAAAAACGAAATATGGGACGCCGTCGCTGGGAAACTTGGCAAGCCTGCCGAACACCAGCGAAAAGATGCCCGCCGCCAGCAGCGGCTGCAAAACGACCCACAGAGCGCCCACCGCCGTCTGCCGGTAGCGCAGCTTGACATCGCGCTGGGCCAGCGTCAGCAGCAGGTCACGGAACAGCCACAGCTCTTTGACATTGATCGTCTGCCAGCCCGGCTTGGATTTCAGGGTCCGAAGCGGCTTTCTCGGCGTCGGGATCGGCGCATCTTGTATGGTTATGCTCATAAATGTTGTTAAGGTCTCAGTGGCAAAGGTCAGGACATCAGGAACCATGTGTTGATACGAAGTAATGCCGCAGGCATAAACACACGGCTGTTCAGCGCGGATGCTACAAAACACCGCTTCGCGGGGTTGATACAGATTATCCGTTGCGAGTGCGGCGAAGCGGGTACTTCTTAGCGTCTTCGCTGGTTAGCCGTGCGTTTTAACGCATGGTCTTAACGTCCTGTCACGTTTCTTACGCCGCTGCCGATACCGATAATCCCGGCCAAAATGGCGATAGGATTTGTAGAACTTCCCTTAATTGGAACATAAATGGCATCGTCAGGACGAAGCGGCAAATTGACCTGGCCATCGCCATGCTGTAAAAACTTCCCATAATCTACAGTCTGGGCGGCATAGGTGTTTGCGACCTTGTCTTGATGAACAATCGTGACCTTCATCAAGTCGGACGTGCCAACTAAAGTCCCGCCGCTGCCGTTAATTGCGTCCACCAGCCGGTCGCCGGGCTTGAATGCATAGTAGCCGGGATTTCGGACTGCGCCGTCTACATAAATGCGGTTGTGCAGCAGCGGAATAAAGATGCTGTCGCCGGGCGCAAGCGGAAGATCGGCGGCGGTTTGACCACCCTTCAGCAGTGCATTCAGGTCCAGCGGGGTGGCCGTTCCATTGTGGCGCAGAGTCGCATCCGTTAAGTCAGCCGTCGCTAGATTGACATTGTCGGCATCTTTGAGAGCATCCAGCACGGTCATTTTGTTTTTGTAAGTGTAGGAGCCTGGCTTTGCAACTTCGCCGAGTACGCTCACTTGAAGATGACCCTCCGGCACATAGACCACGTCGTTCGGGGCAAGCAAAATGTCCTGAGCGGAACCGCCGCTGTCCGGCGTGCCGACATTGGCAGTCTGCGTGTTGCCGTTTTGATGCGTCACGGTGACATGGCTGAGATCGCCGTTTTCGGCGGCGTCGCCCGCGGTCGCCAGCGCTTCCATCAGGCGCAGGCCGGGCCGGTAGTCCACGGCCTCGCTGTGGGTGACAAAGCCGTTGACTTGAACGCTTTGATGCCGGCGCTGGAGCAACGTCACGGTCACGAACGGCCCGACATAATCCAGGGACCAGTGCTTTTGGAGCATGGCGGCGACCTGAGACGTCGTCTTGCCGGCGACAGAGACGGGGTTCGTGTCGTCGGGAACAGTAATTTTGCCATCGGAAGGGACTGTCACTTGCGGAACGGCCAGCTCCGGGAAGTTCAGGACCTGAATGCTGATCTGGTCGTCGGGTCCCAGCAGATATGGCGCGGCGGCAGGCGCAGGGTGCTGAGCCTGCGCCCCGCCCGGCAGACCGAAGGCCGCCAAAACAGCGAGGGCTGGAAGAATGTGTAAGCGGTTGTTCATCTTATATTTCCGTAAAACTACTCGTAGCGAAATCGGCTTGCGCCAATCTGCAAAACATCGCCGACTTCTAAAACGTGGCGCGTGACAATCTTGTCATTGACCAGTGTACCATTGGTAGAGCTGACATCGTAAACCACAAAGCCGGTATCTTCCGGCGCGATGTGCGCGTGGACCTGCGAGATGGTCTCGTCCCGCGCCAGCACAATGTCGCAGTCCGGGCGCGTCCCCAGCGTCAGTGACTTGTCCGGCGACAGCGCAAAGCTCTGGCCGGTATAGGGGCCTGCCAGTGTGACCAGGGAAGAACCCGTCCGTGGGACGACACGCAGCGACGACCGTGCTCCATTGCTGAGGCCGGGTGTGCCGTTGCCGCTAAAATGCTCGTCCGGCGCAAGCGGCAGCCTTGCAGGAGTGACGACAGCAGATGCGCCGGTGTTCCCGGACAAATCCCCATCCGGCTCCCGCTGCAGAAAGACAGTCCGGTTCGGCTGGTAGCCCGGCCCGCCGCCGGCCATGTCAACCGGCGACGGGGCAAATGTCGTCCGCCCGTACCCGGCATACGAGTAGTTCGCCGGCTCGCCAACCAGGCGCGGAACCCGGTTGACAAAATACGCCAGCATCTTCGGCGCGGCGGCGGCAAGCGCCCCCGCCGTGTTCCGCATGTTGTCGCTGTCCACAATGCCGACCCCGACAACATACAGGACGCAGTCGGCATGAGGAGCAATCAGAAGAGCATCCGCGACAACGCTCGCCGGAGGCGAGTCGATGATCACGACGTCCGCAGCCTCACGCAGCGCCTGAATGGTTTCGGCCATGCGCGGCTGGGAAATCAGATCAATCGGGTTTTCCGCCGCGTGGCCACCGTGCAGCATGGAGAGGTTAGGGGTCTGCGACTGCTGCAGCGCATCTTCGACCTTTAAGCTGCCGGCAAGGACTTCGGCCAGCCCGGCTTCTTTGCCGGTCTTCCCCTGCATCAGCGCCGAGGGCCGCCGCATGTCGGCATTGACTAATATCACTCGCCGTCCGGCGCGGGCATACGACTGGGCAAGCTCGGAAGCGGTCAGCGATTTGCCTTCGCCCGGCAGGGCGCTGGTCACTAAGATGACCTGATGGTCGTCTAAATTGACGCCGGTGCGCTGCCGCATCGCCAGCCCCAAGTTCGCGCGGGCCGCGTTGTACGTTT
>JAABUQ010005979.1_pt1 | contig 18858 bp, 23 predicted proteins | sample 5560001 | NCBI WGS metagenome assembly JAABUQ01 (sample SAMN10711888, study PRJNA513371) | rock metagenome | isolation source: Antarctica rocks | place: Antarctica: Victoria Land, Finger Mt nord | collected 2015-12-18
CGCGGCGTGCGCTCCACGCGCGCGCGGTGCGCCGGGCGCCCGGGGTCATGGCACAGAGCGGGGTGCTGGCTTTGAGTCGGCGCGCTGCTGAAGCTGCGCGGCGTGCGCTGGGGCGCACGCGCCACGAACGCGCCCAGAGTGCAGGGGTGCAGTAAGAGGGCGTCCTGCACCTGCGCAGTGCCATACCTGCGGTGCGCGGCGTGGCAAAGTGAGATATTCAGTGAACATGCGCGTTTGCGTACGGCGCTCGACGTGGACACAAAGTAGGGCGTGAAATATATAGGCCCGGCTTGCTGACGTCGTTGGCGCGCTACGTTCCGTTCACGCACACACTGATGGGGGCAGGGGGTCCCGCCTATGCTTCATGGCTTTCAGAGTGCAGCTGTGAGCGCGCCGGTGACGGCTTTGGAGCCCTGCCGCGCAGGGACCACACGCTGCTGCACTTCGTGGCGCGCGAGGTGGCGCGGCACTGCGGCGACGCCGCACCGGACCTGCGCGCCGCGCTGCCTAGCGCGCCCGCGGCCGCGCGCACGTCCACCGCCGCGCTCCAGGCGCGCTGCATGGGCCAGGGAGCACCCCAGACAGCGCATGTGCTGAGCTGCGGCTGCCCGGCATCAATAGCTGCATCATTTACAAGCATGGCTGGTTGCGCGACACCCATTCTTGCAGGGTATGACAGGTGCCCGCGTTGCGCGCACATCGAACACGGCGCACACACATAGGCAGGCACAGGCCTGCGAGTAAGAAGCCAACCATGCGCAGCTCTGGGCTGCCCGCGTGCATGCACGCGGTGTGAGACGTGTCTACCACGCCTCTCCTGGCGGCGCTGGACGGGTCCTGTGCCTGCTAAACTGTCACACCGCAGCACAGCGCGGGCACACAGGGCGGGGCTGCGCATGCTCACTTGGGCTGTGAAGACGGGCATGCAGGGACTGCGGTGTGCAGGGGCCTGGTTTCCAGCTGAGCACCCTATCCCTAGCCCTACCCTGCCCCTGTGCTGTGCGCGCAGGCGGAAGCGCAGGACCTGCGGCGCTCGCTGGACGCGCTGACGGCGCTCGCGGCCGGCGCGGCCGGCGCAGACGGCGACGGCTTTGGCCAGGTGCAGCGGCCCCCCCGCCAGCGCAGCGGCGCGCGTGTGTTCAGAGGAGGGCGCGCATCGCCAACGCGTGTGTGCTGGGCTATGTGCGTGTGGCTGCAGGGCCCTACCCATGATGCAGCGAGGACACCATGCTTCATTGCCCACTCGTACCTGCATTGCAGAGCACTGGCACGGTCGCTGCGCGCGGGACAGCATCATCTCGCAGCTGCCAGGCGCCCGAGTGTTGCTAGTCGAGTCTACGCTGCTGCTGTACGGGGGCGCGCGAGCGGTGCGCCCGCGCGCGCTGCCGAGGTGGACGCAGACAGGAGCGGGCGCCCTGTGACGGCCAGTGACGGCCACGCAGGCAATGGCGCGCTTCCAGGCTGAGGGCGGCCGGCAGCTGGCCGAGGCCGAGGCGGGCCTGCGGGCGGCGCTGGCGGACGCCGCGGCGCTGGCGGCGTACGTCGACGGCGGCGGCGCCGCGAGCGAGGCCGGCGCGCTGTTCGGCCTGCTGGCGGCGTTCGCGGCCGACCTCGATGCCGCGCACGAGGAGAACGCCGCCGCGGACGCCAAGGCGCGCCGCAACCCTAGCGCGGGGTGACTTTGTAGGTCTTTTCAGAGGCTGGTTCATCCTGCGCCGGCGCGCGGCCTGACATGCCCTGTCCAGTATCTGGCCAACATCGCCGCGGCCGCCGCGCAGGCCGCGCGCAAGGCGGAGCGCGACGCGCACGCGCCGGGGCCGCGGCGGCCGGGCGCCGAGCGGGCGGCCGCGCCGCTGGGGCCGCTGCGGCGGCGGGACCGCGTGCTAACGCACATCCGCGCGTACCAGCGCCTGCGGCCCGAGGACCGGCACATGCTGCTCGCTGACAAGGTGCCGCGCCGCGCCCTGCGCCACATAACCTGCCTGGCCGGCCGTGCGCTGTGGGTCAGGCGGCAGCCGACTAAGGGGCGGGCAGCGCGCGTCGCCGGGCAGAGGCCTGCGGTGGCACTCTCCCTGCAGGCCACACCGCATGTCAGGTACCAAGGAATCAGTGTATGCTGCTTGTGAACTTGCTGCCGGGATGCCTGCATAGGAGGGGATGCAACTTGGCTGGCACCGGAGTGCCGTGGGGGGTCTGCATCAGCTTTCGCACATGGACCCTTGCTCTAGCTACCTAGAGCATATCCCCAATGATGCTGCTTCAGGCACAAGGTTGTTACAGGGTAATGCCCGAGGCAGAAGCATGGGTGGATTGAGCTTGTGGTTGCTGCCTGGCTGCATATCAACAGGATCTTGTTGCCGTGCGCAGGGCGGCGGCGAGCGCGCCAGGCGCCTGCGCGGCCAGCACCGCTCCAGCGTGCCTATGTTCACCATCAAGCCGCTGGGGTCACAGCTGCCGGGCGGCGCCGCCGCAAGCCCCGGCAACCCTGGCTCGCCGAGCGCCGCGGCGGCCGCCTGGCACTTACCGCAGATAGCCGCACGCGCTGCGGCGGAGGGGGACGAGAATGCTGGGCCCGCGTGCGCTGCAGACGCGCGCGCGCCATGCAGCGCCGCCCTGCGCATGTCCTGCCCTGTCGGCCCGGCAGCGCACGGGCGCGCGCCGCGCACGCCGCTGGTCTTTAGGTGCGCGCACCATTCGCTGTTGGAGCGAGCGGCGCACTGGGTTCATCTGGGTTCTGGGTTCTAAGAGGTTGTATGCTCATGCGGACTGGTCCGGCAGATTTGGGCTCGCATTTGTGGCGCTCGCCCTCCATATCTGAAGTCGTGTCTAATGCGGCAGGATGCCCTGTGACTGCATGCCAAGCTTGACAGATGCAACAAATTGATCTGCCTTCGGGGACCCGCAGGCCGCTGGGCGCGGCGAGGGAGGCGCGCGGCGAGACGCCCGGCCTCGGCCGCGCGCCGGCCGCGCGCCTCGGCGCGCGCGGCCCGCAGCAGCCGGCGTCGGCGCGCACGGTGCGGCCTGACCGATCTGCAACGGGCGCCCGCCTGGGCGGCCGGCTGGGCAGGCTGCGGCTGTCGCTGGCGGGGCTGGGCGTGGCCGGCGTGCACGGCTCGTGGAAGGGTGACGCCGCAGGCGGGCCCCGGCTCGCCCGCGCGCTGCGCGCCAGCTTTGCGGGCGCCCGGCTGCGGCGCCAGGGCGGCTCAGAGCGGTGTGTCCCCTCCCCGCACCCGTTTGAACACCCCTTCATCCCCTGCACGCGCGAGCCGTCACGCAGGCCGGCGCCCGTGACGAGGATGCCTGCGCAGTATCGCAGCACGTATGACGCCGACTGACATGCACATGGCCACGGGTCCGAAATGTACTGTTGGTGGTGTGAGTCAGTGGACACCGTCCCTTGCGTGGGTCAGGAGTGTGAGAATAGATGCAAAGACTTGCTGACACATCATGCGCCTGATGCGCCCGTCCCTCCTTGCAGTGCATCCTCGGACGGCTGGGAGGAGGCGGACGAGGCAGACACGTCCGCGCATGCGGCCACGTGTGCACGGGAGCAAATCGGTGGCCCGCTCGCCGCTGGGCGGCCGCACACCCACGGCCGGCCCGCGCCCCCGAGCGTTGACGTGCGCGCCTGCGATGCATGCCAGCCCCAGCAATGTGTCGGGCACCCCTGTGGGCGCATGCTCGCTGACATTGCACTGCGGCTGCAGCCCCAGTCAGAGATGCTGGCAGCCGGCTGAGGGCGCCTGCCATGCTCCTGACTCTGACGCCTGCTCGCTTCTGAAACAAGCTCACCTGGGGGACGCCCTGCGCTGCACCGCCGACCATGCTCGCTCGCGCGCGCGCGCCCAGGAGCTGCTGGGCGGCCCGAGCACCATTCCCCCTGGCGAGGCGGGGCCGGTGGCGCGCGCGGCCGCGCCGGCGCAGGGCGCGCCGCGTGCTGGGCCCGCGCTGCGGGCGGCCCTGTCGCCTGTGGAGGAGGCGGACTGCGGGGCAGGACCGGGACTGGCGCTGGCGGCCTCGTCGCCTGCGACGGCGGCGCCGGAGCCGCGCGGCTCGGCGGCAGGGCTGGAGGGCGCCGCGGCCGCTGAGCCGGGGCGCCCCGCGAGCCTGGGCGCGATGGCGCCGCGCCAGGGGCTGGAGGTCGGGGTGGGTGACCTGGCGGACCGGCGGCCCGGCGCGGCCGGCGACGGGCCCTCGCCCAACTCCACGTCGCTGCTGCGCTTCCACTCCCTCGCGTGCGCAGCACCGCGCTCGTCTCTCCTGCCTTTTCACTTATCCGCTGAACATTGTTAATGCGACAGCAACAACCTGGCAGCCTGGACTACTGCCGTGATGGTGGTGGGAGTGCTTGCCGCAGCAGCCAGGGCCCAGCACCAGTCAACAAGCGTGCCCTGACAACACAGGTGCACCAACACCCTCCCTGTCCTCATGCAGGTCGCCTGGTCCCGCGACATCCCGGAAGGAGCGGGCGGTGGCGCGCGCGGCGGCCGCGGCCGGCGGCCGCTCCTGGGACGCCGACCCTGCCCGCCCCTCAGGCCTGTCGTCGAGCGGCCCCGCTGCGGCCGGCGCATGCCCCGCGCCGCCCGCCCCGGGCGGTCGCCGCCCTGGGAGGGCCCCTGTCAGCATCAGCAGTCCGAGCCCCATGCAAGCAGCCGCGGGTGTGGCCACGGCTGCGCGCCGCAGCGCCGGCCGGCCGCCGGCGCCGGCGCCCATCACGCTCGTGTTTGGCAGCGGCGCGAGCTGGGGCGGCGGCGCCGGGCCGGGCGCTGAGCGGCAGCCCGGGCCCGGTGAGAGCCCGGCGCAGCCCGGGCCCGCCGCTGCTGCGGCGCCCCCCGGCGCGGCAGCGGCCGTGGTCACGCCTGCACCCGTGCCGGCCGACTCTCCGCCCGACCCAACAGCAGACGGCCAGGGGCCCGTTTGGACGGATCCATATCTGCCTGCAGCATGTGCCGACCCTCTGCGCATGCGGCCGGGGGCGGCGGAGCGCGCGGCAGAGGGCGCCGCCAGGGACGGCGGCGCGGGCAGCGCAGCGGCCGGCGCCGGCGCGGCTGAGGCCGGCCTCTTCACGCCGCTCGTCATGCAGCGCCTGGGCCCATGGCAGCCGGGTGACGCTCCGGTGGCGCGCATTGGCGACGCGCGAGACGCGAGCCTGCTTGATAGGGCGGTGGCGGAGGGCGGCGGGCGCGCTGCGGGCGCGCCGGCGCCCGGGCTGTTCACGCCGATGGCGGCCGACGCGCTGCGGGATGCGCGCGCCCGGACGGGCCGGCCCCGGAGCGTGCAGGGCCGCAGCAGCGGCGCGGCCGTGCCGGGGGCAGGGCATGCGGTCGGCCGGGGTTTGCAAACCCTGACAGGCTCCCTGCCGGCGGCGCTGAGCGCCGGCGACGCGCAAGCGCCTGGCCAGGCGCTTTCACCATTCAGCCCCGACATGGACTTGCTGCTGCGCGGGCTACCCACGCCCGCGGGCGCCGGCGAGGCTGCGGCGCCCCCCGGCGCAACCCCCAGCGGCGCTGACCAGGACGTGGCAGCCAGCGCATCAGCCGCCGCAGCCTCGCCAGCAGACGAGCGTGCGGCGGACGCGCCGGCCGGCGACCAGCTCCCAGCGCCCGGCGGCGCCGAGCCTGTTGCGTGCACGACGCCGGAGATGCACGCGATCCGCGCGCTGGCGCGCCCGCCGCTCGCCTGGGACGCAGCTTTCAGGGACGCAGCGCTCGCAGACATCGGGGCGGCCCACGGACGGGTCGGGCCGGCTGCTGGCGCAACGGCCGAGCCGCTCAACGGTCCCGGCGACGGCGTTTCGCCATCGCCAGGGCCCGGGCCCCTGCGGGCGTCAATGCAGGCGCGCGCATGCCCTTCTGAGTCGGGGTTGGTTTCTCCCCAGCGCTGGTTATATGTGCCTGGCGTGACCTTGGTGAACCTTCCCCTTGGCACCAATTGCTTGACATGAGGCAGCCACCTGATCAGCTTCAGGTGGCTCGCACGCAAAGGCGGGGGTCCCACGACGCGCAGCGGGTCAGCGCTGAGCATGCCCATCCGGGCTGACGCGCTGGCGTGCGCCGCGCAGGGCCTGGCCGCAGCGAGCCCGCGCATCAGGCTGCCGCCGCTCGGCCCCGGGCCGCTGCGCGCGTCGCTGGAGGCGCGCGGAGCAGCGGCGCCGGCGCCCGAGCAGGGCCCCCGCACGGCCGGCGCTGCGCCGCCTCCGATTCCTGGCGCGCTGGTGGCCTTCGCACCGCCCGCGGACGGGCGGCCCCGCGCCAGCAGCATGATGACGGCCCAGGGCGGGGCCAGCGCCACCCAGGCCGGCCGCCAGCCGCCGCACGCAGCTCCTGACGGCGCTGCTGACAGCTGGCCGGCCACCGACGACCTCATCGCGTTCACACCGCCGCCAGCAGGCGCGGCTGGTGCGCGCTCACGCCGCCCCGCCTGCCATTCCGTTCTGCTCCCTCTGCGCGCGCTGCTGGACGCCCGGCGCGAGGGCGTGCTCTGGAGCACCACCGTCCGCTGGCATGGCACTTATTCGTACTGGCGCTGCTCGGCACGTGCTTGGACAGCAGCCCGTGGCAGCCGGCATGCTCACGGTGTGCCGTGCGAGGCCGCACCAGCTTCAGCCGCACTCACCACGCATCCGCGCGAGGCGCCGAAAGTGTGTGCGCACGCAGGGGGCCGCCCTGTGCGCGTGGAAGCCGAGGATGCCGCCGGCTTGGCGCATGCGGCTGGCGAGCCCGCCGCGGCCGGCCCGCTGGAAGCGCAGCTGCGCACCTCGGCGGAGGCGGGCCTGCACGCCGGCGGAGCACGCGCGCAGCAGGTAACGCTGGTGACTCTTTTGAAAGATGGCCTGCGCAGCGGTCTATTGGTGCCATACTGCAGAACGTATTGGAGCGGGCCGTCTGTGACACTCCTGACCTTGGCTTGGCCATGTTTTGAGGAGCAGTGCTTCCCCGGCGGGCTTCGCGCACATCCCTCGCTGTCTTACAGGGTGTTCTGAGTTGCTGTGCAGCGAGCATGCGCGGAGGTGCACACGCTCTGGCACGCCGCTGCCAAGACGCAAGATTTTTGTGGCAGGGACAGGGCGCGCTGGCGGGCGGCGCCGCATATGACCAGCTGCAGCGGGGCGACCCGGCGCCGCTGTCGCCGGAGCGCCGCGCCCCGCGCCGGCGCCGGCGCCTGGCCAAGCTGCTCGCGCTGCTGCGCCGCGGCCTGCGCAGGCGCCGGACGTAGAGCAGGGCGTTGTTTGCCTTCTTGCATGGGCTGCACAGGGCAGCGTGTGGCGCCAGCCGGCATCCTGTGTCGTTGCGTCCGTGCCTGACCTGACCTGTTGTCAGAATGCTGCAGCTGACCGGCTGGGACCTATGTGTGGGGAAGCTGATCTAATACGTGCTACGGCAAGGGGCTGCTGCGCAGAGATTGGGCGCTGCTTTGTTTGCTGCTGCTCCCCGGCTTCATATATGTAGCTCATAATCTCACAGGTGTCGCAGCGTCAGAAAGTCTGACGCTGCGCCGAAAGGCAGAGCCTTGCAAGCAGAAGCAGATGGTGGTTACGTATCCTTATCGCAGAACATGTGCACACCGTCCGACGGTCAGTGGCAGGACCGCACAGCACGCACAGACGCGCCGACGCAGTATCGGCGGGAAGGCTCGTCGAGCTGACCTAGGTGGGCACCTGGTTGTCGCAGGCCTACTCTGTGACTCGCATCCCGCTCCTTGCGCCTTTTGCACCACACAAAGAACTCCACTCCATGTTGCCAGCAAGCCCATCTAGCCCATCTTTTGCACTATATGGCAACATCCAACACCACCAAAGCAGCACGTATTACTCAGCTTGTTGAGGCACATGCGGCTCACAGCTGGAGTGATATGCCTGCAGGCACAATCCCGCCAGCCGTTAGCAATATGAGCATTGACCACGCATGTGCTGCTGCTGGGGCTCTGCTGCTGCGCTCTGACTACGGGTGAGGGGCGGCAGCGTTGACAGCTGCGGTGGACGCCGCGGTGGCAGTTGCAGCGTCGACCGCAGCTGCGGTGGCGGACGACGGGAGGGCGCCGGCTGGCGCTGTGCGCCAGGTGGCTTGGGCTGGGGCTGCACCTCTCTGCGCCTCTTGCAGCAGCACCTGGGAGGGCAGCTAGGCGTACGTCTGGCGGCTCGGGCCAGACGCCGCCGCAGCAGCGCTTCGCCACGTGCGCACGACCGCGCTCCCGGCTCCCCGCCCTGCTCACCGCTCGGAGCGCAGGTACCTGGTGGCCCGGGAGCTTGTGACTGTGGCACTTGCCGTCAGGTGAGGCTGAGCAAGGCTAGCAAGAGCTAGCAAGAGCTAGAACATGCTGCTGCCTGTTAGCAGGCCTGCCTGACGCAAAAGGCGTTCGCCCGAGATGCAGACAATCCTTTGGAACCAGCTTGCTGGATTTGGGAGTCTGCCGACCCCTGACACGCGCATGCGCGCAGCGTCAAGTCCTCGGGCAGCCCCGCGCCCACGCTGCGTCCGGCGTCTTAAGGCAGCAGCCCGCCCAACGGCGATGGCCCACGACCTAGGCCGCCAGCTCCAGCGGCACATCCGCGCCTCCGCCCGGGCGCCCCACCACATCGCCGCCCGGCCCGAAGTCCGCCGCCCCCTCCGTCGTGCCAAGCGGCACGTCAAGCGCAGCCCGCACAGGGTCGAGTGCAAGTGGTCTGCTAGGGCTCCTGGCCCTGACCATGTGCAGGGCAGGCCTCGGGCCGGTCACACCTGCTCCGGCCTGAGCTGCCTAGGGCAGGCATGCATCGCTACGTCCTGCAGTCGCCAGGACTGCGCGCGGCCTGGGCGCTGCAAGTGTTCGGGCGCGGGCCCAGCGCCACGCGCATGGCGTCCGGCGCGTCCGGGCGTTGATAATAGTGCTGGTAAAATGCTGCGTCGCAAGGACGTGTTTGCTCGGAGGCAATGGCACGGTGTTTGCATTTCGCAGGTGGCATGGTTTGTGCGGTCTTTCCATCGTCTATCGACGCATGCGAGGAGACTCATGTCAGTGCTGCTGGGTCCAGCAGAGTGGGGTTCAATACACACCGCAGCGTTGGCTGCACATTTGGTTTAGGGCCCGCCATTGCCGGCCATTTCCAACTGACCTAGGCGGAACCCCTGTGCCACAGCACGCATGCGTTCAGAGCGTGCTCTTTAGAATATAGTTCCTGTTGGGTGATATTGCTGAACATACTTGTACGAGCAGTGCTGTCAGCGCGTCTCGCTATGACAGCGGCGCTTGCAGATGCACTGTCTTGATGGTGACATGTATGACAGACTGGCAGCTGATTCATAAACTGGAAAACTTGTGCGAGCGTGCGTGGGCTTGCTCAGCTTGGAAGGCATGACATGCATGGCTGGTTCTTGTACCAAGTGCGCTTGCCTGCATTGCATGCGGGTTGGAAGTATTTGCATTGACATGAAGTAGTTGTGAAGCGTGTTCCATGCACCCTCTGCTGCGCATTGCGCAGTGGCTGGTATGAATTGTGCTGAAGTGCTCGCTGTCTGCACTGTAGCACCCGCCTTTCATGCTGCATGGAGCTGCGGCCTAGACTGGCACGTGTGGCCATTTTCGCTGGGTGGCTTGTACCTTGCTCTCCATACCGTAGCCACGCTGCAGCTTCATGCTGCAGCGCTGAGGACGGACGTATCGATGATAGATCATGTCGTCACCATCGCCTGTAAACGCACTCCGACGAGCCCTCAACAGTGTGCTTGCATACGCACTCCGCCCATCGTCCTTGTCCTGGACGACCCGCGTGCAGGTGGCTATTTCACATACAGTGGCAGTCCACCATCACTCGGTGGTTCCGGCAGTGCTCTCAGCGCAGCCAGATCAGCACTTACCGCCTCGCACCAACCCCCATGCGCCAATTGCCAGCGTCATTAAATAATGCACCGCATTACGTAGCCGCACAGCTAGACAGGCCTGCTGTTCGTACCAGCCAGCCAGCCAGGCACTGTGCGCGCCGCAGGCCACGATGGCATGATACGCATATCCGCGGCAAGGACGACAGCAGCGAACATGCCCAGGGCGGGCCTCCGTGCCCGAAACCCAGCCCACCCTTAACCTAGCGCAACAGTGCACCGGCGCCGCTCAGTCCAATGCCTCCGCGAGCGCCCGCTCCGCGTCCGCCAGCACGTCTGACACGAGCGCGGCACCGCCCTTAATGCCGGCGGTGGCGAGCGCGGGCCGGCCGCCGCCGCCGCCGCCAAACCGCTTGGCCAGCGCGCCCACGAACGCGCCAGCCTTGAGCCCGACGCCGACCGCGCCGGGCCCCGCCGCCGCCGCGACTGCGACCTTGCCATCGGCATGCGAGGCGAGCACGACCGCGGCCGCATCGCCCAGCTGCGCCTGCAGGCCCGCCGCCGCCTCCTGCCGGGGCGCGAGCAGGGTCTGAAAGCCTTGAAAGCCCAAAAGGGTGAGCGGCCACTCAAATAGCTGCAAATTCGGACACCATCTCGACATCGCAATGCACCACTGGCTGGAGGCGCGGCCGCATCGTCCAGCCACGCATGTAACACAGCCGCCGCTGCATGTCGCGCCATGGCGTAGGCTTGCTGGGCTACACTCTAGTGCGCTCGCCTCCTGCAGCGCAGACGCTGCAGCAGTGCCTGCGGGCTGAGGCCGAGCATGGCGCAATCGTGCACGCTCCGCACCAGCGCCAACGCCCGTAGCAGCCTGTCACCGTGCGCCCCTCGCACCCCCGCAGAGCGCAACAGGCTGGGAGAACCTGTCTCCAAAAGCCAAACCCAAGGGCCAAAGGGCGCGCGCCGAGAGGTCCTTGGCGGCGACGCCGTCCAGGCGCGCGACGAGCATGGGTGCGCCGCCGGGCGCGGGCCGCGCCTGCGCGGCCAGCTCGCGCGCCCGCAGTGCCGCCAGCTGCCCGCGCAGCTCCGCCGCGTCCCTGGCCGCGCCGCGCGCCTCCTCCGCCAGCGCTGCGCGAGGCCGCCGCTTCATCTTTGAGTGAGCCTCACTCGCTGAAATATGCTTGACGATCAGGCTGCTCTGACGCTTTCTGGCAAGACGAGCAAGGGCGGGCTGCCAATCCGGGGCAGCTCGAAATCGAGCCTGCGTCCACGCTCACGGGACCAACGCAGAGCATTTGCGGAAACCACACTCCATCTGTGACGCTCACGCCCAGAAAACACCAGGCTCTCAGCCCTGGCGCGCACCCGCCACGCGCGCCGGCAGCTCCTCCGGCCGCACGCGCAGCTGCCCGGCGAGCGCGCGCACGACGGCGTCCAGCTGCGCATGGTGCCGCGCGGCGGCCGGCCCCGCGACCGCCTCCACCCGGCGCACGCCCGACGCGATGCCCGCCTCGCTCAGCACCTTGAAGCCGCCGATCTGCGCGTGCGTTAGGGCTACGTCAGGGCGGCAGGCCTCGCAGCGCGCGTGGGGGCAAGGTGTTGTCAGCACTGAATGTGAGGCATGGACAGCGAGCGCCCTGCGTCCGCCCCTGCCACCTTGGACGCTGCCCGCGACCGTATCGATGCAGGACCATGCAGACTGCCATCTGGGCTTGATCAGCATCTTGGCATGCCGCCGACCGTGCCAGCAACAGCGGATGGTCACGACGATGCAATGAGTTTCGGCGCTGCCACAGCCGAGGCCGAGGCGCGCAGCTGCAGCAACGTGCGCCCAGCTGCCAACTGGAGTTCGCTGGGGGTGGCGATGGGTAATGGGCCGCGCCTGCGAGGTGCGCGCGACGTGCGTGCCGCCGCAGAGCTCCATGGACACGCCCGGGACCTCCACCACGCGCACCGCGCCCTCGTCGTACTTCTCCCCGAACATGGCGATCGCGCCTGCGCGCCCGCGCGACAGGTGGGCGCGCCGCCCGCGCAGATGCCCGACCCCCTGGGCGCTCTCAGTGCGGGCTGCGGGGTGCGGCGCGGGCGGCCTCCGCCTCGGCGAGCAGCCCTGTGTGCTCAGGCTCGCCGAATGAGCGCACGCGCAACGCCCCCGGCAATTGAACGCAAGAAAGCCGGGGCGTCGCCGGATTGGGGGAAACGCGCCGGCGGCCCGAGCCTCGGCGAGCGGCACCGTGCGCGTGGTCAGCGCGTGGTCGGCGGCGACCCAGCCGTTTACCAGCGCCTCCACGTGCGACATCTCCTCGTCGCTCATGCCGCGCGGCAGGTTGAAGTCGAAGCGCAGCCGGTCCGCCTGCACCTGCGACCCTGCCGGCGCGCGCGCGCCGCCCCGGGCGCGTCAGGCTAGGGTTTGGATATGGTGGGTAAAAACACCCTATCCTACTCAGATAAGTCAGGCCAGCTGTGCGACGCAGGCGCAGCGGGGCCTGGCTGTTGCAAAGGGCAAGGACCATGGCGCGAGGCGACGCGGCCGCGGCGGCCGAGCGGGCGCGAGCGGGGGCCGCGCCTGCTGGCACACGTCAGCGCCCAGCACGCGCTTGAGCGCGGCCTGCAGCAGGTGCGTCGCAGTGTGGTGTGCGCGCGCGCCCGCGCGCCGCTGCGTCTCCACGCTCGCCGCCACCTGGCCGCCGGCAGCGCTGCGCATTAACGTCCCACATGTCACAAAGCGCTGTACCTCATACCAATTGGGGCGCTGCTTGGTGGCGTCAACGCAGCAACAGTTTGGTCCTCAATGTTGAGCTCGCTCCCCTCCCTGATGTGTGATGACACCCGCGGCACAAACGCCCTGTGCACTGTTCTTACAGAAAACGCAAGTAAGTGTGCCTTGACAGCAGAGCTTTTGGCGCTACAGGTGCAGGGCAGGGTGACGCCCTCACCTCCTGCCCCACGCGCAGCACGCCCGCCTCCACGATGCCCTCGTGCACGAACAGCGCGCCGCCGCCGCCGCGTTGCGTGTCGCCAACCCGCACAACGGCCTCCGGCGCGCCATGCGCGACAGTGTGTCCGTCCGCATCAGCGCCACTGCTGCCGGCCTCCGCGCCGCGCGCGGGCGCCGCGGTGAGCGTCCCGGTGTCGCCCGCCTGGCCTCCCGACTCCGCGTAGAACGGGGTGCGGTCCAGTATGACGCCCACGGCCTCGCCTGCAATCACGGGGTTAGGGCTAGGATGAAGAGCAGCACCAGGAGCTTTCTGACCGCCACTTAGCACGTGGCCAGTGCGTTTGACAGACGAGCCTCCTCTGCCGCCGTCATGAAAGCGTTTGGTATGGTGCGTCTTCAGCACAGCGGTGCTGCGCACGTGTGCGCAGCCGGCCTCCCATTATGGCCTGCTAGCCAAGCTGGACCTTGCTTGAAACGACCAACCAGCAGGAGGGCTGTGCTGGCTTCCCGCTGCAGTGATAGGCACGACAGCGCATGAAATCGTGAGGACATGCATGCCGATCAACCAACGCACAGCCTCACAGCGTGTGCATGCATACACACGCTGTCGAGAGTCCTGCAAGCACGCCTCAGTCGCACTGGAGCCGCGCGCACCCTCCGAGGCGGCATCAACCGGCTCGCCGCCGCGCAGGATGGCGACGACGGTGCCCGGCGCCTCCATGCGCTCCCAGCCGACAAATTCGGACGCGCCCAGCTCCGCCGCCAGCGCGCCGAGCCGGCCGGCGGCCGTCAGATCGACCGTGCGCGCGGCCGCCTTGGCGCGCGCCTTCTGCGCATCCATCTCCTCCGCAAAGCCCGCCGCGTCCACCTGTGGGGTTAGAGCCAGGATCAGAAGACGCGACGCTGCCACAAATGATAGGGTAGGGCAGGGTGAGGGTTACAGCAAGCCAGGGCCGAGGAGAGCGCGCGCTTAGGGTAGGCGCGAGCGCGGCGGGCCGCGCGCCTGGACGCCCCGCTCCGCAGCCAGCTCTGCGGTGATCTCCAGCGGGAAGCCGAATGTGTCATAGAGCTCGAAGGCGGCCGCGCCGCCCAGCACGGGCGGGTCCCCGTCGCCCGCGCCGCGCGCTGCGGCATCCAGCTGCGCCGTCAGCAGCTTCTCGCCTGCGCGCGGCCCCGGGCGGTGGGCGGGCCGCGCGCGCGCGCCGCCAGGGCGCCAGGCCTGCTGACGCCGAGGGCACACACGGACGTGGGTGGGCCGCTCGGCGCCGCCACCTGCTGAAGCGCCCGCGCGCGCCCTCGCCGCGCCGGCTGGTGCACCAGAGGCTTGCAAGAGGAAAAAATTGCATGGCTGACAGCGGTACGCCCGTGTGCGGCAGGGATGAAGAGAGGGGCGCGGCCTGTGCACCGGCGTGTAGATAGTGGCAGAGCTCCGTCTGGGCAGGCAGGGACCAGGGGCACGCGCCAGCCATGCACCAGCATGCCAGCAGGCTGGGAGGTGGCCCCATCCGCGCAGCACCCCTCTGCCCGAGCCTTGCAGCGCACGCGCGCGCTGTCGCGGCGGGAGGCGGCGGGCGGCGGCGGCGGCGCGCGCATAGGGCTACGGTAGGGTAGGGTGCGCACCCGTCTCCAGCGTCTGCACAAACTTGGCCTCCTCGCGGCCCAGCTCGGCCGCGATGCGCGGCGCGTTGCCGGCCACCGCCGGGTCGCAGCCGTCCGCCAGCGCGACGGCCGCCGCAGCCACGTCGCACACAAACGGCTTCTGGATGCCCAGCAGCCGCCCCTGCGCCGCCGGCGGGCGCGCTCGGCGCGGGCGCCGAGCGGCACATGCCGCCTCGCTGGTGCAACGTGGGGCGCCAGCATCACACATCATGTGGGGCCAGGGTATGCGGCACGGGACTCGAGCTCGAGCCGCGGTCTGTTTGGCTCTGTCGCCGCCGCCGCCTCGCTGGGAAGTGCAAACAACCCCCTGCCATGATAGCAGCTGCGCCTGGCACAGCGGCAGACCCTGTGACCCATGTGCCGACCGAAAGTGAGGTCCCGCACCTTCATGACCACCCGGCGCAGGAGGCGCCGCAGCACGTAGCCGCGGCCGACATTGCTGGGCGCCACGCCGTCCGACACGAGGTACACGCACGCGCGCGTGTGGTCCCCGACGACCTGCAGGCTTGACAAATGATAAGACATGCGAGTCAGGCGCGCTTCCGCACGCCCTGGAGCAGAGCTGCGGGGGGCGAGTGCAATGTGTCGCATCATCAGGCACTGTCCTACACAACCTTTGCGAGCATGATGTGGGGAGACATGCGCGCCAAGCATGGGCTCATTTGAAGGTGCTAGGCAGCAGATCAAAGTAAAGCACTGGCAGAGGGCATGCTGTATCTGTCATGTTGCGGGGCGCCGGGGGGGACCTTGAGTGCGGCGCGCTGCTTGGGCGTGGCAGCGGCGTACTCCAGGCCGGCTAGGCGCGCCGCGCACGCCACGATGGGGAAGATGAGGTCGGTCTCATAGTTGTTCGGCACGCCCTGCAGGATCTGCCGCGTCGCCGTACACGCGGTGAGCACGCCGCCTGAGGCCCCGTCCACCTCGACACCGCCACTCTGCTCGGCGTTTCATACAGCGCGCAGGCAGCAGCACAGCAAGCCACCGGCTGCACGCCTGCTTTCATCAGGCACCGGCCAGAAGTGGGCTATTCTGATGTGAAGACGCGACAAAGCGGGGCTGATCCGAGCGTGGCGGGCGGCGGCCTCCGTGCCTGCGCGACGCGCTCCAGGCCCATGCCAGTGTCGATGCAGCGCGCGGCCAGCGGGCGCAGCACGCCGTCCGCGCTGCGGTCGCTCTCCATGAACACCAGGTTGTAGAACTCGATGAAGCGGTCGTCGTCGCCCAGGTCGGCATCGGCCTCGCCGCGCTCCGGGTGCAGGTCGTAGTACAGCTCCGAGCACGGGCCGCACGGGCCTGCCGTGGCAGGGCCGCGTGTTGGGCGGCGGAACGCAACTAGGTGAGGATTAGGGTTGGAGTCTGCTGCTGTCAAGCCAGCATGGCGACGCACGCCAGATCGCCGGCCCACACAGGCCTGCCCAATTTGCACGGGACGGAATGCGCCTGATCACGGCGCGCATGCGATCACGGCCCGCACGGGCCTGCCTCTGCGTGGTCCCTGCATGGCTGGCGCAAGTGAGGCAGTAAGCGTCTGGGCGCTCGCTGCCGCCTGCCGCGCGCGCCCGGCGGCGGACGGGCCAGGGGCGCGCCCGTGGGCCCGCTGGCCCAGAAGTTGTCGGCGGCGCCCAGGCGCTGGATGCGCGCGGCCGGCACGCCCGCGCGCGCCTCCCACAGCGCCGCCGCGTCGGCGTCGCCCTCGTAGACGCTCACCCAAATGCGCTCGGCTGGGATGCCCAGCTCGCGCGTGGCCAGCTCCCAGGCCATCTCGACCGCCTCGGCCTTGAAGTAGTCGCCAAAGCTGAAGTTGCCCAGCATCTGCGCGCGCCCGTCCCGGCGTGATTAGGGTAGGGTACTGATAACCCGTGCGGGTGCCAGGCACCGGGCGTGGCCTGTGCAGCTGCAGCAGGCCCGTGCGGACGTCCAGGCCCCCGGCTGGGCCTGCACCCCATGCTGCTGACCTGCATGCGGGAGGCCTGCTGACCTGCATGCGGGAGGCCGACACCGCACGCCTGTGAAGCCACGTTCGGCGCCTAGCGCTCCTTCCCCTCAAGTGCTCTGGCCCACGAAGGACCGCTGGCCGACCCTCGAGCACAGAGGAACTGCTCCAATATAGTGCCCAGGTAGGAAGTTCGTGGGGCACGCCTCGAAGAACGTGTGGTGGCGCACGGTGACGCCGACGTTCGCGATGTCGTTCGTGCGGATGCACTTCTGGGTGGTGGTCGCGCGCGCGTGCGACCGCGGCGCCTGGCCCAGGAAGATGCGCTTGAACTGCAGCATCCCCGCGATCGTCAGCAGCACGGTCGGGTCGTCCGGGATGAGCGACGCGCTCGGCAGCCGCGCGTGGCCGCGCCGCTCGTAGAAGTTCAGAAAGCGCTCGCGTATCTCGGCGCCCCGCAGCGGTGCAGGCGCCGCCTGCCCGGCCGGCTGGGGCGCGTGCTGGCGCGTGCCTGCGCGGCGTGCGCCGGGCGGTGAGAGCGCACTTGCACGAGGTGACCTCGCCGCTGCACGGGGTCCCGCCCTGACGTAGCCCAGCAAGCGGCCATGCATCAGCGATTTGCCAGCGGTGTCAGCACAGCGTCCTCGCCCATCCGAGCAGGTGCATTTACTTGGCGTCCACCATACAGCAGCCGGTGGGTCGGGACTATGTCACTTGAAGATGCAAATAAGCGGTGGGCGCAGCAAAGCACCTACAGTGCCCCTGCTGCAGTCTGCATCCTCTGGAGGAAAAGAAGCTCGAGTCGATAGGCGGTGCTGGTACGCACCAACAGTAAACCAACAAGAGGCGAGCGCGGTGTGCCCCCGAGCATCCACGCACGCCGTGTCTGGTCACGGGGAGGCCACAGACAACACGGGACCTGTTGGGCTGCTCAGAACGCCCGCTCGCAAACACCGCGCACCCGAGGTCGCCGCTTCAGTGGCTGCCACTGCAGTGCACCTCAACATGACGTGCCGCACCACGCTGTTACCTGCGGCGCTGTGCTCCAGGCCTGCGTATCAAGGCAGTCTTACCAGCGGCAGTGCTAGCATGCAAGTCGTAGCAGTGCGCCTGTGACAAGTCAAAGTTGGCTTGGGATGCATAGGTACCTCTGGCGTCTCCGAGGTACCGAGAGGCTCTGGAGTGCGGCCAAGCTACAGCAGGCCGCGCGCCCCAGGCGCCGCGTTGCAGCGCGCCAAACATGTGCGGGCACCTCGCTGCGCAGAGCCACATGCTCGACAGGTCCGCAGGGCGCTGCTGCAGCGCGCCTCCCGCACAGGGCATGGTGGTCACTTCGGGACGGCTTGCCTTGTGCTCTCTGTTTTTCACACCAGAGGCCAGAGCAGCGAGACCGATAATCTCGCAGTCTCGATCAAGGTAATCAGATAATTTGCCACCTACAGAGTGCTGATGTCCGTGCTCATGTCAACATGCGCATCACAGCTCTGCCTTTGGGCACTGTGAACAGGCGGGCAACATGCTAGTAGAAACTAGGAGGCACCATGTTCACGTCTCTTGACTTACAGCAGCTCACTCAGCACTGGCACAGCACCACGCGCACAACGTCCTCCTCTCAGCCTTGAGTTACTTCGCAGTCACGACTTCACGGCACAGGCTCGCTCACATAAAAATTAAAAGGGTATGCCATGCACCTGTCACTGGGCAGGCCAACCCATGCGCTGCAGCAGGCACCGCAAACAAGTTCAAGCACTCGTTGCGACCTCTCGCTCACTGCACCAGCACTATGCAAGATATTCCATGCAAAGCCTGGCCCACAGAGCCAAGGCAGAATCACAGGACTGCATCACATGCACTGACCAGCGCACCACGCCAAAGAATGCCGGGGAGCGCGACGCACCGAGGGCACGGCTACGTGCTCCCGCAAACACTAGAATACTGGCAATGCAAAGTTATCGGGGCTGGCAACATGCCCTCGCAGTGCTGCTAATGATGCAAGGGATGCTCAGCATAGCCCAGCTGTGAAGACACCATCTGCGTCTTGGGTTCCTAGCAACTATCCCTGCACCAGCCAGCTGCCCCTGCTTCTCATTACGACTGCAGACAACTGTCCTCTCGCTCTCACATCGTAGCGCACGTGCGAGGCCAACTGGAATGTCCAGCAGTGTTTGCCCTTTAGCCTACTTCTTGCCACCGCTCCAGCCGCTCGACGGCTGCGGCTGGCTCCACGACTCCTGGCAAGCGCCAGGCGGGCACACTATTAAGAAACATGGTGTAGGTAAGGACGGTGCACATAGCACGAAGGCTCAGCAGCACAGTCACATCTCCGGCCCCTTCCTAGCTGCACGTAAACTCTCGGCAATGGGCCTGGATAGAGAAACACTTGGTCACACAGGCACAGGAGCACGTGCCGCGTGGCAAACATGTGCGCACCTGCTTGTCGTCCTTCTTGGGCGCCTCCATGGCCGGCTGCTGCGGCTGCGGCTGGCTCCAGGACTCGGCGGGCTTGTCGTCCTTCTTGGGCGCCTCCGGGG
>JAABUQ010005980.1_pt1 | contig 18856 bp, 13 predicted proteins | sample 5560001 | NCBI WGS metagenome assembly JAABUQ01 (sample SAMN10711888, study PRJNA513371) | rock metagenome | isolation source: Antarctica rocks | place: Antarctica: Victoria Land, Finger Mt nord | collected 2015-12-18
GATCTTTTACAATACTCCCAGGAGAGAGCGTTATATGTACGTCTTGCACCCCTTCACCTCATAGTGAATTCTGTAATATTTTATGATTATAAACATAGCAAGCAACCTATGACAAGCTCAAGTGCTAAATAACTCTTTCTTCTGTCTATCCATAATCTCTTCTCCATGTCTCAGTGAAGAGGCAGTGCTGTGTTCATCCTTGCACACACTTCTATATTGTTCTTTCTTTATACCCTTTTAGTATAGCACAAGCACAGACGCAACTCTATAAGACAGAAGATACATCTTCGAACCACTTACTTTTGTTCCAGAAATGCAAGAACAGCGACTTCTTCAGGACGCAAACCATGTAAGGCTTCTACGACAGCTTGCTCATCGTCTCGTTTGAGTGCTTTGAGCAGAGAGCCATTCAGATATGCATCTATAATTTCTGGATAAACATAGCTTTTACGACATATTGCGGGTGTATTACCGAGATGATTTGAAGCAGATGCAATAGCACGAACGACATTTTTCTTTGCTTGTGTCTGCGTTTCATACTCTCCAAGGTCTTGTAACGCACACGTTGCAGTTATAGTTCCCGCCCATGTACGGAAATCTTTGGCAGTAAACTCTTGTGCTGTAATCTGTTGTAAATAGGTGTTCACATCATCCGACTCGATGACATGTAGCTTATCATGTTCATCGTAATATTGGAAAAGTTCGTGTCCAGGAAGAGCTTGACATTTTTTGATGATTCTCGCAAGTTGCCGATCTTTGACATCAATCGTATGCTCTTTCCCACTCTTCCCCCGAAAGTGGAATTCTACGTTTGTGCCCTCTACCTCCACGTGATTGTCGCGCATAGTTGTCAAGCCAAATGAGCCATTCTCACGTGCGTACTCTTCATTGCCAATACGAATGGAGGTAGTATCGAGCAGGCGCACAACTGTAGCAAGCACCTTCTCGCGTGGCAAACTATGAAGCCTTAAATCATGCTCAACACGCTCCCGAATGAGAGGAAGGGCTTTTCCAAAAGCCAGCATTCTATCGTATTTTGTTTCATCTCGAATTTCGCGCCATTTGGGATGATAACGGTATTGTTTGCGCCCCTTCGCATCTCTTCCCGTCGCTTGAATATGACCTTGAGGATTAGGACAAATCCACACATTTGTCCATGCTGGCGGAATGCCAAGTGAACGGATGCGTTTCAGTACTTCCTCATCGTGAATCGGTTTTCCGTCACGACCAATATAGCTGAAATATTTTCCTGCTCGCTTCCGACGTATCCCTGGTGTTACATCAGAGACATACCTCAGGCCAGCAGCTTGTGCAGCTTCAACTGGTGCAGCAACATCTTCATTTTGTATCTCTTGTGAGATCACTGACGACATTCTTATTTCTCCTGACACGTATAGTGTTGCTTGCTCTTCAAAATGTTATGGACTTCACACATGTCACGTTAGAAAAGTAGTTTTTGTAGACAATGCTGTGTTTGGTGATGCACTAAACTTTAAACTAGACATGTGATGATAAGTATCGTATACTCTACAATGTGATGTTTCTGTATGCAAGTTGAATACTAGTTCTTTTAATAAAACGTTCATCTTGTACTACTCGGCACGGAAACACAAGGCGAAACAACACATTTTCGTTTACTCGACTGAAGTTTCTCTTGCAGGCTGCAAGTCACAGCCTCGATAACGTCTTTTTTAATGGAGGTTTTGCACATGTCAAACCAGGATTATGGTCAGCAGGATCAGAATAACCAAGGCAATCAGAGCGGCTACGGGCAACAAGATCGGTACAGCCAGGAGAACCAGGGCGGCTATGGGCGGCAGGACCAAGAAAACCAAGGCCGTTATGGTCAGCAGCAGGATCAGTATAATCAGGGCAATCAAAGCAACCAGGGCGGCTACAGACAGCAGGACCAAGGTAATCAGGGTAGTCAGAGTGGTTATGGACAAGATCAGTATAACCAAGGTAATCAGGGCAATCAAGGGGGCTACGGACAACAGCAAGATCGACAAGGGAATCAGAGCGACCAAGGGGACTACGGACAACAGCAAGATCGATACCGACAAGGTAACCAGAGCGACCAAGGTAATCAGGGTAGTCAGAGTGGTTACGGACAAGATCAATACAACCAGAATAATCAGGGGCAACAGCAGCAGAGTCATGGGATGCTAGATAACGCACGAGATGGCGCACAGAACCAGGTTGATCAGGCCATTGACCAGCTTGGAAATAAAATTCCTGGTGGTTCGAAGTATACACAACAGGCCAAAGACACTGCACATGGCGCACTCGATAACTTGGAAAAAGAGGCAGAGAACCGCTTAGGAAATCTTGGCGGCATGTTTGGCGGAAACAAACAGTAATTGACGAGTTGTTCAAAAAGTGGAAGTCCTTGAACGAGCTGTAGCTCGTTCAAGGACTTTTTTATTTTCTCCGATATTCCCTGCAATTGTCTTCTTCTAAGGCTTGTCATACGTACCACAAAATATGGACTCCTATAATTAGCTCTTGCAACACGCTCGTACTTTATTTCTTTTTAACGGGCGTTTAGTAACTCTATAAAAGTATGCGAGAAGTTTATGATGAGTAAAATAGTTTGGAAATACATCACATTGCTGTCACGTGGTCTATGGACGCTTACAAAGGTTGCTCTTTTGGTCATTGCGCGCGATATTCTAGCACGCAAACAGGCAGAGACCCGCACAGAGGAACTGGCGAAGCGCGAGGCACAACAGCGAATGAACGAGTTTCTGAGTATTGCGAGTCATGAGCTGAAAACACCAATTACGAGTATTAAAGGCAATATTCAATTAGTGGGGCGCAAGCTAAGACCAAAACCCGACGCGAGTACAACAAATAGCGCGGGTGATATAAGCGAAAACCATGACGATCAGATGAGCCACTTACTCAGCGAAGCAAGAGAGTTACTTGACCGCACAGATAAACAAATTACTCAGCTTTCTCGACTAGTCAATACACTGCTTGAAAGCTCACGCATTACAGCAAACACCATGGATCTTTTCCTGGAGGTTTGTGAACTAGATACGCTTGTACAAGAAGTCGCACAAGATGCACGCCACATTCCAAAGACACGTGCTGTTCACATAGATATTCCTTCAAAAAAGAATATTCTTGTTACAGCCGATGCGACTCGCATTAAACAAGTGATTGTACACTTTTTATCGAATGCACACAAGTATTCGCCTCTCGAAGAGTATATAAAGGTTTCATTACAGGCTGAAGGAGAAATGGTGCGTGTGGCTGTCCACGATGCAGGTCCTGGCATTCCATTGAGCGAGCAAAATAAAATTTGGGAGCGATACTATCGCGTACCAACTATTGAAGTGCTCAATGGAAGCGAAATTGGTCTAGGCCTAGGGCTACACATTAGCCGCACGATTATAGAGCAACACCATGGACACGTTGGAGTTCAGAGTACTCCTGGCTCCGGCTCTACCTTCTGGTTCACCTTACCTTTGTCGAAACAGGCGCACCTGTAGAGACAAATAATAAAGAGAGATAAATGTCAGACGAATAGGGAACAAAAACTGCTTCCTATTCGTCTGACATTTAGTAGGACCATTTGACATGTAGCGCATAAAACACTACAATTACACACATGGGCAGGCTTGAGATATGTGTAGACGTAGAGTACAGATGATGGATGCATCGAGAGAGGAAAAACGATGATGGACGCAATCATTGGACGGTATCGAGTCCGTATGGAGGAGATGGGACTCATTCTCAAACATACCTCAGGTATTAGTTTTGACTTAACGCCAAATGAAACGCTGAGTCTCCTTGATTTTATCAATGCCTATCGTCAGACATTACTCCTCATGCAGCAAGACAGTGGCCGAGACACAGAACCAGAACTGGAGCGCATCGTCATTCATAAAAGCGAGGATGACGAGTAGCACACAATGCAGTATAATGTCAGCGATTATCTCATGGTGCATTGTTAGCACATTTTTCCTTGTGTAATTATATAGTTTTCTAATCAGGTAGATGGTGGTGATTGATTTAAATAACATGGTACAGAATGGGCAGGTAACAAGTGCGGGTGCAGGAATAGAAAGTAGTTTTCCTTCATCAGTTATCTTCAATCTGACTGATCGTTTGCAAATATTTAGCTATCTTGTCTCATCGAACCGTGTGCGCTGGTACCGTGTTATTATGCGTCTTTTTCTGCATACACATCGTGAACTCTATCGCTATCAGCTAACAGCACACGAGGTCCGAGACGCTGTACGCGACGCTTTTGACCCTGAATATACGCTTGAACAATGCCAAAACGATCTCGCATCACTTAAAGAGTGGGGTAATATCGACACGCTGTACGACTCAAGCCGTGCCACGTCAATTGCCAGTTTCCTCGCGCCATCACTGCTCTATCAAGCAACACCAGAAGCAATTGCTATCGAAACGTTTCTTGATGAGCAGATGCGTGCGAGTGCAGGCAAAGGTTCACTTCGTCAAGGTGACGTTGCACACTTATGGAGTTCAATGCAGCGTATTGATGAAGAGTTGCTCGTTTCGCCTCTTGAGCCTTCTTCGGCAAATGGTAGAGAACTTGCAGAAGAGTGGCAACGAGCATTTGAGTTATGGAACACAATGGCGCGTGATGCGGCACAATATCTTGCCACTATGACTATTGCTACACAGCAGGGACGCCCTGATTTGGCAGCATATCAGGGGTATAAAGCGGCGGTTGTGGCCTATGTACAGGGGTTTGCACAGGCCTTGACTCAGTATGGGCGTCTGATCCGAGAGTTGTTAGCAACATGGGAAACAACGGGGGAAAAGGCTACCCTGCTTGACGTTGTGTATCGCTACTTAGAGCCGCCAACGCTTGCCAGCGAAAACATGCGAACGCCAGAAGAACTTCTGCAAGAAGCACAAAATCAATTCGATGCGCTCGTGAATTGGTTTGCAGTGGGAAAGAACGCTGACTCATTCAGGAGAAAAGCATTAGCTGAAGTAGACAATGTGGTGCGTCTTGCAACAACGCTTGCAGCTACGGCACGCCCTAACGCGAACTACGCAACCAACCTTGATGCATTAGCTCACTCGCTCGCAGAGTCAAGAGATGGAGAGGTTGCCCAGCAACTCTTTTCCGTTGCCTTTGCGAACCTCCTACCAACACATTTACCAGAAAGTCTAGCAGGCATACCAACTGCTACCCAGGATGCAGATACACGCAATGGATGGCAAGAGCCACCCTCCGTGTCCATCCGCTTGCGACCAGTCAACCGATCTTTTCGCGTTGACCCTACGGCTGAAGACCCAATTCTGGATAACCGTGTCGGTGTACGTAATTTGATAGCGCAACAAGAAAAACTATTGCGTGAGCAAAATCGGCGCTTTACACGTCTCTTTGCTCCTGCCTTCGTGGATATCGGTGCGATGCAGAGTATCTCGGTGGAAGAGCGAGCAATTTTGACGATGGTTATAGATAGCTGTCTCACCGACCCCAATCACCAGTATCGTGCGCCTGATGGCTCTATTATCATATTGCTCAATCCAGATGAACAGGATTACGTCTTTTTACGTGCTTCTGATGGTGTACTCTTGCTTCCACGCTATCGCCTACAGCGTCAGGATCAAGAAGAAGCACTTCTACTTATTAATGGACATGACCACTAGAAAGTCTCTCTATGCAGGAAGAAGTTAGCAAAGAAACGGTACATACCATTACAACAGATACGACAGAAACAGAACCTACAGCGGTTACAGAGCCAACAGCGCTCCGTATTACAACGCTTACCGCTTCTCGGCAGCGAACATATACAGCAGATTTGATGAAGGCACACATTGCCTTGATGGAAAAAGAAGTTATTTTGCCGAAGCAGGTTGAGTTGTTTCGCCTTGTCAATCGTAATTATCGTGCATTACAAACATGGCATGATCAGTTCACAGGCTGGCGTATTCAGCGTACTACCACAGTTATTCGCCTGATACGAACGCTTAGCGCAGCAACCCCTGGGTATTTATATGAGCGGCTAAAAGAGCCACATGATTTTGCGTGCCTAACATGGATACTTTGGTTTGCTGAACAACGTCAGCTTACTGGGCGTGGCAATGACCAACAATTTTTGCTGTCACAACTTGCACAACAGATACAAGAGCAGTCAACAACAGGAGAAGTCGCGACATTCGACTTTCGTAGGCCAGCAGACCGTTACAGCATTCAACGAGCGTTGCAAACACTTGAGGACCTGGGTGGTTTACAACTGGTAGATGGACAGACACGAGAATGGGTTGAGCAAGCACAGGATGCCGATGTCCTCTATGAATTTACGGATGTGATACGCTCACTTGTTGCGGCCCTAGATCCTCAAAAAGTAACACTTTTGTCTGAGCGACTAAAAGAGAGCACCACACAACTCCGCCCTACGCTCTTAGCGGATGCAGTAAGCACGCCTAGCCTGACACGGGCATGGCGTGCCTTACTGCTTGGTCCCGCGCTCTTTCGCTTTGACGATCCCGCTGCATTCGCAGATGTAGTAGACCATGCTGAAGGTATTGCGCACGAGTTACTTGAAAACTTTGGGTGGCAGCTTGATATCTCCCGCGACTATGCGTGTATTGTACGCGCTAGTGGGATGACGACAGGACCTGTAACAAGCTTGACACCCTTTGGCACAAACGATCAGATTGCCCTTCTCCTGTGTAAAGCTATACGAGAACAGGTGATAGCAGGCACATGGCCCGCACCTGATAGTTATGGCTGTTTACACGTTACAACGGAAGACATGACAGCCCTGCTTTACATGGTGCGAGACCGCTATAGTGATAATTGGGGAACAGAGGCACGAAATAAAAGCTCGCGTAGTCTCTTAAACGATGTCTATAGGAAGATGCGTCAAGCAGGTCTACTGCGCGGGCCGGATGAATATGGGAACGTGCTGGTTTTGCCAACTGCCGCGCGCTATAATGCGAGTTATGACAAAGCTGAGTTGGAAGATGTTCCTACAGCGCGTCCTCGTGCCAAATCTACGATAAAGAAAGTCCCAAATGGGGTAAATGCGAAACTGCCAGGGATGGATGGAAACGACAGAACACCTGCGTCAGTGAGGAAATAAGAAAGATATGCAACAAACATTTGAGACGTGGGCGGCAACTCAAAAGATGGCCGAGCGTCGCCTGGAAGCGTTCGTCAACATGTTACAGGAGTTAGCAGGCGGTCCACAAGGCTACCGCCTGCGTCGTATTCTCCTAACGAATTTCTGGCTATACGGGCAGCAAGAATTCGAGATACCTCATGGAAGGTTGTTTTTAGCTGGTGAGAATGCAAGCGGTAAATCGACTGTTTTGACGGCTGCCCTTCCCCTTGCGTTGGATGGTGATTTACGTCCCAATCGTATCGACACTTTTGGTGGGCGCGAACGACGTATTGATTACTATGTACTGGGTGGCACAGAATCGGCAACACCGTTTCGCTATGATCGGCGGACTGCGTATATTGCCTTAGAGTTTGAATGGTGCAATCCCGATATGCCCCCTATTGCACCAGAGATGCGGCAGCGTTGGGAAAATGCGACGGCGGAAGAGCGCAAGAAACTACGTTTCCTCACTATCGGTTTAAGTTTGGCAGGCAACGCAAATGTTAGTGATCGCATTCGTCCCTTACGTTTTTTGATTACCGATGGCTCGCGTCTTGAATATGATCTGCACACCGCATACGATACAGGTAATAAACAGGAGAAACGCGCTTACGATCATGCTCATTTTAAGCAAATACTAGAGGGGCACGGCATTCTTTGTGAGTCGCAGGCCGAATACGAGCGACAGGTGGGTCGTCATTTGTTCGGGTTTACCGATGTCAAAGATTTTCAGAAGTTAATCAATCTTTTGCTTGTCCTTCGTCGTCCCAATTTGAGCACGGAGTTGAACTTTTCGCGTGTGCATGAGTATCTTAAGCAGTCACTACGCAAAATCTCTAGCGAGACAACGCACCGTGTGATTGGAACAATTGAACGCATCGACGCGATTCAAAGCGAGATCGAGCGGATTCAAGAGGCATATGATTCTACTGATCGCTTGCATCAAGCGGTGCAACACCTTGTGCTTACTAGAGTACAGTTGGCAGGAAATGAGTATGTCGATGCACAGCAGGCAGAGGATACAATTCAAAGTAGAGCAACGAGGTTGCGCAGGGATGTAACAGCGGCAGACACTGAGCGAAAAAAGGCAGATGCACGTTCGCAATCGCTTCAGGCACAACTCTCGCAAATAGGCGGGCAGATTCGGGCGTTAGAGAATAGCGAAGGACTGCAACTCGCAAAACAACTAGAAACCGCGCGTGAGCGAACGCACGAGAGCGAAGCACAAATGCACCTGCAAGAGCAGAGTGTAGCATCGGCTCGCCATGCATTGAATACTCTCTCTGATATGTTAAAAAGCAAGCAAGAGAGTTTTACAAGGACGAAGGCCGACAGCATTGCACAGCTTGAAGAATTACGTACACTTGCCGCTAACGAGTGTTATTGGGAGCTTGCTGCTTTTCAGTTAGAGGAGGCATTGCGTTCGACTACCACTACATCGACGGAGACAGCTAGCACCCCTCAGATGCCACAAGCAGTACCCATGTTAGTAGGAGAGCAGTCACAGGAACGTATTAGCTGGCTACGAAGCCTGGAAGCAGTACATCAGCAGCGCGAAAAGGCAGATGATAAGCTACAAAACGCACGGAGCCTGGAAACGACGCGTTTTCAGGAGCTAGACGAAGCACGTCGCCGCTTTCAAGTAATACAAGATCGTGTATATGAAACGCGTCAGAAACTCAATGAGGTGCTTGAACGCTTGATAGCAGCAGACAATGGACTGTTTCCTTCTGAAGCCCTTGATAACTCGCTTGCGATGATCGCGCTTGATGAGGACACGCAAGCAGGAGAAGACAGCTTGGAAGATGGCTCGCATACGACAAGAGTTGTCTCAACCGTCACGAGTGCGCTTAGCGCATATCGTCAAATTATTGCAGCCCTTGAACGCGAACTCCTTGATGCCGCCGACCAGGCACAGGGTGAGCTAAATGAGTTACAATTATTAACGGGAAGCAAGAGTCAGCAACTTTCTACACTACAAGAGGAATATGAGCGCAAACGCGCTGAACCAGAGTATGTTCCGCTGCGTTCAAGTCGTCGCACACAAGCGCGTAGTGAGCTTGTGAAGCAAGGTATTGCTGCATTTCCGTTGTATACGCTCCTTGATTTCGTGCCTGGTCTCAACAGTCAAGACGCTGGACGTATCGAGTACATGTTAGAGGATGCGGGTCTTCTTGATGCGCTAGTTGTTGCCCCTACACAAGTAGCAGAAGCCAATACTCTCCTTGCCGCTAAAGGGTTAAGCGACTGCCGCTTAGACGTAGACCATATCGACAGCAAGGGACAACAGCAACAAACAGAACTCCAAAGCTGGCTACGGTTTGATGAAGCGTTTCAAGACGATTTGCAGGATACTACCCACGTAGAGTGGAAAGCTATTGCAGATAATATTCTCGCAACACTGAGTCAAGCACATGTCATGGCTACTGCAAACTTTTCGTTGACAGAGAATGGTACCTGGACACATGGTTTGCTTGCCGGACGCGCAGGCAGCGGTGAGGCACTGTGTATTGGCAAGGGAACGCGTATTCGTGTCAAACAGCGTGAACTTGATGCTCTTGAAGCACAACGCACGCGTCTCGAAGAAGAGGTACATTCTCTTCATCAACGTCTCGCGGAGTTTGAGCAGCAACTTACACAGTTACAAGAGCAACAAGCTCAGGTACGCAAATTGTTACCAGACAGTGGCATAGAGGAGCAATACGCGCAACTTTCTCAAGCGAAATTTGCGCTGGATGACGTAAGCGGGAAGTATCAGAAGGCGCGACAGCAAGCGCAGGAGGCGCGACAGCTTTACACCGGTTTTGCTGTTCAGTTAGAGCGTGAGAGTCAAGGCATTGGCCCGTTAGCGACAGGCACAAAGCACGTGCAACGTGCGCTAGAGGGAACGATGAACTTGAGAACACAGGCAAAGACGTTGCAGGTGCAATTCAGCACGCTTATACGCACGTGGAGTGATTATCAGAAAGACAAAACGTCCCTAGAGACTGCAAGAGGCAATGAAGCAAATAGCGCAGTGTTATACGAGCGGGTGCGGCAACAAGCAGTGCAGACAAAGGCCGAGTTTCAAGAACTACAACACATCGCTGAACAGACGGATGTAGAGGGGCTTGGCGAACGGCTACGGAGCTTGCGAGAACAAAACGAAGACTTCTCAAAGCAGCTTGAAGATGCAAGAGCGTCGTTTATTCGTGCTGATGAACGTGCCAACAATGCACAGGCGCAATTAACAGAAATCGAAGTTCAGTTGCAGCTCGCGCACGCTGAGAGCACTGAGAGACAGGATCGCTTTACACAAGCATTAATAGCGTATCCAGTGGACCAGTTGGTAGCAGTACAGCAACTTGTCGCAGAGAATGAGAACACGGGGCCGATACGTGCGGCGAAGAGAGTGATCGCAGATGTTTCGCGTGAAGGCGATGATAACACTCTCGCGCGTAAGGAACGTTTAGATACTGCTTACCGCGATGCATATAGCGCGCTCTCAAAAGTATTCAACCGAGAGCAAGCATTTTTGCTTGAATATGGGCCAGACCTGGACGATCAAGGACGTGTGCAATTCTTAAATGAAAACAAAAGCAGACCTATTGAGCTGCTAGAACTGTTAAGCGAGCGCATAGAGATGCAGCGTACATTACTGGGTCAGGAAGAGCGACAACTCTTTGAAGACTTTCTGTTACAAGAGATCGCGGAGGCTATTCGTACTCATATTCTTGAGGCAGAGGAGTGGGTGCAACAGATCAACACAGTGCTTAGCGGCTTACCCATGATTGGTGAGCATTACTCACTACAATGGAAGCCATTGAGTGAGTTCGATCCAGCGATGTTGGGAGGGCATCTCGCACAACAATACAAGCTCTTGCGTAAACCTGTGCAAACATTGACGACGGAAGAGAGCGAAACATTGATGGCGGCATTTCGCCAGGAGATTGAGTCGGTACGTATACGGCAGCAAGAGATACCAGATATGAATTTTATGGACGCCTTAGAGCAGGTTTTTGATTACCGGGAGTGGTTCCATTTTGATGTGTGGGTAACAGCAGTAGGAGGTCAGCGCCAGCGTCTCACTGATCGTGTGGCGGGAACACGCAGCGGTGCAGAACAATTGTTTGCCTTATATGTGCCACTCTTTGCCGCATTAGGGGCACTCTATAGAGTTGCCGCTCCAGGTGCGCCACGGTTGCTTGCACTTGACGAAGCATTTGACAAGGTCAGCGTCGCCAACACGCAGCGCATCATGGAATTTCTTGTTTCACAAGACTTCCAGTGGATTATGACAGGGCCACAGGTGAGTGGTACAGGAGCGAAAATTCCAGCGAGCGCACGCTATCTCATGCTACATGAAAAAGGCTCTCCTTTTGCTACAGCATCGGCATCGTTCTGGAGCGATAGTCAAGATATGCAAAACGGGCAGAAATAGCGAGGTTTCTATGCCTGATGATAGAGACTCCACCCCTAACGTGCAAAGGGCTGTTGCATTTTTTGTACGTGTCGGCTTGACACGGATTCTGGAAAGGCTGCGCGAGAAGTATATTGAAGTGGGCGATGTTGGTGGGCAAATTGTCGTGGAGGAGAGTACGGTCAATGAGCGGCGAGAGCTAGCAAGCTTTCTAGGCAAAGCTCCATTTCATGGCACTACGCTTAGAGTACGTCTTCGAGATGTTGATGCCGCACTCAGACAAAGTGGATTTGCCTGTACGCTCCCCGAAGTGTTACACGCCTTTCTGCCCGATCAGCCCCTTGTGACGCGCAAAGAACAGCGTGCCGCTCATGCAACCTATCAAGCCGATTTTTGGACCGCGTTACAGACAACGGTGTCGCAAGTAGCCGTAGGAACACGAGGGTATCTGTGGCTTACGCAAGGGCAGCATGGTGTAGAGTGGCTCTACACTCGTTACAAGAATATATCAAAAGATGAGCAAGAACAGCAGTTGCAAGTTATACAACGCGTTACACGCGCACTCAATGAACTTCCTTCTCCTGACAAGCCTGAACGCCTGGCTCTTTTTGCACAGCGCATAAGTGGCAATCCGCATGCACTCGATACCGACACAGGTGCTGGTCGTCTCTTCTTGTTTGCTCTAAGCGATCTTGCTCGTAGTAGAGAGAGCATTCCCAAAGATGAGGCTGAACATGAGGAACTTGCCCCTCGGCTCTCACAAGACCGCATGCAGGAGCTTCGCTTATATGCTGATGTTGGGCTACGTGTCGATACAATTTCCTCAAGTGTCGCTGTCTTTAACCTTGTTAAAGCTGTAGATGCTCATGGTCAAATCGACGCGCTACTCCAAGTTGCTGGAGAGCGCGTGTTGCTATTGCCACTGCGACAGGTCGTTGAGTGGCAATCTATTGTCCCGACAAACAACCGTATTTACATGTGTGAAAATCCACAGGTGTTTGAAGAGATTGTTGAACACCATAAGCGTGGAGGTACGTCACCCACATTGGTCTGTACTTCGGGTTGGCCTAGTGTTGCTGCACTTATGCTCCTTGATTTGCTACTCGCACAATCTTCCGATAACGAGCTCTACTATAGTGGTGATTTTGACCTGAAGGGATTACAGATTGCGGCATACCTCATAGAACGCTATCCTGAACGTTGCCATCTTTGGCATTTTGATAGTGATGCCTATGGAACTGCACTGCACCATGGCGGAGTACCAGCCTTGCCAAAAGAGTTAGCAATGCTTAGCACGCTACCAACCATGTTTGCAGCCCTTGTGAGGAAGATGCAAGAAAAAAGCATGTGGGCCTACCAGGAGGGAATTACACAATTGCTGGCTAGCGCTATCTATGGGAAATGATTGAACGAACTACCATATGCATAGCTTTACTCTGCCTTATACGGCAGTTTTACGGTAAAGATACTGCCCTTTCCAGGAATACCTTCGCTGCTTATGGCAAGGGAGCCTCCATGTTTTGTAACTAACGTATTCACAAGATAGAGCCCTAACCCTAGCCCTTTTGCATCGACACTCTGCGCATTCTGAGCACGGAAAAAACGTTCCGTGAGCCGTGCCTGCTCCTCAGGGGGAATGCCGATTCCTTGATCTTCTATAGCAATTTCAATAGTGCCTTCATCGGTCTTACGAAGCGATACCGTCACAGGATTGCCGTTTGGGCTATACTTGACGGCATTGCTCAGTAAGTTGATCAATACTTGTTCTAATCGTTCCTCATCTGCCTTTATCTTTAGCGGCTTCTGTATCGTATTCTCGGCCTCATCTTTGCTAATAGCCACAGGTTGCTCATTGACGAAGAGGCGTAATTCGTGGTCTCGTGCAATGAGTGTGTAGTCTTCCAACGTCTGCCTTACAAGTTGAAGCAGATCAATCTCCTTCAGTTCTAGTTGTAGACGATCAAGGTCCAATCTGCTCACATCCATAAGAGCGTTAATCATATGTTCAATTTTTTTCGTCTGATGTTCAATACTTCTCACTCCGCGTAGAAGTTCATGATTCCCTTCAGTCGCGGATTGATGCAAACGCTTAATACGACGCTGCAGAACCTGTGCTTGCCCACGGATAGCGGTGAGTGGATTTTTTAGTTCGTGCGCGGTGAGCGAGAGGAAGTTTTCCTTTTGATGAAGGAGCGCACGCACGGTTTCGATTTCTTCTTGTTGCTGTTCTGATTTATCGAAAAGCGATACTCTTTCAATAGACATACTCACTAGACGTGCTAGAGCTTTGAGTAAATCAACACTCCACTGCGGAAAGTATGTGTCCGCGGTTTCAAGAGGGCGATGTCGCTCGACGCCGAGAAGTCCAAGAACATGCCCATCCAGTAAGACAGGTGCATAAATAGCGGCACTTAGGTGATGAGAGCGCTTGCGTGAAGGCATTGATGCATTATCAATTATAATGGGAGTCCTTAGGCGTAACGCTCGCATGTATGCTGGTGATGATTGTAAAGCATGTTCAGTATTCAGTTCTATCGAGGCAAGTTCCGCATGCCACTCTTCAAAACTCTGATGGCTGGAACCAAATAGTGCAACGAGTGTAAGGTCTCCTGTTTTCTCATTAACGCGAAAGGCAATGCTGCTATCAACCGAGTCAAGTTGGGGAAGCAGTGAGGCAATGCGTCGTAGAGCTTCGTCGGTATCATGAATATCTTGCGTTACCATGACCGCTTCAACCAGTAGATTTAAAGAGAGCTCAGCTTGTTTCTGCAGTAAAGCATGCTCACTGACATCTTGTGAAATAATTACGACGGCATCGACCGCGTTGCCCCCGCTATTATGAAGAGGAAGCGTGTTGAGCAGGAGGACGTGCCGTTCATCTCTGTTAATCAACACATGGTGAACCTGCTCTCCCGCCAAAGCCCGAGTTACTGGCGCAAGAGAGAGAAGTTTACTAGCGTGCTGTTGATGGAGATGCCAATGTCTGTGTGCAAGCTCGTTCGCATAGAGAAGTTCACCATGTACACTTAAACAACAAACGCCATCATCGAATGCATTTAAAAATGGACTAATATCATATCGGCTAATATCTATCATTGGTGTCTCCCTGTACATAGCTTCTCCTATATAGCTTCTTGCATCTTGATTATACGCACATAAAGAGAAAGAACGAAAGCACTACCTATTGTATGTTTGCCTTTTGTATGTTTTTCTTAAAAAGACGGGTAATCAGGTCTCATTATGACCTGTTTCTAGGGTAAAATCAAAGGAAAGTGTTCTCAAGGAAGAAAACATTTCCTGTAAAGCGATATATGTACAGATGCTTAGAAAGAAGAGAAACTCATGGTAGATATAGCGAGTGTAAAGGCTTGGCTAGATGCTTATGTACAAGCGTGGAAGACGTATGACCAAAGGGCTATTGGCGAACTTTTTAGCGAGGATGCAAGATACTCATTTCATCCATTCCGTGAGCCAGTACGCGGACGCGCCGCTATTATCGCTCTTTGGGTGGACAATTCTGATCCCCAAGGCACATACGATGGTCATTATGAACCGATTTTGATTGCAGGGGATCGCGCAGCAGTTCATGGTCGAAGCCTCTATTTTGAGCAAGATGGCAAAACGCTCAAAACCGAGTTCGACAACATCTTTATCCTTAGGTTTGATGAAGAGAGGCGTTGTGCCGAGTATCAAGAATGGTTTATAGAACGACCAAAGGGGAATAGTAACTAGATTAGTTAACGCGATGTGCAAGTTTTCTTGCTAAGTCGGAATTATTCTGCCGCCAAGAGAAAACATCAATATCATCTTCTCAAATGGCTTCTAATAGTATGTAAAGGATGACCTAAACCTTGAAGTGGTAAAGAGGAACATAGCTTAAGTTCCTCTTCATTTGCAATCTACGGTAAACCTGATTCTGGTAATGCCCTATGACTGCCTACCAGTTCACTCGCGCCATTATATAACTCAACTTGTACTGGCATTTCTACGTTTTGGTTTGTTAGAAACAGAATCATCCCGTTCTCTACAGTATCTTCCAGCACAACACCATTGTTGCTTATCAAGCGTGCAAGCGTAACACCAAGACCATTATCGCTCACATAACCACCAGCGTAAAAAACGTTTCCGTCTCCTCCCCCTCCTAAATTAGCCCAAGGTTGGTTGCGTACTGGAACGTTCTCCCCCCAACCAGCACCACTCACATGCCAGGTAACTGTCGTATCCTGTCCCAGGAAGAAGTCACCATAGTGGTGTTGACCAGTTTCATCCTCAAAGGTTACAGCATGAAGCTGGTAACCAGGGATGGTGCGTTCCTTAAGAAAGCGTACTGTCGTTACTTTTACTCGCATTCCATCACGAGGAGTGCTTAAGAAAGCACCTATAACCTGCTTAGGTTCAAGTTGTACCGTAGTATCATACCTTCTTTCTTTCATATGGCTCGACTCTACTATAATTATAAAATTTACCATACAAAGGATACAGGATGGCAAAGGATTATGAGTTATAAATGGGCCCACCTGGGATCGAACCAGGGACCTACCAGTTATGAGCCGGCAGCTCTAACCACTGAGCTATGGGCCCGTGCAGAAACGATTATAGCATATGCCTTCCCTCTTGTGAAGAGGGAATTTTTACGGTTCAGGGTTGGCATGACGGATGCGACTAGTCGCATCCGTCATGCCAACCCTGAACCTGGTATATACTCCTTCACATCCCTTCAATTTGTGCTATAATACTCGTAAACGCACGGTTCTGCTCACCCTACACAAAATGTAGCAGGGCGCAGAAAAGGATTTCTGGCTTTCCAACTGATATCTTGTACAACTACAGGACCGCGCTCTCTTTAATGAGTGTAGCGCGGTCTCCATTTTTTTAGGAGCATTCAATGGTGAATGAAGTCACTATTCGTATTGGCGGCGAGTCAGGTGAGGGCACCATCTCTGGGGGAGACATTCTCGCGCTCGCCGCTGCACGCTGGGGGTATCATGTATATACCTTCCGCACCTTTCCAGCCGAAATTCTCGGTGGTCCTTGTCTCTTCCAGGTACGCATTAGCGATGCACCTGTGAAGTCAATGGGCGATTTCGCTGATGTGCTCATTTGTCTGAATAAAGAGGCATATGACCGCAACATTAGTGAACTTCGCGCTGGTGGTGTCCTTATCTACGACCCCTCCGATTTTATCCCTGAAGCAGATGACAAGCTTGCCTATGCCATTCCCTTCAACGAAATTGCCCGAAAAGAGATACAACTCTTCCAAACGAAGAACATGGTTATGCTCGGTGCTATCTCAGGACTATTTGGTCCACCAATAGAGGCTATCGTTCAGGTTGTCCAATCAAAACTTTCTAAATCACGTAAATCCAATGATACTCTGATGGAAAAGAATATGCTGGCATTGGATATTGCAAAAAAATATGTTACTGAACGCATCACGAAACAGGATGCGTACCGACTTGGGGCTGTCGAGAAGGCTGATCGTGTGGTACTGAACGGCAATCAAGCGGTTGTTGCAGGTGCGCTCGCTGCCCACTGCGGCTTCTTTGCGGGATATCCTATTACGCCTGCAAGCGATATTATGGAGGCACTGGCAAAGGAACTACCACAAGTTGGGGGCACCTTTCTCCAAGCAGAGGACGAGATGGCGGCACTGGCTGCTGTCTTGGGAGCGTCCTATGGTGGTGTACGCGCGATGACGGCAACTTCTGGTCCTGGTTTTTCGCTGATGACAGAACTAATTGGGCTCTCGTCGATGGCAGAGTTGCCAGCGGTGATTGTTGATGCACAGCGTTCCGGTCCCAGTACAGGTATGCCAACAAAGATGGAGCAGTCCGATTTGAGCTTCGCGCTTAACGGTGGACATGGCGATACTCCTCGTATTGTTGTTGCTCCTGCTAATGTAGCCGATTGCTATAACCTGATGATCCTGGCATTCAATATGGCGGAGCGTTATCAAATGCCTGTGCTTTTCTTAACCGATCAATCGTTAACAGCACGTGTAGAGAGCGTTGAGCGGAGTGTCTTCCAGGCACAAGCGTTACAAGAGCGCGTTCAACCACAGATGCAAGAGCTAGTGGGTGCAGGACAGATATACTCGCGCTACGCATATACAGACAATGGTATCTCACCAATTCCTACACCTGGCATGGGCGCGCCAGCATATACGGCTACAGGTTTAGAACATGATGAGCATGGGCATCCTGACTATGAGCCAGAAGATCATGTAGCAATGATGCAGAAACGTTATCGCAAGCTCGAAACCGCTGCTGAAGAGTTACCAGCACCTACCCGCTATGGTGATGATGACGCTCTTATTGGTATTATTGGCTGGGGTTCGACTGAGGGCGCGATTCAAGAAGCCATAGACCACGCACGCGCCAACGGATATAAAGTCGCATCATTGCACCCAAGAGTGCTTTCTCCACTTCCAGATCAGACTATTCGCGCGTTTATTGGTTCAGTTCGTAAGGTGATCGTAGCAGAGTGCAACTACTCTGGACAGTTGGCGAACCTACTGGGCGCAAAATACGGTTTGCAAGCTATTCGTATCAACAAGTTCGGCGGTATTCCCTTTACTGCTGCTGATATCTTCCAGGCTATCGAGGAGGTTCATCCATAATGACGCAGTCTGTTATCAATAATCCTACACCAAAAGATTATAAGAGCGAGGTGAAGCCAACGTGGTGTCCGGGATGCGGAGACTTCGGAGTACTCAATGCCACCTATCGCGGGCTTGCTGGCCTAAAGCTTGCGCCTGACCAGACAGTTGTGGTATCCGGTATTGGCTGCTCTAGCCGCTTCCCCCACTTTATGAAGACTTTTGGCTTTCATACGGTGCATGGACGTGCATTACCAGTCGCACAAGGCTTAAAGATGGCACGTCCTGACCTGACGGTTGTTGCAGTCGGCGGTGATGGCGACTTCTTTAGCATCGGTGCAGGCCATTTGCTCCATGCAGCCTTACGCAATATTGACATTACTGTTGTGGTTATGGATAATGAAATTTATGGCCTTACGAAAGGTCAAACTTCACCAACATCACCGCAAGGGCATGTCACAAAGTCTACTCCCTATGGCTTGCTAGCTTCACAGTTTAACCCTCTTGCAACAGTGCTTACGCTGAACGTAAGTTTTGTCGCGCGTGGATATTCAGCAAAACCAAAGGAGTTAGCGGCACTGATCGAAAAGGGTATTCAGCATAAAGGCTTTTCGTTCATCCATGTTCTCAGTCCTTGTCCAACGTTTTACCATACCTTTGATGCATGGGATGCCTCGGTAACACCAATTGCGGCTGACCATGATGTTACAAATAAAGTGCAGGCAATGGCATTAGCAATGGAGACGGACAAACAGC
>JAABUQ010005981.1_pt1 | contig 18856 bp, 16 predicted proteins | sample 5560001 | NCBI WGS metagenome assembly JAABUQ01 (sample SAMN10711888, study PRJNA513371) | rock metagenome | isolation source: Antarctica rocks | place: Antarctica: Victoria Land, Finger Mt nord | collected 2015-12-18
GAAAACTTGTCGTTCTTGCCTTCAACCTTCTCAAGCACAATATATCCCCGATGCCAATTACTGAGGTCCTCTCTTGACACGCAAGACGGTATCTGAGCTTGTCGAAGGACGTTCCTACATTGTCATCCTGGGGCCCTCGAAGGATGCGCGCGAAGAAGAACGGTTATCATCTCTCGTAGGTCCGCTAGGTGCCTTTCTCTGCGCCGAAATAATGAATCAGTTTGAGGATGATGATGGGGCGGGTGGAAAACGCGTTCGCATCGCCGTAGACTAAATAGAGTTCGTCGTGCGGTAAGCGCTTGTAATAGGCAGCGGAGATATTCCAGGCAGATTCAAAGGACCGTGCGCGGCTCTTTGAATCGAGTGGTATAAGGGTCGTCGGAAATCCGATAATCCGGCGCACGCCGAAGGCGAACGACGAATCCTTTTGCTTCTGATAGGTATAACTGGCTCGTAAGAGCCAGTCGTCGTTCGGCAAAGAGTTCGCCGAGTCGAATTGCTGGAATGTCTCGTACGCGGATAGGTTGATGAGACCGCGTCCGCCCAAAGGAATCGCCGTGCCGCTGAAGATCGTGTCGACCTTGCCCGGCCCGAAGCGGCCGGTGTAGTAGGAAAAATAGGTCCGCGTCGGTTGATTGTATTTGAGGGAAAGATCCACCCCGTTTTGCGTTAACGGCGTCACGACACCGTTGCTCAGGCGTAAATATGAGGACCCTGTCTGGGCCCGGACGTGTATGGTGTTTCTGAACGTTATGCCGACCGCGGCTTGATCATCCCCTAGGTTGAAGAGATTGGTCGAATTATCGAAGTATCGATCGTGTCCAACATAGGCGATGTAGCGTGTAATAAAGGCGGTTTCTTTGCGGTGCCATGTGCGGCTGGCAAAGGCGTTGTACCCGTGAACGCCAACCTCCGTCACATAACCGTCCAGGGGCGAGTATTGACTGCCGACACGGGCATAATCGACTCCCGCCGACGAGTCTTTGTCATACGCACCGATGCCGTAATTGAAACGGCGTGCCTGCGACGGGTCCGCTGAAAACGTGCCGTTTTCAAATCCATAGTTTGCATACTCGAGGAGACCCTTGTTGCTGCCGTGCTGCAGGCTAGCGACAGTCGTTGAATCGTGAACGTAGTTAAGAGCCGGTATGCCGTAACAGTTCTGCGCCGATACCGCCGCGCCGCATTGATCCGCGTCTTGACCATGAGCCGAGACGTTTTGCAAGCTCGCATTCCAGCGTTGATCTTTTGAGGAGTAGCTTGCCACGCTCGCCAAGTCGTTGCGCCGAACGCCGATGGCGTCGAAGGCCGCATAGGAAATGGTCCCCTCGTGGCCTTCGACCGCGAATCCGTCGCGCGGCGTGGGGATAATGGGCGTGTACAGCTCTTGAGGGCAAATCGCGCCGCAACTGAAGCCGCCGTAATAGTTTTGCAACTGCGTGAAGAACGGCCGCACTTCATTGTAATAGCGAGCAAAGGCGGTGGGCGCAATCGTCTGCTGATCTTGTTCCACGTTCGAATAGTCCGGATGAACCGCCGCTACGAACGACGAGCCAGCGGTAAAAGGAATCGAGGCATCCAGCCCCATGCGAGAGGTTGACTGCACGCCCGCGCTCGGCGCGGCGTATTCGCCAAGGGCGTAGACTCCGAAACGCGGTTGGGGACGCGTTGGCCTTTTTGCGACCAATCCCGTGACGTGTCCGGCATATAAGGGCGAGCTGGGACTAGTCATGGCCGGGTCGTATGCCCAAACGTAATCGTTGCCCGTCAAACGTACGAAGCGCTCGAGTTGCAAGCGGAACGCCTTATCACTCGCGCCGCGTATGGCCCGCAACGGGATGCGAAGCGTGACCGTGTAGCGGCTGCCGATCACTTTTCCGGCGGAGATCCAGGAAGGGGCATACGCGGTGTTCTCGGACGAATACTGGTAATGCGTCCCGATGGGATTGGCAGAAAACGCATAAAAGAAGCCTTGAACATCCCCCGGCCACAAATACACGCTGACGAGGTCATCGCTGCCCTGTCCGACATCGTTCGTATGCTGCGTCGCGGAGACTCGAGCGTTTTGTTTGGCGTCGAACCCAACGTATAAATAGGTTCCGTCAGTTTCCAAAAAAACGGCAGTTTGTTCCGCTGGCGCGCTACGATCGCGAAGATTGCGAGTCAGCGTTACTTGCGCTGCAGGAGCCCAGGCAGGATCGCTTAGATTGCCGTCAATCGGCGGTGCGACTTTTAATAACGGAATGGCAATGGTGTTTGCGGGTTGTGATTGCGCGCAAGCGAAAGCCGAGCCAAAAAGCCATAAAGTGAGCACGGCCACGCCAAAACGGGCTGCCTGGAAAAGCGTCGTCGCAAGCGCCATTCGATGTGTTTTCCTAATACGTTGCCTTACAACCTTGAAAAGTGGCATGTGGTGCTTCGGCCAGCGTCAGCGCAGAAGGTGGATGTTCGGCTTGGTCAATTAAGCCCTAGGAGGCACCTCGTTAGGGTTGGTTATCTAGCACGCGATAAGGGGGGGTTCGGACAGCTATTTCCAAACCTGGTTTACGGTACCAAGCACTAGAGAGATAAAGACTTTCCCTACAGAATATACATCGACAGCAAGTTGCGAATATGTGCGACCGCGTCGACGCCGTCCCGGGCCGGCGGTAACGCCTTGCGCCGCGGCATGTTGCAGTTTGACGATATCAACCTTCGCTACGTGGATTTCGGAGGGACCGGCGAAACCGCATTCTTTTTGCACGGGCTTTGCGGCACGGCCGATGAGTGGACGGATACCGCCGAGTGGCTATGCAGCACCCGCCACGTTGTCGCGATCGATCAACGTGGCCACGGTCAAAGCACACGTCGACCTGCACTTGTTAGCCCTCAATCGTATGTCAATGATGCAGCGCGAATCATAAAACGCCTCGAAGTAACGCCGGCGGTTGACCCAAATAACAGGGACTACCACAACATTAGCGCACTCCTGAATTCCTGGCCGGTGCCCTTCCAAACGCGAGAAGCGGCGCGAGACTTCTTTGGTGGAGCGACGCTCGCTGCGAATTCGTGGGCCGAAAGCCTGGAAGCACGTGAAGATGGCTTATGGCCGCGCTTCGACATCGACATCATGTTGAAGACAATTGAGGAATTTAACCGGGTAGACTGGTGGCCGATCTGGCGGCAAGTGAAGCAACCAACGCTTATCCTCGGTGGGGAGCAGAGTACTTCAGTGCACCGTAACGATTTTCTACAGATGATGGCGTCCGCTCCCCAGGCCTCGTACGTCAGTGTCCAAGGCGCCGGCCACGATGTGCACCTTGAACAACCCGCTCAATGGCGTACTATACTGTCTGAGTTCCTAAATGAACCCTGAGGACGCAAGGGATCCTGTCATTCTGGAGACGTATCACGCTGACTGGCGGCAAGTCTTCGAGCGCGAAGCGCGGATGTTGCGTCAAGTCCTCGCGCCCTACGCCATTAGTGGTATTGAGCACGTTGGAAGTACCGCAATCGTTGGAATGACGGCAAAGCCGGTGGTGGACATAATGGTCGGTACTGATGATCCGGCCAATATCCCGGATCGTTACCATCCGATTTGGTCGTCTCTTGGATACCAATGGGGACACGGAGACGACGATGAGGACGGATGGTTGTTCTTCATCAAGCGCAATGAGCAAGGCAAGCGCCTCGCCCACATTCACGTCGTTCCGTTCGAAGGCCCCTTTTGGAGCAAGACCATTAAATTTCGGGACGCACTACGAGCCGATCCGAAGCTTGCCGAAAAATACCGTGCACTGAAGATCGACTTAGCATCAAAACACGTGAATGACCGCCTCCGTTATTTGGACGGAAAAGCGCCTTTCGTCGCTTCGGTTATTAGCGGGCCGCGTTCGCCTGAATTTGATTGAGACCCGACAATCTACCAACGGACAACTTGAATGAGAAACTATTGGGACTCTTTGAAGCCTATGTACGTGCCTCAGATTTCGTTGAAAGATGCGCGGCTTGAGAAGAAAGAACAGATCAAGATCTGCGGCAATCAGCCGGCCACAAGGTTCGCGGTCGACTAACCCACGAAATCCACAAACCGCGTGAATCTTGGAATATGATCAACCTTCACCTTTGGTCGGACGACGATCTGAACATTTTGCACCTGACCGTCGGCGATCCTCAAATGATGCAGCACCTTGGCGGAATTGAGTCTTCCGAAAAGATTTTGCAACGCCACCAGCGGTACTTAAAGCGCGCCACCCCCGACGAGGGTGAGATGTTTACGATCCGGCTCGAACCCGATTCCAAGATTCTCGGCACTATTGGATTCTGGGAGAAATATGGAAAGAGGAACTAATATACGAAACCGGTTGGATGGTGCTTCCCGCGTATGCAGGCCGGGGTATTGCTACGAAAGCCGCTCGCGCCGTTGTAGCGCTCGCCGCCAGACATCACAAGCATCGATGTCTACATGCTTTTCCGTCCATTGTGAACATCGCTTCAAATGGCGTTTGTAATCGAGCAGGTTTCACGAATTTGGGTGAATGCACATTTGAGTACCCAAAAGGGAAATTCATGCTCTGTAACGACTGGTACGTCGATCTTTTTAAAATTACCGGAATGGACGACGCTACGAACACAAATTAAGGCCCTCATCGCGCGACGACTCAGTTCAGTCGCAAAAGCGGATGAAACCGAAGCCTGAAAAATGGTCTAGCGTTTAAAACAGGCAAATGAACGCCTGACGCTTAGACGGAAAGGCGCCTTTTCGTTACTCCAGTTATTGAGGATAGATTCACATGAGATTTGATTCATCCGATAAGGTCACAATACGTGCGGAAACCTCTAATGATCTTTTGGCCATCCGCAGTGTGAATAAAATGGCCTTCGGTCGAGATGCTGAAGCGCTCCTCGTGGATCGACTTCGCGATGAATCAATGATATTCAAATCCCTGGTTGCCGTTGAGGCTGGCAGAATTGTGGGAAACATTGTTTTCAGTAACCTCTGGGTCCAAACAGAGACCGGGGGCATAGAGGCATTAGCCTTGGCTCCTGTTTCTGTGTTGCCCGATTTCCAGGGGCGGCAAATCGGTACGCGATTGGTGATTGAAGGCCTAAAACTATGTAAGCAGGGACAAAGCGTACTCGTCCTGGTTGTGGGGAATCCAAAGTACTATTCAAGGTTCGGATTTTCAGCGAACTAGCGGAGAAGATTAGAAGTCCCTATTCAGGAACCGGCGCAGCGTGGATGGCCTTGGAACTGCGAGAAGGCACCTTTAATCACATATCAGCGACTGTGGCTTATCCAGATGCGTTCAAGATAGTGGATTGATGCACCCTGGGCAACTTGACTGTGCGCAACAATCCAACGGCTCTACCATCGCCTGCGGGGTAATCAGAAAAGAAACGCCGTTCTAGCTCACTGCCTGCCGGCGAAAGCGCTGCCTACACATAGGATGACTTCCGATCATTATCTCGGTCGAGCGGTTGATTGTATGATGGCTCAGTCCGCCTCCCGATGAGTGCTGAGAAAAAGCCGGCGTTGTAGTCGCCGGCTCTTTGCTGCAACGCTGGCTGATGCCGCCTCAGTGAATTTTAACGCGACCTAGCTTTTCTGCCCCAGAATCCACAAACCAAATGTTTCCGTCTCGGTTGTTGGAAACATCTGTGGGGTGCGTTCTCGGCGTGAATACCTGATATTCGGAATATACGCCGCCCGTCGTGATACGTCCGATGCCGCCAAAGCCTTCTGCGAACCATAATGCGCCGTCGCTTCCTGTCGTAATGGCGCCGATGCTTCGGCTACAACTGTTGCTCGGTGGACAGTTCGGAACGTTAAAGTAAATGGGAAACGCTTTGATGACATTGCCTTGCGGAACGATGGTGGCGATGGCATCGTTCTCGGTTACCCAAACGTTACCGTCCGGGCCGCGCGTAATGTAGTTCGCGCCGAAGTTGTAAACGTTCAAAACCGCCCCGCTGCGCTTTACGCGAATGATGCTATTGCCCGTAGTGATCCAAGCATTGCCGTCGCTGCCAAATGCCAACGTGGGCGAAGCATAGGTGGAAAAAGGCAGGGCAATCAGTGTCACCGTCCCGGTTGATGTAACGTACCCCAGCGTCAACGTGGAACCGTTGCCAACAAACCAAATGTTGCCATCCGGCCCAACCGCGAGGTTGTCGGGGCCCTGCGCGGGAAGTGCGGCGCCGAGGTTGTATTCGACGATTTGACCGTCAGTCGTGGCATGGCCGATCTTTTCACCGGTTGCGTCAAAGAACCACGGCGTTCCGTTGGGTGCGAGGATAACATCTTGCGGCGAGGTATTCGGCTGGCCGTATTGCGGAACGGCGTATTCGTTGGTATTGCCCAGTGGGTCGCGTCTCGCGAGGTAACCAACTTTTTCGGTGTACCACAAGTAACTGGCCGTCGTGGTGCCGTCAAGCGCAAACGGCAGTGCTCCCGGCGTGCGGGTATCGTACATTGTCACCGGCCGATACACGGGTAGGGCAGTCGTGCCATGTACGACAACGGTTCGAAGCGCGAGTTGGTTTGTGGAAGAATCGCGGTCGAGGACATATAGTAAGCCCGATTTGGTGCCATAGTCTATGGCTACAGGCGAATCGAAGCCGGCAGACTGGCCGATTCCATCAAGATTTTGCGGTAAACCGTTGCCTGCAAAGGTGGTTACGTTTGCCGCTCGGTCTATCGTCGAATCATATTGTTCCCGCTGTCGGTGACATAAAATACGCCGGTGGTCGGATCAACACGGATTCCCGACGGTGAGGCAAAGAAAGCATTTATACCCTGACCGTCCCTTTGCAAGGGATCGCAGGTGCCGAAGAAGAGTCTTTGCACGCATCCGCCGGCAAAAACAGATGTGGAGCCGCCGGGGCTTACTTTTCGAATAACGTCAGCTGATGCATCGGCAACGTAGAGATTATGATCGATCGGATTAAACGCAATGCCGGGATGCGTACCATAGGAGCCGCCGATTGAACCAGGACCCGTTACGGTAGTCACTTTACCCGATGTTGTAACCCGCCTCACCCGGTCTTGATCGATAAAGTATAAGGCTCCGTCGCTGTAATCAACGGTGATCGCAGTGGGTAGCGTCAACGTTGCCTGTGTCCCCGTGCCATCGTTGAAGCCGGATGCTATTCCACCGGCAAGAATCGTTTGATTTCCCGCGGAATCCACACTATAGATGGCCGGTACGTAGTAGCCTTGAGCATTCGATGACGAGGTGACGTACCACTTTCGCGTGGTGTGATCGTAGACGAGGTTGTTGTTCTGGCTTGACGAGAGCGTCGTGAGAATCGTGGTGCCGCCGTCTGGCTCAACACGTAAAATAGATGAATGCCCGTTAGGTTCTGCGTTATCGAGGACGTAGAGATTTCCGTCGTCGGGATTGTAGGTAATATCGTTGGGTGCAGTTAGAATAGCGCCCAATGTTCGAACAGTACCGATATACGGCGAGATGGTAGCATGAGTCATTCCTGCAGCGGGAGCCACTCCAAAGCGTCGCACGGGCATGCGAAGAACGCGAACCGCCGTGACTTTTCCTGACCACGTTGCGCGCTCGTGAATAACCTGATTCGCGCTCGCACAAAGCGGTGACACGAAGACAGCGGCAATGACGAAAACTAGACATGACAGATAACAGCGCATATAACGCCCTTTCATGAGAGCACTTACCATTTGTGATTGCGCCAGCTTAACCTCCAACCAGGCATACGCTGCATCGGTTTTCATATAGCATGGCCGAGAGAGCGTGGGCTTGCATGGCGTAAAACGCATGCCACCTTGTGTTGTTGTAGGTGTAGTCATTTGTGCAACACTCTTCTCAGTGTGGGACGGTTCACCGGGCGCTGGTTCAAAGCCAAGCGCGGCGCGGTATCGAGGACTCTCTGTCAGCCCGGCTAACCTCACTGCTTTAATGCCCCTGCGAAGCGTGCTGGTTATCGGTTCGGGTCCTATCATTATAGGACAGGCCGCCGAATTCGATTACGCCGGGGTACAAGCGTGCCGGGCGCTGCGAGAAGAAGGCCACCGCGTGGTGCTCGTCAATTCGAACCCGGCGACCATCATGACGGACCCTGAAATAGCCGACGCCGTCTACCTTGAGTCCTTGACCGTTGCGTCTCTCGAGGCGGTCATCGAACGGGAGAGACCGGACGCGCTGCTGCCCACGCTGGGCGGTCAAACCGGGCTGAATCTGGCGGTTGAATTGCAAGGTCGGGGCGTCTTGCAACGCTTCGATGTGGAGCTACTGGGAACGCCGGTTGAAACGATAAAGCTCGCTGAAGACCGCGAGCTTTTTAAAGCCAAAATGTTGGAGATCGGTGAGCCGGTAGCTGAAAGCGTAATCGTCACCGACATTGCATCCGGTCTGCGCTTTGCAGAAAAACATAGTTACCCGCTGGTGGTGCGTCCCGCATACACACTGGGTGGAACCGGCGGCGGCATCGTCTACGACGAGGACCAATTACGAGAAACTCTCGAGGGCGGACTTAACGCGAGTCTCATCCACCAAGCGCTCTTAGAAACATCCCTTCTCGGTTGGAAAGAAATCGAGTACGAAGTTCTGCGCGATCGCGTTGGAAATTGCATCATCGTTTGTAATATGGAAAACATCGACCCCGTTGGCGTGCATACGGGAGACTCGATTGTTGTTGCGCCCTCCCAGACGCTGTCGGATATTGACTACCAAACGCTGCGAACCTCAAGCCTGAACGTTATCCGCGCTTTGAATGTGCAAGGCGGCTGCAATATTCAGTTCGCGCTCCATCCGCAGAGCGGCGAATATCGGATTATCGAAGTGAATCCTCGCGTATCGCGCAGCTCTGCGCTGGCTTCAAAAGCGACGGGCTATCCCATCGCCAAGATATCCACGCGGATAGCCTTGGGGCAGACATTGGATCAAATCGACAATCCCGTTACCGGAGTCACCAAGGCTGCGCATGAGCCGGCACTGGATTACGTCGTAGTAAAGATTCCGCGGTGGCCGTTCGATAAGTTTCCGCTGGCGGACACCAGCCTGGGAACTCAAATGAAGTCCACCGGTGAAGCGATGGGTATCGGGAGAACTTTTGCTGCCGCCCTGCTGAAAGCGGTTCGTGGGCTCGATTTGAAGCGCGAAACACTGACCGGCAGCGCTCTGTCGGGCTGGAATGACAATGAGTTGCGCTCGATTGCGAGACATCCCACGCACGAACGGCTTTTTGCCATCGCGGAATTGCTGCGGCGCAAAACATCGCCGCAACGCATCGCGGCGCTGTCCACAATCGACGTCTTCTGGCTCTACGAACTCGCCGAACTCGTCGCGCTTGAAGAGCGCCTGCGCAGTGACGCCAGCGACGACGACCTTCGCACCGCACTAGAATCGGGCTACTCGCAGCGCGGGATCGCCCTGCTTCGACAAGCTCAGCACAAGTCGCTTCGACAAGCTCAGCACAGGTCGCTTCGACAGGCTCAGCATGACACGGGTGGAGCTCAGCATGACACGCAGGGCGGTGAGCATGGCAACGACAGTGTCACCCTGAGCCTGTCGAAGGGCGAGCATGACACCGCGGGTGGTGGGGATGACACAGGGGCGGTGTTTCGGATGGTGGATACGGCGGCGGCTGAGTTCCCCGCGCGCTCGCCGTATTACTATATAGCGCACGGAGAGTGTGACGAAATGCGGCCGACGGCGCGTGAAGCCGTCGTGGTGGTGGGTAGCGGACCGATTCGTATCGGCCAGGGGATTGAATTCGATTATTCGAGCGTTCATGCCGCGTGGGCTTTACGCGATGCCGGATGCTCGGCGGTGGTGGTCAACAATAATCCGGAAACGGTCTCCACCGATTTCGACATCTCCGATACGTTGATTTTCGAACCTCCCGGTGCCGACGAAGTCGAAGCCGCCTATCGCGCAACGCGAGCACGCGGCGTCATGCTCGCCTTTGGCGGACAAACCGCGATTAATCTCGCCGAAGAGCTCGCGACGCGCGGAGTGCGCATCATCGGTAGCGATCGGGCCAGCCTTGATATGGCAGAAGACCGGCGCAAGTTCGATCAAGCGCTGCACCGTTTGGGCGTCACGCGCCCACTGGGCAAAGCGGCGAGCTCATTTCGCGAGGCGCGTGCCATCGCCCGCGAACTCGGATTTCCGGTGCTGGTGCGGCCGTCGTACGTGCTGGGCGGGCGCGGAATGGAAGTAGTGTTCAACGAGGGCCAACTGGCCTCATACGCCGAGTCGGCGCCCCCGATTCAGCCGGAAGCTCCCTTACTGGTCGACAAATATTTGCGCGGTCTGGAAGTGGAAGTCGACGCCGTGTTCGACGGCCGGGATATTTTGATCCCGGGAATTTTCGAACACATAGAACGTGCTGGCATTCATTCCGGCGATTCCATAAGCGTGTATCCCACCCAGACCATCGGTGCCCCGATGGAAGAGCGGATCGTCGAGGTAACAACCGCGATCGCGCGCGAGCTCGGGATCCGCGGATTGATAAATTTGCAATTCGTCATTCACGACGGCGACTTGTACATCATCGAGGCCAATCCGCGCGCGAGCCGCACCGTCCCGATCATTTCCAAGGCTACGGGAATCAATATCGTCGCTGCCGCAACGCGCATCGCCCTGGGCGAGCGCCTGCGCGATATGGACTACGGTACGGGGTTGCGGCCACGCGCACCGTTCACGGTCGTTAAAGTTCCTGTTTTTTCGTTTGCAAAAATGCGCGGGGTCGAAACGATTTTAGGCCCGGAAATGAAATCCACCGGCGAAGTCTTGGGAATCGACGAGACCTTCGCCGGCGCGCTGCGTAAGGGATTTCTTGCTGCGGGCATCCGCTTACCGGAAGCGGGCGGTCAGATACTTGCGACGATCGCCGATGAAGAAAAAGCCGCAGCGGTTTCCGTGTTGCGCCGATACGCAGATCTGGGTTTCACCATTCATGCCACCCGCGGCACCTCGGAAACATTGAAGCAAGCCAACATCAACGCGGTCTTCATCAACAAAATACAAGATGGCTCGCCGCATACGCTGGACCTCATTACATCCCGCGGAGTGGATCTGGTGATCAACGACGCCACAGGTCCCAAAGAGCTCAACGATAGCTACCGCATCCGCCGGGCTGCCGTCGAAGCCAATATCGCCTGCCTTACCAGCCTCGATACGGCGCGCGCGTTGGCCGAAGCCCTCGAAAGCACCGCCGGCCCGCCGCGCACGCTGCAGGAATACCGCAGCTTGCATCAGCGCGAAATGATACGCATCTAGTGTACCGCTAGCGTGGCCAATCGCGCGATCGCGCGCCTGCGTACGATCTTCTTGCTGCTATTCGTGGTGCTGGCGGGGCGGCAACTGTGGGTGCAGGTCATCGCGGGCCCCGGCATTTCCGCCAAATCGCATAACCCGCGTCACGCGCTGGGCGCGGAGTTTCGGGGTTCCATTTTCGCAAGCGACGGAACCGTGCTCGCTCGAACGGTGCGCGGCAAGCGGGAATACCCATTCGGGCCATCGCTTGCGCAAACGGTGGGCTACATCTCCACACGCTACGGCACATCTGGGATCGAAAGCGCTTACGACGACGAACTAAGGCCGCCCGACCAATACGGCAACTCTGCGAGCCAGTTCGTGCAAATCTTTGATGCGGTGCACGGAGCCGCAACCGTTGGCAAAGGAGCCAATGTTGTTACCACGCTCAACCTTGCAATTCAAAACGTTTTAGCGCAGCAACTATCCATCCACGCCCGCGGCGCCGGCGTCGTTATTGATCCACGCAGCGGCGCAATTCTCGCAATTGCAAGCGTTCCCAGCTTCGATCCCAACGTGCTCGACGCCGCGTTTCCGACGGTTTCGCAAGATCCCCACAGCCCGCTGCTCAACCGCGTCACAGATGGTCTGTATCCCCCCGGATCAACCTTTAAGATCGTTACCGCGGCGAACGCGCTGGACAGCAAAGTCGTAACGATGGATTCAACCTTTTACGATCCCGGTTATTTCACAGTCGGCGATTTTACGGTTCACAATTCGGAAGAAGAAGCTACGGGTACCGAAAACCTCACCGGGGCCTTTGCCCTATCGAGTAACGTCGATTTCGCACAGATCACGCTTGCCCTGGGCATCGAGCGGTGGTACGACTACGTCGATCGCTGGGGCTTAGGCCAATCGATGGATTTTCAGTTGCCGGCTCAAAACGATCGCATTCCGGAAAAATCCACGGTTTCCAAATCCATACTGGCGCAGTTAGGGTTCGGTCAGGCAAATTTGCTGGTCACACCGCTACGCATGGCGCTGATTGCCTCGACGGTCGCTAACGGCGGCGTCGAACCGCGCCCCTTCATCGTGCGTCAAATCGCCACACCAATGGGATTGCGAAGTACGGCGCCTCTTGCGTTGGCCACACCGATTTCGGCGGAGACCGCCCAAAACGTGAAGAACATGATGGTCGCGGTGGTTAAACGAGGTACGGGAACTCCGGCAGCGTTGCCCGATGTAACGGTGGCCGGTAAGACTGGTACGGCGACCAATCCGGCGGGTAAACCGCACTCGTGGTTTGTGGCCTTTGCACCTGCGGAAAACCCACGTGTCGCGGTCGCCATCGTGATTGAAAATGCCGGCTATGGGGCGGAGGTGGCCGCGCCGATCGCGCGCGTCGTGCTGCGCACGGCCCTCGCCGGCAACGCGCAATGACCGAGCAGTTGTTCAATAATCGCTACCGCTTAGAAACCCCACTGGGTGAGGGCGGCATGGCGACGGTGTACTCGGGCACCGACACGCTGCTGCGCCGGCAGGTTGCTATCAAAGTATTGCGTCCCCAGTATGCGGCCGATGCCGACTTTGTGCGCCGCTTCTATCAAGAGGCGGAATCCGCCGCCAAACTCTCGCACCCCAACATCGTCAACACGTACGACGTGGGTCACGAAGGCGACTCGTATTACATCGTGATGGAGCTGGTTGACGGCCCCTCACTGGGGCAAATCATTTCAGCCGATGGCACGCTGCCGGAACCCGTCGCCATTGATTATGCAGCGCAGATTTGCAGTGGGCTGGCATATGCGCACCGTCAAGGGATTCTGCACCGCGACATCAAGCCAGCAAACATCCTAGTTACCAAAGACGATGTGGTAAAACTCTCCGATTTTGGCATCGCGCGCGCGGTTTCACAGCACACGATGGCGTTGACCAAACCGGGGATGGTCATGGGGAGCGTTTACTATATTTCTCCCGAGCAAGCGCAGGGTCACCAACTCAAGGAAACCTCCGATCTGTACAGTGTCGGGATCGTGCTCTATCAGATGTTAACCGGCAAGCTGCCCTACAGCGGCGATTCACCGGTTACCGTGGCACTCAAACACATTTCCCAGCCGGTCCCCGCCATCGATGCTTCAGCGCTGGGCGTGAGTCCGGCCCTTGCCGCCATCGTCAACAAACTCTTGCAAAAGAATCCCGAACACCGTTTTGCTTCTGCCAGCGAGGTAGCTTCCGCCCTGCGCGAGGCGCGCGAACGGCCGACCGTACCCGCTTACGCCACGGGCAGCGACGCGCCGACGACGGTAATTCCCGTTATTCCACCCCTTCGCCCACCGCCGCGTCCGTCGCCCTTTCCCGATCGCCCACTTCCCTATACGTCCGTAGCCCATGAAGAAGTTCGGCGCAGCGGATTGCCTATGGGGCTCCTCCTGGGTCTAGCAGCGCTGCTCATCGTCGGCGCGCTGATCGGTTACTTTTCCTTTAATCGATCCGGCTCGACCATCGTCTCACGGCAGGTGCTGCTCGCCAATTATGTTGGCAAGAGCGATGTGACTGCGAAAAAAGCGCTTGCTGCGGCCGGGCTCACGCCGCATGTCGCGCTGCAAAGCAGCCAAACCGTAGCAGCCGGGCACATCATTCGGCAACAGCCCGCTCCAGGTGCAAAGCTGGCGAAAAATGCGGTAGTAGAATTGGTAGTCAGCAGCGGCTTGCCCATCGGGAAAGTGCCCGACGTTGCCGGGTTCTCCCTTGCCGACGCGCAGCGTGACATCGAGCGTTCGAAGTTTAAGGTGCACACGCACGAACGCTTCGACCCGGCGGCAAAAGGGATCGTGATCGCGCAGCAGCCTGCGGCCAATGCGAACGTGCGCGAGGGGTCAGTCGTGAGCTTGACGGTGTCCTCTGGACCCGAGCCGATTACGGTCCCGGCGCTGGTGAGTCTGACGTTGGATAAAGCCGGCGCATTGCTCAAACGCTCCGGCCTCACGCTAACGGTGACCGACAAAACGCCCAGCGACAACATTCCAGCAGGCACGATTGTCTCGCAAGATACGCCGCAGGGAACTACGCTAGGGCCGGGCGGTAGTGTGGGCGTCGTGGTCAGCAGCGGCCCCGAAGGGTCTACGGTTCCCGACATCGGCACGCGTAGTCTCAAAGACGCGGTTGCCGCAATCACCGACGCGGGTTTCAAACCCGAGATAACGTATAGCGTGCAGCCCGGTGACGCGAACGGCAGCGTAATTGCGCAAGCGCCCGACCCGCGCACGAACCTGCGGCGCGGCTCAGCAGTAAAGATTTGGGTCTCGGTTTCCGGCGTGATACCGGACGTTTCGAACATGACGCTCGATGATGCGAAGGCGGCGCTGCAAGCCGCGGGTTACGAGTTGGGAAACGTTGCCATAGCCCAGGAAGGGCCCGTGGGAAAAGTTGTGCGCACCGACCCGCCGGCAAACAGCGAAAAGCGCCCGGGTGAAGCGGTGACGATCTATTGCAACTGCCCCGGTGCCGGCGCCGTGCAACCCTGAGATTCCGCGTACTCGGCATCGATCCGGGGTTACGTGTTACCGGTTATGGAGTTATAGAACTCGGAGCGAAACGTCCCTCTCTGGTCGAGGCGGGGATCGTTGCGCCTACCGTTTCGAAGAGTCTTGAAGGCCGTCTCCATGAACTATACACGGGGATCGTCGAAGTCATGGTTGCAACGCAACCGACCCACATCGTGATCGAAGCGCTGTTCAGCGCATACAAAAATCCACTGACCGCCGTGATGATGGGACACGCGCGCGGCGTATTGTGTCTGGCAGCCGAGCAACACGGCGTGCGCGTGAACACACTGGGACATTCGCTTGTGAAGCGGGCACTGGTAGGATCGGGAGCGGCGCGCAAAGAGCAGGTCAATGCGATGGTAACGCAGATGCTCGGGCTGGTAAGACCCCCGCAACCCAACGACGTGTCCGACGCGCTTGCCTTGGCACTCGCGTTCTCCAACGTGTGCGAACATGAAGAGAGATTTCCGGTTGCGATGGCGTTCGCTCAGCGCTGATGTTTTCCCGGATTCGCGGCAGCGTCGTCAAGCAGAACGAAGAGTCCGTCACGCTCGAGGCCGGCGGCTTGTCGTACGAAATCTTCCTTCCTCCGTGCGTCGCGGAGAAGATAGCACTCAGCGACCCGAGTAGCGTTACCCTGGAGATCTACCCGGCATTTCTTCTAGAAGGCAACAGCGGCAAATTTACGTTCTATGGCTTTAGCAACGCCATCGAACGCGAGTTTTTCGAGGCGCTGATCAGCGTTGCCAGCATTGGACCAAAATCGGCGGCTCGTGCGTTTTCACTACCAATGTCAAAAATCGCACGCGCGATCGACGAAGGGGATCATGCTTTCTTGCGGACCCTTCCGGGGATCGGCCAGCAGAAAGCGCGCGACATCGTCGCAAAGCTGCAGGGGAAAGTCACAAAGTTTTTGCTCATTCAAGATGCTGCGCAAAAACCTCCAGAGGAAATACCGGATTTTGCTGCGGAAGCGTTAGCGGTGTTGCTGCAGCTGGAATACAAGCGCCCTGAAGCAGAAGACATGATTGCAACGACACTGCACGCTTCTCCTGAAATTCACGACGCGGAAGCGCTGCTGGCGCAAGTGTACCGCCAGAAGGCAGCCAGCGCATGAACGACGGCCCGCGCAAGAAGTTGCTGGATGCCGACGATGCGGCGCGCGTTCTGGATCCGAAGATCGCGCTCGAAGATGAAGTTTACGGCGCGTCACTGCGGCCACGCTCGTTTGATGAGTATGTCGGGCAAAGCACCGTTGTCGAGAATTTAAAGATCGCAATCGATGCGTCACGCAAACGCGACGAGCCGCTGGAACACATTCTCTTTTACGGACCGCCCGGGCTCGGCAAAACAACGCTGGCAGCGCTCATCGCCAAGGATCTGGGGCGCGTGTTGCGTCCGACGTCGGGTCCCACGCTGGAGAAACCCAAGGATCTCGTCGGGATCCTGACTGCGCTGGATGAAGGCGACATTCTTTTTATCGACGAGATCCATCGCTTGGGGCACGTGGTCGAAGAATTCTTGTACCCGGCGATGGAAGACTTTCAAATCGACTTTGTGGTGGATCGCGGGGCATACGCGAAGACCTTAAAGCTTCCGCTCAAGCGATTCACCCTCGTCGGAGCCACCACGCGCGCGGGGATGCTGTCTGCGCCGCTGCGCGAGCGTTTCGGCATGATGCACCACCTCGACTATTATACTGCCGCAGAGCTGCAGCAGATCGTTGTACGTTCGGCCGTTGTGCTCGAGGTACCGATCGATGAAAGCGGCGCAACCACGATCGCGGCGCGCAGCCGTGGCACACCGCGGATTGCAAACCGTCTGTTGCGCCGGGTGCGCGACTATGCGCAGGTGCGTGCGTCCGGACATATCGATAAAGCGGTGGCCGACGAAGCTCTAGAACGCGAAGGCGTCGACGAACTGGGTCTCGACCGTCTGGACCGTGCATATTTGCGCACAATTGCCGAACACTACGGTGGGGGGCCGGTTGGCATCGGTACCATCGCCGCCACGCTTACGGAAGATGCTGAAACGCTGGAAGACGTCGTCGAACCTTATTTGCTCAAATGTGGCTTCGTCGTGCGCACCGCCAGTGGACGCAAGGCGACGGCCAACGCATACGCACACTTGGGCTTGGCTCGCGCCCGCGGCGCGGCCGCGCAAGAGCGTCTGCTCTAGATGAGGCGACGAACGTTTGTTGCCGGCGCGTTGACGGCCGGTTTTGTACTACGAGCTGGGCGTGTGGGCGCCACGGGCGGGCTGGACGTTCCGCTTTCCACGCCCACCACTATGCCCCTGAATTCCGGGATGCTGCGCGTACTGTTAGGGAGCGGGCAAGCCACGGGCGTCGATGCGCGGACCTTTTCCTATAACGGCAAGCTCTATCGCGGCTCATTTTCTTCCTCGCAAGTAAACAATCGCCAAGCGGTGATCAATACGCTGCCTCTCGAGGAGTATCTTTACAGTGTCGTCCCTCTCGAAAGCCCGGCTTCCTGGCCGGCCGCTACGTTGCAAGCCCAGGCGATTGTTGCGCGTACGTTCGCGCTGCGCCGCATGAATCAAAACCGTGCGTACGATGTTGTGGGATCGGAACGCGATCAAGCCTACGGAGGTATCCGTGCGGAGTTTCCTGCGAGCACTGCCGCGGTAAACGGTACGCTCGGCGTGGTCGTTCGCTTTAACAACGCCCTCGCGAGCGTATCGTACATGTCGTGTTGCGGCGGTCACACCGAAGATGCCGCCAATATCTGGGGAGCGGGTCTGCCGTACCTACGCGGAGCGAGCGACCCCTACTGCACTGCCTCGCCCGACTACCACTGGATGCGCGAAATTCCGTGGCCGATGTTTCTCAACGCCTTCGGAAGTCGATTCGACGGTATCGGCGATGTGCGCGCCATTAACGTCGGGCCGACCGATTCCAGCGGACGGGCGAAACAAATTTCTTTGGACGGCGCGAGCGGGTCCATCGAAATTCCCGGCCTCGAGTTCCGGCGCGCCCTCGGTCCTGAGGTCGTGCGCAGTTTGCTCATTCATTCCGCAAAACTCAATTTCGTGGTGGGCGATCAAGTCGATGCCGGACCGTTGCCGCCAGCCACGGTGACGCTGAGCGGCTCGGGCCGAGGCCATGGCGTTGGGCTGTGTCAGTGGGGGGCGTGCGGTATGGGGCGGGCCGGTCGTTCGACGCGCGACATTCTGTCGTTTTATTTTCCGGGCACGGATATTGGACCGGCCTATTCATGAAGCGCGGTTGACCGCCGCCTACAACTTCGATTTACCTGCGCGACTTATCGCACAAACCCAGGCCAATCCCCGCGACAGTTCGCGTTTGATGGTACTCGATGGCGACCGAATCTTGCACCATCGCTTCGTCGAGTTTCCAGACTTTTTGCGCCAGGGCGACGTTCTCGTGCTGAACGAAACGAGGGTGATCGCAGCCCGGCTTTTTGGTACGCGCCAACCGGGTGGCGGCAGCGTTGAGATCTTGGTTCTGCGCCCGGCACAAACCTCACGCTACGATCCAATCGCAACGTCCTGGCTGGCGCTGCTAAAGCCCGGCCGCAGAATGCATCCCGGCACAATCGTGCGCTTGGGCGAATTCGGCCAGGCAAAGGTTTTGGCTGAGCGCGAGGACGGCATGCGCGAAATCACTTTTGATCTGAACTTGCCGTTCGATGATTTCCTCGCGCGCGCCGGTCAGATGCCGCTCCCACCGTACATTCCAAACGCCACGGCGCAAGAACGGGCCGGTTACCAAACCGTCTTTGCGCGCATCCCCGGGAGCGTGGCGGCTCCAACGGCGTCGCTGCACTTTACTCCGGAGCTACTCAAGACAGTCGAGAAGCGCGGGGTGCAGATCGCAAAGATCGTGTTGAACGTTGGGTTAGGAACCTTTCGGCCCATCGAAAGTGAATCGCTGGACGATCACCGGATGCACTCCGAATCCTACTCGATCCATGCAGGCGCCGCCCACGCGATCAAGCGCGCCAAAGAAGAAGGCCGCCGTGTTATCGCGGCCGGCACCACCGCCGTGCGCGCGCTAGAGGGTTGCGTCGCACAGCACGGCGAGCTGCGCGTGGGAGACGGCGAAACCAACATCTT
>JAABUQ010005982.1_pt1 | contig 18854 bp, 11 predicted proteins | sample 5560001 | NCBI WGS metagenome assembly JAABUQ01 (sample SAMN10711888, study PRJNA513371) | rock metagenome | isolation source: Antarctica rocks | place: Antarctica: Victoria Land, Finger Mt nord | collected 2015-12-18
TCTTGTAGCAAGGTGCGCTGAACCAGCAAATAGGCAGCATCAGGTTGACGTGATATGGCACGATGAACTAGCTCTTCCGCTTCCGGATCTTTTGCTCCTGCTGGAGTTCTCACTAAGTTGGCTAGCAGAGTATTGAGCAGCTCGCGTTCTTGTTCAGTCATAGTTTTCTCCTAGAGAATTTCAACGGATTCACCCACTGATCTTCATCTACATCTTAGACTTCCTGATTTTAGGACACGAGAGCAACCAAACTTCCACTATTTACCACTTTAAGAAAGCGGCATCAATTCCCTGCTCTCGCCTAATCTTTCCATCCTGCTCAAACCAGGCAATTACCTGTTGAGCTGTCAAATCCTCAATTGCTACCCCAGTTTCCTTAGAAATGTGCTGTAGCAGCTTCAGCGATGAAATTGTTAATCTGGTTAAAAACTTTTCTGGGGAATTGAGCAAGGCTGCGTCTACCTTGGCTGACTCTTCTAAAGTTAAAAATTGTGTCGGCGATTGCTGTACATCCATATCCATTTCACTTTTATTACACTTATCTAACTGGCTCTACATCCCGCGCTTGCACTAAATAACCACACCGATGTTCGCCGTTAATAATCCAGTGAGTGCGCTCTACTGTACAGTCGGGCAGTAGTGTAGCAAACATTTCTAATTCATGCCCACAGACACTGGGAAAAGACTCGGCAACATTGGAAATGGCACAGTTATGCTCTGTCATGATAAAGCGATCGCCCGTGTCACTATCTATATTACTAACATCGACTGGATACCACTCTGCCATGTAGCCTTCAGCTTTTCTCAGTGCCACCAAGTTTGCTACTCTCTCTTGCAAACAACCAGTCCCCAAGCGATCGCGATATTCCAGCGCCTTGCGTTCCCATTGCTTGCGTAAAATCGAACTCATTTGATCTTTTCCTACCGTTTCTGCTAAAGCATCCAACAGTGAAACGGCGAATAAACCTTGACTATCGGGGGAGCGATCGCCTAACACCTGGCGTAGACGAGTTCTTCCTTCATCACTAAGCTGATAAACATGTTGGGGTCGCCCCATTCCTGCCTGTACCGTTTGATAGGCAATTAGCGCTTCTGCCTCTAGATCCTTAAGATGACGACGGATTGCCTGCGGACTAACATCTAGTGCTATGGCTAACTCATGTGCAGTCGCTTCCTGCTTTAGTAGATGTTTAAGGATATCCTGCTTAGTTGAGGACTGCTGCGTAGTCGCCATCTTCGTCCTAAAAGTTTCAGCCGAAAAATTTGACTTTGACAACATATCTGTTGTTAATGTAGCTTAAAATAGAGATACATAAAACAAGAGGTTTGTTGTTTTAGTTGTTTCTATTCTAACTGCTGTTGAGTAACTGGGGAAGAGGATCTGCGGTATTGATGCCAAAAACCCGTCTCCCTGCTTGCAGAAATTTATCCAGAACGCGAGAGAACACAGAATAATGAGTGCTAGTGTCAAATCTTTAGTCAATCAGCCCTACAAATACGGCTTCATCACCGACATTGAGGCAGATGTAATTCCACGAGGCTTGAGCGAAGATGTTGTGCGCTTGATCTCTGCTAAGAAAGATGAGCCAGAGTTCATGCTAGATTTTCGGCTCAAAGCTTACCGCCAGTGGCAGAAAATGACAGAGCCTACCTGGCCTAGTGTCAAGTATCCTGAGATTGACTATCAAAATATGATCTACTACTCTGCTCCGAAAAAGCCCAAAGCTAAGTTGAACAGCTTAGAGGAAGTAGATCCCACTCTGCTAGAAACTTTTGAAAAGCTGGGTATTTCTCTGTCGGAGCAGAAGCGGCTTTCCAACGTCGCAGTCGATGCCATCTTTGATAGCGTTTCAGTTGCTACTACGTTTAAAGAGAAGCTGGCGAAAGATGGAGTAATTTTCTGCTCGATTTCTGAAGCTGTTAAGGAACACCCAGAGTTAGTGAAAAAGTACCTCGGTAGTGTGGTGCCAGTAGCAGATAACTACTTTGCTGCTCTTAATTCAGCAGTGTTTAGCGACGGCTCTTTTGTTTATATTCCCAAAGGCACTAAATGCCCGATGGAACTTTCTACTTACTTCCGCATCAATAGTGGAGACACGGGGCAGTTTGAGCGGACGCTGATTGTGGCAGAAGAAGGTAGCTCGGTTAGCTATCTGGAAGGCTGTACTGCGCCGATGTATGACACCAATCAGCTACATGCCGCCGTGGTGGAGTTGGTTGCTTTGGATAACGCTGAGATTAAATACTCCACCGTACAGAATTGGTATGCTGGGGACGAGAATGGTAAAGGCGGAATTTACAACTTTGTGACGAAGCGGGGGCTGTGTCAGGGAGTTAACTCGAAGATTTCTTGGACGCAGGTAGAAACTGGTTCGGCAATTACCTGGAAGTATCCTAGCTGTGTGTTAATAGGCGATAACTCTGTAGGTGAGTTTTACTCAGTGGCGCTGACAAATCACAGGCAGCAAGCTGACACTGGTACCAAGATGGTGCATGTGGGCAAAAATACCCGCAGTACAATTATTTCTAAGGGAATTTCAGCAGGACACTCATCGAATAGCTATCGGGGTTTAGTAAAAATTAACCCGAAGGCAGTGGGAGCGAGAAATTATTCTCAGTGCGATTCGATGCTGATTGGCGATAATGCCCATGCTAATACGTTTCCGTACATCCAGGTGCAGAACAACACAGCTAAGGTGGAACATGAAGCTTCTACTTCTAAAATTGGGGAAGATCAACTGTTCTACTTCTCGCAGCGCGGTATTTCAGCCGAAGACGCAATCTCAATGATGATCAGTGGTTTCTGTAAGGATGTGTTTAACCAACTGCCGATGGAGTTTGCGGTGGAAGCAGACAGGTTGCTGAGCTTGAAGTTAGAAGGCAGTGTGGGTTGAAGGTTGCAAACGCAGATGGACGCAGATGGTGTGGCTGGAAGCAAGTATTAAGAGGCTAAGGATGATTGTTGAAAATAGTGGGGTTGTGCTGTCGGTGCGAGATCTGACAGCCGAAGTTGAGGGAACGCCAATTCTAAAGGGAATAAACCTTGAGGTGAAGGCGGGGGAGATTCATGCGATTATGGGACCAAATGGTTCTGGAAAGAGTACTTTTTCTAAGGTGTTGGCTGGGCATCCAGCTTATAAGGTGACTGGCGGAGAAGTGCTATTTTTGGGGCAGAATCTTCTGGATCTGGAAGCAGAGGAGCGCGCTCGGGCTGGGTTCTTTTTAGCGTTTCAGTACCCGTTGGAAATTCCGGGTGTGAGTAATTTGGACTTTCTGCGCGTTGCTTACAATTCTCGCCGCCAGCAGCAGGGTTTGGAGGAGATAGACTCGTTTGATTTTGATGAGTTGATCCAAGAAAAGTTGGAAGTGGTGAAGATGAATCCAGCTTTCTTAAGCCGCAGTTTGAATGAAGGGTTTTCTGGAGGCGAGAAAAAGCGGAATGAGATTCTGCAAATGGCTTTGCTAGAGCCTAAGTTAGGAGTTCTGGACGAGACAGATTCAGGCTTGGATATCGACGCACTCAAAATCGTGGCTCATGGGGTGAATGAGTTATCTAGTGCGGAAAATGCGACAATCTTGATTACTCACTATCAGCGTTTACTGAACTATATTGTGCCGGATTATGTCCATGTGATGGCAAATGGTCGAATTATTACTAGTGGTGATAAGGAATTAGCGCTGGAGTTGGAAGCTCGTGGTTATGATTGGTTGTTAGAAGCTGCGGCTGAGGTGGGAGCTAGATGAGCATTCAGATTTCTCCTAGCCCAGATGAGGCGATCGCCAAAGCTCTAAACGATCGCGATCCAGCTTTAATTGAGTTATTGCATCAGTGCCAAGGGTTAAGTATCCAGGTGCTTGAGCCGGAGATTGTTACTGGAGTGCAAAAGCTACGCGAAAGTAGTGCGGCTTGGGTGCGAAAATGTACTCTCCCCACCACACGGGATGAGGAATGGCGCTTTACCGACATATCTTTCTTGAAGCAGGTAACATTTGAGTTGCCAACACCTGCGGCATCAGATATTCCGCCACTAATACTGCCAGAAGCAGCTAACAGCCGATTAGTGTTCGTTAATGGAGTTTATACTCCAGCACTGTCAGCCGTTGTTGATTTGCCAGAAGGGTTGATAGTCACAAATTTAGCTGGGCTACCTCTAACTCATCGCGATCGCATCTGGAATTATTTAGCGACAGCACCAGGAGCAACGGAAGTCTTCACTGCTCTCAACACTTCTGGAATTACAGATGTTGCAGTTGTGTGGGTGCCGAAGAATCTGATAGTAGAGACACCAATTCATCTACTATTTATTTCTACTTCTAGCCAACCAATTTCTCAACCCCGTTGTTTAGTGGTAGCAGAATCTGGTAGCAGTGTGACGCTAATTGAGGATTACTTAGATCGCAATCAAGCCGAGGCTGGATCGGTTTACTTCACCAATGCCGTTACAGAAATCTGGCTAGAAGAAAACGCTCAAGTTAACCATACTAGAGTGGAGCGGGATAGTCTAGAAGCATTTCATATTGGTAAGACGGCGATCGCTCAAGCTCGTTCTAGTCGTTACATTGGCAATGCGATTACTTTAGGAGCCAAGCTGTCGCGGCATAACTTAGAGGTGTTCCAAACAGGTGAGCAAACAGAAACTACAGTTAACGGACTAGTGGCGATCGCTAATCAACAAGTAGCCGATACTCATAGTGCGATCGCGCTCAACCATCCCCACGGCACCAGCACGCAGTTGCACAAGTGTATTGTTGCCGATCGATCTCATGCCATATTCAACGGCAAAATCTTTGTCCCGCAAGCAGCTCAGTTGACAAATGCCAGTCAGCTAAATCGTAACTTACTCCTCTCTCCTAAAGCTAGAGTTGATACCAAACCTCAACTAGAAATTACAGCAGATAACGTTAAATGTTCTCACGGTGCAACAGTTAGTCAACTGGATGAAGAGGAAGTTTTTTATCTCCAAAGTCGCGGAATTAATGCAACCGCAGCCCGCCGTCTGTTACTGAATGCCTTCGCCGCTGAAATTATTAATAAGTTGCCTGTAGCCTCCCTACGGCAAACGCTAACAAAATCTATCAACTCTTAGCTACTCTCTACCAAACTATGACTGTAACCAAAGAAAAAACCCTCGCCGCTCAAGTTCGTGCCGACTTTCCCATCTTGCAGGAACACGTTAATGGCAAGCCTCTAGTTTACCTAGATAATGCTGCCACATCCCAGAAACCTTTGTTAGTCCTGAACGCTCTTCGGGATTACTACGAACACTACAATTCCAACGTCCACAGAGGCGTACATACTCTCAGTGCCAAAGCTACAGATGCTTACGAAGCAGCACGAGATAAGGTTACTAGTTTTATCAATGCGGCATCGCGGCAAGAAATTATCTTTACTCGGAATGCGACTGAAGCAATTAACCTGGTTGCCTATAGTTGGGGTACAAGCAATTTACAGCCTGGTGATGAAATTATTCTCTCAGTGATGGAACATCACAGTAATCTGATTCCTTGGCAGTTGCTGGCTCAAAGGACTGGTGCCGAATTAAAGTTTGTGCGACTCACTGAGACTGAGGAGTTCGATTTAGAACACTTTAAGTCACTAATTTCAGAACGGACTAAACTGGTTTCAGTGGTTCATGTTTCTAATACCCTCGGTTGCATTAACCCTGTGCAGGAAATTATTGCCGAGGCTCACCAGCATGGCGCAAAAGTCTTAATTGATGCTTGCCAAAGTGTCCCTCACATGCCGATCGATGTCCAGAAGATGGATTGTGACTGGCTAGTTGCTTCTGGTCACAAAATGTGCGCTCCTACAGGTATTGGCTTCTTGTATGGTAAGCTGAAGCTGCTGCGGTCAATGCCTCCTTTTTTAGGTGGGGGAGAGATGATTGCAGATGTTTTCCTCGACCATGCTACCTACGCAGATTTACCGAATAAGTTTGAAGCTGGGACACCAGCGATCGCTGAGGCGATTGCTCTAGGTGCAGCAGTAGACTATCTGACTAATGTAGGAATGGATAAGATCTATACCTACGAAGCTGAGTTGACTGGATATCTATTTGAGCAACTGCAACAAATTCCCGAAATTCGTACTTATGGTCCTCAACCTCAAGTTGCTGGGCTAGGTAGAGCTGCCCTTGCCGCTTTTACTGCTGGCGATGTTCATCCCCATGATTTATCTACCATTCTAGATCAAGCAGGGATAGCGATTCGCGCTGGGCATCACTGCACTCAACCGTTACATCGCTACTTGGTAACTCAGTCTACGGCACGAGCAAGTTTGTCTTTCTACAACACTCGTGAAGAAATTGATGTATTTATTACTACTTTAAAGGAAGCTGTAGCATTTTTTGGTAGCATTTTTAGCTAAACAAAATTGTCAATGGCGAAACCGCCTCCTGATGTCGCTGCTTGCTCATTCAGTGCGGCGATCGCTCTCACCAATGCTTCTGGCTCTACAGGTTTGGAGAGATGTTGTTGAAAGCCAGCTTGCAAGGCTTGTTGCTGATTAAACTCTCCGGCATAGGCAGTCAGGGCGATCGCAGGAATTCGCCTTTGCGGTGACGGTAGCGATCGCACTTTTTGCAGCAGCATATAGCCATCCATTTCCGGCATTCCAATGTCACTGACAATCAGGTGGGGAACAGAGTGCTGTATCGTTTGTAGTGCCTCAGTTCCCGATGAAGCACTTATGACAATTGCACCCGCTTGCTCCAGAACAAATCCAACTAGTTCGCGTGAGTCTGTCTCATCATCTACAATTAGAATAGAAAGACCTGTAAGTTGGGGGTAATTTGACACCAGTAGCGTACCTTGTGGTTCGTCGCTTCCAGCTACTAATTCCGGTTCTTTCAGCGGAATTTTAATTGCGAACGTCGCGCCTTGCCCTTCCCCCCTACTGGCGACTTCCACCGTGCCGCCATGCAACTCGACAATTTGACGGGCGATCGCCAGTCCTAATCCCAATCCGCCAAATTTCCGTGTCGTCGCTGCATCTTCCTGACGAAAATGCTCAAACACATAGGGCAGAAAGTCAGGATGGATACCTTTACCCGTATCAGTAACCTGAATTTGTGCGTTTGTACCAACTTGGGTAAGCTCAACCGCGATCTGTCCTCCAGGTGCAGTAAATTTAACTGCGTTCGACAATAAATTCCATACTACTTGCTGTAATCGTCCGATATCACCCATCACTTGTCCGACGTTAGGTTCTAGCTTTGTTTGCAGCGCGATCGCTTTTGCCTCCATTCCCAACCGAACTGTTTCCAGTGCCGCATTGATGGCAAATTTTAGGTCAACAGGAAGCATATTGAGGACTAGCTTGCCGCGCAGAATCCGAGAAATATCAAGCAAGTCATCAATTAGTTGTACCTGGAGTTTGGCATTGCGCTCAATGGTTTCTAGAGCCTGATTGGTTTTCGTTGTATTCAAGCTGCCCTGACGCAACAGCTTTGCCCAGCCTAAAATTGGGTTCATCGGTGTACGGAGTTCATGAGACAGCACCGCCAAAAATTCATCTTTGATCCGATTGGCGCTTTCAGCTTGTTCCCGTGCGGCTTGTTCGCGTGTCAACAGTTGTTGGCGTTCTTCTTCAATTCTGACGCGAGCGGTTATATCTTCAGCCACACCTGCCAAGCGAGAAGGCTGCCCTTGTTCGTCATACACGACAAACCCGCGATCGCGAATCCACCTGATTGAGCCATCTGGACGAATAATCCGATATTCTTCATCGCTAGCGCCATTTGCCAAACACCGCTCCGGTGCCTTCTGCATTTGTACTCGATCGTCAGGGTGAATTGTTTCGATCCAAAGGCTAAAATCGGCGTAGAGTTCGTCGCGCGATCGCCCCCAAATTGTTTGATAAGCTGGACTGAGGTAAATGAGCTGTTGAGTTTTTAGATCGAATAACCAGAACACGCTGGGAATAATTTCTGCCATCTGGCGAAATTGCTCGTCGCTATGACGTTGGGCACAGAGCGCGCGATCGCGCCCCACTTTTGCCTGCTGACGTGCCGCAATTTGCTGTTCTTTAGCTGCTTCGCAAGCTTGAAGCCGTAGAGAAAGCTGACGCGATCGCAGCAAAATTTCAACTCGTGCCTGTAATTCTATTTTCTCAATCGGTTGGGCAATTAGTTCATCAACACTCTGCCACACCTGTCGCGTTACATACTTTACATCTCGACGGCTGGTAGTCAATAGAAACGGCAGCAGAACTGGTTGTTCGGCAGTACGCCTGTCTTGCACCGCTTGCCACAGTCGATCCAAAGTTCTACCACAAATGATGCACAAGTCGAACTGCCCAGACAGCGACTCACTGATACTATCGTCCCACTCTGGCTCAATCACTTGATAACGCGGATTTAGCCATTCTAACAACAGACGACGATTTTCACGGTGTTCTAGCAGAATTAAAATTCGATTCATTCTGACCATTACAGCAATCTAATTAACAGTGAAAACTCTCTTGGCGCTAGAGGTTATAACAGTCCTAAAGCTCCATGAGTGATACTTGCTTGCTGGATGGTGGCATTATAGCGGAGCGACACGAGGAAGGGAATTTCCTGTTCGCGTTGCTGACATACCTTCCAGATCCTAGAATCGAATCCAGAATTAATCAATGCCAGGTTAATCCTAGAAAATTGGGTCACGGTTTGAGCAACCCTCTCTAGACAGATTGCGGGCAACACTTGATACACTTGCCAGTCTAGTAACTGAGCCAGCAACTTTAGATTACGGCGATTACAACTTAGGACAAGAACTTGCAGTGAAACTTTAGGTATCACGCTCATCTATCCATTCTGGAATACCACTTAACACACCACGTAATCCAGTCAAGGGTTGCCCAACCTTAATGCCTTCTGAAGTGATTTCCAATTCTCGCAGCGTTCGCTCAAAGTTAGAGAGCCGTTTCTTAAGAACCCCGATCGCTTTCCGCAGTTCGCCACCTATCTCCAAATACCGCAGAAACACAATGTTATCTGCCAAATAACTAATAGCAATTCCTGTCACCCGAAAATCTCCAGTAATGTCTTCGGTTTCATTGATCAAAATCACAGTCATGCCGACATTTCGCAGGTACCTGCACAGAGCATGAAGATGCATGATCAGATCCGTTCCTCGTACCGAAAGTTTGTAGCCTGCAATACTATCAATTATAACCAGCCGCACCTGTTGCTCCTCCACTTGTTGCCGCACCAAGTCAGCGAACTCGTCAGGACTCAAAAGTAGGGATTCGATCGGCACGATTGACAAGCTGCCTTGCTGAATCATTTCCTTCACAGGCGTACCGGTGGCTTCAGCCCGTTGCACTAGGATGTTGACATGCTCCTCAAAGGTGTAAAGTACCGCTCGCTCTCCCCTTTGTGCCGCTGCTTTGGCAAAATGAACGCTCAACGAGGTTTTACCTACTCCGGTGGGACCTGTCAAAACCGTGACAGTACCCCGCTCAATGCCGCCGTGTAGCATGGTATCTAGTTCCGTCACCCCTGACGAAATTGGCTCCAGCGCAAAATCGCGTTTGTAGTGTTCTGGTTGCAGTCGCGGAAAGACAGCTACACCGTTGTCCAGTAATCGCAAAGTATGCGCTCCAGATTGGAAATGAGAGCCGCGAAATTTAATCACAGTCAGACTGCGATCGCCCCCGCCATACCGCAAATCAATCACGCCGTCGCTCATAAACTGCAAATCATCATCCGGGTTCATTTCGCTACTTTCAGAGGCAAACAAAACTGTTGCTCCCTGTTCTAGTAAGAACCGCAAAAAAGACAGTACCTGCTTGCGAAACTGAAACACATCGCTTGACAGATAGCGAAACTGAGTCATAGCATCAATAAACACCCGTTGCGGTTGAACCTGCCGCACCTGTTCTACAATGAGCTGCGTCGTCGGTTCTCGCTCCACCTCTGCCGGAGAAAAAATATCGTAGGTCTCAACTTCGGTGAAAAAGCTTGAACCAGGACTGAGATCGAGAAAGTTAATGCCTTGAATATTAAATCCTTGACGATCGGCGTTTGAGCGCACTTGAGCTTCTGCCTCTCCTAGACAAATAAAGAGCGTGGTTTCGTTATCAGCTGCGCCTGCTGCCAAAAACTGTAGCCCCAATGTAGTTTTACCTGCTCCAGGTCCCCCCCGGACTAAGTAAGTTCGTCTAGGAATCAGTCCACCCTCTAGAACTTTATCTAACCCCGAAATTCCGGTCGAAAGGCGATCGTATTGCATTGAATTTCTAAACTGCCCCTAATCAAAAGCCAGTAGCCCCGCTCAATTGTTCCACATCTATTAATGTTTTTTAGCGGATAGTAACGAAAGAAGCGCTAGACTTGCTGATAAACAGCTTTTTCTACCTAAGAATCAAATCATTGCCAAAAGTCGTGAAGTTCTTTAAGTTGAAGTAGATACAGAGCAGTTGCGACTAAATATTTCAATGGCAGAGGAAAATAGCCTCAATATTCCTGAGAAAGAGTTTTTTATTTTTCCTGTCTCCTTTGCTCAACAGCGATTGTGGTTTCTGGAACAGTTAGCGCCGGGCAATCCCTTCTACAACGTACCCGCCACCGTCCGCCTCTGTGGTTCACTCAACATCGTCGCTCTAGAGCAAACATTCAACGAAATTGTGCGCCGCCACGAAGCTTTGCGTACTACCTTCCAGCAAATCGGGGAACAACTGGTACAAGCACTGTTGCCGCGATTAAACATCCCCCTGCCCATCATCGACTTACAACCCTTACCAGAAGGCGAACGAGAACTAGAAGCTCGACGGTTCGCTGCCCAAGAAGCTCAGCAGCCTTTCAATCTGGCTCAAGGACCTTTGCTACGAGTCTTACTGCTACAACTCGGTCCCACTGAACATGTGCTAGTACTAACGATGCACCATATTGTCTCAGATGGTTGGTCCATCGGAGTCCTACTGCGAGAACTAGGAATACTCTATGCTGCCTTTGTCAAGCAACAGCCCTCGCCGTTAGCCGAACTACCAATTCAATATGCTGATTTTGCCCAATGGCAGCGTCAGTGGTTGCAGGGAGAAGTGCTGAATACACAACTGACTTACTGGCAGCAGCAGTTATCCAACCTACCAGTGCTAGAGCTGCCAACCGATAGATCCCGACCAGCAGTACAGAGCTATCGGGGAGCAACGCAATATTTGGAACTGCCACGAACTTTGAGTCAGGCATTAGAAGTGATGAGCCAAGCGGAGGGAGTAACTCTGTTCATGACTCTACTGGCAGCATTTCAAACGTTACTCTATCGCTACACCGGACAGACAGATATCGTCGTCGGTTCTCCCATTGCCAACCGCAATCGCCGTGAAATTGAAGGGTTAATTGGCTTTTTTGTCAACAGCTTGGTGCTGCGTACTGACTTATCAGGCAACCCATCGTTTCGAGAACTACTGAGTCGAGTGCGAGAGGTAGTACTAGGAGCATATGCACATCAAGACTTACCGTTTGAAAAGTTGGTGGAAGAACTGCAACCAGAGCGTAACTTGAGCCATATGCCACTATTTCAAGTGATGTTTGCACTCCAGTCTGCTCCAACTGCCGCCTTAGACTTCGTAGGCTTAAATTTGAAATTTTCAGAGGTAGAAAATAAAACTTCAAAGTTTGACTTGACCTTATCGATAGAAAATACTGAGCAAGGGTTAAAGGGATCGTTCGAGTACAATACTGACCTGTTTGATAGTGCTACCATCACTCGGATGCTGGCATATTTTCAAACCCTGCTAGAAGGTATTGCGATCGCTCCAGAGCAGCAAATTGCCGCATTACCTTTGTTAACAGCAGCCGAAAAGCAACTATTAATAGCTTGGAATAATACCCAGGCGGATTACCCTCAAGACAAATGCGTTCATCAGCTATGGGAAGCTCAAGTAAATCGAAGCCCTGATGCGATCGCGATCGCTTCTGCCAATCAGCAATTAACCTACCAGCAGCTCAATCACCGCGCCAATCAGCTAGCACACTTTTTACAGAAACTGAATGTAGGTCCAGAGGTTTTGGTCTGCATTTGCTTAGAGCGTGTGGAGATGATAGTAGGACTGCTGGCTATTCTCAAAGCGGGTGGAGCCTACTTACCTCTAGATCCCAGCTATCCCGAAGAACGCCTGAACTCTATTATAGAGGATGCTCAGGTGCCTATCTTATTGACTCAGCAGCGATTCGAGCATCTGGGGCAGCAGGCACAAGTAATCTGCTTGGATAAAGACTGGGAAGCGATCGCCGAGCAGAGTCAAGAAAACCCTACTAGCAGTGTCACAGCCGAGAACCTAGCCTATACAATCTATACCTCTGGTTCCACAGGGAAACCGAAGGGGGTTCAAGTTGAACACAATAGCTTGCTTAATCTGATCTTTTGGCATCAAAAAGCGTTTGAGGTGTCTTTCCTAGACCGAACTACTCAGATTGCCAACTGTGCCTTTGATGCTTTTGGATGGGAAATCTGGCCTTATCTGACTGCAGGAGCAAGCGTTCACTTTCCAGATCAGGAAATTCTCACCTCACCTGAACAACTGCGGGACTGGTTGGTATCAGAGGCAATTACGCTGAGCTTTCTACCAACACCCTTAGCAGAGAGAATTTTGTCATGCGATTGGCCTAAAAATACCGCTTTGCGATCGCTATTAACTGGTGGAGATAAATTACATCAATATCCTCCAGCCTGCCTTCCCTTTAAGGTAGTGAATAATTACGGTCCTACGGAGAATACTGTTGTAACTACATCCGGTTTAGTAGTGCAAGCGGCAGGAGTACCAACGATTGGGCAACCAATTGCTAACACCCAAGTCTATCTGCTGGATGCCCAACTGCAACCTGTTCCCATCGGTGCTAGAGGTGAGTTGTACATCAGTGGTGATGGACTAGCGCGCGGCTACCTCAACCGTCCCGATTTAACTGCTGAAAGCTTCATCCCTCACCCTTTTAGTTCTAAACCAGGAACACGAATTTATCGCACAGGTGACTTAGCTCGCTATCGAAGTGATGGTCAGATCGAGTTTTTAGGTCGGATGGACGAGCAGGTAAAGATTCGCGGCTTCCGCATTGAACTCCGAGAAATTGAGTGGGCAATGTCTCAACATCCCTTGGTGAAAGAGCGCGTCGTTGTTGTTCGCGAGGACGTACCAGGAGACAAACAGTTAGTGGCTTATATTGTCCCTCACCCACAATCAGCATCTTTGGTAAATACTCACGACATTAGATCTGTACTACGCGGCTTCCTGAAGGAAAAGTTGCCTGAATACATGATACCCTCGACCTTTGTTGTACTAGAAGCGCTGCCACTCACACCCAATGGCAAAGTCGATCGTCGCGTCAAAGCACTCGAACTACTAAAACCTGAATTAGTCAAAGTTGATGTTACCCCTCAGACTCCGATTGAGGAATTACTAGTGAAAATTTGGGCTGAGGTGCTGGGGCTGAAGCAAGTGGGGGTTCACGATAATTTCTTTGAATTGGGCGGTCATTCCCTACTAGCAACTCAGCTTGCTTCCCGAATACGCGATGCCTTTCAAGTCGATGTCCCCGTTCGGATACTGTTTGAAGCACCTACTGCTGCTGGCATCGCTGAGTACATTGAGACTATTATTTGGGCAGCAGAAAGTCAGCAAACTAACTTGACGAGCAAGCGCGAAGAGGTGGAATTTTGAAAACAGTTGAGTTTTTATCTTACCTACGGAGTTTAGACATTCAGGTTTTTGTTGATGGAGAGCGTCTGCGCTGTAATGCACCAGAGGGAGTTTTAACGCCAGATCTGCGTACAGAGTTAGCCAAGCGCAAAGCAGAAGTTATCTCATTTCTGCGTCAAGCTAATTTGAATACATCAACTTCCACTAACCTGTTACCAGTTTCTCGTAATACAGCTTTTCCCCTCTCCTTTGCCCAAGCAAGGCTGTGGTTTCTAGAGCAGTTAACGCCAGGTAATCCCTTTTATAATGTGCCTGCTACCGTCCGTCTCAGTGGTTCCCTAAATGTTGCCGCTCTGGAACAGACATTCAACGAAATCGTGCGCCGCCACGAAGCTTTGCGTACTACTTTCAAACAAATCGCAGAGCAACCAGTACAAGCACTGCTGCCGCACTTAAACATTCCCCTGCCTCTCATCGACTTACAGCCCTTGCTAGAAGGTGAACGAGAAGCAGAAGCTGTGCGGCTGACAACTCAAGAAGCCCAGCAGCCTTTCAATTTAGCTCAAGGACCATTAATACGAGTCTTACTGCTGCAACTCAGTCCCACTGAGCATGTGCTAGTACTAACGATGCATCATATTGTCTCGGATGGTTGGTCAATTGGAGTGCTGCTGCGAGAACTGGGAATACTCTATGCTGCCTTTGTGCAACAACAGCCCTCGCCGTTACCGGAACTGCCGATTCAATATGCTGACTTTGCTCAGTGGCAGCGCCAATGGTTGCCGGGAGAAGTGCTGAATACGCAACTGAGTTACTGGCAGCAGCAGTTAAACAACTTACCAGTGCTAGAGCTGCCCACAGATAGACCGCGACCAGCAGTGCAGAGTTATCGAGGAGCAACGCAATATCTGGAACTGCCATTAACTTTGAGTCAGGCACTAGAGGCGATGAGCCAAGCCGAGGGGGTAACTCTATTCATGACTCTGCTGGCAGCATTTCAAACGTTGCTCTATCGCTACACTGGACAGACAGATATTGTCGTCGGTTCTCCCATCGCCAACCGCAACCGCCGTGAAATCGAAGGGTTAATTGGTTTTTTTGTCAATAGCTTGGTGCTACGTACTAACTTAGCAGGCAATCCATCGTTTCGAGAACTACTAAGTAGAGTGCGAGAGGTAGCATTGGGAGCGTATGCACATCAAGACTTACCGTTTGAAAAGTTGGTGGAAGAACTGCAACCAGAGCGCAACTTGAGCCGTAACCCTTTATTTCAAGTCGTGTTCGCTCTCCAAAATGCACCAATGGAGGTGCTGGCTCTGCCAGGATTAACGTTGAGTCCGCTCTCATTCGATCCAGGCACAGCGCGGTTTGATTTGGAGTTCCACATGAGCGATCGCTCTGGAAGTTTGGGAAGCATAGGCAGCAATCCCTCAAATCAATTGGAAGTTTTAGCCGTTTATAACACCGATCTTTTTGATGGCACTACGATAGCGAAGCTGCTAACACATTTTCAGACTTTGCTAGAAGGCATTGTAGCCAGTTCAGAACAACGACTCGCAGACTTGCCGCTTTTGAGTGAAAGCGATCGCTATCAGGTGTTAGTGGAATGGAACAACACCCAAGCAGAGTACTCGAAACAGTTGTGTATCCATCAGCTATTTGAAGATCAAGTGCAGCAGACTCCCCAAGCAGAGGCAGTCAGTGCAGGCAAGCAACTCACTTATCAAGAGCTGAACCATCGCAGCAATCAACTAGCCCATTATCTAAAAACTCTAGGGGTAGGTCCAGATGTTCTCGTTGGTATCTGTATCGAGCGATCGTGGGAAATGGTAGTGGGACTGTTGGGTATTCTCAAAGCAGGCGGGGCTTATGTTCCCCTAGATCCTACCTACCCACAAGAACGCTTGAACTGGATGGTGGAAGACGCTCAGATAGGGTTATTGTTAACTCAAGAGCGGTTAGCTCATTTAAAGTTGCAAGCACCACAGATAGTTTGCTTAGATCGAGAATCGGACATCATCGCTCAACAGAATCAACAGAACCCCGACAGTGAAGTAACTGCAAATCACTTGGTTTATGTCATCTACACTTCTGGCTCAACCGGAAAACCCAAAGGAGTGTCAGTTGAACATGGCAGTCTATTAAATCTAATCTTTTGGCATCAAAAAGCGTTTGAAGTGTCTCCCCTCGACCGAACTACTCAAATTGCCAGTTCTGCCTTTGATGCTTGTGGCTGGGAAATCTGGCCTTATCTGACTGCGGGAGCCAGCGTTCACTTTCCAGATGAGGAGACTCGGATTTCACCAAGGCTGCAAGATTGGCTGATAGCAGAAAAAATCACTATTAGCTTTTTGCCGACACCGCTAGCAGAAAGATTACTTGCCCTAGATTGGTCGAAGGACACAGCTTTAAGAATCTTGCTTACAGGTGGAGACAAGCTCCAGCAGTCTCCTCCAGCCTCCCTTCCCTTTGCAGTGGTGAATAATTACGGTCCCACAGAGAATACTGTTGTAACCACATCCGGTTTAGTCGTGCAAGCAGCAGGAGTGCCGACGATTGGGCGACCAATTGCTAACACTCAAGTTTATCTGTTAGATGCCCAACTGCAACCTGTTCCCATCGGTGCTAGAGGTGAGTTGTACATCAGTGGCGATGGACTAGCGCGCGGCTACCTCAACCGTCCCCAACTGACAGCCGAGCGTTTCATCCCTCACCCTTTTAGCTCTAAGCTGGGGGCACGTCTTTATCGCACAGGTGACTTAGCCCGCTATCGAAGTGATGGTCAGATCGAGTTTTTAGGTCGGATGGACGAGCAGGTGAAAATTCGCGGCTTTCGGATCGAGTTGGGAGAAATTGAAGCTCTGCTAGCTCAACATCCAGCCGTTAGAGAGGCAGTCGTCACCGTTCGCGAGGACGCACCAGGAGATAAACGTTTGGTCGCTTATGTGACTCAAAACCTAGAATCCAACAGTTACGAGGAGCAAATGCAAAAGGTGCTGCCAGACGAGCAAGTATTGCAATGGCAGATGCTTTACGAAGAAACTTATAGTCAGCCTGCTCCCCATTTCGATCCAACCTTTAATATTGTCGGCTGGAATAGCAGTTACACGGGTAAACCCCTTCCTGCCGAACAGATCCGCGAGTGGGTTGACGACCGAGTTGAGCGAATTTTATCTTTACAACCGAAGCGGGTATTAGAAATTGGCTGTGGGACAGGTCTGTTGCTATTTCGACTTGCGCCTCACTGTACTCAATATTGGGGAACGGACTTCTCTCAGGTTTCGCTCAACTACATTCAGCCGCTAGCACAAACATTGCCCCAAGTCAAGCTGTTTCAGAAAATGGCAGATGACTTTGAAGGAGTGGAGGCAGAATCATTTGATGCGGTGATACTCAACTCTGTGGTGCAATACTTTCCTAATATTGAGTACCTTTTACAAGTGCTAGAAGGTGCGGTATCAGCAGTTTCAAATGGGGGCTTCATCTTTTTAGGAGACGTGCGTAGTCTACCGTTGCTCCACGCTTTTCATGCTTCTGTGCAATTGTACCAAGCTGAATCTTCCTTATCCAAAGAGCAGTTGCAGCAGCGAGTCCAAGCACAAATGTTTGAAGAAACGGAATTGATCGTTGATCCAGCTTTCTTCACTGCCCTACAACAGCGTTTTCCCAGAATTGGTCGGGTGCAGATTCAATTGGCACGAGGTCGCTACCACAATGAGATGACTCAGTTCCGCTACAACGTAATTCTTCACATTGGGGTACCGATTAGTCCGCCTGTAAATCTTTCCTGGCTAGATTGGTCTAAAGAAAAGCTCACTGTATCAGCAGTGCGTCAGCGATTGGTGGATCAGCCATTTCTAGGCATTACTCAGATACCGAATGCACGAGTGATGACAGCAGTGAAGACGGCACAATGGCTGTCAAGCATAGAAGAACCTAAAACGGTAGGACAGTTTCGAGAAATCTTGCAGGAACTACCGTCTGGAGTGGACCCGGAAGATTGGAATTTAGAGGGACTACTAGAAAAGGAGGGGGGGAGAGGGAGAGGGGGCGAGGGGGAGCTACCTTACGCAATTAACCTTAGCTGGTCGGTTGGAGCAGGCGATCGCTACGACGTGTTGTATACACGGCAAACCTGCGAACACGCGGGAGCATTAATGCCTTTAGCCAACCACACAGATAATCCATTACGTCCTTGGCGTGAGTATGCTAACAATCCCTTGCAAGCTAAACTGGCTTATCAGCTAGTGCCTCGGTTACGAATGTATCTAGGAGAGAAGCTACCAGACTACATGATACCCTCTAGCTTCATTGTGCTGGAAGCCTTGCCACTAACTGCTAATGGCAAAGTAAATCGCCGTGCTTTACCTGCACCAGAGCCTGTTAGACCTCAGTCAGAAGCAGCACTTATACCGCCTCGATCTGAGGTTGAGAAAGTACTAGTGGCAATCTGGAGCGAGGTTTTAGGGCTGAAGCAGGTGGGGATTCACGATAATTTCTTTCAACTAGGTGGTCATTCCTTACTAGCGACTCAGCTAATTTCTCGCGTCCGCGATGCTTTCCAAATCGAATTGCCTCTGCGCAGCCTGTTTGAAAAGGCAACTGTAGCTGAATTGTCTTTGGAAGTTGAACGGTTTTTGGCAAGTAATTCTAAACCTCAAGCTCCGGCAATCTTGCCAGTTTCGCGTGAAGCTCGTCGGATGAAACTATCTTCCCTAAAGAAAGAAAGCAAACAATGACAGATACTTGCGTCACTGCTGATGAGAAAAATCATAGTTCAGAAGAAGTCTTTGTTTTCCCTGTCTCTTTTGCTCAAGCGCGGCTGTGGTTTCTGGAGCATTTAGTGCCAGGCAATCCCTTCTACAATGTGCCTACCGCAGTAAAGTTGAGTGGTCTAGTTAACGTCGCGGCACTAGAACAGGCATTTAATGAAATTGTGCGTCGTCATGAGACTCTGCGCACTACCTTCAGAACAATGGATGGTGAACCTGTACAAGCGATCGCGCCTAGCTTACATTTACCTCTACCTCTAGTGAATCTACAAGAGTTACCAGTAGAACAGGAAGTCCAACGGCTGTTAACCGAAGAATTTCAGCAGCCATTCCATTTATCTTCCGGTCCATTGTTGCGAGTCAAGCTGCTACAACTTGCTGAGGCAGAACATGTACTATTACTGACGATGCATCACATTGTCGCTGATGGTTGGTCTGTCGGAGTGCTAATTCGAGAGTTGGGG
>JAABUQ010005983.1_pt1 | contig 18850 bp, 20 predicted proteins | sample 5560001 | NCBI WGS metagenome assembly JAABUQ01 (sample SAMN10711888, study PRJNA513371) | rock metagenome | isolation source: Antarctica rocks | place: Antarctica: Victoria Land, Finger Mt nord | collected 2015-12-18
TCCGATAACGTGCGGTTTTCTTCCTCGGTCAAAACGATCTGGATAGGTGCAGGCATCAGGGGGATTGATTCAGAGCCGGAACATGTTTCTTATCTATCTTACATTTATTTCCAGCCGCCTACTTAGTGTGGTTAGCAATTTGTTGTTTCTAAAGGCTTGAAATCTGTACAAACAAGAGAGGGGGAGACTAATACATCCAGATAGCCTTGATGTATTAGTCTCCCCCTCCGCCCCCAACCCCAGAGGGGACCCTGAGCCCCTGAATTAATTTCTTAGACAGAACGCAGCTTGGTATTAGGTGCTTGTTTACCGAGTGCTCTTGATAACAAAAGCGTCCCCGAATCCACCGCCAAAAGCCGCCTGGAAGGGATTCTGGGTCGGGAAGTTGGTTGAAAAGTTAAGACCCGTAACGGATCGCTACTGGCAACCAACTCACCGGTTCTGAGAAAGTCCCCTAGGCATTGCTGAGTCTGGCTTTATTTCCCTACCTCATTTTGATTGTGTGGTTAACAGAGCTGCTACATCGAGCTTCAAAACCTGCCTTAGCCAATTTTGGAGAACAGCTCGCGCTCAGCTTTGGGGTTGTGCTTACCCTCATCAGTTTGGCAAATCCTACCTTGCGATCGCTGAATCTGCTGTTTTCGACAGTGACTCTCTTAATCGTGACGCAACGCCGTTTACCCACTAGGGTTAGTTTGGTATATCTGACGCATATTGTGGGATTGCTAACGCTTAGCTCCGCCGTTAACCGACTTTACCCAAATCTGAGCCGGGAAGTCTGGGCAAGCATTTTGTTAATTGTCATGGTGGCAGAGTGGGGATTTAGCCTGTTGATTGCTATATCTGCCCTTGGCACCAGCATCATGTACGCTTATCGCGTACTGTCCCCCTGGTTGATAGACTACCTTGGACTACGCGCTGCAGAACTGAAAGTATTCGCTCATCTTCACTGGGTGGTGAGTAGCATTTGCTTATTGATAGCGCCCAATTCGATCCCCATTTGAAGCTACCCCAGCAGAAACAGACACGGCATAACCTCCGCTTGCTAGCTACTGGCGCGATTTGTGGGTTTGCCCTTTTGTTTCATCAAAGTACAGGGATACAGCCAGGAATCTTAAGTATTCTGGCCTTTTTTGCCGGATTGATCCTCCGAGTGCGGGCTTTTCTATGTATCGGCACAGCAACCTTCTTACTGAATGCTTTCTATCAGTTGATAGTTTTTATCTTCCATCACCCCTTTTTAAAAGGGGTCATTGGCTTGCTAGTCGGCATCACTTTTATCTGGATTGCCGCTAACTTTGAAGCCCGTCGTGCTCAACTGACTTCCCTGGGTCGAAATTGGATAGCCCAATTGCCGGAATGGGAGTAAATAAACATCACCTTACATCCTATTCACCTAACATTAGACTTGTGTGTGAAACAGTAAGTTGAGGTTTCCTATGGACACTGCGGCATTGTGGCAACGATATCAGGAGTGGCTCTATTACCACCAGGGACTAGGATTTTACCTGGATGTTAGTCGGATGCGATTTGATCAGGCGTTTTTAGAAGCAATGCAGCCGAAGTTAGATAAGGCGTTTCAGGATATGGCGGCTCTGGAAGGAGGCGCAATCGCTAACCCCGACGAAAACCGCATGGTTGGTCACTACTGGCTGCGTGACCCTGACTTAGCACCGGCAGCTGAACTCACACAAGATATTGTCCAAACTTTGGAGCAGATTGAAGCCTTTGCCCAAAAAGTCCATACCGGTGCTGTTCATCCTCCCCAATCGTCACGATTTACTGACATTATTTCCATTGGTATTGGTGGTTCAGCCCTCGGTCCTGAGTTCGTCTCTGCAGCTCTCGCCCCAGACTTCCCACCCCTAGCAATTCACTTTATTGACAATACCGACCCAGCTGGCATTGACCGCATCTTGACTCACCTGGGAAACCGGCTTTCCAGCACCCTGGTATTGGTTATCTCTAAATCTGGAGGGACGCCAGAGCCACATAATGGCATGATTGAGGTCAAAAAAGCCTACGCTGACCAGAATTTGGACTTTGCTCCTTGTGCCGTTGCCATTACCAGTAAAGATAGCAAATTAGACAAACAGGCAAAATCCGAAAGCTGGCTGGCAACTTTTCCGATGTATGACTGGGTGGGAGGACGCACTTCTGAAATGTCTGCCGTGGGGCTAGTACCAGCTGCTCTACAGGGCATTGACATTCGCGCTATCTTGGCTGGTGCAAAAGAAATGGACGCTGCCACCCGGGCGCATCAAATCAAGGGCAACCCAGCTGCCCTGTTAGCGCTAAGTTGGTACTTTGCTGGTAACGGACGTGGCGAAAAAGATATGGTGGTTCTGCCTTACAAAGATAGTCTGATGCTATTCAGTCGCTACTTGCAACAACTGGTGATGGAATCACTAGGCAAGGAGAAAGACTTGGACGGTAAGACTGTCCACCAAGGTATTGCTGTCTATGGCAACAAAGGGACGACAGATCAACACGCCTATGTGCAGCAGTTGCGCGACGGTGTGGCGAATTTCTTTATGACTTTTATTGAAGTGTTAGAAGACCGGCAGGGTCCGTCTCCAGAAGTGGAACCGGGGGTGACGTCGGGAGACTATTTATCTGGTTTACTTCAGGGAACTCGCAAGGCGCTCTACGAAAAACAGCGCGATTCGATTACAATTACTATTCCTCAAGTAAATGCCCGAACTGTTGGCGCTCTCATTGCTCTTTACGACCGGACTGTAGGTTTTTATGGGTTTCTGGTCCATATCAATGCTTACAATCAACCAGGGGTTGAAGCGGGTAAAAAGGCTGCTGCTGATATTTTGGATTTGCAGAAACGAACTTTGCAGGTACTTCAAGCGGAAGGCACGCCCCTCTCCCTTACCCAACTGGCTGAAAAAGTCGGTGCTACAGACCAGGTTGAGGCGATTTACAAGATTCTGCGACACCTCTACGCGAACCAGCGGGGTGTGGCTTTAGAGGGTAATTTAAGTGAACCTAGCAGTTTGAAGGTCTCTGCCACTTGATCAGCTGTTGTGCATTTAACACAGCAGTTTCTAAGTAGTAGTCAGAATCCGGAAGGGAAGAGAATTTCTTAGACTTGCAAACGCGGATGGACGCGGATGAACGCGGATTAACCATCTGCGTTCATCCATGTGTAAGCTGAAAGACATTTAGTTTGCTTAGTGAGGTGGGGAGTAGGGAGTAGGGAGTAGGGTAAAGACTTAAAACGAGCTGGCGACAAGCTTCTTACCCCACTCCCCATGCCCCTAATCCCCAACGCCAGTCGCCTCAAGTCGGGAAACCCCAACGGGCAATCGCGGTCGCCTACGGAGGGAAACCCTCCTGCAGCGCCGTCTCACCGCCCACGGCGCTGGCTCCTGCGTGGGGGCCCCGAGTTCCCCGCTCTCCGCTTAAACAAAAAATATGCAATCTTATTTGCGTGAAAGCTTATTGGCGTTCGCAAACTCTTTGCCTGACTCAGAGTGACAATTGAATGCAACTTGGTATGATAAGCAAAGATGGAAAAATGACTATATTCGATTTTAATTATTAATTAGAAAGTAAGCTTGGGGAAGTTAAAACAAAAACGTCCCGTGTGCCTTGAGCATCAGTCACAGGTTTGATCGGAGTAGTAAAGTGAAAGAATTCATGATCGTTGACTAAGAGTAGTTCGCCAGAGTTAAGGATTTTATTAAAAACTGGCTTTCCTTTTTTTGATGTGTATAAATGCGTTTCCCCACCTTGAATATTTTCTCTATCAACAGAGAATATACCAATGAAATCAGTGCCATCACTATGGATACCTTCAGGTGCTGGGTTACCAAAATTATTTGGTGAGCAAGTAGTTCTGATCTGATGAACTGCTATTTCGGTTGCAGGAGACAATTTACAAGAATCACTAAACGCAAAAACAAGTTTTTTGAAGTTAACAAGCTCTATAAGTGCATCATCTAGTTCTGCAAACTCTCTTTTTATATCGCCTACTAATGGATTGTACTGTTTACTTTGAAAGAGGTAGCCATGAGGTAGCTTAATTAATTTGTTTTCGGAAATTGTGAAACGAGATAATCTTCTGAAGCGGTAGTTGCCTTCTACATAAGGGTCAACAGGAAGCTCAGTAAAGAATTGCTTAAAACCTTCTAGCTTGATAAAATTTACCTTTAAAAAGGTAAACATAAAGGCATAATCTAAGTCCGTTGACTTTGATACTGTTTGCATTTTGTTTTCCTTATTACATTTTGAGGAATTCCAAGATGTTTCTTTAAGGAGGCTGATAGCCGTTAATGTCAAGTATACGATAGATTTTTAAAAAATATTTCTAATTAGTTACAAAAAAGCCAAGATGTGATGTAGAGTTTCCTGCCCCCCTGCCTCTTTTCCGTGATGATAGATTTGTACGGCTACCCGCCCCTCTACCCAGGGATTTTACTCAAACGCTACAAGCGCTTTTTTGCTGATATTCAACTAGCTTCCGGGGAAGTAGTCACGGCTCATTGCCCGAATACAGGCCCCATGACTGGAATTTGTACACCTGGTGCTAGCGTTCAGCTCTCGTACAGCAATAGTCCCAGTCGCAAATTGCCATACACTTGGGAAATGATCCAGGTATGTGACAATGGGCCAACATGGGTGGGGGTAAACACCACCATACCTAATCGAATCATCAAGCTGGCGCTAGAAAAATTCCTCTTTCCCGAATTAGGCAGCTATAACCAAATCCGGTTTGAGGTGCCTTATGGCAAAGACAAAAAGAGCCGGGTAGATTTTTTGTTGATGGGAAGTGATTCGGTTTGCCCTATCTATCTTGAAGTTAAAAGCACAACTTGGGCACAAGGGCAGTTAGCTCTATTTCCTGACACGGAGACAATACGGGGGCAAAAGCACCTGCGGGAACTGATGGCGCTACTTCCTCAAACTCGTGCTGTGATGCTTTACTTCATTAATCGGGGAGATTGTAGCCGCTTTGCCCCAGGAGATAGTGCCGATCCAGTCTATGGGCATCTGATGCGAGAAGCGATCGCACTAGGTTTGGAAGTTTTGCCCTGCCGTTTTGAAATTACCCCAGTTGGTATACGTTACTTAGGTTTGGCAGAACAGCAATTCTGAGCAAGCACAGCGTGTGGTAACGCATAAACAAACGAGAACAACGGTTATTTATTGCCCAAAAAACATTGATACAATCATAGATCAATGGAACAGTTAGCACATTGTTCATAACCGCTCTGCGCGAGTACTTTGCTCAATGATTATTTTGGTAATAGGGGTCTCTGGCTCCGGTAAAACAACTGTGGGGGAACTGCTAGCAAAATCGCTGCACTGGGATTTCAGCGATGCCGATCAGTTCCACCCAAAAGCCAATATTGAGAAAATGAGTCACGGTATCCCCCTAGATGATGCGGATCGGATACCGTGGCTGCAGGCAATGCAAAGCGCCATTGATCAGTGGCTGCGGGAGGACAAAAATACGGTGCTAGCTTGTTCAGCGCTGAAAGCTGCTTATCGTCAGATGCTCTTACGAGACAAAGAACGCGTGCGGCTGGTTTATCTTAAGGGTTCCTTTAAGCAAATTCAACAGCGGCTCCGACATCGTCCGCACCACTACATGAAAGTAGACCTTCTCCAAAGTCAATTCGACATTTTGGAAGAGCCTCGTGAGGGAATTATTGTGGATATTTCCCAGTCGCCAGAGGCAATCGTGCAGGAGATTAGAACGAGTATCGAACTCTAGGGTTTGCCCTGGAATATTACCATGAGTTTTGTTGATCTGGTGGCGGTTCTTTGTGGGGTAGGGCTAACTGGGCTAGGAGTCTACTGTGTCTGGCAATCGTCTGACTGGGTAATTGATCGCAGACTGCGAAGGTATCACCGAACTAAGATTCATGAGGATCTTGATCGGCTTGGACCAGATAATCGCCGGTATTGGTCACGACTGCTCGATTTGAATGATGTGGAAAAGTGAGATGGAAGAACTGCTGGAACTCAAAAACCTGGTTCAAATCGGAGATTACGCTGGTGCCCTGGAATTGGTGGAAGAACTGCTGGAAATGTCCAAGAAAGACATCATCAATAACATCTACAGTTTTGCCATCATCCTGTTGTTACATCTGATGAAACGCCAAGTGGAGCAGCGTACTACAGGCTCGTGGGATGTCTCCATAAAGAATGCCGTCCTGAGAATTCAGTTTCTCAACCGCCGTCCTAAAAAGCGAAGTCAATACCTGGATGCAGACGAGATCGCCGAAGTTTTAGAAGATGCTTGGCAAGAGACCGTCAACCAAGCGAGTCGTGAAGTGTTTGAGGGCATATTAGAGCCAAAAGATATCGCCGCCAGAGTTGATAGGGATGCACTCATTAATGAAGCGTTGGTCCTGCTGTCTGAGGTAGAGAGCTAGACTGGCAGTTGGTATTACCCCTAATAGAATCCGAAAACAGACAATACAAATGAATGCCTCTGTCGCTCTGTTTATACAGAACGCCAGTGAGCTCCGTTACGTATTTATTTATATTTATTTAGAGAATTAAGCTCATCGTCATTTAATTTGCATAGTAGGTGTTTACTCTTAGCGAACGCGAGTTTTCGTAGCCGCAAGCACTAATAACCAGACGTGGATTCATTTAGGATTGCGATAGCTTACATGTGTCATCAAAAAGATGAGCATAATTTTTAGCCTCTTAAGTAAAGCTATACAAAAAATAGCCATAAATTAGACTTTTCTAGCACTTTTTCTATACCTGGCTGCGGCATCTAAGTGTAATTATAAGAACACACTACTGACAAAAGCGTTGCCAGAATCTGGCCTATTTATCAGCTTAAAGTTGGTTTTTACCTTTGATTCATAAACAGATAAGGAGAAAAGTGAGATGGTTGACTTGGCTTATAAATATACGCGTGTTAGCAGCGCCAGTACTCCACCTGATTTTTCTACATTTCCTCCCGTTCCAAACATCTTTGCAAACGCTTCCATTAATGATGCAGGGTATGTAACTTATGAGGGTTTAGCCGGTTCTACGACGAGTTATTTGCCCCCGTCTGCTATTTACAGCGGTAATGGTAGCAGTTCACCTACCGTGCTCATTGACACAACTAAATATCAATTTACAGATAACACCGGTAAAACCTATAACAGTGGTATTTTCTTCAGCCCTTCTAACAACAGCTCGGAAACGGTAGTTTTTGCGGGTGCTGGATATGATTTAGGGACACAACAGGTAAATGCTTCGGGACCAACCGCTATCATCAGTGTTACCAACGGGTCTATTAATAACGTCACTTACAACAGTACGCCCTTTGTCCTCACTGCTCTTAATCCTAATAAAAGCATTAATGATCTTAGTAATCAATTAGCTGTTGGCTCATTCGTCTCTGAACCTACTATTAACAAGCAGGGAACAGTTGCTTATATAGCTGGTGATAGCAACCTTACATCTAGCATCTACACCAAAAATAGCAGCGGGGCAGTCACAACAATTGCTAACACCAGTGGCACCAGCAAATTTAGTGACTTCCTCCTTGGTGGTTTAGACGTGGGTCGGGGCGAGGGCCCATTTGCCAAATACACTATACCTGACATCAACGATCAGGGGTCGGTAGCCTTCAATGCTGACTTGAAGGGGGGTGGAAAAGGCATATTTGTTGGTGACGGTAAGAGTATTGATACTGTTATTGCTGAAACTACCGATGGTCCCTTTAGCTACTTCAGTCTACCCTCCATCAACGATAGCGGCACAGTGGCTTTTAATACTGGTTTCACTTCAGGGGGTGCAGCGATCCTTGAAAAGACTACTGATGGAAAATTTACTACCGTTGCCGACACTAGTAGCGGTAGTATATTTAAGGACTTTAAGTCGGATGTTGCCCTTAACCAGCAAGGAGATGTAGCGTTCTTAGCCGACTTAAATGATGGGGGTACCGCTATCTTCACCAGTTCAAGTTCAGGACTCAAGAAGGTCATTGGTGTTGGCGATCCCCTTGACGGTTCCACGGTAACAAATCTATTGATTACTCACTCAGGGCTAAATTCTAGCGGACAGATTGCTTTTGACGCTGTACTGGCAAATGGCGGACAGGAAGTTTTCCGCGCTGATCTAGTACCTGTGCCTGCACCTAGCAGTATCTCATTGTTGGGTCTAGGCATGTTTAGTATGATTTGCTATCACTGGCGTCGCCATGCACATAAAGGCGGCTTGTAGAGGCAGAACCAGCGTCGTGGAGGGGTAGGGGGGAGCGTGAGCCCCTTTACCAGGGTCTGATTTATGTAATCTTAGCTGTATAGAAAGATAATTATCTTATCAGGTTTCTGCTCATAGTAGGAAAATAGGTCGTCAAGCGAAACTTATATATAAATCAGTCATAAGTTATACATCTTTAGTGCTCTAGCTAAACTTAGTTGAACCATAGTGATGAAGGAATAATAACGCCTTCATTACCACTGAGACGTTGTTCATAAAAAGCCGGACTTTTCATTAGCTCAACCTTAATTATTAACTTTACATTCATTAACAGCTCAGGACAAAAGTAGAATGGCTAGCTTTGAAATTACGCAAATCAGCACAAGCACTGACCTTTATGGCCGCTTTGCAAATCCCTCAATCAACGATGCAGGAACGGTAACCTATGAGGGTTTTAGGGGGGTCTGCACAACCGTTGCTGGTGACTGCCTACAGACAGGGACGAATACTCCTGCTGCCGCTATTTTCACCAGTAACGGCGGAGGGTCGCCCACCCTAGTTGTAAACCGAAGTACCTATGACGGCTTCAGCGGCTATGACAGTGGCGTCTTCTTTAGCGCCTCTACCAACAACGCCGGAACTACGGTCTTGTCGTCTTCCGGGTTTAAATTCGGGCAATTAGCGGCGTCGGGACCAACTGCCGTCATTAGCCGTACCAATGGTGGGCCAATTACTAACGTCGCTTCTAGCGACACCCCCTTTAACGTTACTCTTGTTAATTTTAATCTTCCTGTTCCTGCCATTTATGCGACTACTAATCTAGCTGCTGCTGGCGAATTTACTAATGTGGCCTCCATAAACAACCCAGGAACAATAACCTATTTAGCTGGTCATAACGGGACAGTTAGTCTTGTAACCAAAACTAGCGACGGAAAGATTGCTACCATCGCTGACACTGGTGCCAATAGCAATTTCAAGGACTTTTATCTTGGTGGCTTGGATGTAGGCAGGGGTGCTGGCCCCTTCGCCAACTTTACTATACCCTCGATCAATGACAAGGGAGATGTGGCTTTCAATGCTGACTTGAAGGATGGAGGTAAGGGCCTCTTTGTTAGTAGCGCTGGGAAGATCACCTCTATTATTTCCGAAAGTGACAACGGCCCCTTTACCTACTTTAGTGTACCTTCCCTCAACAACAGCGGAACTGTGGCCTTCAACGCTGGTTTCAAGACTGGTGGTGCCGCTATCTTGGAGGAGACTGACGGTAAGTTCTCCATTGTTGCCGACACTACTAGCGGCTTGTTTAAAAGCTTTAAGTCAGACGTTGCCCTTAACCAGAAAGGAGAAGTGGCCTTTTTGGCTGCTTTAAATGATGGGAGAGACGCCATCTACATCGGCTCATCTTCGGGACTTAAGGAGATTGTTGCTGTAGGCGACTCCCTGGGGGGTTCCACGGTGACAAATCTGTTTGTTTCTCATGATGCGTTAAATGATAGCGATCAGCTCACTTTTGACGCTACGCTAGCAAGTGGTACCGAGCAAGTCTTCCTCGTTAATCCGCTAGCTGTCCCAGAGCCGACTAGCACTTTCCCCTTGTTAGGTGTAGCCATCGTTGGTATGGTCGGCTACCGTTGGCGTCGCACAAAGCAATCAAAATAGGGGCTAGTCAAGTTATATTCCATAGCAGTGAAGTCACAGGCTATGGAGGACTAAGAAAGATGGCGGGTGAAGCGGATCTGCGTCAGCAGCTACTGCAGCTCGATCAGCGAGGCTATAAGGCTTACAAAGTCATTCAGGGTCGTTATTCCTTTCTAGATTTCACCCTGATTATTGATCGTGTTCAAGGAGATCCCTTTGCCACCCCCAGTCAGTGCCGGGTGGTTTTACCACAGGAGATCGCTGGCTTTCCCCGCGAGCTGTATTGCACCCATAGTCGGGAGATAGCGTTGCGCGATTACCTGACTCGCCAATTTGACCATGCAGCGCGAACTATCCGTCAGCGGCGCGGTACTGGCAGCAGCGGCCTGATTGCAATTGCTACTCCAGGACAAGCCATCCTAGAGCGCAGTGCCGCCTTTATTAATGATGAGTTTGTTGAAGTGCGATTCGTTGTCGGACTGCCTGCCTTTGGTCGCCAAATCGCTGGGCAAGAAGCTGCTCAGATGTTATGCGAACAGCTGCCAAAACTGGTGGATAGCACCTTAAAATATCGCAACTTGGATGCTGATGCCATCCAGTGTCATGTAGAAACATCTGAAGATGCGGATTGGCTCCGACAACAACTAGCGCAGCAAGGATTAGTGGCCTTTGTTGCCGATGGTGCAGTCTTGCCCCGAAGCAGTGGAGTAGATGAGCGTCCACTCCAAGATCAGGTAATGGCTTTCCAGTCGCCGGAAGCGTTGCGAGTGGAGATCCACTGTCCCAATCGCGGTTCGGTTACAGGGATGGGAGTGCCAGCGGGAGTCACGTTGATTGTAGGAGGTGGCTATCATGGCAAATCCACCCTGCTGAAAGCTATTGAACTAGGTGTATATAACCATATTCCCTCTGATGGGCGTGAACTGGTGGTTACCGACCTCACTGCTGTGAAGATCCGGGCGGAAGATGGTCGCAGCATCACGGGTGTAGATATCTCGCCGTTTATCAATCATTTGCCCCAAGGGCGGTCTACGACTCAGTTTTCTACTCAAAATGCCAGTGGCAGCACTTCGCAAGCGGCAAATATTATAGAAGCAATGGAGGCTGGGACACGACTGCTGCTAGTGGATGAGGACACTGCCGCGACCAACTTCATGATTCGAGATCGCCGCATGCAGCTGTTGATTGCCAAGAATAAAGAACCGATTACACCATTTATTGACAAGATCCGCCAGCTCTATACCGACTATGGGGTATCCACCATTCTGGTAATGGGTGGCAGCGGCGACTATTTTGATGTGGCGGATACAGTGATTGCGATGGAGAATTTCCAGCCGCAGCAGGTGACTGCTAGGGCGCGGGAGATCGCAAGTCTTTATGCGACCGAACGTCGCCCGGAAGGTGGCAAGCAATTTGGCTCGCTCACACCGCGTGTCTTGTCACCAGAGCCTAACCCTAGTCGCGATCAGCACCCGGTGAAGTGGAAAGTCCGAGATGTAGACACCCTAGTCTTTGGCAACCAAGACATTGACTTGTCTGCCGTCGAACAAATTGCCGAGTCAGGACAACTGCGGGCGATCGCGGCGGCAATGGTTTATGCCCAGCAGCGATATCTGGACGGACAGAGCACCCTAGCGGAGATCCTAGATAGGGTGATGGCGGATATTGAGGAAAAAGGATTGAATCTTTTGACTCATGTTCCTGAAGGGGATTTAGTGATGTTCCGTCGCTTTGAATTAGTGGCTGCGCTCAACCGCTTGCGAACACTTGAAATGCATTGAACTTAAGGGTGTGGGTGCAAGGTTAAAAAAGCTTCAACTTCAGCGGCGGTAGGTTGGGCGGCGATCGCTCCTGGCTTCATCGTGGTCAAAGCACCCACCGCAGTGGCATAAGTTACTACTTTTTTGGCAGTTTCTGGATCAGCAAGGCTGTGAATACCTAACTGGCTAACCTGGTGAAGGAACCCAGCAACGAAGCCATCTCCTGCCCCGGTTGTGTCCACGACTGGAACTGAGAAACTAGGCAGTTTGCCTTCGTTTTCACCGAGGCAGTAGGTACAGCCTTGCTCTCCAGCTGTTACCAATACGCCCTCTACTGAGCCTAAGCGGTAGGTAATTGCCCCCGGATCTGTGGTGTCAAATAGCCATTCTGCTTCTTCTTCGGAAAGTTTAAGAAAATCAATTCGCTTAAATATTTCCTGAATGGTTTGACGGGCGGTGTCAGGGTTAGGCCAGAATACGGGTCTCCAGTTCACATCTATCAGAATTTTGACGTCATACTGCTCTGCCAACTGCAGGGCTCGAACGATGGCTTCTCTGCTATTAGGATATGCCAGTTCCAGGGTGCCTAAAATTAGAAAATCTGCCGTTTCAAAGAGCTGAATTGGCAGCTGTGCTGCGAGGATGCGCGTATCGGCAAACTCAGTCGTGTCGTGGTTGCCAAATCCGGCAAAGCTGCGATCGCCTGATTCAGAACGCACGACATAAACTTGCCGCGTCGCTGCAGTGGAATGGCGCTGCACACCAGTTGTGTCTACACCTACTTCTTGTAACAACTTTACCAGTGCATCTCCAGGTTCATCCTGCCCCACACAGCCGACAAACCCAGATGGTGTACCTAGCTTTACCAAGGCACAAGCTACATTCGCCGGTGCGCCTCCTGGATAAGGTGTCCAAGATTCGACTTGCTCAAGCGATCGTCCGACTTGATCAGCTAGACAATCAAACAAAATTTCACCAAGGGACAGAACACGGGGATCGCTCATCGCAGCATTGTTTCTTACTTGCCACAACCAAGATAGTAGAAATGTGAGCAATCCTACAACGTGAATGAAACCGATGACTAAACTAAGCGTGGGTGTAGTCGTCGTAAGATACACGGCGACATTTTGCTCAAAAGCTTACCCCGCAAAAGAATCCTCTAGAATTAAAGACGGAAGGTGAGTAGATATACTAAGGAAAGTTACGTTATGGCTGGTGGCGAGTCTCAGGGTCCTGTGACCCTTTCAGATCGAGAACTGCAAATTATCGACTTAGTAGCCGCTGCCTTGACCAACCAGGAAATTGCCGAAAAGCTAGAAATTAGCAAGCGTACAGTTGATAACCACATTAGTAACATCCTGACTAAAACGGCAACGGATAACCGGGTAGCCCTTGTCCGGTGGGCTTTACAATGGGGTAAAGTTTGTCTGAATGATGTCAATTGCTGTACCTTGCCCGCTCCCGGCGATCAGACGGTTCCTTAGAAGGAAGACAGGGGGAGCAGTAATAAAACTTAAAGGCCGGATAGCACCGCTGGTTGCAATCGGGTAGTACGCTGAAATCAATTAGCCTCACGGCATCAGTTGGCGATTGATAGCTTAAAGGGAAGATGATCATGGTTGAACGTGGTTCGAAAGTGCGGATTCTGCGGGAAGAATCCTACTGGTTTCAAGATGTAGGAACTGTTGCTTCTGTTGACCAAAGTGGCATTCGCTACCCAGTGATTGTCCGCTTTGATAAGGTGAACTACGCTGGCGTCAATACAAATAACTTTGGCACCCAAGAAGTGATAGAGATTGAAAAACCGACGCCGAAGACAAAGGCATCGACAGCTGCTCCTGGTGGAAAACAAACCACCATTGATGAACGTACCCGCACCACAGGCAGTGGCGTCAAAACTGCTGCGAAGCCTACTGCTCAGCAGGAATCTGGAGATAGCGACCCTCTAGTAGAAGGTGGCGGCAATCAGGGAACTGAAAAGCGTTAAGGATAGAACAGGAGGCAGGAGTCAGGAGTCAGGAGTTTAGGAGAAACCTCATGGATAAATCTAGGAGTTCAGATAATGATGCAGAACTTCTCCTCTTTGACCTGTCTAAAGACAGGGGCTTGAAACTGATTGATTCATACACCAGTCGGAAAGGAGCCATTCTGACTCCTGACTCCTGACTTCTATTCACAAGATATGTTGTGCCCGAATTGCCTGAAGTTGAAACAGTCCGGCTGGGTTTGAATCAAGTTACCCCAGACCAGGAAATCACGGGTGGGGATGTGTTGCTTGCTCGCACCATCGCTCACCCGATTTCTGTGGCAGAGTTTTTGAGTGGGCTAAAGGGGACAGCGATCGCCCAGTGGCACCGGCGCGGCAAATATTTACTAGCAGAACTATCTTCAGGTGGCTGGTTGGGTGTCCACCTCAGAATGACCGGTCAGCTACTGTGGCTGCATCCCGATGAGCCATTGCAGAAGCATACGCGAGTGCGACTGTTCTTTACTGGGGAACACGAGTTGCGCTTTGTTGATCAGCGAACCTTCGGTCAGATGTGGTGGGTTCCACCGGGAATTGCGACTGAATCTGTCATTACCGGGTTAGGGAGACTGGGACTAGACCCGTTTTCAGATGAGTTTTCCGTGGAGTATTTAGTTGGAAAACTGCAAAATCGCCGCCGTCCGATTAAAAATGCTTTGCTGGATCAGGCAGTAGTAGCAGGAGTCGGTAACATCTATGCTGACGAAGCTTTGTTTCTCAGTGGAGTGCGACCAGAAACACTTTGTACAGATTTGCAATTGGGGCAGATAGAGCGCTTGCGCGCTGCCATTATTCAGGTTTTAGAAACCAGTATTGCTGCTGGTGGAACGACCTTTAGTAGCTTTCTCAATGTGCAGGGCATCAACGGTAATTATGGTGGTGTTGCATGGGTTTACAATCGCGATGGAGAACCTTGTCGCGTCTGTAACACACCAATTCAACGACTTAGATTAGCGGGGCGATCGGCTCACTTCTGTCGGCAATGTCAGCGCTAGTATAAATTCCACATAAAACAAACATAAGATATACAGTCTTAAAGCTTTACCTAAACCTGGTCGAAGCATCAGCATGCAAAACTATAAACCAACTAACTACTAAAGTTGGTGGCTCCCTAATGCCATGTAACGCGGTTTTTGCTCGATATTCTGAGCAAGTAACAGCCGAAACGTATATGTGACCAGGTATACTGTTGACCCAGGGATATATCGGTACAAATTCGCAGTGACGTGACTGGGAGCCTTGAACTTAGTCAAGATGCTTAGTTACGAGAAAATTTTCATAAAACAGGAGCAACAGCTTTGTTACAGCAAGAAAAGCCCCAAGCCCCAGAAAATAATACGCCGCCAGAGATGGCAATGCTGCAGATGACGAGTGGCTATTGGATCTCGCAGTCGATCTACGCCGCCGCCAAGCTTGGTATCCCTGATTTGTTGAAAGACGGCCCCAAGAGTTACGAGGAGCTTGCATCTTCAACGGAAACGAATGCACGGTCTCTTTATCGTGTACTGCGTGCGTTGGCGCAGGTGGGGGTTTTCGCTGAGAAACAAGAGGGAACTTTTGCTTTAACACCACTTTCCTCCTGTCTCCGGAGTGATGATCCCAAATCCGTGCGTGCTTTGGCTATTCTGTTCGGTGAAGAGCAATATAAAGCTTGGGGAGACATCCTTCACAGCGTGCGGACGGGAGAAAGTTCTTTCGAGCATTTGTTCGGGATGCCAGTTTTCCAGTACTATGCCCAAAACCCGGAAGCGGAAAAGACTTTCAACGCGGCGATGACAAGTGGTTCAGACGCGGAGAAGGCTGCAGTCGTCCAGACCTACGACTTCTCGACTATCCACAAATTGGTTGACATTGGTGGTGGACAGGGAAGTTTCATTGCCTCGATTCTTAAGGCAAACCCAACGCTCAAGGGTGTTCTCTTCGATCTACCTTCTGTGGTCGAAGGTGCGAAGGATGTACTCTCAGCTGAGGGTGTTGCCGAGCGCTGCGAAATCGTTGGCGGAAGTTTCTATGATTCAGTACCAAGCGGTGCTGACGCCTACATCCTTAAGCACGTCCTCCACGATTGGGATGATGACACTTCGCTGACTATCCTCAAGAATTGCCACCGCTCAATCCAGGAAAATGGAAAGCTTTTGGTAGTTGAGCAGATAGTTCCTCCTGGTAACGAACCAGCCTTGGCTAAGTTCATGGACGTGAATATGATGATGCTGCATCCCGGTGGCTGTGAGCGCACAGAAGCAGAATATCAAGCGCTGTTTGAGGCTGCAGGCTTCAAGCTGACCAAAGTCGTCCCTACACGGGCAATGGTGAGTGTGATTGAGGCGGTACGGGTATAGTCCGTTACCCGAAGACTTCCTTCACCAGAAAATTATCATCAATTTAGGAACAACAGCTATGTTATTGGAAGAAAAGACCCCAGCTCAAGAAAATATGCCACCACATCTGCGAGGTCTGCCGCCAGAAGCGGTGATGATGCAGATGGCGAGTGGCTATTGGATCACGCAGCTAATCTACGCCGCTGCCAAGCTTGGGATCGCAGATTTGTTGAAAGATGGCCCAAAGAGTTGTGAGGAAATTGCCAGCTCAACTGGGACAAATCCAAAATCTGTTTATCGGGTTCTGCGTACTCTTGCGGGTGCAGGCGTCTTTGCTGAAACAGAGCATGGTCATTTTACCCTCACACCGCTTGCCGCCTCTCTCCAAAGTGGTGTTCCCGGCTCGATGCGCGCCATGGCAATCATGTTCGGCGAGGAGCAATATCAAGCTTGGGGAAACATTCTTTACAGCTTGAAGACGGGGGAAAGTTCTTTTGAGCATATGTACGGTGTACCAATGTTCAAGTACTTTGTCGATAACCCGGAACCGGGCGAGATCTATGAAGAGGCAATGACGAGTGTTTCGGCAGCGGAAAAAGCCGAGATCCTTAAGAGCTATGACTTCTCATATATCAAGAAGTTGGTTGAAGTCGGCGGCGGACACGGAAGTTTCATTTCCTCCATCCTTAAAGCCAACCCAACAATGAAAGGTATTCTCTTCGATCAGCCGTATGTGATTGAAGGTGCGAATATCATCAAGGAGCAGGGACTTGAAGACCGTTGCGAACTTATAGCTGGAAACTTCTATGAGTCAGTGCCAAGCGGTGGCGACGCCTACAGCCTCAAGCACGTCCTCCACGGCTGTAGTGATGAACAGTCAATTACTGTCCTGAAGAACTGTCATCGCGCCATGACAGAAAATGGAAAGCTTTTGATAGTTGAGCGGATCGTTGGATCTGGTCCAGACTCCTTCTTGGCTAAGTTCCTTGACGTTAATATGATGCTGCTGGTGAAGGGCGGCTGTGAACGTACAGAGACTGAATATCGCAATGTCATTGAGGCTTCGGGCTTCAAGGTGACGAAAGTCGTTCCCTCAAAGTCAGGCACAAGCGTGATTGAGAGCGTACGAGTGTAGGCAGAAAGCAAAATTATCTCATAGCTACCCCACCTGGTTCATAGAATCAGGTGGGGTAGTCCATAATGCTTAAGAAAGCAATATACAGACCTCTTACAAATCATGGCTGTCAAAAAAGGTGATTTGGTTCGCGCTGTTCGCGAAAAGTTGGAAAATAGTTTAGAAGCAAAAGCCAGTGACACTCGCTTCCCACCGTATTTGTTTGAAACTAAGGGAGAAGTTTTAGACATAAAAGGTGACTACGCGCTTGTCGTGTTCGGTCAAGTACCCACCCCTAATATGTGGTTGCGTGTTGATCAACTTGAAGCGTTTAAACGAGATTGAGCGAATGCGCGATCGCGCCCCCACTATGCCCTCTTCCTTCCCAAATCAGCGCCACTCAAGACTTGTCACCATTGTCGGTGCCGGTAAAGTTGGCAGTACTCTGGCTCAGCGGCTGGTTGAGAAAAATCTAGCGGATGTGGTGTTACTGGATATAGTGGAGGGCATGCCCCGAGGTGTGGCGCTTGATTTACTTGAGGCAAGTGGGATAGAGCAACACGATCGCCAGATTATTGGCACGACAGACTATGCTGATACGGCTGGTTCTGATGTAGTAGTGATTACGGCGGGTTTGCCACGTAAACCGGGCATGAGTCGGGATGATTTATTGAAGACTAATGCCAGGATTCTGATCAATGCAGCACGGCAGGCGATCGCACATTCCCCCGATGCTATTTTAATTGTCGTCACCAATCCCCTGGATGTGATGACTTACCTGGCTTGGCAAGTCACCCACCTGCCGCGTGAGCGTATTATGGGCATGGCTGGGGTGTTAGACTCCGCCCGGTTTCAAACTTTTATTGCGATGGAATTGGGCGCTGCCGTGATGGACGTTAACACAATGGTGTTGGGTAGTCATGGAGATTTAATGGTGCCTTTGCCCCGTTACTCTACTGTCAACGGGGTTCCGATTACGGAACTGATGGACGCGGCAACAATTGAGCGCCTGGTGGAGCGGACTCGTCACGGCGGGGCGGAAATTGTGGGACTGATGAAAACGGGCAGTGCCTATTTTGCCCCAGCGTCTTCTATCTGCCTGATGGTGCAGGCAATTTTACTCAACCAATCGCGCCTGTTGCCTGCGGCGGCTTATCTTCAGGGTGAATATGGTTTGCAAGATATTTTTATTGGTGTTCCCTGTCGATTGGGATGCCACGGGATTGAGAGTATATTGGAACTGAGCCTCACGGATGCTGAATGTGCTACGCTCCATACCTCAGCCCGAGCGGTACGGCAAGGTATTAATCGGGCGGCTGAAATGCTGGCAGTGGTGGCTGAGTTTTAAAAATTACTGTTTTCACGAACCGCCAAGACGCCAAGAACGCCAAGAAAAGGAATAGAGAATTTCATAAATCCTTGAGGAGAAGTGCTAGAGCAGAGCAGTAGTGAAAAACTAGCTTTGGATAGACGTAGAGCTGAAACGCAAGTTGCTACTGTGTGAGCGAGTTCTATTTTTTAACCTATGATTTCAGGCAACAGCACACCTAATCGACGCAAAGAAATTCTCCGAGTTATCCTCTCGGTGTCCATGATTGTGGTGGGAATTACACACTTTGTTAAACCGGAGCCCTTTGTTAGGATTGTGCCGCCCCAACTCCCCTACCCGCTTGAACTGGTTTATATCAGCGGCTTCTGGCTCTTCTGGGTTTCTGGTGAAGTTCGTATAATGGAATACTCCTAACTTCTCTCCTGGCAATGGACTATCATCTTGACGCGCTCCTCAATCTGCCCAACCTCACTGTTGAAAGTTGCACTCAAG
>JAABUQ010005984.1_pt1 | contig 18848 bp, 21 predicted proteins | sample 5560001 | NCBI WGS metagenome assembly JAABUQ01 (sample SAMN10711888, study PRJNA513371) | rock metagenome | isolation source: Antarctica rocks | place: Antarctica: Victoria Land, Finger Mt nord | collected 2015-12-18
CCTGGTTGGAGCTAACCCGTTACTCTCAAGTAGTATTTAAAGACGGCTACGGAATGCAACGTCTAGTACAAGAGCGATTCGATCGTTTAGGAGCTAAACTCCATGCAGTTTTAGAGGTAAATACACTTGATGCCTTCCGGGGAGTGGTGCGGCAGGGAGAATTAGTAGCTTTGCTGCCACAGTCGGCATTGGTGGAAGCACGTCAAGACGATACCTTAGCCGTTCGTCCCTTGGCAAATGAGGGTTCTAGCTTTACTCGCCGAGTGGTGATGGTAACAACTCAAGATCGGTTAAGTATTCCGCCGATTCAGTACTTCTGGCAGCTAATGTGTGAGCATGTGCCGTCGAAATTAGATCAGCAGTTGTCAGCTTCTTAAATAAAAAGTATGGGGTGTCTCTAAAAACCCAAGTTATATTATTATGAGCAATGCATTTAGAGATTTGCTGCGCAAGGTAGGAAGTGGAGTTCATACAGGTGAGAATTTAAGCCGAGCTGAAGCAGCGGCAGCAACTAGAATGATGTTGCTTCAAGTTGCAACACCAGCTCAAATTGGAGCGTTTCTAATTGCCCACCGGATCAAGCGTCCGACGGGGGAAGAGTTAGCAGGAATGCTAGATGCTTATGATGAATTGGGACCAAAACTACAACCAATTAGTCAAAGTCCAGTAGTCGTTTTGGGCGTACCTTATGATGGGCGATCGCGCACTGCACCACTTAGCCCTTTAACAGCCTTATTACTCTCAGCCTCTGGACAGCCAGCGATCATGCATGGGAGCGATCGGATGCCGACTAAATACGGCTTGCCACTAGTTGATGTCTGGCAGGGTTTAGGAGTCGATTGGACACAACTATCTCTGGCTCAAACCCAGCAAGTTTTTGAGACTACAGGCATAGGGTTTGTCTATCTACCCCAACATTTTCCTCAGGCTCAGACGATGTTTGAATTTCGCGATCAAATTGGTAAGCGTCCCCCCTTCGCCACGATGGAGCTAATTTGGTGTCCTTATGCCGGAGAACCACACATTATTTCTGGGTTCGTCCATCCTCCGACTGAAATGATGTTCCAGACAGCTTTTGCTTTGCGTGGGACTGGGAACTTTACCACAGTTAAGGGATTGGAAGGTAGTTGCGATTTACCGCGCGATCGCACTGCCATCATCGGCATGTCTGCACCTGACACTTCTCTCGAACGCTTGCATCTAGTCCCTCGCGAGTATGGTTTCACCACCAAAAATGTTCCTCTCGACTCTACCCCTCAACTTGTAGAAACTATGCAGTCGGTACTGCAAGGGCAACCCTCAGAATTGATGCAGTCAGCCCTTTGGAATGGCGGGTTTTACCTGTGGCGCTCTGGTATCTGTCCAGATATGCGATCGGGTATAGCCAGGGCAGAAGCCTTATTCGCTGAGGGTCAAGTTGCGGCAAAACTTCAGGAAGTTATTCAATTAATGTCATCAATCTCTATCCCAAGGAAGATGCAGCCAGCTTAGTCTTAGGCAAATCGATGAAGCTAAAATTTTGGTCTGACTTGAACGTCTTCTAAGCGAGAGTTAGAGAAGCGGTCCATCCAGGCTTCTAAGTAGGATTGATTAGCTCTTTGTTGCTCTGGCTCAGTGGTGTCTAAAGGAAAAGGTGCGAGTCCGAAAATGGTGGCGGTGGTGACGCAAAACATTGATTTTTGAAAACTTTGACAGATGTTTACCCTTAAATCATCTTCCCCCCGCAGACTAAGACGATAAAAATCGCGCAAGTAGGGTGGTAAGAAATGACGCATATCTTGCATCAATAAGGTGGGTGGAATTCCGGCACCGCCAATTGGTAGAGGATCGGCATAAAGCGCTCCGTAGTTAAAGCGGCTTAAGTCGGGCGGAATTTGATGCGCCTGGGCATTGTAGGAGACAGTACCAGAGAAGGGGATGCCGCGAAAGAAAATTGCCTCGACGTAGGGCACGGCAACATCTGGTAAAAATGTGATGCCAGCCGATTCGGGGATGATTTGATAAATCTGCTCTCCGAGCGGGACGGCGTAGGTAATGGGTAAATTGGCGGCGGCAACTAAACCATTCTGAATGTGTGCGACGACTTGGGGAATTGATTGAATCTGCCCCTGCTCGTAACCGTCAGATAAGCTGAAAAACAGATCGCTCATGACTCGCCAGAATTGACCGAGGGCGTTGTAGTAAGTCAGTTGTCGTACTAGTTCGGGTAAAAAATCGGGAAACAAGCGATGCAGTCCGCTTAGGAGGAAGTTGCGCCCAATTCGGGCTTGAATCGCCGACTGTGCGGCTTCAGTAAATGCGGCTGAATCTAAGTAAGCATCGAGACCACCGCCTCCGTGCCAGAACATGGCTTTCATGCAATACTCGGCGTATTCAAAATTGATCCGGTCGTGCCACCAGTGACGTAGCAGCTTGCGAAGAGTAACTTGACCGTTGAAGTATTTGAAGAAGGGAAAAAAGACTAAGAACTGATGCTCGGCGATGTAGAGCAAGTTGTGGGAATAAGCATCAAGTACGACAGCATAGCTCGCGAGGATGCCCACTACCTCCAGCACATTTTCCTTGGTATCGGGTACTAAGGCATCTCCGGCTTGTAGTCGTTTGATGTAGGCGGCTAAAGGATGGGTCGAAGATTTGAAGCTGGTAGAGAGCATGGTGACTCCAAAAAAAGTGTTTGGAACTGGTGGGCAAGGTGCGATCGAGGATTACTGGCGAGGAGCTACGGTGTCAACTTGAGCAATGGGCGATTTGGGCATTAACAGTGTGGTGGTGGTTTCGCTCCAGCGCAGCATCCAGTTGGGTTGCAATCCCAGGATGACGATAAATAGGGCTAAGATTAAGGATGGGGTGCGGTCGAACCAGTGGACGGGTGGCAAATTTAAGGCATTGTCAGACAGGCGGCCAAAAAAGACGCGGTTAACTAGTAGTAAAAAGTAAACGGCGGTTAAACCAGTACCGACCATGCACAGTAGCGTTTGTGACGGGAAGATGGGGAAACTGCCGCGAAAGACTAAGAATTCCGAGATAAAACCGACTAGACCAGGAATGCCAGCACTGGCCATCACTCCCAAAACCATTAAGCTACCAATTAGGGGTAGACCGCGTTCTGGGTTCAACAAGCCGCGCAGGACATCGAGATCGCGGGAACCAGTCTTTTGATAGACAACGCCCACTAGTAAAAATAGTAGGGCAGAAACCAGTCCGTGACTGACCATTTGAAATACTGCTGCCAGCAGGCTCAGGGGTGTGGCGGCAGCAGCAGCTAACAGGATATAGCCCATGTGACCGATGGAGCTGTAAGCTACCATTTTTTTCATGTCATTTTGAGCGATCGCGGTGAAAGCGCCAAAGAGGACGCTGACTACTGCCCAAGTTGCCAACCAGGGAGCAAGAACGGTCCAAGCTTGGGGAAATAGACCTAAACCAAAGCGGAGTAAACCGTAGGTGCCTAACTTCAGCAATACTCCCGCGAGTAGAACTGAAACTGGTGTGGAAGCTTGGACGTGAGCATCTGGCAACCAGGTGTGGAAAGGAACTAAGGGGATCTTAATCCCAAATCCGATTAACAATGCTCCTAGCAGCCATAGTTGTTGTCCTAAAGGTAGAACTGCGGTTAACGATTGATAATCGAAGCTAGAGTCGCCACTCAGCCCGACTACTCCCAGGAAGGCGACTAAAATCAAGCTGCCAGAAACCGCCGTGTAAATCAGAAATTTGGTTGCCGCATAGCCGCGCTGTGGACCACCCCAAATCGCAATTAGTAAATACAGTGGAATGAGTTCCAGTTCGTAACAGAAGAAGAACAGTAATAAATTTTGCGACACAAAAGCCCCTACTACTCCGGTATTCAGCAGCAGCAGCAAGACGTAATAAAGCCTCGGTCGCTCAATTGACTCTTCGGTGCTATAGGTGGCAATCCAAGTCAGGAGACTATTTAAGACCAGTAATGGTAGAGATAAGCCATCGACACCGAGTTTGTAGCTTAAACCTAAACTATCAATCCACGGCAGTTGTTCGGTAAACTGTAGCCCCACGTTTGGGTCAAATTGACTCACCAGCACGAGTGTCAAAATCAGTGATAGACTCGTCATGGCTAAAGCCGTCAGTCGCAGCTGAGCTGAAGTTAAAGGACGAGGCCACAAGCCAATCAGAGCGGCACCGACAACTGAGATCCAGATTAAACCACTGAGCATAATCTAAGTTCCTGACTTACCACATCGACCAGGTGATGACTAAACCGAACAGGCTGACACCCACCAGAATTGTCAGCAAATAACTTTGAGACTGACCGGAGATGCTGTACTTTAAACTCTGGCCACCGAAGAGCGAGCCGAGTCCGACCACGTTCACCATCCCATCAATCACATAACGGTCCAACCAAGCGCTGAAGCGGGAGACTAAATTTACTGCCAACACGATACTGACGCGGTACAGTCGGTCGATATAAAAGTCATACCCCAACAAGTCTTGTACCACTCTCCAAGGTAGTTGCAACGATCTCGACCAAGCTTTTTGCAGATAGATCGTCGCTCCAATACTGCTGCCAATTAAACCAGATACAGCCAACAGCACTAAAGATGTTTTGTTGACATATGTCCAACTGGGCAATAGTGACAAGCGCTGCATCACCACTGGCACGAGCAGAGTTAAGATGGTCAACGATACCATTGGCAGAGACATCAACCAATTTACCTCTGGTGCCCGTCGAGTCTTCGGCTGCGGTTGACCCAAGAATACTAGACGAAACACGCGGGTCAGATTCAATGCCGTCAAAGCATTCACTAATAATAATACTCCTACCAGCACTGGTTTTTGGTCCGCCCAAAAGTCATCCAGCCCTAGTTGCAGCGCCCAAAATCCTCCCAGTGGTAGCAGTCCTACTAGTCCCGCCGACCCCACGACAAAAGCGGTGGTAGTGGCTGGCATCCGCGACCACAGTCCACCCATTTCGGTCAAGTCTTGATTTTGAGTGGTAGTAATGATCGCTCCCACGCTCATGAATAACAGTGCTTTAGCAACTGCATGAGCAAATAACAACAGTAAGGCAAAGGCTGGCCACTGCAACCCGACTGCCATAAATACTAAACCTAGATAAGCACTGGTGGAATGAGACAAAGCCCGCTTAATGTCAATTTGGGCGATTGCTACCAGTGAAGCTCCAATCGCCGTTATGGTACCAATAACTACTAAAGTGGTCAGCACTACTGGCGACAGAGCTAAGACGGGGCGCAGTTTAATTAATACATAAGCACCGCAAGACACTACCACTGAGTTGCGCAGAATTGAAGCCGGATTCGGTCCTTCCATCGCCTCATCCAGCCACAGGTGTAGCGGTATTTGAGCGCACTTACCAATCGGTCCGGCAATTAGAGCCAAGCCTAATAAGGTGGCAGTTATCGGAGCCAAGTCCACAGTAGCAGCCCATTTATACAAGTCATTAAAATCTAAGCTGCCTGCCAGGGTGGAGAGGGTGACTACACCCATCAGTAGCAAAATATCTCCGACTCGCTTGGTCAAAAATGCATCCCGTGCTGCTGTGACTACCAACGGCTGAGCGTACCAAAACCCCACTAGTAAATACGTAGACAAAGTTAGCATTTCTAACAGAATGTAAGTCAGAAATAAAGAGTTGCTAATTGCCACGCCACTCATTGCCCCCTCAAAAAAGCCCATCAGGGCAAAGAAGCGAGCCAATGCCCAGTCCTTCTCCATGTATCCTAAAGCAAACAGTTGTGCCAGCAGGCTTAAACCAGTTACTAGCTCCATTGCCCCGACACTTACAGCCGAGATGTCCAGGACAAGTGATAAGTCTAAATCTGTGATGCTCAACCAGTGAAATATTAACTGTTGCGGTTCCTGCGTCCAAGTGGATCTAAATATAAATCCACTATGAACAAACGCTAGAACAGTCATCAACAAGTTAAAATAAGCTGCTGGTCGAGGTCCTGTGCGACGGATAATGCCAGTAGACCAGGGTAAAGTCAAAACGGCACCGATCAAGCCATAACAAGGAACCCACCAACTCGTTTGTAGGAGAAACTCAGCCATTGAAATTTCAGATGTAATTAAGACCGTCAGAGATTTGTCTCGAATAATCTCATCAAACACATGGAATGTTATAGAGATATATCCGATATCCGGAGGCGTTTGAGTTGGTATTACTAACTTTTCTTAGATTAAGCGTAACATTCCTTAAAACTAAAATTTAGACTAGGTAAATAATAAAATCTAATTTTTACTTTACCACAAGTACCTAAAATATTATAAGTTAGCATTACTAGCCTAACAAATACTAAACTTTTACTATAATAAAATTTACAAAACTAAACATTATTTATTATTATATCCAAAATCATAAATTATAATTAATACCTATCTTGCCAAGAGCGCAACAGTCGCTCTATTCTTAATGAAGGATACCTAATCACTTTGATGAAGTAAAAAATAGCGATTCCCGTGCATTTTTCGATCTGGGTGTCGCTATCAAATCTGTAATCAAAGACTGGTAGAATAATTTCTAGGAGATACACATGCCAATTGCTGTCGGAATGATTGAGACGAAGGGGTTTCCTGCTTTGGTGGAAGCAGCAGATGCAATGGTAAAAGCCGCTCGCGTCACCCTGGTAGGATACGAAAAAATCGGCAGCGCTCGCGTCACTGTGATTGTTCGAGGTGATGTTTCAGAAGTCCAAGCTTCAGTAGCCGCAGGGGTGGAATCAGTAAAAAGGGTGAATGGTGGTGAAGTCTTGTCCACCCACATCATTGCCCGCCCCCACGAAAATCTTGAGTATGTTCTACCTATTCGTTACACCGAAGCGGTTGAACAGTTCCGGATGTAATCAGGTTCAGCGTTCCTCAAAAATGCATTTAAGTACATTTTCAAATTCATTAAGGATTACAAAATTATGGCAATTGCCGTTGGAATGATAGAAACGTTAGGATTTCCCGCTGTTGTAGAAGCAGCAGACGCAATGGTAAAAGCCGCTCGCGTTACTCTGGTGGGATATGAGAAGATTGGTAGCGGTCGAGTGACAGTTATTGTGCGTGGAGATGTCTCTGAAGTTCAAGCTTCAGTAGCCGCAGGCGTTGATAACGTTAAACGAGTGAGTGGTGGACAAGTTCTGTCAACTCATATCATTGCCCGTCCTCACGAGAACCTTGAGTACGTTCTACCTATCCGCTATACCGAGGAAGTGGAGCAATTCCGCGATAGTGTTAGTGGTAGAGCTATTCATTCTGGTCCTTATACAAGACCATAAAACAGGAATGCAGATCGCGAAAGTTCGTGGCACTGTTGTCAGTACTCATAAAGAGCCTAGTCTTAAAGGCGTTAAGTTCCTCCTTGTACAATTTATTGATGAGGAGGGACAAATGCTGCGAGAATACGAAGTGGCAGCCGATCAGGTCGGGGCAGGGGTATCTGAGTGGGTTCTGGTTAGCCGTGGAAGTGCGGCTCGTCAAATTTTGGGAAGCGAACAGCGCCCGATAGATGCTGTAGTGGTAGCGATTATTGATACGATCAGTGTTGATAACCGTTCCCTCTACAGTAAAAAAGACCAAGACCGCTAGCTTATAAGCAGGAATACTTTTGGCAATTCTGACTGCGGCTAAGTCCTGCATTAAGTTTTTCATTAGGAGAATTGATTTATGGCAGTTCATACTTATGCTGCTCCCCCTACCCCTTGGTCAAAAAACCTAGCCGAACCCAAAATTGACCAAACAGCATATATACACTCTTTCTCTAATATTATTGGGGATGTACATATTGGCAGCAATGTTTTAGTTGCTCCAGGCACTTCAATCCGAGCCGATGAAGGTAATCCTTTTTATATTGGCGCAGGCACGAATATTCAAGATGGTGTTGTAATTCATGGGCTAGAGCAAGGTCGAGTTGTTGGGGATGATAATGATTCTTACTCGGTTTGGGTAGGAAAAAATGCCTCAATTACTCACATGGCTTTGATCCACGGTCCAGCCTATGTGGGAGATAATTGCTTTATCGGCTTTCGCTCCACTATATTCAATGCTCGCGTCGGAGAAGGTTGTATCGTGATGATGCACGCCCTCATCCAAGATGTAGAAATTCCCCCAGGAAAATATGTTCCTTCGGGTTCAATAATTACCTCGCAGCAGCAAGCAAACCGCCTACCTGATGTCCAAGAATCAGATGTTAAGTTTGCCACCCATGTAGTGGGAGTTAATGACGCTTTGCGCTCAGGCTATCAATGTGCAGACAATATTGCTTGCATTGTCCCAATTCGCGATGAAATTACCAAGAATGGGAAATCTCAGCAATTAATTTCTAATGACACTAGTGGTCAAGTAAATCAGGAGGCAGAGTTGGAAACAGATACGATCGAGCAGGTACGCTCCTTGCTTTCTCAGGGGTACCAAATTGGCACAGAACACGCAGATGAACGTCGGTTCCAAACTAGTTCTTGGAAAACTTGTGCTCCAATTCAGGCAACGCGGGAGTCAGAAGTAATTGCCGAGTTGGAATCTTGTCTGAGCGAACACACCGGAGAATATGTCCGTCTGATTGGTATCGATCCTCGTGCCAAGAAGCGGGTGTTAGAGACAATTGTGCAACGACCAAATAATAAGCCTAGTAACAAAACAAAGACTCTTCGCTCCTCCAATGCTAGTCGCCCCCAGGCTGAGACTGCAACTCCAAGAAGTTATAGTAGCCAGTCGCAAGCCATCAGCTCGGAAGTAATCGGGCAGGTACGCTCTTTACTATCTCAAGGGTACAGAATTGGCACGGAACACGCAGATAAGCGCCGATTCCAGACCAGTTCTTGGCATAGTTGTAGTCCGATCGATGTTAAGCAAGAGTCTGAGGCGATCGCCGCGTTAGAAGAGTGCATCGCTAATCATACTGGCGAATACGTTCGTTTAATTGGGATCGATCCTAAAGCCAAGCGACGGGTTCTAGAAACGATTATTCAAAGACCTGATGGCAATGTGGTTAAGTCCAGCAGTCAGAGTAATTTGAAACCTAGCGCTGCCAACTCCAGCAGTGAGACAAAACCTAGCGCCGCCAAGCCTAGCAGTTCCAGTAATCGCTCCTACAGTAGCAGCTTAAGTTCAGACGTGGTGGAACAAGTGCGTCGGTTGTTCGCTCAAGGCAGTCAGATTAGAACTGAATATGCAGATGAGCGACGCTTCAAAACCAGTTCCTGGCAAAATGGCGGCACAATTGAAGCTAGCCAAGAATCAGAGGCGATCGCAGCTCTGGAAGCAGTTTTGGAGGAACACAGTCAGTCGTACGTCCGCCTAATTGGTGTCGATCCTCAAGCCAAGCGTAGAGTTCTAGAGCAAATCATTCAACGACCAGCTAAATAAGAGCTTGATTTTGAAAGCAGCATTGGCATTGAAAGGGACACATTGTTAAGCATATTTCTACCCGACTAGAGGTTCCGTTTCGATGTATTTGCCACAACTGCATCCCATTAGTAACTCTCAATACCAGATTAGTGGCAGTGTGACCATTCACCCCAGTGCTGCGATCGCCCCAGGCGTTCTGCTTCAAGCAGATCCAGAGAGTCAGATTATAATTGCCGCAGGAGTCTGTATTGGTATGGGCGCAGTTTTGCACGCTCACCAAGGAGTCCTGCAAGTCAATGAAGGAGCAAATATTGGCTCTGGAGTTCTGATCGTTGGTAAGGGTAAGATCGGAAATAACACCTGTATTGGTGCAATGACGACAATTTTCAATAGCTCAGTTGAGCCAGGGGAAGTTGTAGCACCTGGGTCTGTAATTGGAGACACCAGTCGTCAAATTACAAATCAAAAACCAGTAAATACTCCAGTTCCTCCGTCCTTGCCTACTCCACAGGTGTCTGAACAAATAGTAGAGATCGCTCCAGTTTCTGAGTTGTTGCCACAGCAAGTATCAGAATCAAGAGAACTCTCAACGGTGGCATCTAATAATTCCTCCGCAATTGAACCGCAAAACTCCTTAGAAGATGCTGCTATTCGTCCAGTAGCTGGGCAAGCTAATTTAAACCGACTATTATCAAAGTTATTACCGCATAGACAAGCCTTAAGTCGTCCACTGAATGAAGATCAGTCTCCTCCTAATAGTAGTTAAGGTAAGCACGTTTTAGTCGAGGTCTAAGATGGAGGAAACCAAGCAATACATAGAGAACTTTGCAGATCAAGCACTAGGTTTAGTATCAACTCGCAGCTTTCCAGCGATTGTCGGTACTGCTGACGTGATGCTTAAGTCTGCGGGAGTAACCTTGGTAGGATACGAGAAAATTGGTAGTGGTTATTGCACAGCAATTGTGCGGGGCGGAATTGCTGACGTTCGCTTAGCAGTTGACGTGGGTGTAGAAACTGCCAAAGAGTTTGGGGAAGCCGTCTCAAGTTTAGTTATTGCTCGACCCTTAGCTAATCTGGAAGCTATTCTGCCGATCGGTAGCCGTTTGGCTCAACTCAATCAAGGGGAAAGAGATAGTCGCTTAAGCAATCAAGCTATAGGTTTGCTGGAGACGCGAGGATTTCCGGCAATGGTGGGAGCAGCCGATACCATGCTGAAATCAGCAGAAGTACAACTATCAGCCCACGAGATGATTGGCGCTGGTTTGTGTACAGTGATAATTCGCGGCGCAGTGGCGGATGTGGCGATGGCTCTAGAGGCAGGAATGCAGGAAGCAGAGCGAATTGGGGAGTTACATGCGGTGATGGTGATTCCTCGACCTTTAGGCGATCTAGAGCAAACTCTCCCGCTTGCCAGTTGCTGGATACAACAACCTCTAAAAATGCCCATGAAAATCACGAAAAGAGAAAAAGAGTTGATAGATCTGTCAAATTTGAAGACTCTACCGTCTCCAGTGGAACAGCGATCGTCCACATTTGAGTAAGGAGTTATTTGTGAGAAAGGGAATGTTTTAAATCAGGTACAACAAATTTAAAACATTACCCACTATACCTACTCGTCAATCTGCCAAAATTCCTTTGTAACCTCCTCGTCAAGAATTTTCTTTGGTCGCATCACCAAGATAATACGCCCCAGTAAAGGAAATTCTGGAGCATCTTCAAACCACTGAAATGCTAACTGCCCCGATTGTTCAATTACAAAGTAGCTGTCTGCATCCCATTGTCGTTGGGCACGATCTACAACAACCAGCACCTCTTCTGACTGATCGGGCGGATTAGTCAACACCTTGTCACTGTCACTTAGAATTGCAACTGGATCTTCTGCCTTCAAGACGACTTGCCAACCAGGTACAGCCACCCAAGCCCTACTCCCTGAGAACTCGATTAATCGGAATGGTCCCACCTCATCAGTTAAAGGAGCAGCTTTAAGGTCTGACTTAGTTAAGGGCAACTTCCCTACTACAGGCAGAATTTTAGGCAACTCCGCTTCAGTTTCTAATCGGTAAAGTGGCAATCGTGGGGCAGGGCGTGCCTTCACCACACTAAAGTCAGTTAGTAATTTCTCAATTTGCCGCCGAGCCGTCTTACTGTGGACAAAGTTTAATCCACGCGAAATCAGACGCGCACGTTCCTGAAGATCGTCCTTTTGCCGAGCCAATTTCCAATACTGGTAAGCCACAGCATCCCCTGGATGAGAGGAGAACTCTTCAGGCGGTTTTGCCATCCGAGAAAACTCCTTAATCGCTCTGGCAACTTCGCGAGATCCTTCAGAATCAACACCTTTTGAGACCAGCAGTTCAGCCGCCGCTACCCGTTCCAGTTGAGTCAGAACACGTAACTCGTACAAACTATCGCTACCCTTTCGCTCATAGTGAGCTAACACATTAGCTGGAGCGTTACCATCTAATAAACTCGTATAGACTTGAGCAGCAGCAATAATCTGATTTTGCTGAATTGGTTCAAACCCAGTTTCTTCAAAAATCCTCTGGGGGTTATACCCTGCTTTCTGTAGCTGCTGACAGGCTTTTCCCCACTCAATCCAAGTTCCTTCCTTGCGTCGAAGTGAGTGCAACAGCTCTTTAGCATTTATTTCAGCTTCAGGAACAGAGGAATCTGATAATTCTGTCATCTTAAATATCGAAGTACACTTTTCAATACTTCAATCATACTCAAATCCTGCGCTTAAGGTTAGGATAAGTTCGCATAGCTCATCGCGATATTGTTCTAGATCTGGTGTTAAATTTTATCCTCTAAAGGATTTGAAGTTTTGAAATGATTAAGAGTATACAAGAATTAAGAAGTCGGCTGTTTACTAGTGGAATAGTCAACAGTGAGCAAGAGCTACAAGGATGTACTCCAGAGAAAATTGCCTACATTGAGAGTAAATACGGAGTTTTGCCAAGAACTTACAAGGAGATCTTAAGCTTACTTGGGCGTAGTGCTGGTAAGCTTGTTTCTCGCGATAAATATGAGTTTTACTACGACCAAATTATCAAAATGAATGAGTGGCAGCGAGAGAATATCCTTGAGTGTATTGCTGAGGGAGACGAATGCCTAACCTTACCTGAAAATGCTTTTTGTATCTGCGCTAGAAATGGAGATCCAGCTTTTATTATTGCCGATGGACAAGATGACTGTCCTGTTTATTTACTACATGAGGGCTACACAATCAGAGAAATATTTAAATCTGTTGTGGATTGGATAGAGGCATTTGTACAAGATGCTGAACATTGGATAAGGTTAGGACTCAGATAAAATCTGAAAGTTATTTTATTTATAATCAAAATTAACTTACGTCTAATCTTGAAGAAGCCCAATCCCTACACTCTAAGGAGTCTAAGTATTAGATGTCGAAATTCAAATGGCTTGTATATAGTGTAGTATTAGTGGGATTTTTAGTAGTTCTGTATAACAAAACTTCTCCTGCCGATTACAACAGACTGCAAGAAGTATTGAAGGCGAAAGAATGGCAACAAGCCGATCTAGAAACAACGATAATTATTATCAAAGTGTCTGGTCGAGAATGGATGGGTTGGTGGAACTGGTTTCACTGGCCAGACTCGTTTAAGAAGTTTTCCTGTGAAGACTTACGCATCATCGATCAACTGTGGGTTAAATATAGCGAAGGACACTTTGGGTTTAGTGTTCAACAACATATATGGGAAAGTATTCCCCAAAAAAACGACTCTGATCCTTACAAGATTTTTGAAATATTTGCTAATAGAGTTGGATGGCTTACTAATGATTCTTCTAAGCTTTTATTCACCCTTGATGCCCCTCAAGGAGAACTTCCATCATTTGAGTGGATGCAAAAGGCAACTCCAGGTGGTTCATCATGGCCTGATAGTGGAGTCGATCTCTTCTCTCGCGTCAAAACCTGTGGAATCTAGCCGATTGTGTGGCAAAAACTGGTAAATTTCAAAAGGTTTATAACTCTGTTGTAACAATTGTCAAGTAAAAAATTGAGTTTAATACCCCTACCTGCCTTGAATGTGGAACACTGGAAACCATACCTGTAAAATTAAGCAAGCGAGATCGCATAGAAGCACAAAACAATGACACGGATTCCACTAATAGAAGCTCAGCTTCGTTTACCCGAACTGATTGCAAGTTTGCAACCTGGTGAAGAAGTGCAAATTTTTTCCGGCGATCGCACCGTTGCCAGACTGATTGCTGAAATCCAACCACCCCGCCAGCCTCGCCAACCTGGTAGTGCAATCGGAACCCTAACTATCCTGTCCGAAGACGAAACTCACTTAGAAGACTTTCGCGACTACATGCCATGAAGTTTCTGCTCGATACTCAGGCATTCCTCTGGTTTGTGCTTAACGATTGCGCTCTTAGCCAAGTCGCATGTGATTTGATTGTCGCTCCCCTAAATGACATCTTGCTCAGCCCTGCTTCCTATTGGGAAATTGCCATCAAAATTAGTATTGGTAAGTATCAAATTCCTGGGAATTTTGAAATATGGATGGAGGAGCAAATCCGAGTTAACGAATTGGCAATATTACCGATTACACTTGCTCATGCAGCCAAGATTGTGACTCTGCCATTCCATCATAAAGATCCCTTCGATCGGCTTTTGGTTGCCCAAGCACTCACAGAAAAGATCCCGATTATTAGCGTGGATACAGTGCTAGACAGTTATGCTGTCACTCGTTATTGGTAAGTAGGATAACTTGCGGTATGTCTGACGAACGTAAGCACCCATCAGCTCTTTGATAAACCGAATGTAGAGATGCTTGAAAGTAGACTGCATGACGCGGGGCAATTTGAATACCTCGATCTTGCTCAAATTGGGCAACTGAAGAACGCTATTTCACTACCAAATTAACCATCAGGTTTACCGCCTTCTACAAATACGGGGATAAACTTAGGCTGAATCCGGGCAATAGGTCTTCTCCCGATAATTCTATGGGAAAATTTTGCAATTCCACGTCCTGTCCTAGACGATAAATTTCCACTTGCTGCTGTTGGGGATTAATCAACCATCCCAATTGTACCCCTGCATCCATATACTCCTGCATTTTGGAGCGCAGCATTTCTAGCTCGTCTGTTGCTGACCTTAATTCAATGACAAAATCGGGGGCGATGGGGGGAAATTTACGCCTTTGTTCGGGAGTGAGAGCTTCCCAACGTTCGCGCCGAATCCAAGCGGCATCAGGAGAGCGATCGGCACCATTGGGTAACTTAAATATTGTCGAGGAACTGAAGATATAACCAAGTCTGGTTTGTCGATTCCAGATGCCTAAATCGATGATTAAGTCGGCTTCTCGATTGCCACTTTCTCCTCCCACAGGCGACATAATGATTAATTCTCCTCTGGCAGTTCGTTCAAACTTTAACTCGCGGTTATTTTGACAGATTTCATAAAACTGTTTGTCTGTCAAGTGAACAGTGTCTAATTTTAATGTCAAAAGACTCATAACCCTACTCCTACCTAGTCTCTTGTATCATCAGTCCGCTTGTGCCATCCAAACTAGAAAGCTCAAAATCTGCTCAACTGGAGGCAGGGGGTAATCAGTTAAGTCAATGGACGCGCATTGCCCTTCTAACTTCAGAAACCGCCAAACCGTACCACTACTTACAGTTCCGTAAATCGTTGGGATAAGCTGTTGCTTTTGTTGGTTAAAGCGTTGAGCTGCAACCATTTCGGCAAGACATTGACCTAGTGCTGGTTTCAGGTCTTCCTTCTTGGCTTCTACTAGAATAACCGCAGGAGCTTTGATATATAGCTGTTCTGGGGAACGGCTAATCAAAAAGTCAACATAGCCACTCAGTTCAGCCTCCGGTTCTACATTAAATTCTTCGCCGGAGAAAACGCTAATCTGTCCTTGGAGTTGGCGTTTTACTTCCAGTAGCACGGGATTGATGATCCCCTCAGAACGAGCTTTCTCACTGCTCACTGCGATCGCCCAAGGAACTGTTTCTTTCAAGATCTCCTGAAGCAAAGGAGTAGGAGTGATTGAGGGAATCTCTGGCATGAAGCGACTCCCTTCCACAACGGTAAGTTGGAAATCCTCTACAGCTTTGCTGAGAGTGAATTTACTGTAAGGCATAGTACTTCAGCATAAGCTGATTCGGGCGATACTGTAGTCTCGCGTCGAGACTTGTGAAGTTTAGAATATATCACTATCTCACATAAGCATCCATCGGCTCTTTAATAAACCGGATGTAGAAATGCTTGAAAGTAGACTGCATGACGCGGGGCAAACCGAAGTCAATCGGCATCATAGTGTCGGGTAGTTTCCAATCTAATACTTTTAGTTCTTCTGGTTGCAGCCAAGGAAAGTTAATTGCTTCTAGCTCTGAGCAAAACCCTAACCTTATAGCCGCAGCCACTGTGGGCACTCGATCGGGAGCAACATTGAGCAGATCGACTATTGCTCGATCTAAAGCAAATACATCTGTAGCTGCCCCTAAAATCCCAAGGGAGCGGGGTTCTCCACCACTAGGACCATTACCTTCATGACCAATAATGCCGTCTATAATAGTCAAGTTAGGGTTAATCGTCCGCGCGGTTTCTACTAACATGTCGCCAAAACGGTTAGCATCCTTACCCGCTTCCATATGCCACCAGGCTTTCATCTTGCCGGGAACGCAACCAAATAGATTTTTCACCCCTAGTGTTAGCGTTAGTTGTGCGTGAGATTTAACCTTGGGTAGATTAATTACTACATCCGCCTCCATTGCCTCTTTACCCAACAGCAGATGGTTAAACCCCTCACTCACAGTTTGGTAACGCAACCCGTGAAAATCCACTACGGGTAAATTGAGTGCTTCAATCAAAGGTAAGTATCCGTTCGCCTCTGCGACTCCCCTAGCACTACCGAAGGCGGGGTTATCTCCTAAAAAAGGTTTACCACCAGCGTCAATTACCATCTGAGCAACTACATAAACCAGTTCTGGGCGGGTAGTACACTCTTTCCCAGGACGGGAACCAGTCAGAAGATTGGGTTTGAGTAAGACGCGATCGCCCTTTTTGACAACAGCATTCATCCCGCCTATTGGTTCCAGTAGCGTCACCAAGGCGTTGCTTAATGACTCCGGCTCGTAGGACTGGGCACGAATTAAACTGACAGAAGCTGTCTTACTGTGCATCTTTCATCCTTAACGCATTACGGTGCGAGTTAATGAAGTTATCCGTCGAGCATCGGGAAACACTGCTGCGCCTTGGAGTTCCGGTAGACAAGGCTTGACCTCGACTTTAATTACATTCGCCATCTTAATACAAACTGTTTGCTCTGGTAGATGCAAAACCCACCAAGTTTCATCTAGCAGGTGCCGCATTTGCTGTTGAAATTCCAACTCCGTCATTGCGTCATCTGCCAATTGGAGGATATTAAATGAATCCGTTTGACCATTGACAAAGTGAAACGTTAGTTGTGTCAAACTAGCTTGACTGCTCATGACTCAGATTCTCCTTTGGAGTTTAAGTTACGACGCATGGTACTCATCTTCTCTAGATCTAAAACTTGAGCTAGTTGTTCTGGACTCATTAGTTTTTGCTCTAGCACAATTTGCCGCAGAGACTTGCCAGTTGCCAACGATTCTTTGGCTACAGCAGCAGCATTGAGATAGCCGATGTGGGGATTTAGAGCTGTAACCAAGGCTAAACTGCCTTCAGCATAGGCAAGACAGCGCTCTGGTAGCGCGACGATTCCCTCGATCCCGCGCTCAGTCAGTGCCGCTAATGTATTACCCAGAATTTCAATACTATGAATCAGGTTATAGGCAATTAATGGCATCATCACATTCAATTCCAACTGCCCTGCTTGGGCTGCTAGTGCGATCGCACTATCGTAACCCATGACTTGAAAACATACCATTGAGGTCATTTCTGCCATTACTGGGTTGTATTTACCAGGCATAATTGACGAACCTGGTTGTACGGGCGGCAACTGAATTTCCTTCAATCCGGTTTTTGGTCCTGAATCCATCAAGCGCAGATCGTGAGAGATCTTGACACAATCTTGAGCCAAGTTCCGCAAAGCTCCAGAAACATTGACAAACGGAGCCATACTCTGCATTGCTGCCATGAGATGAGGAGCAGGTTGTAAAGGTTGGTTGAGCAGTTTTGATAATAACTGGGCGACGCGATCGCAGTACTGGGGATGAGTATTTAATCCTGTCCCTGCCGCACTGCCTCCCAAACCCAGCCGAGTTAGATCGCCAGCAGCAGTCTGAATGCGATTTTGGTGTTCCAATAGAATATATGCCCAAGCAGCAAAACTTTCACCCAACCGCACAGGGACGGCATCTTGCAAGTGGGTTCTACCAGATTTAACAATATCTTTAAATTCTGCCGCTTTTCGCTCCAAGGCAGCGATCGCACTTCCTAAAGCTGGTTGAAGTGTCCGTTTCAAAGCCAATAAACTGCCAATCCGGATGGCTGTCGGGATGACATCATTTGTAGACTGACCGTAATTAACATGGTCATTAGGACTTACACGTTGATAATTGCCCTTCTCGTCACCCAAAATCTCCAGCGCTCGATTGCTGAGGACTTCATTTACATTCATGTGATGCGATGTCCCCGCTCCTGCCTGATAAACATCTACCACAAACTGATCGCGGAACTTACCTGCTAATACCTCGTCAGTTGCCAAAACAATAGCCCGACTAATATCTTGAGGAATACAGCCTAGTTCCCCGTTTACAATTGCTGCGGCTTTCTTAATCAGCACACAGGCATCCACGTAAGTTGCCAAAGGCATAATGCCACTAATGGGAAAATTTTCCCTTGCCCGGAGAGTTTGAATGCCGTAGTAAGCATCAAGAGGTAGTTCTCGCTCTCCCATTGAATCTCGTTCAACCCGAAATTTTAAATCTAGATGTTGAGTCATGCTACTTTTTTGGGAATCTTAAACCTAGTAAATCATTCTTAAGTATGATGCAAGATTTCCTAAGACTACAGGTATTTTTACAGGCAAAATTCTGCTTTCAACAGGCAGTACGCCTGATCAAGGCAAAAAATCATGCCGCCGCGATTACCAGTTTAGATAAAACCTTAAAATGTAAACCAGACTATGCCGCCGCTTGGTCGCAACGGGGCTTAGCCCAGGGTTCTCTAGGTCAGCACGAAGCAGCGATCGCCAGTTTTGACAAAGCCCTGGCTCTGCGTCCAGATGCTGACTGGACTTGGCACAATCGCGGCATTGCGTTGGGAAAATTAGGTCGCTATTTTGAAGCAGTTAACAGCTTTGAGCGAGCAATTGAGTTTAATCCAGATTCCGTCATTGCTTGGCATAACCGAGGCATTACATTCAGTGACTGGGGGCGTTACGAAGCCGCAGTTGCCAGCTTTGACCGCACTGTTAAGCTACGACCTGATGCCTATTGGGCTCTGACTTTTCACGTCAAGTCCTGGAAGACTGATGAGAAGAGGGTTTTAGCTAAAGTTCACTACGCTCGCTACAGTGGATAAAAACTGATGTAGCGAGGTAAGCAGCAATGCAAGAATG
>JAABUQ010005985.1_pt1 | contig 18845 bp, 19 predicted proteins | sample 5560001 | NCBI WGS metagenome assembly JAABUQ01 (sample SAMN10711888, study PRJNA513371) | rock metagenome | isolation source: Antarctica rocks | place: Antarctica: Victoria Land, Finger Mt nord | collected 2015-12-18
GAATGCGACGCGACAATAGACAACCTACAACTCAGTGCTTGACAACTAAATCATTCGCGCGTAACATCATCATAGCGCACACTAATTACGTGCGATACGTGGTTTCATCCAAACTGAAAACTTCCGTGGATTGCAGATCGAACGATGCGCCTGTTCTTACCGGCGGAAGGAGGCTCCATCGATAGGCGGTGGCATTGCTGTTCAAGTTCGGCACTTAAGTGGTCGACCGCACGGTTCTCGGCAACGGCGTGATTAGCTAGCCAGTTTGCAAGCGACGTTGCATCTTTGTTCGTTGTCCTGCGAAATCCGAAATGGGCGCGGATTTCAGCGCGATAGCGCCTTAAGGTGCGACTTCGCGACGGGTTTGCAACAGTAGGCCCGGGTTCGACGCCAACCTGTTCGGCGATATGCGCAACGATTTTGGGATCGACTTCAGTTAGTGATCGCGGAAAGCGTCCGTGAACGGCAAAGAATTTTAATTGCACGGCGAAGTCGAAGCGGTTCATGATGCTCCGCGACAACACGAGGCTTAATTCGTCAACTGACAGAGTCGACTCGGGCGTGTGCTCAAGATCCGATAAGTCGTGCTCCATCAGGCAGCTCCGTTCTAGCAGCAGAGCCTGTGCGCTTCGTCGCTTGGTGCCCTTGTGATTAGGCTGTGGAGTCCGGCGTTCAGTGAAGTACACAGCGGATTCATGAGGCTCGACGCGGGACGACCAAGCACGGCTTTCCGCAGACCTCAGGCATCAAGTGGCCTCTCAGAGCACGTTTGTTGGTTTGAGGCCAGCAAGGACCGATTGACTGTGAGGGACGTTCCTGCCCTTATTGTGGGCCTTTTCATGCTTCTGTTTGTCGGCGACCTTATCTATCAATATCGGACGATCGTCCTGACGAGCGTCCTTGCTCTGCTCATCCTGCTCGTAGCAGTGGTTGTCGCAGCGGTTGTCGTCTTGTGGCTAACGGAGAAACTGCCACTGCCGCTGCGCCATCTTTCATGGATCGCACGCGCTGGAGTAGTTTTTTGGTTTCTGCTTACCGGATGTCGACAACTTGGATGCGGTTTCCGAACGGGTCGTGGAAGTCGCAGCGGAACGGCGGATGGAGCTTCAGCCCGAACTTGCTTGTCAACTTCTCGCGAATTTCGTTCACTTGCTTGTCGTCGCGAACCATCAAACCGAAATGTCGCGTCCGGTCCGGTTGAACGCGATCGACCTTGAAGATGGCAAGAAACTGATGTTCCCGAGCTTGAGGAATGCGTCGCCCTCGCCGTCGCTCATCTGTTCGAGATTGAATACATCCTTGTAAAACGCGACAGCCTTGTCGACGTCGTCGACCTCAATCGCGATGTGGTTACACCCATAGACGTGCACGCTCATGACCGGCTCCTCGTTTCCTAGCGCTTTTAAGCGCTGTTCAAAATCGATCATGTCGTCTTCGGGCCCAATCGCGCAGTTCCGCGATAATCGTGCCGCGTGTCTTGGCCGAGAGATGGGGCGGCGTTTCATCTTTTGATGCGTTAGGTCCCGGACCACTGCGGGAGAGGCTCCGAAGGCAGTGGAACTCTACGGCGCTCGACTTCGTCGGGCATAATTCGGAAGGACCGTTACCATGCGTAGAAATATCGAGTTTCGCGCTTCGGACGGCGTGACGCTGCGCGGCTGGTTCTACAGCCCCGATGGAATTTCGGGCCCCGCGCCCACGATCGTGATGGCGCACGGGTTTTCAGCCGTCAAAGAAAATTACTTGGACCGCTTTGCCGAGGTCTTTTCCGCGGCAGGTCTCGCTGCGCTCGTCTACGATAATCGCAATCTCGGCGAGAGCGATGGAGAGCCGCGCCAGGAGATCGACCCGTGGGATCAGATCAATGACTATCGCGATGCGATCACGTTCGCGCAATCGCTGCCGGAGGTCGATGCGGAGCGGATCGGAATTTGGGGCTCGAGCTACAGCGGCGCACACGTTCTCGTCGTAGGCGCGGTCGACCGGCGCGTGAAGTGTGTCACCGCGCAGGTGCCGCTCATCAGCGGTCACCGTAACGCGCGCCGGCTCATTCGTGCCGACCTCATTGCCGCGGTACAGGGCATGTGCGAACAAGACCGGGTCGATCGGTACCAAGGCAAAGCGCCCGGCATGATCGCGGTCGTTTCGAACGATCCTGCCGTGCCCTGCGCGCTCCCGACCGCGGACTCGTACGATTGGTTCACGGAAACTGCGAAGCTGCGCGCACCGAACTGGCGCAACGAAACGACGCTCAAGTCGGTCGAGATGTTTCTCGAGTACGAGCCGGGCGCGTATCTCGAGTATATCAGTCCGACGCCGGCCCTGCTGGTCGTCGCCAAGGGCGATCACTTGACCGTCGTCGATGAAGCGCTCGCCGCCTATAACCGCATGCTGGAACCGAAGAAGGTGGTCATTCTCGGCGGCGGACACTTCGATGCGTACGTGGCCGACTTCGAGCGCAGCAGCGGCGTTGCACGCGACTGGTTCTTGGCGCACCTGGGCGCCGGACAAACGCGTCCGCTGGCGGGCGCTGTTTCTAACTGACGACGGCGCCGGGAAAATTCAGAAGTTACGTGATGGCCGGATTCGAAAGCCTCGTTTGCTGCCGGCCATCACGTCGCTCGTCGTCGGCAGCACGTAAAACCCGGCACCGACGGTCGAGACCTGTTGGGGCTCTATCTGGCACGATCGGCGAGGATGACGACGCTCGCGAGCGCGCCGGGCTTCGCGGCGGTCTGAGCAGTCAGTACGGCTTAATAGGAGACCAGAAAGAAACGGGTGCTGGCGATAGCAGGAGCGCCCTTCTGTACGTCAGCTCTGCATTCGTCACCTAGCTGCGACGGCGCCCGCCATCCGGGCGGACGAAACTCGCCGCAGCAGCGCCCGTCGTGCGCCGGCGGGATCCCGTCGATCGCCAGCACCCTTTTTTTCTGGTCTCCCATTCGGTGGTATCCGGCCGGACTCGAGAAGCAGGTCAAAGGCGCGGCAGTCACTCGTCGGACGGCGCAGGAACAAAGTCGGTCAGCAGTTTTCGCAGGTCCGTGGATAGCGAACGGCCGCTGCGGCATCGGATAGGACGACGGGCATGCGACTATGATTGCTGCAGCAAATTCGTTGGGGGGCTGCGTCAGGAGCTTCGGTGATTCCGCGCATTGCAGCACGGGCGACGGAGCGCTCGAGGTGCGTCGCGCCGAGAAGCGTTTGACGACGTGGTGCCCTAACATTTCTAGCCGCAACCGCATTTGTGAAACGCTCCGAATACGCGCCATTTTTGCGCTGCCGGTCGTCTCGAGCCGGCGCCCGAAGCGGTTACATCATCAAGACCGCGTCTATTGTTGCCTCGGCGATGGACTTCCTCAGCTCGATGTCATATGGATCCGCTACGTCGCGATAGATCAAATGGCAGTGGCTATCAATAAGTCCCGGCATCACCGTCGTACTATTAAGGTCGTAGACCATGTCGCCGCTGTTCGTTGCCGTGTCTGGCGCAACGGCGTCGATCAGCCCATCGACAATTATCACGTCAGCTCGAACCGCTTCAAGCGTGGAGCCGCGCAAAACTGTGCCGTTCCGGAGCACCGTCCTTTTCACCCAGCACCTCGCTCGAGACCCTCTCGTCGAGGAGCTTGTCAATGCGTGCGGCGTTTCACCCGTTTAGGGCTCGTCCCTTGGACTTTATGCATCGATCCTAAGGCTACCACCACGGCTTCCGTAACGGCTCGGGTACCAGCGCTTCCTCCGACATCGATGGTGCGGCTTCCGGCCACGAGCGTTGCCTCTACCGCTGCACGGATAAGCTCAGCTGCGGCAGTGCAGCGTTTGTCGTCGTGGCGTTCGCCGAGCCAGTCGAGCAGCATGGCGCAGGACAAAATCGTCGCAATCGGGTTCGCAACATCTCGACCGACGAGATCTGGCGCTGTGCCGTGGCAGGGCTGGAATACTGCGTGGTCGCGGCCGACGTCCGCCGAAGGTGCTAAGCCGAGCCCACCAGTGATCCCGGCGCCGATCTCAGATACGATGTCGCCGAACGCATTTTCCGTTACGATCACGTCGAAATGGCCGGGGTCGCGTACCATCATCATCGCGCCAGCGTCGATGTAAATTCGTTCGCTGTCGATGTCGGGATGCAGCACCGCGACCTCGTCAAAGATTTTGCGTAGAAAAGCCTGGCTCTTCAGTACATTTGCCTTGTCGAACAACGTCACGCGACCCCGTCGGCCGGCACGCTTGCGAGTCGCGGCCATGGCAAAAGCAATGTCAAAAAGTGCTTCGCTCGTCGCACGAGTAATCGTCATGCGGTCGTGCTCGACGTCGGGATCGGTCGAGCGCGGATCGTTACGACCCGCGAACAGCCCTTCAGTAGATTCTCGAATCGTGAGAAAATCAATGTCAGTTGCATGCAAAACTGGTGGAACGCCTGGCAGTAACACGGACGGTCGGATACTAGCGATGAGTCCGTACCGTTCGCGGATGTCCAGTTGCGGCGTAATCTCGGTGCCGTCCGGCTTACGTACGGCTGGGAGTCCCATCGCGCCGAGCAGTACTGCGTCGGCGTCACCGACAACCGCCATCGTCTTGTCGCTGATTGCTACACCGGTGTCGAGATAAGTTTGTGCCCCGGCCTCGTGCGGCTGGTATTCGAGCAAAATGCTCAACCGATCAGCCGCGGCGGACAGGACGGTCAACGCCGCGTTCGTTACCTCCGAGCCGATGCCATCACCGGGAAGCACGGCAATTGTGTAAGGCTTCCCGCCGGTGTAACGTTGGGATGAGACCGGGACCGTGGACATCGAACGGGACTCCTTCCGGAGAACGAGGCAAACGGTTCTGTCGCTGTTGCCAATAGCGCCCATCGTGGGTGTCGACGACGAACGCGCGTTTTCGGTTCAGAGACGGTGACTACGAGAGTGTCTTTTGCCGTCGTCTCCGCACCGTGAGCCGCCCGTCTAGGGCGTTCGCAGATATCGAAGCCAATAGCTTCACAGCATGGCACCTGTGTGTCGGGTCATAAGACTGAGAGACGGCGGCCAGCACGCCCAAATCTGAAGGTACGCCCGCGTTGCTTAAGCGCGGGACTCACCCGTGGTGCTCAGCCGCCCGCCGCAGCGCGGTCACTGAGCCCCCGACCGAAGGTGCAGTCGTGCCCAATTCGTCGTCAGATACGCGTCGTACGGTCTCGCGGCTGCGCAGCAGCCGCGACTTGGCAGAGTAGACGTGGGCGAGCATAACAGACTCTGCCCAGTCCGGGCTGCGTGCGCGGAAAGCCGCGAGGATTTCGCGGTGGTGGTGGTGACTGCGAGCTTGGTCCTCGGCTGTGTAGTCGTGGACCGTCCGCAAGACCAGCGGGGAGAGTACGACGCCTCTACGCATCGCCGCGATCGCCTCTCCGCCGGCTGCGAGCGCGATCGCTCCGTGAAACTCCTGATTGAACTCGGTGGTCCCGTCAAGCAGCTCTTCGTTGCCGAGCGGCAAACGCTTCGCGGCATGCTCAAGTTCTTCGCACATCTCCGCAAGTCTGTCGATTTCCGCGTTGGGGATCACGACGGAGGCTCGCCGCGCGATAAAGCCCTCGATAGTCGCTCGCAGATCGTAGATCGTGGCGATGTCCAGACTGTCCCAGTCGATCACCCGCGCGCTGCGGTGCGGGGCGACTTCGATGAGGCCTTCCGCCTGCAAGCGGCGCAGGCTTTCGCGAATCGGCGTACGGCTGAATCCATATTGGTCCGCCAGAATGGTTTCGCCGAGGCGGACGCCTCCCGCGAGTGCTCCTGAGAGGATGTCGGCGCGGATCATTCGATACGCGCGGTCCGCGGCGCGCTCAGAAGATGTACTCACTCAGCTATCATATTCGGGTCGTTCCTCTGCCACGGCGATCGGAAAACGTCCTCCAAGCGGCGAGCAAATTGTGCACAGCTTGGGGGTTATGTCGCTCCGAATAGGCAGCAGTCCGTGTTGCTCTTCTGCAGCTTTCGTGGCAAAATGTTAAAAGGCTTCGCGGCAAGCTGTTGGCAAGGTCGCGCGTTGCATACACTTTGCCACACGAGATGTCTGCGCAACTGGGAGATTCAACCGTGGGAAGTCGGACGGACCTAGGCACTGTAGACGTCGAATCCCGTCCCATAGACGCCCTGCAGCGCAGCTTGGCCCAGAAGCGTGGTGCCGTAGGACTGTGGGACGCCGCGCGGACGCAGTGGCTTGCGCACGACGATCAAGTTCACGCCGTTATCACGTGGATTGACGGTTCACGGGAGGAAGCCGAGGCGGCCGACGCGCGGGCCGCAGCCGGCCAGTCTTTGGGCCCGCTCGACGGCATGATGGTCGGGCTCAAGGACAACATCGACGTCGCGGGAGTGCCTACGACGGCAGGGGCCCGCTTCCTCTCAAGCAATGTTCCGGCCGCCGACGCGACCGTCGTGCGGCTCTTGCGGCAAAACGGCGCCGTGCTGTCGGCAAAGCTCAACATGGCCGAGCTTGCGTGGGGTGCGACGACGCAGAACGCGACATACGGCGCCTGCCGTAACCCCTGGGATCTGAACCGCATACCAGGCGGCTCCAGCGGAGGCTCTGGCGCGGCAATCGCGGCAGGCTATTGCGACGCGGCGCTGGGCACGGACACCGGCGCCTCCGTCCGCATTCCAGCCGCGCTCAACGGCGTGGTCGGGCTTCGACCGAGCGTAGGCGCAATCTCGAACTGTGGTGTCTACCCTGTCGCCTACACGCAGGATGCCGTTGGCCCGATGGCGCGGCGAGCTGTCGACGCCGCGCGGCTCACGGAGGCCCTCGTCCGGTTTGATGCTGCTGATCCATACTCCGTATCGAGCCGCGGCACGCCGGCGACCTCGTTACATGGAAAGCCGCTCGCAGGACTGACGATCGGCGTCGCGCGCGAGTTCTTCTTCGACGATCTCGACGACGGGGTCGGCGAAGTGGTTGAGAGTTTCCTCGCGTGGCTGTCTGCGCAGCGAACCGTCAGCGCCCCGATAGCCGATTTTGGTGCAGCGGACGCGCACGAACATTGGACGCGCATCGTCCAGTGCGAGGCGGCTGCGATTCATCGTCCGCGGCTGCTGAACAGTCCTGAGGAATTTTCCGCGGACGTTCGCGGTCGAATCTCCGCCGGGCTCGATGTGCCAGCGACTGAATTGGCGCGCTCCTTAGATTTCCGCGTGCGGTATCGGCGCCGCCTCAGCTCGCTCTTCAGCGATCTCAACGTGATCGTTAGCCCCGTGGTGCCCGTCGATGTCCCCCTGGTCAGCGGCTACGATTCTAGGGAACAGACGGCGGCGCTCGGACGCATTACGTACCCGTGGGCGCTGCACGACGGGCCCACGTTAAGCCTGCCAATCGGTTTTCACCCGCGTAGCGGTAATCCGATCGGCGTCGCGATCGTCGCCCCGCGCGACGACGAGGCGGTACTCTTCCAAATTGCCACCGCCTATCAAGAAGTGACCGAATGGCACCTGCGCACGGCCGAGATCCGCTCGCGATGACGAAGCAGTTCACTCCTCTCGACTCGCCTTCTCGGGAAGGTTCCTCGACGGCGGAGCAGTCTCCGATCGATGTCAGTACTCTCGAACCCGCCACGATGGGCCGCGGTGCGTTGGAAGGCCTTCGCGTGCTGGATGTGGCGACGATGATGGCGGGACCGTGGGCAGCGACGTACCTCGCCGACTACGGCGCGGACGTCGTCAAGGCCGAGCTGCCGGACAAGGGCGACCCGGTTCGGCAGTGGGGGACGCAGTTTGATGGCACATCGCTCGCATGGAAAGGGATGGCAAGAAATAAGCGGCTGATCACTCTCGCGCTCAACAAGCCGGAAGGTCAGAAGCTGTTGCTGCGTCTACTGCCAAAATTCGACGTCTGCATCGAGAATTTCCGACCCGGAGTGATGGAGCGGTGGGGTCTCGGCCCTGCGCGGCTGCATGCGGTGAATCCGCGGCTGATTATTCTGCGCACGTCCGGTTATGGGCAGACGGGACCGTTCGCCCACAAGCCCGGATTCGGAACGCTCGCCGAGGGTTTCTCTGGCTTGTCGTACATCACCGGCGCGGAGGACCGTCCACCCGTCCTGGCTGGTTACCCCCTCGCCGACGGCGTCGCGGCGCTAACCGGGGCGATGGCTGTGCTTGCCGCCGTCTACTGGCGCGACGTGTCCGGTGGTACCGGGCAGGTAATCGACAACGCTATTACTGAGGCCACCTATCGGCTGATCGATTACACCATGCTCGACTACGAGAAGCGTGGGATCGTGCGCAGCCGGACCGGGAATCGGCTCGGTGACCTCGCACCACGCAACATGTATCAGACGTCTGACAAACACTGGGTGTCAATCTCGGGCGGCACCCAAGCGATCGTCGAGCGGCTTTTCATCGCGATGGGACGCCCCGAGCTTATCCACGACACCCGCTTCACCACCAATGCGAATCGGCTCGTGAACGTGGCGGAGCTCGATGAAATCATCTCCGAATGGATGAGTCGGCACGCACTCGAGGATGTGTTGCAGCGGTGTGAAGACCGCGGGGTCGCAGCCGCCGCGGTCAATGACATCAGCCAGATCGCCGACCACCCTCAATTCCGCGCTCGCAACGTACTGTTGCGCATCGACGACCCGGAACTGGGTCCGACTTCGACGACGCATGTCCACCCCAGATTGTCCGCTACACCGGGCGGAGTCAGAAATCTTGGTGGGCCCCTGGGACGGGATAACGACTCCTTTTACTTGGGCGAGGTCGGGCTCACGGAAGAAGAATATCGGGAGTTTCAGAAGGCCGGCGCAATCTAACCACATCGGCCAGACGCCGTGCAGAATCGTCGTGTTTCTAAGGGGAGCGAACCATGTTCGACTTGGTCATTACGAACGGAAACGTCGCCGACGAGCGTATAGTCCAGCCGCTGGACATTGCTATTAAAGGCGAAAAAATCGTCGCGATCGGCACCCATGGTCAGTTCTCCGACGTTGGAGCGACAACGGTCATCGACGCAACGAACAAGCACGTTGTGCCGGGCGGTATCGACAGTCACGTCCACTACAACTTCAATATTTCCGCAGCGATGCAAGCGCAGTCCGCAGAGGCCGGTGCTCGTGCAGGTGTATGGGGAGGCACGACGACGTACATCGACTTTTCGATGGCTAGAGATGATGAGGATCTGATCGAGTCGATCCAGAGCAAGATCGAGACTACGACCCGGCAGAACCTCTCCAGCGATTTCGCGCTGCACGCGATTATGACCGGCGACTGGCCGCACTCCAACGCCGACCGTGTCTCAGAGGCCATCAGCGGCGGTGTGACGTCGTTCAAGTTTTTTACGACGTTTCAGGGGAGCCCCGCCATTGGCGGCATGATGACTGACGACGGCCGGATTTACTCTGCCATGCTAGAGGCCGAAAAGCACGGCGGCATTGTCATGGTGCACTGCGAGGACAACTGCATCATCGACTACAACGTGCGCCGGCTCTATAGCGAGGGGCGGCAGCACTTCTCCAACATCGGCGAGGCACGTCCGCCGCTCGCGGAGGAGGCCGCAGTCAACCGGATGCTGCTGCTGGCACGGCGCACCGGTTCACCGCTGTACATCGTGCATGTTTCTGCCAAAGAGTCGGTCGACGCGATCGGGGAGGCGCGCTTGCGTGGGGCTGAAGTCTTCGCCGAGGTCCTGCACCCGAACTTAGTATTTGACCCGGAGCTGTACAAACACGAGCATGGCCAGCGCTATATGAACTATCCGCCAAATAAGCCGGCCGAGCATCGTGAGGCACTCTGGGCGGCTTGTCTGGATGGGCAGATGTCTACCGTCGCGAGTGACGACTTCACGATCCCGTGGGCGAACAAAATGATGGGCGACACCGTCGATAACGTCACCGGCGGTACGAACAGTGTCGAGACTCGCATGTCGATCCTATGGTCCGAAGGGGTTGTCAAGCGCGGAATGTCGGTTCCGCGCTTCGTGCAACTTAGCTCTGCAAGTCCCGCTAAGTTATTCGGTGTCTATGGAAAGAAGGGCGTGATCCGGCCCGGTGCAGACGCCGACATCGCGGTGATGGACGACGGGTTCACTCATACCTTCAAGCATGGTGACAACCTACACTCAGATTGTGACTACAGCAACTGGGATGGGTGGGACGTCAAGGGAATGCCGGTCACGACGATCCTGCGCGGTCACGTCATGATCGATAACGGGAAGTTCGTCGGTCCAGAGCGCGTTGGGCAGTTCGTACCGAGCTCTTCGCCGCAGGCATTGTGAGATGGACGGCGACATGAGCGCAATCGATGCGCCGACGCTCGATGACTACGAGTCGAAAGGGATGCGCGCGAGGACCGGTTTCGGGCAACGGCCGTGTATTTTGGTCATTGATTTTCAGTACGGTATGACTGACCCCGACTGCCCGCTCGGATCAAGTAACCAGGATCGGCCGATCGCTGTTGCGCAGCGGATCCTCGCCGCTGCGCGAGAGATGGGTATCCCGGTCATCTACACGAGGGTCGCGTACCGGGCCGACCTCGCCGATGGTGGCTTGTTTATTGAGAAGGTACCGTCGCTGCGGCTCTTGACCATGGGGAGCCGATGGGTTGAGATCGATGCTCGAGTCCCGCCAATGGCGGGCGACTACGTCCTCACCAAACGGCACAGCAGCGCGTTCATCGGCACTGAACTTCAGCAAGTGCTGCAAAATCGAGGCATTGATACGGTGGTCACCATCGGCTGCTCGACGTCGGGCTGTGTCCGACAGACCGCCGTCGACGCGAACGCGTACGGGTTCCGGTCCGTCGTCGTGAGCGACGCGGTAGGCGATCGGAGTTGGGAGCAGCACCGCGCTAACCTCATCGACCTCGATGGTAAATACGCCGACGTGGTGACGAGCGACGACGCGATCGCCGCGTTGAAGAGAACCGGTGCTGCGGCAGTCGGTTCGTGAAGGCAATCTTGTTCGACGCCTTCGGTGGTCCGGAAGTCCTGCGCTACGGCGACACGCCTGATCCAGTCCCTGGCCCGGGGGAAGTCGTCGTCGATCTGCGCTTTGCCGCCCTGAACCATGTTGACATCGACCTGCGCAACGGGGTCTCGCGTTTTGAGTTCGCACTGCCGCATATCCTCGGCCTCGAGGGCGCGGGCATGGTGTCAGAACTAGGACCCGGCGTGACGGACCTCCGGGTCGGCGACCGGGTGGCGGTGTCGTACATCCGCACGTGCGGGCACTGCGAGTGGTGCAAACGCGGTCAGGACAATCTGTGCGCGAATCGGCGCCTCTTTGGTGAACACATTCCGGGCACGTATGCGGAACGCATGGTCGCACCGGCCGACCACTGCCTCGCGCTGCCCGACGAGGTGTCCTTCGCGGATGCGGCAGCGTCGCTCGTCGCATTCGGTACCGCTTGGCACGCGCTGATGACGCGTGGCGAGTTGCGGCTCGGCGAGACGGTGCTCATCCACTCGATTGGTAGCGGCGTCGCCTCCGCAGCGTTGCAGATCTGCAAGGCGGCTGGCGCTATTGTGATCGGCACCGCGAGTTCCGATGACAAGCTCGCTCGGGCGAGCGCGGACGGCGCTGACTATCTTATCAACTATCGCACGTCGCCGGACGTGTACGCGGCCGTCCGAGAGGCGACCGATGGCCGCGGTGTCGATGTCGTATTCGATGTGGTGGGCGGGGACGCGTTCCAAAAGTCGATGCTCGTCATGCGGCCTAACGCGCGCCTCATTAGCATCGGGGCTCACGCGGGCGAAGTCGTGCCATTCGACATCATTGAATTTTTCCGGCGGCACATTTCGTATATCGCCTCACACACGCAAACGCGCGCCGAGTTAACGAACGTTCTCCGACTGATTGCGGAGGGAACGCTAGCTCCACGCATCAACTCGGTCCATCCGTTACGCGACGCGGCAGTCGCTCACGAGGAACTCGCCGCGCGGACAAACTACGGAAAGATACTGCTTGATATCGGCGCCTGAGAACCCGAGTGATACGTTATCAGTGTCGCGAGCGGTGCTCGAGATCGCCGCTCAACCTGGAAAAGGGACGGCGCCGGCAGCGCTATGCTAAGCACCGGCAGTTTGAGAGACGAACATGTCCATGAGTGATGAACTTTAACGCACCACCGGCGTCATTTGGCGACGGCACTTACGCAGCGGGCGTTGCGGGACGCCCTTCCGCGAAGTTGCGAGGGCGACTGAGCTTTGCTCCGTCGCTGTCGTGCGGAAATCACGCGACAGGAAACGTTCGGTTCGCTAGCCTCTGGGCCGTCGTATCGCGCTGCGTCAGCGGTAACGACCGAGACGCTCATGACTAAGAATGCGCTTGAAAGGACGACCCGATGAACAAGACCCATGGTGGCAAAGCTCACATCGTCGAGCTGTTGCTTCGCGACGGGCTGCAGACCATGGTCCATGAGTCGAAATGGCACGTGCCCACGACCGATGAAAAGCTCGAACTCATTGCCCGAACCGCCGATGCGGGGATTCCGGAAATCGAGGTGACGGGGTTCGTCCACCCCAAAGTCATACCAATGCTCGCCGACGCCGACGAGGTGGTCCGCCGCTTGCCCGAGCGGCCGGGAACGATCTACCGCGCCTTGGTCCCGAATCTCCGCGGTGCCCACCGAGCGCTGGCCGCCGGCTGCCGCAAAATGTCTTTACTGATCGTGGCGAGCGAGACGTACAACAAGAAGAATTCGAACATGAGCGTCGCCGACAATGTCGAGCAAATCCGGCTGGTCGCGGATGTGTGCGTCGCCGAAAATGTCGAAATCAACGTTAGCATGGGCATCTGTTTTCTTTGTCCGTATGAGGGCGTCGTCCCGGAAAAGCGCGTGCTCGAGCTCATCGACACGTTCCTCGGGTTCGGCGTACGCGAGGTCAGCATCGCTGACAGCATAGGCATGGCAAATCCGCGGCTCGTGGGTCAGCGCGTCGACGCGATCACCAGCCGCTGGCCGGAGCTCGCACTGGGCGTTCACCTGCACGACCGGACCGGCATGGCGCTGGCGAACATCGTCGCCGCGTACGATAACGGAGCGACGATTTTCGAGTCATGCACGGGCGGTTACGGCGGGGGCATTTCCATGCCGGTCTCCGTCTTAGGAATGGGGAACGTCCCCACGGAAGACGTCGTGCACCTTTTCGGTGAGATGGGAATCGAAACCGGCGTTGACCTTGATGCGGTGCGCGCGAACAGCGACTACGCGGCGGAGATTATCGGTTTGCCGTCACGCGCGAAGGTGAGCCAGTACGGCACGTTCGCCGAGTTTAATGCCCTGGCCCAGCAATACCGGGATGCGCCCTCGACCAGCGAATCCGCGCTCGCCTAGCGTGAGGGCAGCCTCACTGCATTACGTCACCAGTCCGAAACTGCGCTGTGATGGCGTCCAGCTTCGCGAGGACGTCGAGTTCGAGGCGGACGCTGCTTGCCGCGCCAGCGCAATCGAGTTGGTTCGGGCCGGTGGCCCCGAGAATGACCGACGTGATGCCAGGCCGGGACAAGAGCCATGCCACGGAAAGAGTCGGTAGCGGCAGCCCAGCTTGGTCGGCAACCTCGCGGAGCCGATCCACCGCATCGAAGGCCTCGGCGTGCCAGTATCGATCGCGGTATAGCTGCGCAACACCCGTCTGTGTGAAGCGGGTTCCGGTGATCGACTCTCCGTCGGGAGTGTGCTTGCCGGTGAGCATACCGCCCGCGAGGGCATTGTAGGTGATGAGCGCGAGGTTCTCTTCGCGTCACAGCGGCAGCAGCTCTCGTTCGTGCTGCCGGAAGAGCAGGTTGTAGCGCGCCTGAACTGAGCTGAACGGGACGAGCGCCCGCGCCTCCGACTTTCCCAACGCCCGCGCTACCTGGTAAGCGAGGAAATTTGAGCAGCCGACGTAGCGCACTTTCCCGGCTCGGACGAGGTCGGTGAGTACCGAGAGCGTTTCTTCTATCGGCGTCAAGGGATCCGGACGGTGCAATTGATACAGGTCGAGGTAATCGGTCTGGAGGCGGCGCAACGATGCCTCCAGTGCCGAGACGATGTGCCGCCGACTCAATCCCGCGTCCCAGGGGCGAGTCCCAGTACGTCCATGCACCTTGCTGGCGAGAATGAATTGGTCGCGGCGGCCACGCCACCAGCGCCCGATGATCGACTCGGTGATGCCTGCCGATTCGGGGCCGCTTCCCAGCGGGTACTTGTCTGCGGTATCGATGAAGCTGATGCCGAGGTCATCGGCGCGATCGAGGATGGCGAAAGCTGTGTCATCGTCGCATTGTGCGCCGAACGTGGCGGTACCAAGACAGAGCTTCGTCACCTTAGCCCGGTCGCGCCGAACTTGCGGTACTCGTGATTGGTCACTGTGCGGCCTCCGCGGTGCTCTGCACCCGCGGATCGGCACGACTAACGGCGATGATGACGAGCCCGAATAGGCTCACCGCCGAGCAGAAGGTCCAACCATATGCCCAGCTGTGGGAGAGTTGAACAACCAAGCCGGTGATCACTGGGCACGCGACTGCGCCAAGATTAATCATCCGCAGAGACGCGCCGGTGTTCAACCCGATTTCGTGCGGCTCACCTGCCTCCGCGACGACGGCGACGTACACGCCGTTCCAGCCGACGGAACAGAGTCCGACTGCGAAAAGCGCGACCGGGAGGACGACAGCGGGAAACGTCCACATTGTGCTGATGGACCCCGCCCCCAGCAGTGACGCAGCCTGCAACATGCGTAGTCGCTGCTCGGGATAGAGGTCGGACAGCCAGCCCCACAACGGGCGCCCCAGAACGCCCGCGAGTAAGAGCAACGACACACCAAGCCCGGCGCGGTTGATCGAGAGGGCCCGTCCATCGACCAAGTACACGGCGGTGAACGCGAAGACGCTTACCTGCGCCCCGGCCATGGCGAAGCCGTACGCAAACCCGTGCGGCATGCGCAGGCGCACCGACACGCCTAGCGGTTCGACCGCGCGTCGGTGCACGGCGACACGGCCACGCGCGGCGAGCCACGTCAATGCAGCAACGCCGCAGCAGGCAAGCATCGGAGCCAGGAACGCGGAGCGCCAACCGTAGCGAGAACCGATGGCCGGGAGGACGGCGCCGGCGACAATGCCGCCAAGCGGCACTCCGGACTGCTTCACGCTCATGACGAGCCCACGCCGACGAGCGGTGGTTGGGTTGGCCAACACATTAGTCGCTGGGTTAATGGCGCCGTAGCCGAACCCGGCGAGTAGAATCCCTAAGTAGAATACCACCACTTCCTGGGCAATCGACGCGAGGCCGATCCCCAAAGCGGTCATCGTCATCCCAACGGTGATAACAATCATGGGACCAAGTCGGTCGGTCGCGCGTCCACCCGCTCGGGAGGTCAGCATCGCGCCGAAGTAGGCCATCGAGGCGATGGCGCCGACGCCAATCTCGGAAAGGCCCAGTGCCACCCGGATCAACGGCGCGTTCACGGACGCGCCGACGATGGCGAAGCTGCCCGCGGCGAGCGTCAATGCCGACAGTGCGATCCCCTCGCGGACGGGGACAGCCGTTCTCATCGGTGCGGTGAGCCGCGGTCCCCGCGACGCTTCAAGCCCTCCCGAGCCGTACCGGCACTGAAGTTGCGCGGTGAGGAAACCGATCGCGCCTCCGGTCGGCACGCCAACACCTGGCGACCCAACGCTCTTTGTGCTGTCCTGCCCCCTCGAGCCAACAACGTCGATGCCCGCAAGTATGACCAAGCGCCAGAGGGAGCGGATGCAAGGTCTCGCCCGCGCAGCGGCAGCCTGACACTGCTCATGCAGCGCCGAGCACCGGACCGATTAGTGATGCGTTCGATGGCGCCGGCCTGCAGCGACATACTTCGCAGGAGCGCGATTCGATACGGTAGCGCATCGAGGAAGGAACGTGCGAAGCTGCACCATCGGCTAATGCTCCGAGGCGACGTCGATGCGGTGCAATCGGAGCTCTCCAGAGTAAACCTTCCCTCGAAGTGGAGCGTCCCGTTGGCGGTCGTCGCCGGTCTCTCTTTTGAACAGCTACGGTGTACCGAAGCGCACAGACGCCGCGACGGGGCAGGCGTTAGATGCCGTGTTTGATTGTACGCCGCTTAATGATTTGCGAGAAGGACACTGCAAGAATTAGAGCGCCACCATAAAACAGATTCTGCACGAACGACGCAAGCCCGAGCAATTGCAGTCCAGTGATGCCCGTAACGAGGAAGTACACTGCGATGACGGTGCCCCACGGATTGAACCGGCCCGGCTGAATGGTCGTCGATCCGAGAAAGGCAGCGGCGAACGCGGGGAGCAGCAGGTCGAACCCGGTGGTCGGGCCGGCGGATCCGGAGGTGCCGACGATCAAGACCCCGCCGAGCGCCGCCACGAACGCCGACGTGACCATTGCGCCAATACGCAACGTCGATACCCGGATGCCAGAGAGGCGCGCGACTTCGCGGTTGCGTCCGACGACGAGAAGTCGCTGGCCTAGCGGAGTAAACTGAAATATGTACCACAGGATAAGCGCCAGGATTATAGCGTAGTAAAACTCCAGCGGAATTCCGAGCAGCCGGTCGGTGATCACGACATCGATCAGCGATTGGGAGACGCCGGTGATTGTGTTGGCATTGCTCGCCCACAGGGTAATACCAGCGAGCAGCGTGCTTACGCCGAGGGTCACGATTAGACTGTCGATGCCCAGCAGAACTGTCAGTGCGCCATTGACAAGACCGGTGATCACGCCAATGAGCAATGCCGCGACAATAGCCAAAGACACTGGCCAGTGATGCTGCACGTTCAAGATCGAGATCGTCAACGCCGAAGTACCGACTACCGACCCGACCGACAAGTCGAAATCGCCGGCAATGAGTGGAACAATGAGTCCCAGCGTTACTACGACGAGCACCGCCTGCGAGGCGAGGATCGATGACACATTTGACGTGGTAAAGAACGTGCTGGTTTCGACGATACTGAACGTCACGATTACCAGGAGCCAGACGATCGGCAGCGCGAGCGCCTCGAGCTGACCCGAGGCCATGCGAGTCAGCGGTTTAGGCTTAACCTGTGCCTGTACATTCGGTTGGACGGACGATGTGAGCGACGTGTCGATCTCTTTGCTTGTATCTGTGCTGCTGATCGACGTTACGTCGGTACCTCCGTGCTCAGTCATAACGTCTCCGCGGTTGCGGTAGCTGGAGGTATCGCCCCGACGGACGCCTGACCGTGGCATAGGTCGGCGATGCGAGCCTTGGTGATGTCACCGCCGGTCACAAAAGTGACGAGGCGCCCGCGGACGAAAATGCCGACGCGGTCGCAGATCGCCTCGAGCTGTTCATACTCAGCGCTGGCGCAGATCGTAGCCCCTTTCGCCGTCCGACGGCGAATCAGGTCAAATATTTGCTGACGCGCGCCAACGTCGACGCCTTGTGTCGGCTCGTGCACCAGTAGCAACTTAGGCTCGATCTGTTGCCACTTCGCCATGAGCGCCTTTTGCTGGTTTCCGCCCGAGAACGAGCCGTAGTCGAGCTCGGGGAGCGCAGGACGTACATCGAACTCACGGATCAAGTGCCTGGCGTTCTCACGCAGTTTACCGTTGCGCAGGCGACCACGTAGGAAGTGCCGATCGAGGACCGTGAGATTGATGTTCTCCGACAGCGACAGGGTCGCGATGCTACCATCGTTTTTGCGATCGGCAGGAACGAGCGCCATGCCGAGATCCATCGCCCGCCGCGGACTCAGCGTGCTGATCTCGACTTCAGTCTCGCCCATCACGAGCGTTCCGCGCGCTCCTGCCTTTGCGCCGAACAATGAGTAAACGACGTCCTCGTACCCTGATCCGACGAGCCCAGCAAACCCAAGTACCTCACCCTCATGCAGATCGAAATTGACATTGCTCAGGGTTTCGCTGTTGAGGTTGCGCACCGACATCGCGAATCGCTTTCCAGCGGGTAAGGCGTCGGCGGACGCGGTGTGTTCGGCGAGATCGTGACCGATGATCATCTTGATTAAGTCGCGGGTAGAGGCGTTGGCTGTCTGCGCGCTTCCGCTTGTGCGTCCATCTCGCAACACCGTAACTCGATCGGTAATCTCGCGCACCTCGTCGAGGTCATGCGAAACGAACAGCACGCTGGAGCCGTCACTGGCAATGCGGCGCATGAGCGCGAAGAGCAAGCTGACCTCGTGCTTCGGTAGAAAAACCGTCGGTTCGTCAAGGATGAGCAGGTGTCGCTGCTGCGATCCCGTCTCCGTGCGGAGAGATTCCACGGCGCGGACGATCGCGAGCATGGCGCGCTCGACTGGACGAACCTTCTCGACCATCGCTGACGGGTCGATGTCGATCTGGTAACGCTCGAAGGTCTTGCGAGCCCGGTCGCGCGCCGCACGCCAGGAAAACATTATGGATCGAGACTGCGCAATCTCGATCAAGTAGAGATTCTCCGTGACACTCAGCGACGGCACGAGCCCGAGGTCTTGATGGACGAACTCGAAACCGAGCTGACGATACTGGCCTGGCATTAACGGGAGCGGGATATTCACTCCGGAGACCTCGAGCGTGCCGCCGTCGGGTCGGTGGAAGCCGGAGAGGACCTTGATTAACGTAGATTTCCCAGACCCGTTCTCGCCGAGCAGGCCGTGGATCTCTTGCGGAAGGATCGTCAGATCGACGGCGTCGAGAGCCCGCTGACCACCGAATATTTTGGTCAAGCCGCGGATGCTTACCAGGGGAGTGGGTTGCTGCACCCTATCGCCCTATTTGCCGGGCCGTGCCGTTCGCGCGGCGCTGCGTGGGAAGCCAGCGTGCGGTCCACGAGCCGCGCTCATCGGCCCGGCTCAAAGACCGCGGGACCAAGTGTTTTACCGGCGGGGCATATTGGCTGACGATCACTTCCCGGACAGGCCCCAAAGT
>JAABUQ010005986.1_pt1 | contig 18842 bp, 19 predicted proteins | sample 5560001 | NCBI WGS metagenome assembly JAABUQ01 (sample SAMN10711888, study PRJNA513371) | rock metagenome | isolation source: Antarctica rocks | place: Antarctica: Victoria Land, Finger Mt nord | collected 2015-12-18
GATGGGGCCGGGCGACCCGTACCGATAAGGGATCGTATCCTTGGCCTGATCCGCCTTCGAACGGGGAAAACAGGATGTCCCGACTCTTCATCCTCGCTCTGGTCATCCCCACGCTCTCGGGGTGCAGCGTGCTGAGGCGCGTCGACATGACGATCGAGCGCCTCGACACCATGAATACGATGCTGGCCGAGGCGAGCGGGCAGATCGCCAACTCGAGCCGGAAGCTCGGCGAGACGCAAGCCTCGATGATCGAGGCGACTCGGACCATCGCCGACTCGAGCCGGAAGATCGGCGAGACGCAAGCCTTGATGATCGAGTCGAATCGGCTCATCGCCGAATCCAACCGTCAGTTGGCCCTGAGCATCGCCAACGTCGTCCGGTCCAACGCCGGGATGACCACGTCGAACGAGAACATGGCGAAGACCATCGAGAACGTGGCCCAGTCCAACCAGAAGGTCGATACGACCAACGAAAACATGAAGTCGACCCTCGCCCAGATGGTCGAGATGAACAAGAGCATGACGCGCAGCAATGCCTTGATGAACGAGATGAACGAGAAGCTGGGCGTCGTGACCAAGGTGATCCAGAAGATCCCCGGGATGAAGCCGTGAGGTCCCCAGAGCCTAACAACGGCCCCTGGCCCCTTTTCGGATCCTCCAATACCAACCCAACAACGGCCATCGATTCTTTTGTTACATCCACACGTCGTCCAATGAGACTCTACTGATCGTCACGGACAACACCAGTAATCGGGCATTGCTGGATCTGTTGAAATGCCAGCTCGCGAGGATCATTCATGCCAGGGAAGATCACGCTCGTCGTCGGACTGCCGGGATCAGGCAAGTCGACCATCTCGAAGCGGCTCGCGCTGGAAGAAGAAATTACTGACCGTCATTCTGACGATGACGATTTCCTACGCCCCGAGTTAAAACCGCCGTTCGGCTTGGAAGGAGTGATTGATCGCCTTAAGGAAGGCCGAACGTGTATAGTGAACGACATCGCACTGTGCGAACAGGTTAAGCGTCGAGAAACTTCAGATCGCATCACCGATGCCGTACTTGGTGTAGCGATTCGCTGGTATTTCTTCGACAACGACGTTATTCCATGCGTCGCTAATGTCGTTCTGGACGGGTTCCGCGGCATACGCGGCGACACGATGGAGCGCATTAAGGCCATCCGCCGCCTCTCATTGCTTTACCAGCCGCCCCTCGATGAGACGCAGCGGGTGTTTTCCCCGTTCCCCCCTATAAAGAAGCCCAACTGCCGCTGATGCCGCAACCGGGAAAAGGGGTCGGCACCGAGAATAGGGAGCAAGACGGAGAGAAGGGGTCAGACCTTCGAAGACGGAGAAAAAGGGTCGGCCCCCCGGTGGTGGACTGATCGGTCCTCTTGCCGAAACGAGCGGATGGCCCGGTCCAACTCGGGGACTTTGGTCTCGATCACGGCCCAGAGGATGTCGTGGTTGATCGAGAAATACGAGTGGGCCAACCAATCTCGCATCCCGGTGATCTTTCGCCATTCAATCTCGGGCATGCGCTCGCGGACGTCATTGAGGATTCGCTTCGCGGCCTCGCCGACGATGAGCAGGCAATGCACGACGGCATGGTAGGTCCGATCGTCGTCGAAGAAGGCGTCTCGGTCCATCCCGGTCGTGAAGCGCGACACCTTCTCGCAGGCGATGGGGATGTCGGCCAGCCAGGTCCGCCAGTCACGCGACATGGATCATGTCGCGCTCGACGCCTTGCCGCATCTCGGGGCGGAGCGTGTCGGGGGTTCCCAGGTCGACGGGACGCCCGAGGAGGTCTTCGAGGTCGAGCTTGAGGCCCATGAAGCTGTCGAAGGTCGGACGGCCTTCGAAGGTGACGAGGACGTCGACATCGCTCCCCTCGCGGTCGTCGCCTCGGGCCATCGAGCCGAAGAGGGCGAGCGATTTGACGGCGTACTTCCTCCGGAGCGCGGGGCCTTCCGTGTTCAGGAGGCGGAGGATGGCCTGGCGATCCACCGGGGTTCTCCCTTCGGGAAAAATGATTTGGCCGCACCAGTTTAGCCGGATCATCGGCCTGAGAGGAAGATCGGGGCGACGGGAAACGGGGTCAGGTACCGTTCCCGGGTCGATCGGCCGGGGCGTGACGTCGTCGGACCGGCCGGCGGGGGTGGTCGGTGCTTGGCGAGGTTGGCGAGGACGGGCGGATTGAGAAACGGCGAAAATTTCGGTTGCAAGCCGGCCTGGGGATGGGCAGGATAAGGCATGGCCCGTCCGAGGGGTTCGCGCCCCGGCGGGCCGATCTCGGGCGAATCCGCCGCCCACCCGTCCGTCACAACCAGGAGAAGGCGATGACCGAGAAGAAGACCGTGACCCGCCGTGGTTTCTTGGAGACCACGGGGGCGGCGGGCGCCCTGGCCGCGACCGCGTTCGCCCACCCCGCCATCGGGGCCGTCAAGGGGGCCAACGACCGGATCAACTTCGCCATCCTCGGCGCCGGCGGCCGGGCCACCTCGGCGCACGTCAACCACCTGACGACGATGAAGGCCGAGGGCAAGGCCGTCGACATCATCGGCATCTGCGACGTCTGGGACGGCTCCAAGACCGGCACCGACGTCCGGGCCCGGATCAACGGCAAGTGGACCGAGATCGGCCGGGGCCTCTACCCGGTCGCCGAGTTCTGCGGCCTGTCCAAGGACGACAAGCTCGTCACCAAGGATTACCGCAAGGTCCTCGACTCCAAGGATGTCGACGCCATCGTCGTCGGCACTCCCGACCACTGGCACGCCAAGATGTCGATCGACGCGATGGAGTCCGGCAAGGACGTCTATTGCGAGAAGCCGATGTGCCACACCATCGACGAGGCCCGGCGGATCACCGAGGCCCAGGCCCGGACCCGGCAGATCTTCACCGTCGGCGTCCAATCGACCGCCAACCCGCTCTGGAAGATGGCCCACGAGACCATCGCCTCGGGCAAGATCGGCCACGTCATGCAGGCCCAGACCAGCTACTACCGCAACTCCGACGTCGGCCAGTGGCGGTACTACCCGCTCCTGGAGTCGATGAACCCCTCGACGGTCGACTGGAAGATGTTCCTGGGCACCGAGTTCGGCCTCGCCCCCGAGCAGCCCTTCGACCGGGCCAAGTATGCCCAGTGGCGCTGCTACTGGGACTTCGGCGGCGGGATGTACACCGACCTCTTCGTCCACCAGCTCACCCACCTGATCCAGGCGATGGGCGTCCGCTTCCCCCGCCGCGTCGTCGGCGCCGGCGGCCTGTACCTCGAATATGACGGCCGCGACGTGCCCGACGTGGCCACCGTGGTCGCCGACTACGACGAGGGCTGCCAGGTCATCATCTCCGCCACGATGGCCAACGACACCCAGCTCGGCGAGGTCATCCGCGGCCACACCGGGACCGTCAAGTTCGACGGCGACAAGGGCTACCGGATCTCGCCGCAGAAGCTCGACAGCCGCCCGGCCCCTCCCGGCCAGAACAAGAGCGAGGACGGCCAGTACGTCGCCGCCAACTTCGACGGCGGCAACGACAAGGACACCCGGGCCCTCTGGGACCACTTCATCGAGTGCCTCCGCTCGCGGAACCCCGAGACCCTCTGCCCGGCCGAGACCGGCTACGCCGCCATCGCCACGGTCAACCTCGGCGTCGACTCCTACCGCCACGGCAAGGCCTACTTCTTCGACAAGGAGACCGGCAAGGTTTCCGACGCCGACGACTCCTGGGCCAAGAAGTGGGAGAAGGTGAGCCACGACCGCGGCAAGCCCAACCAGATCATGGGCTGGAAGGCCGGCCCGACCGAAGGGTCGCTCCTCTACGCCCCCGAATACCAGAAGCTCGAAGGCGACTGGGTCGGCGGCGTGGACCCCGCCAAGAAGGCCTGATCGGGGCCGCGGACCGATCGACCGTCGCGACGGCCATGCCCCGGACTCGATCCGGGGCATGGCCGTCGCCGTTCCGGGACCGGCGATATCTCGCCCGCACCGATGGAGTCACGATGCCGTGGGTCGCCGATCCCGGCCGCCCCGAGCGGTCACGGGAGAGGATTGGTCAGGATTACATATGATCGTCTACGCCCTAAATCTCCGATTCCTCCCCGACACCTCGCCGGCCGACGCCGCCCTCGGGATCGCCGAGTGGCTCCGCAAGAAGGTCCGACGCGAGGTCAATCCTCGAGCCCTCCTGGAGCCGGGATCTCGATACATCGCCCCCTATCATCAGATCGAGGTCGAGTCGATCGACGGCGAGCCGAGCCTGACCTCGATCCGCTACACCCATCCCGACGCGGTCGTCAAGGGCCGGCGGTGGGTCACCGAGATCGGTTTCCGCAAGGATGGCCCGACCAAGGAGATGGATTGCTCGATCCTCTTGAGGACCGAGGAGATCAGCGCCCGGGTGAGCGAGCCGGTGAGACCTTCGCGGCCGGGCGTCGTCCTCGAGATCCTGAAGCGGTGTCGCCCGAGTCCGGGGGTTCCCGGGTTGGAGATCGCTCAGCTCGACGGCGAATCCGCCGAGGCGTTCCTCCCCGCCGTCGAGGATCCCCGGCGGCCCCACTGCATCGCCATCGTTAGCGCGGGCGAGAATGGAGCCTATTCCGTCGATCTGGAGAGGTTGCGCGGCCTCGTACTGGGGCTGGCCGAAGTCGTCCTGGTACCCCCGGGGGCCGATACCCATCGGATTGAGCGGATCGTGGGTCGGACCTACTGCGCCTGGGGCGGCGCGGTCCGGCTGATCTACCCCCCGACCCACGCGCCGGTGCCGTCGCGTTTGATCCTCGAATCCTCGATCCGCGAGTTCCGCGATCGGGGTGATGACCCCGAGTTGGAGATCCTCTCGCTCCTGCTGCACCGGGTGAATTATCCCAATTCCTTGCGGCATATCTCGCGCGAGGATGTCCGTCGGGCTCGGACCACCCGCGAACTGACCAGGAGCCGCGAGGCGGCCGAAGATTCCGACGACCTCGTCAGCTTGAGGAAATATATCGACGAACTTGAGGAAACCTTCGACGAGCATGGATCGGAGACGTTGAGGCTCCAGGGCGAGATCCGCTCGCTCGTCGCCGAGGTGGAGCGGCAGGAAGATCAGATCGGTGTCCTCGAGGACGATATCCGGCGGCTGAGGTACGATTCTCAGGGCCTGAAGGACGCCTTGGCGCATTCGCAACGATCGCGGCCCGGCCCGGACGGGCCGCTACCGGCGGAGTTGGCCGAGGCGATCGCCGACGCGATCGTCCGCGATCCGACCCCGGAAGATTGCCTGGTGATCATGTCGAACCTCTTCCCGGGCCGCTTGAGGATCCTCGACTCGGCCTGGCGGTCGGCCGGCAAGTCGGAGTCCTTCCTTCATGGCCGCAAGCTTTACGAATTGCTCGACCTGCTGGTCAACGACTATCACGAGGCCTTGGACCGCGGAGATCCCGATTCCACCGCGAGGAGCGTATTCGGGAGCCGCTACGCCGCCCGCGAGTCGGATACGGTCGAGGGGACCGTCGAGGCGAGGAAGAGGCGGACATTCGACTGCGACGGCCGGCCGATCGAGATGTTCAAGCACCTGAAGATCGGCGTCAAGGATAGCGCGGCCGAGACGATCCGCGTGCATTTCGAGTGGGTCGCTTCCGAGCAGAGGATCGTCATCGGCTACTGCGGCCCTCACATCCCTTTCAAGTGATCTCGGCCGGGCCTCGGGATTCGTTCCCGAAGCCCGGCCGCTTCGCTTCCCAAGCGGAGGCGGATGGGAGGATGGATAAGGACTCGGGGTCGTGCCGTTTTTTCGGGGAATGATTGCTGTGCGGGCCGCCCTCCGCCCGAAATAAGTTGGCAACGAGATCGGGCCTTCGGCATCCGCCGAGGGGCCGGCGCCGACGACCGGGGTTCGCCGAGGAGGGCAGGCATGGATGCGTCGCGATCGAAGGGCCGCCGGAGGGGGCATCACCTCGTCGCGTTGACGGTCCTCGCCGCCTGCGTCGCCCAGGGCGGCCGGGCCCGGGGGCAGAACGCCCAGTTCAACATCGACGACCCCAGCCGCGCCGGGGGCTCCGGCAGCCTGCTCGGCCCGGCCTTGGGCTCGGCCAACTTCGCCGACGGCGGGCCGGTCGCGGTCACGCCCTTCAGCGGCCGGGCCGGTAGCCGGGGGTCCCACGCCCCCCTGGCCGGCGTGAGCAACCCCACGGTCCCCAGCGGCGGGGCGGTCCAGCCGGCGGCGCTCCGCTTCCAGTCCCCCGCGCCGGCCGCGTTGCCCAACTACGGCAACCTCGGCCTGCCCACCAACCTGGGGATCTCGCTGGGCCAGGACGCCTACGGGCCCGAGGACGGGCTGACGATCGGCGCGGCGATCCAGCTCCTGGTCGAGCAGAACCTCGACCTCCAGGCCGGCCGCCTGGAGATCCCGATGGCCAAGGCCGACGAGCTGACCGCGAGCCTGCGGGCCAACCCGGTCTTCTACGCCGACCAGCAGCTCATCCCCTACGGCCACTACTCGTTCCTCAGGCCCGGCGGCCCGAACCAGACCGACGTCAACGTCAACGTCCCCTTCGACCTCAACAACAAGCGGAAGGCGCGGATCGCCTCGGCCAAGGCGGCCACCCGGGTCACCGAGGCCCAGCTCCAGGACGCCATCCGCAACCAGATCGACAACCTGTACACCGTCTACGTCGACGCCGTCGCGGCCCGGCTGACGCTCCAGTTCAGCCGGGTCGCCCTGACCGGCGTCTCCCAGCTCCTGGCCGACTACGAGGCGCTGGAGCGGCGGGGGGAGAAGACCGTCCAGGACGTCGACGTCTTCCGGGCCCAGAAGGAGTCGGCCTCGGTCCAGGTCCGCGAGTCGGTCGAGGCGGTGGCGAAGTCCCAGCTCGCCCTCGCGACGATCCTCAACGTCGAGCCGGGCCAGGGCGTGAACCTCCAGGTCCGCGACATCTTCCGCGACGTCGCCGAGATCCCCGAGTCGACCGACGCCCTGGTCAACCGGGCCCTCAAGTCGCGCCCCGACCTCCAGGCGATCAAGATCGGCGTCCAGCGGGCCCAGGCCGACGTCACCCTGGCCCGGAAGAACGCCTTCCCCGACGTTTATGCGACTTATCAGCCCTACACGTTCCAGAACAACCAGTACCTCGGCGTCAACAGCGCCTACTCGTACACGATCGGCATCACCGCCAACGTCCCCCTCTTCAACCGCAACCAGGGGAACATCCAGCGGGCCAGGATCAACGTGGGCCAGACCGAGATCCAGGTCAAGGGGGTCGAGCGGCAGGTGACTCAGGACGTGGTCAACGCGGTCCGCGAGTTCGAGCTCAGCCGCAAAGGGGTGATCGACCAGGAGGAGAAGATCGTCCCGACCAGCCGCCGGGTCCGCGACGCCTCCGAGCAGCGGTTCAAGCAGGGGGACCTGTCCTCGCCCGACTACGTCGAGGCCCAGCAGGATTTCAACCAGGTCGTCGGCGGCTACCGCGACGCCCTGATCCGCCACCGTCGGGCGATGCTCGACCTCAACACCGCCGTCGGCGAGCGGCTTTACTGACCCGTTCGCGGACGAGCCCGCAAGCGACCCGGACCCCCTTCGGATCCTCCCAGGAAGGAGCGTACAGGCGATGGATCGCCCGGCCACGACCCCCCGACCGCTCCGCCGCCGCGCCCGGCCGGCCGTCGAAGGCCTGGAGCCCCGCGAGCTGATGGCGAGCGTGCCGACGGCGAGCCTCCCGCTCCCGTTTCGCCCCACGCTCACGCCGTCGTCCTACGGCCCGCCCAGCCCGGCCCACTTCGCCTACAACGGCCTCACGCCCGACGGCTCGCCCAACTTCATCAACCAGCTCCAGCAGCAGGTCTACCCGTCTTCGATCCCCTACTCGGGCTCGACCAACGGCATGATCCCCCTGCCGACCCAGCCGGCGAGCCTGTCCGCGCTGCCCCCGTACAACCCGACGCCCGCCGAGCAGGCCCGCGAGTACTTCGAGTCGATCACCGTCGGCCGCTACAGCGTCACCCCGGGCCGGTTCAGCAACCAGGGCTACGTGATCCATGCGTCGAGCAAGATGAGCAGCTCGAACCAGTTCCTCAAGTCCAGGGCCCAGCTCCTGATCTACACCCCAGCGGTCGAGGCGACCCCCCCGGACAACCCCACGACGGCCCAGCTCGCGCAATACGCCAACACCAACGGCGTCTACAACGGCCTGGGCGTCTTCGTGCCGTATAACGCCCTCTCGACCTCCAACGAGCTCGTCTTGGACCTCACCCCGACGGTGACGACCGCGACGAAGCTCGTCAACGGCCTGAACCTGCCGACCGCGATGAACTGGTCGCTCGACCCCACCGGCGTCGGCGCCTTCACCGAGCCGGCCGGCTTCACCCAAGGGGCGGGGACCTTGAAGATCATCTACACCCCCGACGCCACCCCCCGAGGCGGCGCCATCCAGTCGGGCCGGATCACCTACGTCTTCCAAGGGCTGATCAACACCAGCTCGATCCTCAGCTCGGTCGACCGGCTCATCAACCCGCCCTGATCCGACGAGCCCGGAGCCCCGCCCTTCCCGCCCTTTTCGCCAAGGAGGATCGAGCCCGATGCCTGCCCAAGACCCGGCCTCCGGCCCGAACCGGAGGCGACGCCCCGCCTTCGAGGGGCTCGAATCGCGCTCGCTCCTGTCCGCCGGCGCCTTCCCGGCGATCGGGCCCACGACCTCGCCGAGCTTCGACGGGATCACGCCCCTCCCGGCGATCCCCTCGAGCCTCCGGACCCCGCCGACCTACAGCCTGCTCCAGGGCTACCTCGGCCAGATCGCGCAAACAGCGGCGAACCCCGGCAGGGCCACCCTGGGCTACGCGACCAAGAACCCCAACGCGCTCGACCTCCAGGTCAGCCAGACGAACGCGCCGCCGGCCAGCCCGACCCCGGCCGAGGTGGCCCGCGAATACTTCACGGCCAATTTCGTCGGCCGTTACACCATCGCCCCCGGCCGGCAGATCGGCCAGGCCCTCACGATCCACGCCTACAATACCTTCGAGGCCGGCAGCAACCAGTCGCTCAAGGGCAAGGCCCAGCTCATCCTCTTCACCCCGTCCTCGACCGCCGGTCCGGCCCCGGGCGGCTCGACCGTAACCGTCCCCGGCGGCCAGGTCACCGGCCTCTTCTCGTTCTTCGGCCAGAACTTCCTCCAGTCGGGCAACCTCGCCATCGCCGACGTCGGCACCACCAACCAGCAGGGCCCGACGATCAACGGGATCACCTACCCGGGCTCGCCGCCCGACCTGTCCGGCCCGACGACCCTCCAGTCCGTCAACGGCCGGCTCCTGCCCACCCAGATGCCCTGGGCCTTCGACACCACCTCCGCCGGGGCCTACACCGCGCCCCTGGGCTTCACCCAAGGCGGGGGCCAGCTCTCGATCCGCTACACGCCCGACGCCCGCCCCAAGACCGGGACCCTGGGCTCGGGCAAGATCGAGGTCCTGCTCCAGGGCTTGATGCACACGAGCACGATCCTCAACGTGGTCGACAAGGGTTTCAATTGATCGAACCGAGGAGGCCCGACCGATGCAAACCCGAACCTCGGACCGCCGCCCGAGCCGCGACCGCAGGCCGACCCTCGAAGGTCTCGAAGGCCGGGCCCTGCTCGCGGCCTCGCCGATCGCCCACGTCTCCGGCGTGGTCCCCCCCGTCGGCAACCTCAACGGAGCCCCGTCGTTCGCCGGCCCGGTGACGCCCCGCGAGAATCTCGGACCGCTCAAGCCCGACCCCACCCTCGTCGCCCGGGTCTTCGCCCCGGTCGCCTACCCGGCCACGGTCGCGGTCGCCAACGCTGACAATACGGTCTCGAACGTGACCAACCCCCAGCCCTCGCAAAGCGAGCTGGCCCGCGAATACTTCACCGCCGAGTTCACCGGGACCTACACCGTCACCCCCGGCCGCTTCGCCGGCCAGGCCTCGACGGTCAAGTTCGTCAGCCGGGCCCTCCGATCCAATCAGTTCCTCCGGGGCAAGGCCCAGGTGACCATCTCCACCAGCACCGACCCCGCCGCCCCCTTCTTCGGGACCGCCGCCCTCTTCCCTCAGTCCGTCCTCTACAGCGGCGAGACCGTCGTCCTCGACCTCGAAGGCAACCCCAGGACCACCCGCGACCCCAGCGCCGCCCCCGTCTACAACGCCCAAGGGCTCCCCACCCACCTCGTCTGGCAGCCCGACTCCGCCTCCGGCACCGGCTACACCGGGGCCATCGGCTACAACCAGGGCTACGGCTACATGGACGCCGTCTACACCCCCGACCGCCACCCCCAGAACGGCACCACCTCCAGCGGAAAGGTGACCGTCCTCTTCCAGGGCCTCTTCAACACCGCCGGGATCCTCAGCTACAACGACCGGGCCACCCAATAAACGACCAAACCTCGGCCCGACCCGGACCAAACGCCCGGGATGAGGTCCGCCGAGGGTAGCCGCGAATTTATTCCCCATGATCGCTCCCGCTGTGATAGGGTCGCCGGGGTGGAACGGCCCGAATCCGCTCGAAAGGCCGGCCGATGCTTCGACCGCTCCCCTCGGATCCCGATCGCTCCCCTCGGCGCGGGCCGATCCCGGCGGACGATCAACCATGAATCGGCTCACGCTGGCCAGGGCGGCGGGGATCGTCGGCGTCTTCGCCGCCGGCTTCGGGGCGATGCGGGCGGCCTCCGACGAGGGGGAGCGGATCGTCTTCGGCCTGGCCCTGGCCGTGCACGCCGCCGGGCTCTTGGGGACGCACCTGAGGCGCTGGTCCGACCCGGCCTGGTCGGGCTTCAGCCTCTTCGGCCTGGTCTACTTGCTGGCCACGACGACCAGCTTCTTCGACGGCCCCTCGGGCAACACCTCGCTCCCCCCTTCGGACCTGGCCGAGGCGGCCTTCGCGATCGCCCAGCCCGCGCCGGCGCCGCCGGTCGTCGACGGGGTCGTCCTCAAGGACGAGCCGGACAAGATGACCGCCACCGACGCCATGATCAAGGCTTACGAGGCTCACCAAGAGGTGATCCAGCTTTGGAGCGGCCGCCAGACCCACGTCGGGGCCATCGCCGACCTCCTGGGGAGCATCCTCGCCGGCCTGGTCGGGGCCTGGCTCGGCCCACGCCTTGCCCCCCGACGGGCGGAGGAAGCCGAAGCCACAGAACCGGCCGTTTGACCCGAGATCATGACCGCCCCGACCGCCGCGAACCGAAGGGACCGCCATGCAGTTCGTCAAGGAGTCGAGGATCGCCGCCGCGCCAGCCCGGGTGTTCGCCTTCCACGAGAGCCCCGGGGCCCTAGAGCGGCTCACCCCCCCTTGGGAGGCCGTCAAGGTCGAGTCGGGCGGCGACTCGATCCGGGTCGGGGCCCGGGTCGTCCTGGTGACCAAACTCGGGCCGATCCCGCTCCGCTGGGTCGCCGAGCACGTCGAGCACGACCCGCCCCACCTCTTCGCCGACCGCCAGGTGTCGGGGCCGTTCGCCCGTTGGGTCCACCACCACCACTTCCTCGACGACGGACGTGGGGGCACGACCCTCCGCGACGTGGTCGATTACGAGGTCCCCCTCGGGGCCCTGGGCCGGCTCTTCGGCGGCGGTTTCGTCCGGGCCAAGCTCCGCGCGATGTTCGATTTTCGCCACGAAGCGACCCGGAAGATCGTCGAGTCGGGCGACTTTCCGGGCTCGTAGCGACCGGACCGCCGGTCCGAACGGGGGGTTGGCGGGTTCGAAATGCGTGGAGGCTTTCGCCCGGGTCGATCATCGGGTAGGTTGGACGGGTCGGAGACGTGCCCGGAGGTCGCTCGGCCCCGGGGCCCTTCTGAGGGGGCGATGGCGATGGAACCCGTGGTCCTCACCTGCGACGCCTGCCAGGCCCGGATCCGGTCGTCCAACCCGGCCGGAGTCCGCTCGCGGCCTTGCCCCCGCTGCCGGGCGCCGCTGGCCCCGGCGGTCGACCGCTGGCTCGGCTCGACCTCGGATCCCGAGTCCGCCCCGCCGCTCGCCAACGACCGAGACCCGAGGACCGACGCCGGGCGTGAGACGTGGTCCGACCTCTCGCCGCGCCGGATCCGGCGATGGCGGACGGCCGCCGCGGCCTTGCTCGCCACCTTCGGGGCGGTGGCCAGCCTGGCGATCCGCGAACCGTCGCTGGCCGCGATCGCCGGCTTCGACCGCTCCAGTCCCCCGTTGTTCCGGGCAGACCGGGAACCCACGGCCCCGATCGACACGGTCGAGGCGATCCCCGTCGACGTCGAAGAGGCGATGCCCGAGCCCGAAGCCCCGCCCGAACTGGCCGACCTCGCGACCACTCCGGACGGGGGCCCGGTCGAGCTGGCCCTCCGCGAAGACGCCCCTCGGGGCCCGAACATCCCCGCGCGGTCGCCGGCCGCCCTCCGGCCGCCCGCACCGCCTTCAAGCCCGGCCCCGACCCCGGTCTCCGACCCCGCCGAGCCGCCGCCCGCGCCCGCCCCGAGCCCCAAGACCGAGGCGGCGGCCGAGGGCCCGAGGCGGATCATGGTCCGCGACGCCCAGGGGCGAGCGGTCGTCGCCCGGGAGCATGGCTGGCGCGAGGGGCGGATGGCCGCGCTCCTCCCCGACGGCCAGATCGGCTGGCCCGACGGCCTCTTCGACACCGACAAGCCGTTCGTGCCGCTCACGAGCGACGAGCTCCGCCGGTCCTTGCAGGATGGCGAGTTCTCGACCTTCCGGGTCGTGACCACCAAGCATTACCTGGTCTTCTACCAGGGGACGGAGAACTTCGCCAAGGCCAGCGGGGCGCTCCTGGAGCGGCTCCACGACGGCCTGACCGAAGCCCTCAAGCGGTTCAACCTCCCCGTCACCCCGGCCGAGTTCCCCCTCGTCGCCGTGATCTTCCGGACCGAGGACGACTTCCGGGCCCATCGCAAGGTCGCGTCCGACGTCCAGGCCTGCTACGAGATCCAGTCCAACCGGATCTACTTCTACGAGAAGTCGAGCCGAGACGGCGAGTCCCCCGAGGTCGCCGCCCTCCGGAAGCCGCAGACCGTGGCCCACGAGGGAACCCACCAGCTCCTCAGCAACGTCGGGATCCAGCCCCGCCTCTCCGACTGGCCCCTCTGGCTGGTCGAAGGGTTCGCCGAGTACTGTTCCCCCCCCAAGGCGACCAAGAAGGGGTCCGACTGGGCCGGCCTCGGCCAGATCAACCCGATCCACCTCGCCACGATCCGCGACCTCGACGACCCCGCCGCGATGCACGTCCAGGGGCAAGGGGCGGCCAAGGCGGTCGGCCGGGATCGCCGGATTCCCCTGGTCGAATACCTCGTCACCCGCAAGGACCTGACGCCGACCGACTACGCCCTGTCCTGGGGCCTGGCCCACTACCTGGCCCGCCAGCAGGTCGACGCCTTCGTCGCCTATCTTCGCAAGATGAGCCGGCTCAAGCCCTTCGAGGAGCAGACGCCCGCCCAGCAGCTCGCCGCCTTCCGCGAGTCGTTCGGCGACGACCTGGCCGGGATCGACCTCAAGGTCGGCAAGTACCTCGCCCGCCTCAAGGTGCCCGAGTCGATGGCCCTGCCGTATTACGCCGTCCTCTTCGAGCAGACGATCGGGGCCAACGCCATCCGGCGGAGCGCGATGGTGAGCCAGTCCCCCTCCGTGATCCGCCAGTGGATCGAATCCACCCCCCTCCCCCAGGGCGGGCCCAGCCAGTGGCAAACCGTGCCAGGCCCCACCCGGGCCCGCGCCTTCCTCGCCGCCGACCAGTGGATGGCCGAGCTTCGATGAACTGGTGGATCGGTCGATGGCGAGGTCGGACGCTCACCTGTCCTCGTCGGGAACTCCCATTGCCGGTCGTCGGTCCGGCCTCGCGACGATCCGACCGAGCCCGATGTCGTCGTCCCCAATCAGAGGTTCGAGCATATATCGGCGGCCCCGCTCGATCGGGTCGGACGCGATCTCGACGATGCGGTCCCAGACCGAAGCGATCGTCCGGGTCTTGTCGATGAGCTTCCGGCCCTGAACCCTCGGAGACAGCACGATCAGGGTGACGCCGAATTCGGCGCAGAGGTCGGGCAACTTCTTACCCCTCCCCTTATTAGGCTTCCGGGCGCCGTCGGCCGAGATCACCGTCCAGCCTTGATCTTTGATCAGCGGAATCCAATCCTCATCGCGAGTCCCCGATGGCGCAAGATCGAATAAGGACTTGTAGACGATCCGTTCTCTCTGCTCCGTGCCGAGGAATTCGGCCAGTCGGGCCACGAGCGGAGGGGGCAGGCATTCATCGAACAGGAGCCGCCCGCCGCCCCCGCTCAACCAACCGTGCTCATGATGAGGCCGTCGTAATACCGGTTCGCCAGCATCACTTCGGCGACGCCGACCCCATAAGCCTCGGCGGCCTTCTCGATCCCGCCCTCGACGTTCGTGGCATCCCAGAGGGCCTCGACGGTATAGCCACCGGGGTCGACCAAGGGTGCGCCGAACCGCCGGTGGGGATCGAGCACGATCGAAGCCCCGTCGCACGTCATGGGTGAATATTTCGATGCGAGGTTGCTCGCGGGATCGAACGCCAAGTCCGCGAGGAAGGTCTCGACGACGGGACCGATGAGGCGGGATTCCTTGCCTTGGCCCGTCAGTTGGACAAACTGGGTCGCGAGGTCGTTCGGGTCCTCGGGCAGCCGGATGACCATCTCGCCATGCCCTTCCCCCCGCTGGTCCCCGAAGAGATAGATCGTGTGTTGGCGGGCGAGGGGAAGGGAGATGCCGTAACGCTCGGTGGCGGCGTCCACGCCGCGACGGATCTTCTGGAGCGAAAGGCCATGCCGGTTGCGGATCTCGCGGACGGCGAGGATCTGGACGAAGTCCAGGAAGCTGACCACTTTGCCGTCGGAGTCGCTGAACTGGCGATCGATGACGGGCCTGCTCTCCGAGTCCCCGAAGACCCAACGCTTCATGACCCGCCGCGAGACCCGCGCATAGAGCGCCGCTTCCGCTGGCGCGTAAAGCCCGACCCCAAGTTTGTCGGCGAAGGTGAACATAGCGCTACTGTACAACAGCCCCGGATCGCCTGCAACCGGCGACTTCCCGCCGGCCTCCGACGGCTTGCGGCCTCTCCTCGATCACGCCTGACCGGTGGGCAGCCCTGCCACCGTACCCGAGGAGCCCGAACACCAGGCCGCCACCGGGGGCATCAGGCATGCCCCCAGCATCACGGCGCAATAGATCGCGATGCCGCCGAACCAGGCACGGCCCGCCGGGTCGACCGTGCCGTCGAGGATGGGGGCCGCCGGGATCACCACCATCCCGGACGCCGACGCCGCGATCAAGAGCCATCGGCCCCAGGCGGCCCGGCGCGCGAGTCCCCAGGCCGCCCCGGAGAAGATCGCGGCGACCGCGAGGTGGACCGCCGCCGCCGCCAGGATGTGCGGCCCGACGAAAAGGCCGACCGGGATCAGGGTGAATCCCATCGCGCCGGCGTAACAGGCCAGGACCGTGGCCATCCCCAGCGCGACCCGGACCGGACCGGGCGCGGCGAGGACCGACGCGGGCGGGCCGAGGGGATCAGGAACAGGTGTTGCGAGCATGTTTACCCTTTGTCAAGTGCCCTGCTCGGGCGATCTCCGTCGCGACGGGCCGATCCTCCCGACCAGGGCACATCTTTGATGCCGAAGTCTCACCAGCCCGGGAAGGTTCCTCGACAGCGGAGGCCGTCCCGTCGGCTCTGGGCAAGCATGACGAAACGAAGCCAAATCTCCGCGAATTGCCGCGAGCACCGAAGTTGCCGCAAAATCGAGCGAATTCGGTCCACTCTAAGCTCCTGCTTGCCTCCGACCCGATCGGACCACTTGGATCGAGCCCCATGATTATCATCGTTCCCGCGAGTTGAACGTAAGCCGAGTTTTTCCTCAGGAGGCGCCGAATCCAAGAGGGAGGTTGAACTAAGTGACGAGATCCGGCGTCGAGATTCGCGCGGGTCGCAGCGGACTTGAAGGCACGATCGGAAAAAATTGGAGACCTCGGCAGAGGGCCTTTGACTTTCCCAATCGGGCGGGTTAGCTTACGATCCATCGATACCCCTCTCCGATGGGTTTTTCTCATGATGCCAACAGGCGAGGCGAGGCGGATGGCGGGCCGCGTGGTTCGGGGCGCCATTCCTGCTCGTGGCCGTCACCTCGTGCTCCGATCGGGTGGCTCCGGGCGTCGTGACCTCGACCAAGGTCGGGGGGCGACCGGCCCCGCGTCCGGTCGCCCCGCCCCCCTGGTGCGACCCAGCATCGACCGCCCATGATTTCGGGTTGGTGCTCGCCGGGACCGATGTGAAGCGACCCCATATCTACCGGATCGTCAACGCTTCGGGACGCCCGGTCCGAATCCGGGGAGTCGCCAATCGGAAGCCTTGTTGCGGCGACGTGGCGCCGGTCGCCCCCACGGTCCTCGCGCCGGGCCAGTCGATCGAGGTGGCGGTCACGCTCCACATCGGCCTGGCGGCCGGGCAGGTCGTCCACTTCGCCGCGCTCGAGACCGAAGGCGCGGGCGAGTCGCCCGTGATGATCCGGACGACGGCCCTGGCCCGCCCCCGGGCCACGGTCGAAGAGTCCGAGGCGATGACCACGCCCCCCTACCCGGGCGAGTCGAGGCGGGTCAGCTATGCGGTCCGCTCCTTCGGGACGGCCGCCAATCCCCCTTTCTCCCTCGACGACCGGGCGATCCGCACCGAGGCCGCCGCCGCCTGGCTCGGCCCCGCCTCGACCCGGGTCGAGCCCGAGACCGGCCTGATCGAAAATTCGCGGCCGATGGCCTTGACCGTGACCGCCTTGGGCGACGCCGGCTCGCGCTCGACGACCTTGGAAGTGCTCGACGGCGGCGTGGTCGTCGCCCGGAAGTGGCTGGCCTGGGAGGTCGCCCAGGCGATCCGGGCCACCCCGGCCGGCCTGATCATCGCGGCCGACGCCACCGACCCGCTCAGGGTCATGCTCCGGTCCCGCGACGACCGGCCCTTCCGCATCCTCGCCGCCACCACCCGGGTCGAAGGGCTCGCGATCGACCCCGGCGGCGACGCCCCGGCCGCCGGCCACACCCTGACCATTCGGATCGAGCGCGGCCCTCGTGCCGCCGTCCGTTCCGGCGAGATCCTGATCCGGACCGACCACCCCCGCCAGCCCGAGGTCAAGGTCGCCGCCTACCTCGCGGCCCACCCCGGCGCGACCGCCTCGAAGCCCGACCAGGAGCCATCGCGATGAAGCGGAGTCACGGCCGACGGGGCGGATTCACCCTGATCGAGATCCTCGTCGTGATCGCCATCCTCGCGATCCTCGTCGGCTTGCTCCTGCCCGCCGTCCAGTCCGCCCGCGAGGCGGCGCGGCGCGCCCAATGCGCCAACAACCTCAGGCAGATCGGCATCGCCCTCCATTCTTACCACGGCCAATATAACGCATTCCCATACCAGATCGGCGTCGTTGGCTATGAGAGGCTGATTCAATTAGTCCCTCCGGATTGCTATACCCTGAGTGCGTTCCGGCAGGATTTCTCGGCGCTGGTGCGATTGATGCCGTTCCTGGAACAGCAAGCCCTATTCGATGGCCTGAACGTATCGTTGGAGCTTTGCCCGGAATTGCACTATACCCCGCACCGCGCCAACACGACATCGTTGAACGTCCGGATCGAGACGCTCGTCTGCCCATCCGATGGCCTCGCCGCGACCTGCGACGGATATCCCACCTCCTATCGCGGCAACGTCGGCGTCGGCCCTGGATATGACGTGACTTCAGAGCATATCGATAGCGGTAACGGGTTCTTCCCCTTCCAAGTCGCGTTCAACGCAGCGACGATCGTCGATGGGCTCTCGCACACGGTGGCTTTCAGTGAGCGACTTGTCGGGACTGGGGGTTTACGAGCCTCGTCGCCGCGACGCGACTTCGGCAATTTGTCCACCAACCATCGTGGGTCATCTCTCTCCGCAGACTTCGCGTTGCAGGTCTGTCGGATCGCCTCGTTCGCCCCGGACTTTCCCAAATTCCCGCGAGGCGGCTACCTGTGGTTCGAGGGTTCGCGAACCAATGCGTACTATACGCACGCCCAGGAGCCCAACGGTATCATCCCCGATGCGCTCACCAACGCGGTCCCCACTATCGGGGTCGCGACCGCCCGGAGCGAACATCCGGGTGGGGTCAACGCCCTGATGGGTGACGGATCGACCCGATTCGTCACCGAGTCGATCCAACGCAATGTGTGGCGGGCACTCGGCACGCGCAACGGCCGGGAGCTCGTCGAATGATCGGGATTTTCATTCGGTTTCATGCACCCACCACCACGGGAGCGAACCTCCATGATCCGTTTCGCCTGCCTGGCCATCGGCTTGGTCCTCGCCACCACGCCCATCCTGCTGGACACCGTCGTCCCACATGACAATCTCGGCCTCCCACTCCTCGACCTGCGGGGAGGAGATAAGATGCAGGGCAAGGGCAGCGGCTATTGTGACAAGCTGTCCGGGGTCTACACCGGTTGCACCGCGAAGGGCGCGGCCTGCACCCAATGCTCGCCGGCTGGCGACCAGAACAACAGTTCCAAGGCGGACACGCTCAGTCCGGACGGCCCGAAGGGTGCCACCGGCTTCATGGAGGGGCAGAATCCGCAAGATTGCGGCGTGATCTACTCGGGCACTTGTGTCGTCAACCCGAATTCTCCGAGCGGGTTCACCTGCGACGGCATGAATACCGCCGACGTATGCACTTTGGGCGTCCTGGAGATCGTCGCCCAACCCGTCCCGGTCCCGGTCTTCGGTGATCCTGGTATACATTAGAGTCGCTGCACAATAGCCGACCGGCCTGGTAAACTTCCGGGATGAGCCACACCGAACGCCTCCGACGATCGCCCAACGCCTTCCGCCAGTTGACGGGGATCACCCCAGTCGTCTTCGACCA
>JAABUQ010005987.1_pt1 | contig 18841 bp, 21 predicted proteins | sample 5560001 | NCBI WGS metagenome assembly JAABUQ01 (sample SAMN10711888, study PRJNA513371) | rock metagenome | isolation source: Antarctica rocks | place: Antarctica: Victoria Land, Finger Mt nord | collected 2015-12-18
AGCTTCCCAGTTCTTTGCGTGGTATACAATGGATGCAAATGGGAAGGTGTTTTTTAGGTGGGGGCGGGGTTCGCGGATACTTTTGTCCTAGTACTGTATGACTCACCTTTGTATTCCTGAAAACTAGGCTGATCGAAATGTTATAGGTGGACACATGAGGATATCGTTGCTGATGGTAGACCACGGCCCATATCTGTCCGATGCCGCAAGCGACCAACCCGGCATTCTTGTTCATTGCAAAGGCATCCACTTGGACACTTTCATAAGGCGGGTAGGCCGATGTGCCTAGAATGAGTTACCTTCTTGCTGTTAGTGGGCCCCGGAGCTGCCAAAATTAGAAGCTTACGTCGTTTAACTGGGTCTCAGTGAGATTGTGGCATGAGCAAGAGCACGCGTCTTAGTATTAGCACTCGAACTCTGCTTAGCTAGATAAGCTGATATTGCAGCAAGTAGGCATTCTGTCCCTGTTCTTCTGCAAGACCTCGACCGAGTGTGCATATTGTTCCGTAAACCTCTGGGCTAGACGTCAATTCAATAGAGTGATACTGTATCTTGTAAAGCGTAGAGTCCGGCCTTCGTCAATGTTGCTTGCTTTGGAGTTGCTTCACTCATGCATTCCACGCTCTTTTACAAAGGGGTGTTACACCCGAGGTTCTAGCTGCCCAATCACGCGTGGTGTTTCGGGCCATGTTTGCGTCTTCATCGACACAAATCCAGCCGACCTGAGGTGAATTAAGGATCTCCACTGACAAACGCCTCTCAAGAGACTTGCGTCTTCGTCAACACCTATTGATTTCATTTGCCCCCGGCTGAATACAGCCACTTGAGATACACTTTTAGCACACCATTGCTAGCACATCACAAAAAATCATATCAGCTTACAAGCGAGCAAGTACGTCACAATCTTCAAACCTCACATCAACGAGGCTAATCTTGTAATAGCCATGGGTCAGCCATCTCCACTTCTGCAACTTCCCCGCGAGATCCGAGATCAGATATGGCTGGGCGTGTGCGGCAAGCGAAGCGTAGTTATTGACGATAGCGACAAAAAGACACCCAACAGCGATCGGATCGGTCTGTGCAACACCCTCCCACTATTCCATGTATGTCGCCAGATCCAAGACGAGGTCACCATGGCGGCAGGTGCCACTTATACGAGCAACGAGTTCTGCTTCGCCACCACGTCTGCTTTCGCCGCTTTCGCATCCCAAGCTGCAGATGGAGATGTTGCGGCTATCGAGAAGGTTCGAGTTCGCATCAGCCGTCACGTGGGGAAGGATCTGGACCACATACAGAAGATCATAAGCCAATCTTTGGCCGGCCTACGAGAGCTCCTGCTTTATTGCGAACAAACAGCTGACGAGTTCTTGCTCGCCGAGATGTACTCGATGAGAGTTATCAGGACAATCCCAGGTATATCTCTTTGAGGTCGATTAAGCATTTGTGGACTGATACAGCATGACAGGCGCTATCAGCCAGTCGCTGCGGAGGATCGAAGAGGACGAGAGCGAGTCTGACTTGGAGGGTGAGGGGCATGCGATCTCTGTGGAGTTCCACGGAATCCCACACTTCTTCCTCGACTGGCACTTCGCTGAGCCTAGTCAAGGGCCTCGTCATTTTGGGGGCTTCTTCTGACGGAGTGGCCTAGAAAGTTTCGTAGCTTGGCTTACACCGTGCTATCCTCGAGATGGAGAGTTACATGGGTGAATTAGCAGAGCCATAGCATGATCATCAGAATCCGTTGAAACAGCTGGAATGAATATGATTGACTGGAAGGCCATTGCTACAGCGACAGATCTTTGCAGAGTCTTGTTTTTACAGCTCGAACATTGTAAGTGACAAAGGAAACATTGAGGAGAGAATCACAAGAAGGGATTTGCGATAGCTCTCGGAGGTATTCAGTACCAGCACAGAGGATATTCAAGTCAAAGAGCGTCAATTAGTGCTGACGTTCGAAAACATACCTCGGAGGTGTTCGTCTCTACTTATGTGTTGCAGGCGCTGTGAATATATCGTGTTACATTCCACGATTTTAGCCTCTCCATAGATGGCAGTTGACCAACACTCGATCCCTTCTCGACATCAGTAGAATGTTCTAAAAGACTTACAGACACTCTTGAGGACCTTTCGCTCAAACCCTCCCTGAGCGAAATCGTTTGACACAGACTCAGAACACACGCATCTCGGTTTCGAATCCTGGAATTGCTCTACACTTGCTTCGACACGGCTCGTTGGAGTACGCTTGTAATTCGGTTGTTTTTATGACCATAAGTAGCTTGCCAACAAGAGCGTGAGTACTACCGCCTGCTGCTTACTTCTAGTGCGCTGACACCACAACAGCATGGAGCAACGATCTCGACTCCTGCGGCTGCCGCACGAGCTACGCGACAAAGTCCTCTTCTACGCATGCGAAGGCAGAGTCTTCAAAGTCGTAGACAAGGATATAAGGTTATCAAATTGGCCCCCGGCACCGCGCCCAGGGCTTAGATTCGACACCAATTTACTCCTCGTCAATCATCAAATCTGTGAGGAAGCAAAAGCCGCTACGACTGCAGCTTATACGACGAACGTCTTCCACTTCGACTCACCAGCAGTCTTGAAGGACTTCGCTTCTATATCATACAGGCGCAACCTCCGAGCCATTCGGCAGCTTCAGGTCGATTTGACCACTCTTCGTGACGATGCCTTTACGTTGCGCCGCTGGTTCGACGCACTATCCGACGTACTTGCCGACCAGTTTCTTGGACTGGAAGATCTCTATGCCTACAAGAAGCGAGTCATCCCTAAAACTAGCCCATGTTATCACCAGCAAACGGCCAATGACACTGAGCCAAGTCCAGCTACAAGACTGGGTGTGTATCGGGCATCAGACTGCGAACGCATGATGAAGCTTGATAGCTGGCCGGATGAAGGTCGTAGGTATGATTTCTATTGCAGAATGACGAGAGTACAGAAGCCCGATAGTAAGCTTTGGATCTCCAGATAGTCTTCCATACTTGATTTCTCTTACAGACATAGGGACCAAACATGACCTCCAAGGAATTCCGACGTACAGACGATGGCAGGTGGCTCGATGGAAGAGCGGTCCGAAGAGCGAGAACCTCGCGAAAGAACATTACGTTCTGCTGCGTTCAAATGGAATACATAGGGAGACTCTTCAAGCTCTATTCTTTGGTCTGCGTGGCCAAATTATTGCTAGGTAGTATCCAGGCGGTATCAAGAGCAAAGACCATACGATTTTTGGCGGCATAGAGCTCCGTTTGTAGCCTTCTATTACTCGGTCGATCCGAATTGCAGCCGGCAAAGGAGCAGATCTTCATGGCGCATGTAGTGATAGTTCCCCGATGTGCAAGTCATCAACGCATTCAATTGCTGGTCGAGTGTGGCATTTTTGGAGCAGATACCTTCAGTATCTTCTACCTCAAGCGGGTTCAACTTCTTCCTCTTTCTGACCGCCTGCATTCCTTATGTTCTGCTGGTGTGGAGCATGAGTGCTCGTCTTTCTCTCAAATCTCCCCATGAGCTATCGCTGAAGTCGGCTTCCAAAGTCACTTCTGACCACAAGGAAGCCACATAGCTGGCGTCTCATAGAGCCATGCTTGGGTGTCGGCCGCCAAGCTATGGCACGTCCTCGATGTCCTCATTGAGTCCTTGTAAACCTTTCGTATGCTTTGCCACGCTTTACGGCTGGCTGCCTTCTCGGGTCACCCACTGGTCCCATGCCTTTAGACCAGCGAGGGCCTTTCTCTCAAATGTCCTTTGCTCGGGGTTCGATGTGGAACGCTGGTTTTCCCTAGACTCCCCACGAATGTACGATGCAGCTTCACGACCTATCTCTACAGCCTGTGCAGCCTCCAAGGTCGGTTGACTTTTCAGTAGTCACAAAAATGTGCTGTCATGGACCTGAAGGACTGATATACGCTGTCGTTTGTTGTGGCAGTATCTCCTGATTTCATGATCCAAATTATTTCGTGGAAAAAGCGGTTCTGTACCACAAGCGGCTTCACCTGTACACCGTCATAGAGCGCTACAAACGTTCTTGCGCCTGTATTCTGAACCCCAAGATTACAAATTCCATCTGGTACATATCGTTCAGGTGCACGGCAAGCACGTAACGTAAGATCCAACGTCCCAAGCGGAGAGTGCGTGGTCAACGTGTCAGTAATTGGTGCTTTGGAATCTCTACGTAGGTGCCGCAAGTGTTGCTACCAACTTGCCGACTTTGTCTCAATGGAAGGGTTCGAGCCGTAAGGGATAGTATTGGGACCTCGAGGGTAATGTATTCCTGGGTTGGGCACTGGCTGGAAGAGCAAGGGTAAGACGAAAGCGGAACGCAAAAGCCAGGGCTTGCTAGACTGTGAAGTGGATTGACATTGATTGTTCCTCCGTCAACAAGTCTTGGTTGATTGCTTCCCCAATGCCTGCGCCAAACAGCTCTCCACGGTAGTGCTTGGGCTTGACAGGCAGTATCAATACCTGTGACTCAGTACGCAGAGCCTTAGTAACGAGCTCTGTAGTGCCATCATCTGTTCATGCCGTACCATGAACGAATCGTGGGACTCTGGCTTCCTCGGTTGCCGATCGCTCTGTCATATAATGCGAGGCTGCCATCGAACGTAAACGGCTGGAAAGCTGGACATCGGACTTGTTCATATGGCTCTTCTCACACTGGCCAGCACTACTTTGGCTCCACTCATAACATACAGAAATTCCGAGAAAGCAAATCAAGCGTCTGTTCTAGGGGTTTTGTTCTTTTAAAGCACTGTCACAGGGTCGGAAAAGATGTATACTAGCCTATCGGAATTTGGATTAGCCGCGAGAAGCGCAGCAACGCGTGACGTCAGTCGCTTGGTAAAATTGACAAACTTTCCACGCATTCCCCTTTGTCTGCGTGTTTACCGATGTTCAAAAGTCCCCCAGAGTGAGAGGCAGGCGGCCAGAAAGATGGCCAATTCCTTGCCTAACGATGTCCTCTTCATAGTCTGTAGCCAGTTGAGCCAGCAGAGAGACTTCCATACACTGCTGCAATGTGCTCTTACTGGAAAACAGCTCGCAAATCCAGCTCTCACACTTCTTTATCGGTAGGGCCCCTTGCTATTGCTGGCTTGTATATTGGAGGTTAAGAATTATGTAGGATGCATGAGATCTCTCCTGTAACCACGGGTAGCGATGAAGACCACCAAATCGCGACACAACAGAGAATGGCATATACCGCGAAGATCCGGCAACAGGAACAAGTTATAAGGAAGTGGGCCGGTCTGTGGCGGAGCCTGATACTTTCCAGCCTGGATCAGACCCTATATCCTTATTCGACATATATTCGTGTTCTTAATCTACAAGACTTATCGGATCTTCTGATACACAGTATGTTTCGCGCAAAAATCAAAGAGTAAGTGAGGAGAAAGCTGTCATCGTACCCTTATTCTAAGCTGAACTCTAGTCACTTCTTTCAAGGAGAGTTTCAGCAATTCAAAGTTGAACGACTTGAGCGAGTGGAATATATCAGGGATAAGAAAACTGGCAAGGAGAAGCCGAGAGAGATCTTTCGATTAGACGTGGCTCCGATACTAAGTAAGATCGCCGAAGGTAGGAGTCTCTTCTCTCCGTCTAATTTCTTGGTTGAAAACGGCTAGTCATAACTGCGAGGACGCCGCTATTGGAAGAACTGCGAGGTTATAGTAAGTCATGGCCTAATAGTATAGGGATCATTCCATTAATCTAAGATTAGCCGTCTCATGTGAGGCATTGCGGCAGTGGGTTGCAAAGCTCCCGCGGCTGAAGCACCTGATCGTTTGGGATGGAGAAACTCTGCGTGGCCTTGGACAGCAAATCCGAGGCCATTGTCCGCAATTTGCCACTCTGAAGTTCTGGCAATGGTAAGACCTCTGCATATTCATTTGCTACTGCTTAACCATCTGTAGGCAGCAGAGCGATGCCGATACTACACTCGCAGCATTCTTGGACGATATACGTCCACAATCGATTGAATCCTTGGCTATCCACAGCGGCTCCACCATAGCGTCTATGAGTTTCCATGCTCTTGGGAATCATTTTGAGACCCTCACAGAGCTTGCATTGAAAAGCTTAAATGCGGAGGCGATGCAATCGCTCAATGTACTCAAAGCATGTACAGGGCTGACCTCTCTATCGCTAGAGGAGAGCCAGGCCTCGACGACTGATCTTGAACATCGGCACAACGACGTGTTCCTCGAGATAGTGGCCTGGCTCCAAGAATGCAAGAACTTGAAAAAAGTCCAATTATCTCGTTTCTTCAGCGGGCCAGCGCTGCTCGCACCTCTCCTCATGGACGAAACCATCCATATTCGAGAACTTGAGCTCGACGGCTATGTCATGAGGCCAGCAATGGCTTTCCATCGTGCGCTCGCTCATCATACCAGCTTACGAAGTCTTTCTCTGAAAGGTGAAGGGGACGAGAACGGGCGTGAAGGCTACGACATCCTGACTGATTCGATATGTCAGCTGAAGGGTCTCACAGACCTACGCCTTCAAAGAATCGCTGATTATTTTGATGATGACAACATCTGCAGATTAGCGCGAAGCCTACCTAAGCTCGAGGTTCTTGTTGTTGGAGGGTGGGACATAACGGATGCAGTCTTGAAAGAGCTTCGTGCACTCTCATCGCTCAAGATGCTGCAATTCAACGCCATTACCAATTTCACAACGCTAGCGATCATGGAATTCATCCTGTCGCTCGGTCCAGGCAATAAGGGCTTTGCACTGTCCATCTTAATGTCCGATATGGAAAGCGACCTCGAGCCCTACGAGAGACTGCACATCGCGGAGACACTGGAGGCCGAAGTCCAAGGCAGATTCGAGTTCATGACGCTGAGAGGTACTTGCTGCGAACCTGATCAAGAACTGGGAGCATGACTGACTGAATCAAAACCTATAGACCCAGAGGAGTCCGAATTCGAAGGCGACGAATCCGATTGAAGTGCACAGAGTTCGTGCAGTCGCTCCCAGTGCTTTGTCGTTGCGAACTTGAGTCGCTGACTCGCTTATGCTGGTATCAAAGCTAAGGTAGGCATCTTACACCAATGACGTATCTCCCGGCTGCAAGTTAGGTTAGCGCGCTTTTGCATGCGCGCTAGCAAACATAAACCACTTTACCCTAAAGTAGGTACTGAATTATCCATCACGATTTCTTTCCTGTGCCTATCGTCTATTTCGTTTCCGCCGCAGCAATGGCACCTCCGCGCATCCTGGTGATAGCTGGCTCAGATTGCTCTGGTGGAGCGTCAGTATTGCACCTTTCTTTAACGCGTTGTTTGGATCTGACTCCATACACAGCGGTATTGAAGCGGACCAGAAAGTTATCGCAGCCCACAAGTGCTACGCAATGACTGCTACGACTGCTCTGACTGTGCAGAATACTCTCCATGTCCTGAACACGTTCCAGGTGCCTCCGCATATAGTAAAGGGGCAAATCCAAGCTATCATGCAAGATATTGGTGCCGACGTTGTTAAGATTGGTAGGTAAATTGTTGCCCAATCTATATACATTTACTCAAATAGCCAGGGATGCTGGCTGCCACGGACATAATTATTGAAGTGGCCAAATCGTTGGAGAAGTACGGAAAACCGACGTCCGTCGTAGATCCTGTATGTACAACATTGATGCCTAACTTCGAAAGCATGCTGTTTACTTACATGTTCAGGTCATGGTCTCCACAACCGGAGCAGAGCTTCTGCCAAAGGCAGCTGTTTCCTACCTCCGCGATTTAATCATTCCCCTTGCCACAGTCCTGACGCCAAACGTCCCCGAAGCCCTCAAGCTATTAGACGACGCTAAAAAACGAAAACTGCACTTAGATTCGCTTGAAGACATGGTCACTCTTGCCAAGCTCGTCCTGGACCTCGGTCCTTCCTACGTCCTCCTGAAAGGCGGCCATTTGCCTTTGACTTGTGAAGGGAAGGTCGCAACGGAGGTCGAGGAACGCCACACGGTTGTCAACGTGCTATGCAACAAGCAGCGGACACACATCCTCAAGATGGACTACCTAGACGCGAAGAACACGCATGGAACTGGCTGTTCGCTTGCTTGTAAGGCTGATACTCTACTTCTTTGTCCTAATTCCGGCTTGCATTATCTATCTGACAACAATATCTCAAAACTGTTTCTTCGCTGCTCCATCCTTCTGATTTTCTCCTGAAGTCTCTTGCCCATCGCTTACCACCTGGCGCGTTCCCATGCTGATTTATACAACAGCTGCTATAGCGTGCAACCTCGCTCTGTTCCCATCCGCAGATGGAGATGAAGAGCCCATGCTTCGAGCCGTCAAGAGCGCCTGTCGCTACGTCGAATTTGGCATTCGTACGGCACCAAACCTAGGCAAGGGCAACGGGCCCATCAATCATTTTCTGGAGGACCTTAGTTGCCCCCCCAAGAGTACATTGAGGACGGAGCTTTGGGAGGGTGTTAGTATTGAGGATCCTGGTGTGGATGGCGATGAGAAGCTTCACACAGAGGTTCATGAAGTGCTCAACGAGGTGTATGATCAGGTCATTGAGGGCAGAGAAGATAGTCCCCAGGTTGGCGATGTTTTCGTCAGAACTCCTCCTCGGGTAATCAGCAAGGAGGAAGAGGAGGCAAATAGAGAAGCAGAAGAGGCGGATAGGGAAGCAGAAGAGGCGGAGACAAAGGCGAAAAAGGCACAGAGGGCAGCACAGAAGGCGGCCAAGCTGGCGGCAAAGCTGGCGGAACAGGAGGTTGAGGAGGACGGAGATGAACCGCAGGAGCTGGTTACGGAGCCTAATAGAGGACCAAACAAGGGGCTTGCAAAGAAGCCTCTGCGTCTTGCTCGGAAAGACCCTACTATCAAGCGTTCGACGGCTGCTCCCAAGGACTCTGCAACTAAGCGTGCAACGGTTGCTACCACGGACCGTGTGAAGAAACCCGTCAGGAGGACTGCGAAGCCTGCCCAGCAGCAGACTGTGAAAGAGGCCGGCGAGGAGAAGGGTGATGTGGAGGCAACCAAGGACGCTAGCAAGAAGCTGGTGGAAGTTCCCAAGAACCCCAAGTCGGGGGCACCCATCCCGCTTCCAAGTAATCCGGTGAAGAGGAGTGCGAAAGCATTTCAGCAGAAAACCGCACAGAAGGCTGGGGAGAAGAAGAAGGGTGGTGTGGAGGATAGTGACGACGTAGAGGTGGTGGGAGAGAAGATCGTAACAACGCAGGTTGCGGGGCCTAGCAAGGCGCCTGCACGGAAGCCTGTGAAGAGAAGTTCGAAGGCTACTGAGCAGGGAAACTTGGATGCCGGAGACGAGCAGATTGCGGGGCCTAGCCAGGCGCCTGCACCAAAGCCTGCGCTGAGACTGAAGCTCGTCTCAAAGCGCGATGACCTAAAGGGGGCTGACAAGGAGGCTGATGACGAGGTAGAGGTGGTGGGCGATAACGCTGCAGCGACGGATCGTGCTCCGAAGAAGGGTGACAAGGAGGCCGGTGAGGGAGCTACCAATGTGAAGCAGGGCAAGAGGAAGGCTGCCAAGGAGGCTGGTGACGAGATGGAGGTGGTGGACGTGGACAACTACACTGCCACGAAGGATCGTGCGCCGAAGACAGTTGACAAGGAGGCCGGCGAGGGTGCTAGCAAGGTGAAGCAGGGCAAGCGGAAGGCTGGAGACATGCTTCCGAACGGGGTGTGCCTCTTCGGAACCTCTGCTGATCCGCCATGGACGTCGAAGAAGGTGAAACGCTAGGATGGGCTCGAGCTACGGAAATGCGTGCAGAGGAGTGGAGCAAGGTGTGCATTGACACCATCAGCATTTGAGCGAGCGAACAGTACAGTTACTAGCAATTCATTGAGCAAGAGCATGAGTTCTACGCATGCATCTACAATCTGTTGGAGGATTCAGTTGACGCTGAACGTTGAGATCAGGTATCAAGCTAATTACGTTGGGTTGTTCGAAATAGTCCAAGCATATTTGATACAAATCTACAGCACCCACAAAAGAGCCCTCTCTTTCTCGGCCTCCTCTGCCAGTCCCCTTCATAGCCATCTCCATCCCCACCTCCTCATTCTCCCATCTCCCCTCTCCTCACTCCACCACCTCTCTCCTCCTCCCACCGTCCATATACCTACCCCCCCACAAACCCCCCAAACCCGCAACCCAGCCATTCCTCCCATCTTCCCACCTCCCATCCCTCAAAATACTAATGCCTCAGCATTCCAAAAATAAACTTGCCTAAGAGAAAACCACCGAGACAGTCCTCCACAAAATCCCCAACCCACCGCTAGGACCGCCAGAGGGGCAAGATGCTGTGGGGGATTCAGCGGGGTTAGTAGATTGGATATAGAGATTTTATGGGGAGTGGTGGTGTGGGGTTCTTGTGGTTGGTGTGGGTTGCTAGTGGCAAGGGGAAGGATGCCTATGGTGGATAAGGTGGGGGGTGAGGAGGGTGGAGTGTGGGAGGGCTGAGAGAGGAGGATAGGGGGAGGAGGGGGAAGAGGTGCAGGGGGGTAGGTAAGTAAGTGGTTATAGGGGGGAGTGAAAGGGGGGGGGGCCGAGGAGGTTGAAAAGCGGAGGTTCGGGCAGAGAAGTGCAAAAGCTCTCCCAAGCAGGAACCGTACTAGCACATTGTGTACGAAAATGTATTCGTGGAATTTGCAACAGGTAGAGAGATGGAGAAGCCGAGTCATCGGTTCGTACTATGACCGTTTCCCATTTTCGACATCGCCGTCATCCCACTCTTCGTCGTCCGCACCCAATTTCCTTCCTAGCCATATGCCAATCGTAGTAACGCCAACCCCGCTGAGGAACAAGATTTCGAACCACCCGTCCACCCAGCCCATCTGCCCGCCTCCGAGCTCTTTGTAACCGCTTCCCATCACCTCCCCGGGTATCATGCCCCTTAGCATCAATGCCGCGGCAATGACATAGGTAGCGCACAACTGTGCCACCACGAGCGCGAGATTCGCTTGTATCGTTTTCAGCAGGCTGGGCAGGAAGCGGGAGAAGAGGCTGAGGGTTTGTAGGACGGAGGAGAATGAGGCGGCGAGGATGAGGAAGGACAGGAGCAGGGATATCTGTCGTGAGTAAGTCGGCTGATCAAGAGTCGGGTCGTAGTGTTTGGCGAGGAGGGCGAGAATGTTGGTTACAGGGTCAGAAGAAGGGGTGGTCGTCGGAGAGAGGAGGTGCCGCCGGACTGCGCTGAGGGCAATGGTGAGGATACGGTAAAGGCAGAAGAGGGAGAAAGCGTAGGAGGCGGACAGGCGGAGACGACCCGTGGCGGTGCGCGAGCGTTGTTGTTGGCTAAGTCGGCTGAGGAGGAGGGAGTGGGATGTGGAGAGGGAAAGGCCCATGGTTTCGAGGCCTTTGACCTCTAGTTCGAGGGTCTCGAGCTCAGTGGCATCGCTGTTGGGGCGGAGAGTGCCGAGGGCCTTTTTGAAGTACGATTCGGAAGGGCGATCAGTGAGCTTGCGTTCGAAAGCGCGCAAACGCGAGAGTTTGGCGGAGAGCATGTCATTTGTGGCTGCCATTCCGGCTTCTTTGCGGGCGATATCCGTCTCGGTGACTGGTCGAGGGCGGTGCAAGAAATTCTGCCAGGGCGAGCTGGTGGCTGCGAAGCCGGACAGGAGCGCCATGAATGTGATACCAATGACACCGACACGCTCCAGGCAGGCTTCGCTAAGTGATTGCTGGGTCGGAGTGGTGGGAGGCTTCCCTAGCATTTTCGAGCCGCACCACCAGAAAGCGAAGAGCCATGCCGCAAACGTGGTGATTTGGAAGACCCATGCTAGACGTAGCCGTCCCTTATTCTTCCCACTGTATTCGTAGCCTGCTGCTGATATGATTGATTGGATCTCGAGAGAGGGTATGGCGACAATCAGGACGAAGAGCAGAAAGAAGACGGTGACGCGGAGGGCTAAGCCTCTGACGACTGGGTTGATGCTGTTGGATATCTCGCAAAGAACGAGCTCTGCAAGGACGGCAGCGAGTGCAATGGTCATTGAGAAGGTCAGGGCCGAGAGGCGCTTGATGCTGGGTCGCGAGCCGGCAATGGATGGGCCATTCTTGCTGCCAAATCCTCGATCGTGAAGACCCTTATCGCTAGAAAAGACTGGTAAGAGCTTCTGTTGGACGATGGCGGATACGGCAAGGAAAGTGAGCAAGAATGGCAACGACGAGAAGATTATCGACGCTGGGTTGAGTGTACGACCATCGGGCCGGCACTCATCGCAATGCGATCCAAATGGAAACATGGAGCCGGACAAATTCCAATGAAAAGCGATCGAGGCACACTGGTCCTTCCATCAATGTCCCAGGTTGTTCGGAGTTTGCATGGTGTCGTATGTGCCTGGAAATAGTGAAAAGGACTTTGCAGCGTTGAATGACTGGTGAGCCGCTTATCGATAACAAGCATAACCGATAAGATAACAAGCACGACTGTATCACGTGACAATTGTAATCAAGTGTCCAGGTTATTGACCGACCTTGAACACACACTACGAGTGGGCCGGGGAGCCATGGATTCTGGTCTTTGAAAGATCCGGCAACAATTCAGTGGTAACTTTGCAAGCACAGACAGAGCTCCTGAATAACTCCTGTTCGTTAACCATATGTGAGCTCGAGCTGGAAGACGTCGTTGTTTCATACACAGTACCATTGATCTTACGAAACCAATGTTTATCTCTGTTGTAGTCTGTGATACGAGGATGTAATTACATATCTGATATCAACATAAGAATAAACGAAAATTCACTCCTCTGGGTTCTTCATCAGGAGCACAATTACCCATCACCTATCAGAGTAAAGTTTCCCGAAAGAGCAGACTTCCCGAATTTCAAGCAAGCCTGGTAGTCCTGTAGAGGATTCAACAGATCCGTTAGCCTCGACAGGATTTCCGACTCGTTGTGCACGTAGCCTCGAGATACTACCTCGTGATACAACGTCAAATTAAGGGCGTGTCAAGAGGATGTAGCGTTTGCCGGTCGTACGTTTCCCCAAGTTTCTGACTGGAATCGACTGGGTATCATTTGACATAGCTTCTCTATTGGTCAGAGTGCCATGTGTCACCTGGGTGCAAGATTTGTGACGATGCGTATAGATCGGACACAAGACGTAAGTAAGGAACGGAAGATGTGACCTTAACTGTCCTGATCGTTCTACACACAATTTGTATGCGGCAATATAGAGCGAGCACACGCTGGTATAGAGATCATGACCACTATCTCGACTCAAGCCCCGGCAACAAAACGGAAAGAAGGAAAGAAGAAGAGAACAAGACTACCCCCAACCAGGGTGGCGGCATTATGATTGCTTCATCAGCGTTTCAAGGTCAGGATCTCTGAAGATGAATTCAGCTCCATCCTCGGATAACCGCACGAATTATCCGACCTAGTACTAGGATTGCCAAGGGTAACGAGACAGATCCAGACCTCTCCAAGCCCCGGAGATGACCCTCTGATCTTTTTGGTCCGATGTGCCATTATGTCTAAAGGTTGAATACTTCGATGGTTGTAGAAGCATATTTTGTAGGTAGCAGGAAGGTGTTGAGGACTACCTTATGCAAGAATGCACAGAACCTTAGCCAAGACGCCAAGAAAAGCTTGCAGATCAGCCAAGCGACGGGAGCATCCCATTTCACAAGTTCTGTGCCAATATTGAAACCAGCAGCGTCGGCAAATCTCAAATAACACAACATTGAAGCACAGAGTATTAGGACATTCCCACAAGCTCCATGTCGTCTAAATCAAGGTCCCGAAGTGCGCGGCGTCACAATCCCCTTTCGGAAGATTTGGTAGCCACTGGTAATCTGCGGGTGAAATCAAACAAGCGGAAAGCGAAAGCGGAGGAAAATGAAGATCGCTTTGTAGATTCTAGATCATCGCGGAAGATTCTGAAGATCGGTCAAGAGTTAATCGACGAAGACCAAAAAGAGAATGGAATTGCCGCACGCAATCCAGCTTTTACTTTTGAGTCTCGAATCGAGGTCGACAGCGAGTCTGAGGACGAGCTTCCACCAGATGACGAGGGCTGGGGCGACGAAGACATTGTTGAGGAGGTGGTATGGGCTCAGCAGTTCACTAGTAGATGTATCACCTAACAGATTCTAGGAAATTGATGCGAACGATCTGGAGCTCTATGATAGGTTCATGCCCACTCACGACGAATTAGCAATACAACCTATACAAAGCGCAGCAAACCAAGACGATGAAAGAACAAACCTTGCAGATCTGATCCTAGAGAAGATCGCAGCACACGAAGCAGCCACCGTCAGAGAGCCGAGAATACAGGGTGGTGGTCCGCCCGAAAATGCCGTTGAGCTGCCCGCAAAAGTCGTAGAGGTGTACTCGAAGTGAGCCAACTTCTATCACTGGACTTTGTTCGTTCCATTGACTCCCTGCTATAGGATTGGGCTCATACTGTCACGATACAAATCGGGAAAGCTTCCGAAGCCATTCAAGGTTATCCCAACGCTACCTCAGTGGGAGGAGCTGTTGTCAATTACGAGACCCGAGTCTTGGACTCCGAATGCATGCTTTGAGGCGACGAAGATATTCGTGTCACACAAGCCGCACATCGTCCAACAATTCTTGGAGGCGGTCCTTCTAGATCGGGTGCGCGAGGAGATTCATGAAACCAAGAAGCTGAACGTGCATTTGTACAAGGCACTCAAGAAGGCATTGTACAAGCCGGCAGCCTTTTTCAAGGGCTTCCTGTTCCCCCTAGTCAACAGTGGTACTTGTACGTTGCGTGAGGCCCATATCGTCTCCAGCGTCCTCATCCGAGTTTCGATACCGGTCTTGCATTCGGCGGCCGCCCTCCTCAGACTGACTGAAATAGCGGCCGAGCAAACCTCATTCTCGACAGAAAGTGCGGGTGCTACAAATGTGTTCATCCGGGTCCTACTGGAAAAGAAGTATGCACTGCCATACAAAGTCATCGACGGCCTCGTGTTTCACTTTCTACGTTTCCGTGCTACACCAGCTGAAGGTGTGGATGCCAACAGCCTTAGCGCCCAAGATTTGAAGCTCCCAGTAATATGGCACCAGTGCCTGTTGGCATTCGCACAACGCTATCGCAATGACATTACCGAGGATCAGAGGGAGGCACTGCTGGATTTGCTGTTGGTAAGAGGGCACAAAGATATCGGACCGGAGGTAAGAAGAGAGCTATTGGAGGGTCGAGGCAGAGGCGTGGTGACTGAGGAACCAAACGGTGATGGCGGTGATGATACTATGGTCCTCGATCCTGCCTAATTGCCTAATTTTTGGGGTGAAACATGTCTCTCGCAAGTCGATTCAGGGTAGTGTGTCCAGCACGGTGTGTACTGGCACGTTGGTGCACCACAAAGGGACGAAACGAAACGAAAGTCAGTTGTTAAGTAAGCATCACATTTGTCTTTGTCTCTACTCTACCTTATCCAAGATTGGGACGGACCGCTCGAGACTTAGGCAGACCCTTCTACATCTATGTCCAGTCAAGGACAGACAAGGCTGACATCGTCCGTAGCTCGAGTGATCAAAGAGTACTCCCATTGCTGGGTGACGCAGGTTGCACGGTGTTTCAAACTTGACAAACACAGCCGCTGACAGGATGAAGCTCAACCCTTGCGAGGTTCAACGTCCCCGGATTGACTGCATCGATCTCTCATGTCGATCTCGGTTGTTTGGAATCACAACAAACACAACACACGGCGGTGGAAGATAAGCTTAAGTGCAGTGCATGGTTCACGCAAGACGGAAACATATCCAACACACTCGAGCCTCGCGGAGGATGAAGCTCCCTGCGCCTTCTGCATCATGTTCCCAAAGGATGTATTCGTAATGCTCGATGCGGCAAGTTGATTGGCCAGAGCGTGGGGATTAAGGCTGAGGCAGGATCCTTCCAGAGGTACCGCCGAGCCATAGCCAACCACAGTCGACATATCTCCCTTTGTTCCAGTATAGGAATCGGAAGTGTGTTTCATATCACACAGCCATTGCGAGAAGATGGATGAGTGGGTGATAGCGAAATAGTGACGACAGTGAGAGCGAGAAAAGGACGACCAAACGCACGTGCAGGGTGGAAACAGATTCTAGTATGGAAAGATATATGATGCTTAGTCGAGGCGCCAGGCCCATTATTAATAATGAAAGCCGTATTAGTACTGCAGTATACGAGCTGTCAAATCAGGATGAAGGTGGGAGGGACGAAGGCACAGTCGGACACCACCCAATCCAACAGCGTAAAAGTAGGCCAAAGTAAGGTGAGTCGAAGGATGCCCTGTTGTACGAACTGTGCTACTTTCAGTAATCAATAAAATGCAAACCATGGCGATTGCCTCCAGGCCCGACTCGGAGGAAGAGCATCCACACAGCACCCTTCCACACCAAAGTTCAGGTACGGAGTACCTCGGTGCTGCTGCCCTCCAGCCCCCAAGAAGGCTTTCAGAGGATGGAGAAGCGCAGCAGGTAATTGCGTACCTGGGGCGTGCCGCGACAGTGAAACAAGGCAGGATGGAGAAGCTGGACAGGCGCCGCATGTGTAGGATCTCCAGTTGTTGGTGCGACTCGTATCATCGCCTGTAAGTCGACGAACCGGCGCCGTTCCTGGCGTGGGAAGGCTGAAATGGAGATGGGAAAAGCTGTGCTGCGGGTCAGGCCGCCCCCCTAAGAGAGGCTTCTAGCAGGTTGGCACGAGCAATTAGCGTCCGAATTATTTCTGTCACACGTCGGAATGGCCCTTTGCCTCGTTTGGGGCATGGTCGATGGATTCAGTCATCTTCCGATCGGCCCCTTGAACCCTTCGCCAAATTTCCTGCTGACTTCACCACCCCCTGGATGAGGGTGGTGCGCAACATGCCTTCGCTGACGGGTCAAGCCACCCAGTTATAAGAACCCCTTCCCAAGCCCTTCTCTCTTCCCCATCACTCTCGATTCAATACATTCTCCTAGTCTGTTACATCGATCAGGTTATCTAGTGTTATAGCGTTGATATTTGATCGCTGCCCTGCATTCCGCGCTAGCCCCCTTTCCGGTGATTACGGCCTTACTCGCATCCGCCGATTTGCAACTGTGTCCTTTCGACAAGCGACTCTCACACGCAGGCAGCAAGTTCGCTCTTCACCAAGGCCCTGTCCATCTGCAAATGTTCCTGCATCCCAGCTATCGGCACAAAAAGTCGACCCCAGCCTAACCTTTCTCATTCCAGCTCTTACTGGCCGCCGACGACGTCCGATTCCTCGCCCAACATCTACCATATCACAATGGAAGCAATATTCAACCCCCTAGGCTTCGCCACCCCTGAATACTATCCTCCGCAAGCCACCGTCTCCCTAGCCGAAACCACTTTCATGCCCTCACCCGAATCAAGTGTTCAAGGCGATGATGACAAGAAGTCGCAACAACCGCCGACCAAGAAGCGGAAATCATGGGGCCAGGAACTTCCTATCCCCAAGACCAGTCTCCCCCCAAGGTATGTAGACTAGCAGCTCGCTGCCACAGGACAACTTCTGACATTTGTTTCAGAAAACGAGCAAAAACAGAAGATGAGAAGGAGCAACGCCGCATCGAGCGAGTTCTCCGCAATCGCCAAGCCGCCCAGTCATCAAGGGAGCGGAAACGACAAGAGGTCGAGAAGCTCGAGGGCGAGAAGATGTCAATCGAGGAGCAAAACATAATGCTCAAGGAGCGCTTGATGACCGTCGAGCATGAAAAGTTCCAACTCGCCCAACAGGTGGCCAAGATGTCAGCGGAGATGGCCCGCTACCGAAAAGGATCCCTGGCTCCTTCATCCGTCACTACCTCCTGCGCTCCATCACCATCACTTCATCCCCATCTATTCCACCAGTCGAACATAAAACAGGAGCTCGACGACTACCCCTTCTCCTTACCAACACCCCGACACTCCACCACCCTTGGCGCAACCCTAACGCCTCCATCGACGTCGTCAGCCTACTCTCGCTCCCCGTCGCCAGCCCACGGCTCCTTCGGCGTGATGACGAGCTCTCCGGATATGACACAACATCCTGCAGAGATGTTGTGTGGCCTGCAGTGTCAGTCCGGAGCAGCTTCGATTCCGCCTACGAGTCACGCCGCGGCTCGACGCCAACGCCAAAGACAGATCCTCTCCGCCCTCTCCACGCAAATCTACTTGATGACACTGATTTCAGCCGTCTATTCGCATCTCCTGCATCCCCTCCGCCAGATCTTCATTTCTTTGCGGACGGGCTCGCCTCTACCGACGGACCCCACGAACAGGACCTCAATCCCGCCAACGACTTCTCGTTTGATTCGCTGGTTGATCTCGACGCCTGCCAATCTCACGACTCCGCCGCCAGCCAGGGCGACTTCTACCTCGACGACTTCGCCGCGCACGCCGACTTTCCGCCTCAGACTGCTGCAACGTCTTCTGCTCTGCAGCCCTGCATTGGCGCGTCCTCTTGAGGATGCAGCCGGCAGGGCATCGCGACTCGAGACTAGCTATGCGCTGAACAGGACGTCGGAGTGTGGCGTGAGGGATGTTCTGGGAGATCGCACTGGGGAAGTGGCTAGTCGGAGTACGGAGGCTTCCAAGGGGTTGGGCGAGACATCGGTTAGGAAATAACAGGACGGGATTAACGTGTTCCACGAGTATGGTGGGCAATGTACCAACAGAGGCGCATCAAAGCATAGCGAAGGAAGGGAAACGGGGCATCAAGTCAGTCAGATCGGATAGGGTAGACCAGAGCTCCACAAGGTAGCTTAGCTATCCCAACCAAGAATCATTCACCACAACTACCTCTCCTTATCCTCCTCCTTCATAGCCCCTTCCTCATCCTCCCTCCCCTTCTCCCCAGCCTCCTTCCCACTCCCATCCTCCCCCGCAAATAATCCCTCCCCTCCCTCCCCCCCCA
>JAABUQ010005988.1_pt1 | contig 18838 bp, 18 predicted proteins | sample 5560001 | NCBI WGS metagenome assembly JAABUQ01 (sample SAMN10711888, study PRJNA513371) | rock metagenome | isolation source: Antarctica rocks | place: Antarctica: Victoria Land, Finger Mt nord | collected 2015-12-18
GCCATCGGCGACGGCATCGACCGCTTCACTCGCCGCGAATGCAAAAACTACTTCGCAGCCGCCGGATACGATGCATCGTGAAAGGAATCCGCTCTAGCTCATGCCATGGTTGCGATCGGCTCGATGAGCTTGAGTCCGCTCCCAACCCCTATCCTCGACATTCGCCGTTCCGCAACGGCTGCCTGTAAGCGGCCCTTCGTACAGGTTAGACCTTGAACGAGCATGGGTAGGAAGCTGTCGACCCGCTTCCGCTTCGGAAGCAGAAAGCGGCCGCTGCTTCATCTCAGATCGCATCCGTTGAGTGAGTACGGCAGGCTAGCCCTAGTTGCAAACCCGCCGAGGCCAATCGCCCCGAACGCGCCCACACCTAGTCCACTGCTGACCCTTACATCGCAGGTACTCATCTTGTAGCTGGGTTACCACTCTACTCGGCAGCTCAGGGCAGTAATATAAATTTCATCCGTGCACGCGTAAGGAGCGTCCCACTTAAAACTATTTACGCACCCGCTAATTACATGCCGTTTGGCCCTACCTTGGTGACGAGTGCTTTGTGCCCGCCTCAGCATCCCGTGCAAGTGCGCGTACGTTTTTAAGGGCGTGATCTCACTTGGAGCTCCTTCTATTGCCAGGGGCCTCGCAAAGAGCAAGATGCACCTATTCGTGGCCAACCATTTCTATAAAGGCAATGTGGCCGACTCGGCTCAAGCGTTTGCGTAACCCGTAATTTCGCAGGAGGCTGTATTGAAAAACACAGTGCTGGTTGCCGGTCATCTGTTGTTGCTGGGCGGATGCGCCACGACATTCGAAGTCCAACCCTCGGCAGTATTGACTAAAGCAGATATGACCGCAATTTTGAGTGGCTATAGTGAACAGAAGGTGTTAACGAATTGTTATAATGCCGATTCAGCAGTACGGGATGGTAGAACCAAGGAGCAGTATAGGGACTCGGTCATATCTTTGTACATCAGTGCGATTGACCAGCGATACTATACCTGGAGCGGCAATCTCTCGAAGGGTTCTAAGGGAATAGATGCGGGCGCTGGCACGGTTGCACTCGCGCTGTCCAGTGCTGCTAGTTTGTCTGGTCTCACAGCCGCTCATGCACTCGCCGCTGCATCGTCGGTCGTGTCTGGGACCAACGCAGTTATCAACCAAAAACTCTTTTTGAGCATACTTTTCCTGCTTTGCGAGCCAGCATGGATGCCTCGCGAAGTGAGGTGAAAGCCAGCATCTTCAAAAAATTTAGCAGCAGCGCTGAAAGTTACAGCATTGAAATGGCATTCGCGGACTTGTTTGAGTATCAGGAAGCATCCAGTCTAGACAACGCTATTCAGAGACTAACGACCGGAGCAGCTTTGGACCATCAACGTCAGGCTGCTGACGCTGCAAACGCTGGCGCGGCGGGAACTTCCGGCGGGACCGGAACACAAAGCGGGACCGGAACATAAAGTGGGACTGGATCCATAGGCGGGACCGGAACCGCGGGCACCATTAGAGATCTAAGCATGGAAGGTCTGGTAAGAGCGGGTCAGCCTGCCCCCGTTAAAATCTCGGGCATAGCGATTGCGCCGGTGTCTCAGTCTCGTGCAGCGATCGAGCAGACACCGACGCCAAATTCGACAGCCAAAGCAGCACTTGATGCTGCCAAATGCTCCAATGGTTGGAGAATCACGGGGTATTATACTCCACGCGAGGAGGACCTGCCTGGACCGGCGATTGATGTCACCGTTCCCACAATTGGTTCCGCGTCCGTATCGCAGCCCTTTCTTGCTGCCGTTCGGCAAGAGGGGTGGGGGTTGACCAGGGGAGGCTGGTATTTAGGCTGGAACCGCGGATGGTCGAGAAGTTCATACCCGCTCGATTCACATGGCCGAGAGTTAAAGGTGGGGATGGTAGCTGCTGACGCTGAATTGTTCGCCAGAGGTGCTCAGCTGCGTTTGCCGCAAGAACCGGCACCGTGGAACTTGCAGCTTTTTACAGTCACCGACGTTGGGAAAGCCGTCAAGGGTAGGAATGTTGACGTATACACTGGTTTAGGTACTGTTGCAAGAACCTAAGCAAACAAGGTGACGACATATACTGGGGAGGTCTGTATCGCAGCGTAAGTAAGACGGCAGATACTCACCCAGTTGTGGAATAAATCGCGCACGAGAAGGACGTAAATCCGCGGCGTAATGTTAGAAGACTGCCGGACCAGTGCTCATTTCGGGAGGACCGCTCGGCGGGGGAGGCTGAATAAGCTGATTCAGATACCTTCCTGCGATAGTCCCATCCGAACGCGAATGACGCGAGTCAGTCGATGCAGTCCGGCGGACAATAACACTTGCGGGGACTCCTGACGAGCAATTCGTTCCATCTGAGAGTTGCTGATTACCGCCGAGAATCTCTATTGTTGTTTTGCTTGACCACCCAACAAATACTGCAACATGTCCTCGTGCTGCGTTTCCGTAGTCGGTAAAGACCGCAAGATCGCCAGACGTAGGCGAGAAGGCGGGCGTTCCATAGCGAAGATAGCTTTGCGAGCTAGCGCAGTCGGGAGGGAAAGGTCGCCCACTTCTCTTTAAACACCATCCGACTGCTACGCCACACCATGATGTGCAGTCATCTATCTCTCGAAAATAACCGACATCATGCCGCATTCGAACTAACAAAGGATTTGCGTGTATAGGCCAGCGCTGGTTATATGGACGTTGATCTGGTCCAAGTGGGGCGGAGATACCAAGATTTGCGAGAGCGACCATTGTAGACACATAGTCACTACTCGGAAGACTATCAATAATACTGTTGACTATATCTTGCGATGGCTGAGGTGCAGGAATTCTACCTTCGGTAACCAGACCTTGGGAAAATCCTCTCCTAGATTTAAGAGCTGTTCCGGTTGTAATGCACGCCATTGCCGCCGTGAGAATGGAACGCCGATCAATCTGCATGCTATGCTCCCAAATAACTAATTAGGTTAACCGTCAGGTGCTGTCCCTTCTGCAGCCATACGCGGCTGCTCCGCGACGTATGCGGGTCGGCGCAGGCCGCCCCTGCCAAGTGGGTCGAGTTAACCCGCGCCGAGCGTCCACTCGTGAGCTGAACTTTCAAGTACAAGGAAATGAAACTTAGGGCAAGTTAATTCAGCAGTCGGAACGACTCTACGCTGTCGGCAATCACCGTTGAAAGATCGAACGATGACTGACGGTTAAACGTTTTGGGCGCGAACGGGAAGCTGTGGGCGCGAGGTTGTCGGTCTAGGAATGCCGCATGAGGTTCGCTATCTCGCCGTCCAGACCAAAAGCTGACGATCTGAAGGTCCCGCCATCCGCCTGCCGCTAGGTGCCCGGTCCAAGGCGATTGGGCGCAGCAAGACTTGCAACATCGGACAGCGCTGGCCCGCGACGGGCTAACCGGTCGCTTACAATGGAAGCAAGCACCCGATTGCGGAGAGCCACTCAGGCGGCCGAACATCCCTCCGGACAAGCAAAGCCGGTACTCGCGTGCCTAACGGCCGGCAGCGATCGCATCGACTCGGCGGAGCGCGGTCGGAAGATCAAGCCGATCGACCGAATTGCCCTGAACGGCCTGCGCACCGGAATGCACGACAAATTGATCGGTCGCGCCGATGGCGTCGCAGCCGCGAAAAAATCCGGCACGCGCGCTCTGCTCCGGGCTGACCTTGCATTCGATCGCGACCAGTCGTCCGCGGGGCGCCGGGAAGTCGAGGACGAGGTCGATTTCATCGTAGCCGTCGCTCCCTATCACGCGATAGAACTGGGCGCTGCACCGCCCTGCGCCAGCGCCGATCAGCGCTTCGATGGCGTAGCCTTCCCAGCTGTTGCCGATGCATGAGTGATTCCCAAATTGTTCGACGGTTTCGATGCCCAGGACGGCGTGGAGGATGCCGCTGTCGCGAATAAAAAGCTTCGGCTTCTTGGAAAGGCCCGAGCTGCTTCCAGCCGGATAATTGGGAAGGCGGCGCGTGATGCCAAGCTGATCGAGCACGTAGATCGCGGAGCGAAGATCAGCGCGTTTGGCGACCGGGCAGGCAGTATCGTCAAGCTCGCCGCCATTCTGGTTGGCGGCCCAGCGCAAGATCTCGGGCAGGCGCGATGTGCGCGGCACATCCCAACGTGAATAGTCGCGCGCCAGAAGAGAGGCGATCAGGCCGCGACGCCAAATCAGGCTTGCCTGATCGGTGTCGGCGCCGAGGCTTTCGGGAAAGCCGCCGCGAAGCCAGTGCCGTTCGAAATCATAGGCCAGCGTGTTCGTCGGCACCGCTTCAGCCACAAGCCCCCGCGCCGGTCCGCTGGCTGTCGTAAGGACGGGCACTTCGGCGAGCACGTCGTAAAGCTGCATCGGCGCGATGTCTAACGTGAGCACGGAGCCCGAAAGCGCGGCACGGAGCTGGTCGACCGCCGTGAGATCGATTGGCACGATGACGAAGCGGGTGCGCGCCTCGACCTGCTCGGCTGGCTCCGTCAAGGCGCTGCTCGTCACGTTGTCGGCTGAGCGTGTGCGGACCAAGGTGCAGGTGCTTACCAGCGGCCCACACCGTGGTGGCATCGCCTTTGGGCGGGGCAGCCTGCTGCACCTGCTCAAGAACCGCATCTACCGGGGCGAGATCGTCCACAAGGGCATCGCCTACCCAGGCGAGCACCCCGCGATCGTCCCCGACGATCTGTGGGAGAGGGTGCAGCGCCGACTTGCTGAGCGCGCCCATGCGCGTCGGCTGGGCAGCGGCGCCGAGCATCCGAGCCTGCTCGTCGGATTGCTGCGCGACGGCAAGGGTCGTCCGATGAGCCCGAGCCATGCTGTGAAAGGCCCCAAGCGCTACCGCTACTATGTCACCCACGAAGCGCATGTCAGTTCCAACCGTCCCGCGCAGCGCATTGCGGCACATGATGTCGAGCAGATCGTCACCCTGCGATTGGCCAGCTATCTCGGCGACTCGGCTGCACGGTTTGGCGAGCAGCCTGACACCGACGCCGCCATCGCGAGCGGAATGGTTGACGCAACAGCCGCATCGCTGCACGCGCTGACCAGCGGCACGCCGATCGAGCGGCGTGCGGTCGTGCTCGACCGTGTCGAGACGATCACGCTCTATGACGAGCGCGTCGACATCGCGCTGCGATCGCGCGAGGCCAATACCCAATTCACAACTCACATCCTGACCACGCCGGTGGCGCGCACCCGTCGTGGCCATGAGATCCGGCTTATCATCCCCGGACTGGCCGCACCCAAGGTGCATCGCGATGAGCGGCTGGTACAATTTCTTGCCGAAGCTCACGCCGTGCGTACGCAGGTGCTTGCGATGGGCGATGCGTCGCTCGTGCGGACTGCGGCCGCGCTCGGCTGCTGTCGCACGCGGCTCGGCCAGCATCTGCGCCTGAGCTTCCTTGCTCCCGACATCGTAGAAGCGATCCTCGCCGGCTGCCAGCCCAAGACCCTGACGCGCAAGCGCCTCGCTAGAATCGATCTCCCGATCGACTGGCACGAGCAGCGGACTATGCTCGGCTTCGCCTGACCGTCTGCATCGAGCGCCCACGGGATGGGTGGACGCAACACGCCACCCTCCGAACAGCATCTGCAACGATCCAGCATCAAGCCTGCCGCCAGTTTTCTGCGACCTGAGACGATGGTGCCAGGCGGCCCGGAGTAGGTCCCGCCGGAGACGTCTCCCGCCACAGGCGCGATTGCCGGAGTGCCGCAAAGCCCCGCAAAATGGGCGCTATTCGCGCCAAGGTCTCAAACCAGCCACCGGTAGCGTCGCGCGGTGGACTGGGTGGTGCGGCCGAGAAGACTCGAACTTCCACGCCCTTTCGGGCACAGCCACCTCAAGGCTGCGCGTCTACCAATTCCACCACGGCCGCACTGGGGTAGACGGCGGGCACTAGCAGGGGTGCGCGGCGCGGGCAAGATGGCCGCGCGCGGGGCGGCGGGCTAAGGCCGCGCGCATGGCGGTGCGCGATCTTGGGGCGGAGGCGGGGCGGCTGCTGCGGCTGGCGTGGCCGGTGGCGCTGACCAACCTGCACTGGATCGGGCTGAACCTCATCGACACGATATTGGTGGGGCACGCTTCGACGACCGGCCTCGGGCATCTGAGCGCCGGGCGCGCGATCACCTATGTCGCGGTGGTGTGCGCGATCGCCTCGATGTCGGGCATCCTCGTATTCGCGGCGCGGGCGGATGGGGCGGGGGAGCAGGCGCGGGCGGGGGATGTGTTGCGGCAGGGGCTGCTGTTCGCCGCCGCGATGGGGGTGGTGGCTTGCGGGGGGCTTTGGCTGACTTCCGATCGGCTGATGATTATTGCCGGAGTGCCCGAGCCGTTGCGGGCGGGAGGATCATTCTATGTTAAAATGATGGCGCTCGCTTATCCGCCGCAGTTCCTGTTCATCGCGGCGAGCTACTTTCTTGAGGGTATCAGCCGACCGCGTATCGCAATGTGGATCAATATCGCGAGCTTCCCGGTAAACGCGCTGCTCGCCTGGGTGCTTATCAACGGCAAGTTCGGGCTGCCGGCATTGGGCGCGGGCGGCGCGGCGCTCGGCACGGCGTTGGCGGTGTGCGGCGCGGCGGCGGCGATCCTCGTCTACGTCCACCTCATGCCCGATGCGGCGCGCTACGGCGTGGCGCGAGTGGCCGAGCCATTCGCGCGCCAATGGGCCCGTGCATGGCGAGAAGGCGCGGCGCTACGCCGGTTCGCGGTCGCGCCGGGCATCTCGTCCGCGCTCGAACTGGTCGGCTTCGCGGTGCTGATCGCGCTCTCGACCCGCTTCGGCGCGGCGACGGCCGGGGCGTTCCAGGGCGCGGTCGCCTACCAGAATATCACGATCGCCGCCTCGATCGGGCTTGCCTCGGCGGCGGGCGTCCGGGTGGGCAACGCGGTCGGCGCGGACGAGGCGCACGAGGTGGCGCGGCGCGGTTTCATCGCGGCGGCGTTGGCGGCGATCTTCCTACTTGCAATGGCGATCCTGTTCCGCTTCAGCGCGGGCGGCTTGGTGTTGCTCATCTCGTCCGATCCCGCGGTGGTGGGGGAGGGGGCGGCAATGCTGCGCCGCCTCGCGCCGTGGATGCCGTTCGACGGCGTAAGCCTGGTGTTCCTCTTTGCGCTGCGCTCGGTTGACGATCAGGTCGCGGCGGGGTGGATCAGCATTGTCAGTTTCTTCGTCATCATGGGCGGCGGCGGCTGGTGGATGGTGCACCGGGGTGGTGGTGCGATGTCGCTGGTGGATGCATTGAACCTTGGGATTGTGATCGCGGCGCTGCTGCAAGGCGGTCGGTTCGCCTGGAAGGCGCGAAGGGTAGCCTCAGCGCAGGCTTAGCTGCCCGCTGTAGACGCCGTAGCCGACCGCCGCCGCGATGCCGAGCAGCAGCACGATTAGCAGCCAGCCGATCGTTCCCAATCCGCCGCCGCGCGTCGGTTCCGCCGTGGACGGGGCTGGATCGGCTTCGGCCGCCGGGCCGAACGCGACCATTCCCATGTTCATCGCGCCCATATCCACCCCGGCGATGTCGGGGATACCCGCACCCAATGGCTCGGGATCCGTGGGCATGTCGATGGCTTCGACGCGCGGCTGCCGCCAGCGTTCTCCACACTGCGCACAGGCGATCTCCCGGCCTTCGGGCGGGATCGCGTCGGCGGCGATCCGGTAGCGCGCGCGGCAATTGGGGCAGGCGAGATCCATTAGTGGGAGTGAAGCACGCGTGTGCGGCGCGGGGCAAGGCTTTGCGGGCGAAGCGGGCGACAAACGCGGCCTGAGCCTTCCCCCTTGCGGGGAAGGTTGGATGAGGGTGCTTCCGGCGGCACTGGAGCACACCCGCCCGGCATAGCACCCCCACCCCATCCCTCCCCGCAAGGCGGAGGGTGCAGAAACGGCGTGCGCTGGACAGTTCGCCTGCGTGCGTGGCACTCGCGCATGGGTGGGCCGGTGGTTGGCGAGATTGGCGGCGTTGTTGGCGCTCGCCTGGGGAGTTGGCTTCGGGTGGTTCGTGGCGAACCTACCGCGCGCGGCACCGGAGGGCGTGCGCACCGATGCCATTGTCGTGCTGACCGGGGACGACCGGCGGATACCGCGTGGGTTGGCGTTGCTACGCGCGGGCGTGGCGCGGCGGTTGCTGATCTCGGGGGTGGGCGAGCGCACGACCGCTACTGAACTTGCCGCCGACGCGCATGTGCCGCGCGCGTTGTTCCGGTGTTGCGTCGATCTTGGCCGGATGGCGGTCGATACACGCTCGAACGCCGAGGAAACCGCCGCGTGGGCGCGCGCGCACCGGATACGATCGCTCAGGCTGGTGACGTCGGACTATCATATGCGGCGCGCCGAGGTGGAGCTTGCGGGCGAACTCGGTCCAGGCGTTGCGATCGTGCCCGACGCGGTGCCGGGTGAGGCGTCACCGGGGCAGCTCGCGCGTGAGTACAGCAAATGGGCGTGGCGCGGCTTGGTGCGCTGGGTCGAGCGCGCGTGATCGCGGCGTTGCGCTTCGGGCTGTTCGCGCTGCTGTTCGGGTTGGCGACAGTGCCGATCTATCTCGTGACCGCGCTCGCCGAACTGCTCGCGCCCGGCGCGATCCATGATGGTGCGCGTGTGTGGGGGAGGGTGTTCATCGAGTTGGCGCGCGCTGTGCTCGGGATGCGGCTGGCGGTGGCCGGCATTGTCCCGCGTGGCCCGGTCATCGTAGCGGGGAAGCACCAATCGCTTTATGAGACGCTCGCCTTGCTCGATATCCTGTCCAGTCCCGCGATCGTCTTCAAGCGGCAGCTCTTGGCGGTGCCGCTGTGGCGCTTCTTCGCGCGTCGCCACAATTCGATGCCGGTCGACCGCGAGGCGAGCGCTTCGGCACTGCGGGGGATGGTGAAGGTAGCGCGCAAGGCGGTGCGGGAGGCGCGCGCGATCCTGATCTTTCCCGAGGGCGAACGGGTAGCGGTGGGGACTACCCCGCCGATCAAGCCGGGGGTGGCGGCGCTGTATCAGTTGCTAAAATTGGCGGTGGTGCCGATGACCTTGGATAGCGGCCAGGTGTGGCCCAAGTCAGGTTTGCCCCGCGCGGGGACGGTTACGATGCGCTTCCTCGAGCCGATAGCGCCGGGTCTGGAGCGCGAGGCGTTCGAAGCGCGGCTGCACGCGGCACTGAACGGAGCTTCCGCGTGACGCTGTTCGGCAGGCGCGTGCCGGTATGGGCGACGCTGTTCCCGCTGGTGCTCGCGGTGGCGGCGTACTGGGGTTACTGGGGGCACAAGCGCGACCAATTCCGCGCCGAACTGACGAGCGTGCTCGGGCCGATGCCGGTGACGTTCGGTGGGTTTCCCTACCGTTTGCAGGCCGATCTCGGCCGCGCCTCGCTGGCACGCGAGCGAACGGGAAGTATCGTCCGGCTGAGCGCCGACCGCATGACGATCGACCGCCAGCCGTGGACGCCGTCGCTGAGCGTCGTCGGCGCGAAGGAACCGCGGCTGCTGGCTGCACTGACCGGCATCGGTGGAGCGCGGCTCGACGTGGAAGCGCCGCGCGGGCGGGCGAGCCTGAACAGCGCTTATGGGCGGCTCGATAGGCTTTCGGCCGAGTTCGAGGGGGCGCGGCTGTGGCTGGCGCTGGTGCCCGCAATGGGCCGCGCTGACCATCTGGAGCTGCATATACGCGAAACACCCATCGCGCCGATCGCGACGCCGCACGGGCCGACCTTCCCGACGCAGGCCGAACTGATCGCGCGCGCTACCGGCTTGAGGTTGGACGACGGTGCGCCGTTGACAATGGAGGTGAGCCTCGCGGCGACCGCGCCCGCGCCGCTGCGCTCGGTGAAGGGCTGGGCCGATCAGGGTGGTACGGTCGAACTGCGGCGGCTTACGCTGGCCGACGCGCACGGCACGGTGCTGGATATGCGCGCGACGGCGGTGCCGTTGCCGAACGGTCGGCTGGAGGTGAACGGCGTGCTGACGACCGATTGCCCGCGCACGGTGTTGGCCGCGTTCGCGCGCGAGCGGTCGCCGGGGGTGGAGTATCGCGCGCGAACGCTGATCCGCATTCCATTTGGCGGCGTGGTGGGGTCGATCGCGCCGACCGTCGACGCAGCGGGGCTGCCCCAATTTACCGTGCGGGCCCAAGAAGCACCGTGCCCGGTGCTCAGGCGGTAGCGGCGCGTTCCACGAACGCCCGCAACGCCGCCGCGACACCGCGCGTCTCCTCCTCGGTGCCGATCGAAATGCGCAGGCAGCGTGGCATGTTTTGCGCCACGAGCCAGCGGGTGATGTAGCCGGCCGCCATCAGCGCGTGGAAGGCGGCTTCGGCGGTGACGGGACCGGCTTCGGGGAACTCGAACATGATGAAATTGGCGGCCGACGGGATGGCGCGGACGCCGTGATTGGCGAGGCCGGCGGTATCGGTGGCGAGCCACTCGCGCCAACGTGTGTTGTGAACGCGGGCGCGCTCAGCATAGCCATCGTCGGCGAGCGCGGCGACCGCGCCCTCCGACGCCGGGGTGGTCAAATTGAATGGCCCGCGCACCTTGTCCATCGCGGTGATGACGTGCGCGGGTCCGTAGGCCCAGCCGACGCGCGCGGCGGCAAGGCCGTGGATTTTGGAGAAGGTGCGCGTGGCGAGGACGTTCGGCGCGGTGTGGGCGAGCGCGAGGCCGTCGGCGTAATCGGCGTCTCCGTCCAGATATTCGGCGTAGGCGCCGTCGAGCACGAGCAGGATGTCGGGGCGGAGCGCGGCGTGCAACCGCGCGACCTCGCCTTTGGCGAGCACCGTTCCGGTCGGGTTGTTGGGATCCGCCAGCATGACGATGCGCGTGCGCGGCGTGACGGCGGCGAGGAGCGCGTCGACATCGGCGACGTAGTCGCGGTCGGGGGCTTCGACGGGGACCGCGCCCACCCTGCGCGCGGCAATCGGATAAACCGCAAAGGCGTGCGCGGGCATGAGAACTTCGTCGCCCGGACCCGCGAAGCAGGTGGGAACGAACTGGAGCAGTTCGTCCGAGCCTGCGCCGCAGATCAGGCGATCGAATTCCAGCGCGTATTTGGCGGCGAGGGCTTCGCGGAGCTTGGCGGACGAGCCATCGGGGTAGCGGTGGGCGTTCGCCCCGGCGCGCGCCATCGCTTCGACTGCGGCGGGCGGCGGGCCGAAAGGATTCTCGTTCGAGGACAGCTTGGCGATCGGTTTGCCGCCCGGCATGGCGGATTTGCCCGGCACGTACGCGTGGATCGCATCGACCCAAGGATTGACGCGGGGGGCGGCGGGCGTGGCGCTTCGCATGGCACGGCCATGGCGGCGCGCGGCGCGGGTGGCAAGACGCGGGACGGTCGCGGGCGCGTTGCGGCGCGCGGCGACGGCGGCTAGGCGGGCCGCATGACGGATGCCGACCTCATCGCCCGCTTCGCCGAACTCGCGCGGGCGACGCTGGCGGAGGATTTGGGCGAGGCGGGGGACATCACGTCGGCCGCCGTGATCCCGGCGGGCACGCGGCTAAGCGCGGTGATGGCAGCGCGCGAGCCGCTGGTGGTCGCGGGACTGGCGGCGGCGGTGGCGGCATTCCGCGCGCTCGATCCGGCGGCGGAGATCGTGGTGGAGCGCGGCGATGGTGCGCGCGCGGCGGGGGGCGACGTGCTGCTGCGCGTGGCGGGCGACGCGCGCGCACTGCTCGCGGCCGAGCGGACCGCGCTCAACATCGTGCAGCATCTATCGGGCGTGGCGACGCTGACGCGCGCGTATGTGAACGCGGTGGCGGGGACGGGGGCGGTGGTGCTCGACACGAGGAAGACGCTGCCGGGGCTGAGGTGGGCGGAGAAATACGCAGTGCGGATGGGCGGCGGCACCAACCACCGCATGGGGCTGTTCGACGCGGTGCTGATCAAGGACAATCATGTGGCGGCGGCGGGCGGCGTGGGCGAGGCGGTGGCGCGCGCGAAGGCGGCGGGCTGGGCGGTCGAGGTCGAGGTCGATCGCGTGGACCAGATCGACGCGGCGCTGGCGGCGGGGGCGGACCGGCTTTTGCTCGACAACATGGACGTGGCGACGTTACGCGCGGCGGTGGCGCTGGTGGCCGGGCGTGTGTCGACCGAAGCGTCGGGCGGGGTGCGGCTGGATACCATCGGCGCGATAGCGGCGACGGGAGTGACCTATGTGTCGGTCGGCCGCCTTACCCAAAGCGCCTCGGCGGTTGACATCGGGCTGGACTGGGCGGGTTAGGCGGCTTCGGCGAAGCGAGCGGCGTAGATCGCCGGTCGGTAACGCGGTTCGGGGATGGGCAGGCCATCTTCGCGCGCGGTTTCGAGCCACATGTCGATCACATCGGCGGCGTTGGCCATCGCCTGCGCGCGCGTATCGCCGTGGGTGGTGCAGTAGCGCAGATCGGGCACATCGGCGATGAATACTTGGTCCTCGTCGGACCAGAAAACATTCACATGGTAGCGCGGCTCGGTCATCACGGGATAGATAGGCCGAACTCCTCAATCATATCAAGCAGCAGGCGCACTTGGTAGCCGTTCGCGTCCTTGCCGTGTTCGGTGATGGTAAGCAGCTCGGGCACGGCTTCGTGCCGGTATTGCTTGTGGCTGCCGCGCGTGCGGCGAAGCGTGAAGCCAAACGCGAGGACCAACGCCTCGAACTCGCGAAAGCCGATCGACTGGCGTGGGTTGGCGAGCAGGTTGAGGTAGAGCTTGGCGGGTTTGGTCATGGCGCGTTCCGTATTGGTTTGCGCCACCTCCTATACGCACGATCAGGCTGCCGGGAACAAGTGACCGGCTTTATCCACAGGTTAATGCACATTTCGGACAAAAGGTTGTGGGTTAACACGTTCTACCGCCGTCCCCCCGCCCTCTTCCCCGCCTTTGCCTTCGCCTGATTCATCGAGCGCGTCGTGCGCGTGCCCGGCTTGCCGCCCACCGCGCGACCGGGGAGGATCTGGACGTGCGGGCGCTGGTGGATGCCGAGATCGTCCTGCTCGAGCTTGCGGATTTCGTCGCGCAGGCGGCCTGCTTCCTCGAACTCGAGGTCGGCCGCGGCCGCCTTCATGCGCTCTTCGAGGTCGGCGATGTAGGCCTTGAGGTTGTGGCCGACCAAGTTGGGCGCCCCCTCGTCGCCGGTGTCTACGGTGACGCTATCGCGGTTGGAGAGGTGGGCGAGCACGTCCGAAATCTGCCGCTTGATCGTGGCCGGAGTGATGCCGTGCAAGGAATTGTAGGCGAGTTGCTTGTCACGGCGGCGGCCGGTTTCCGCCATCGCGCGCTCCATCGAGCCGGTGACGTGATCGGCGTAGAGGATCACACGTCCATCCACATTTCGCGCGGCGCGGCCGATCGTCTGCACCAGCGAGGTTTCGGAGCGGAGGAAGCCTTCCTTGTCGGCGTCGAGGATGGTCACCAACCCGCATTCGGGGATGTCCAGCCCCTCGCGCAACAGGTTGATACCGACGAGCACGTCGTAGACGCCGAGCCTTAGGTCGCGGATCAGCTCGATGCGTTCGATTGTTTCGACGTCGCTGTGCATGTAGCGGACCTTGAGGCCCGCTTCGTGCATGTACTCGGTTAAATCTTCGGCCATGCGCTTGGTGAGCGTGGTGACCAGCGTGCGGTAACCGTTGCGCGCGGTGATGCGGGCCTCGTTGATGCAATCCTCGACCTGCGATTCGACCGGGCGCACTTCGATCGGCGGGTCGATCAGGCCGGTCGGGCGGATCACCTGCTCGGTGAAGACGCCGCCGGTGCGCGTCATCTCCCACGGGCCGGGGGTGGCGCTGACGAACATCGTTTGCGGGCGCATCGCTTCCCATTCCTCGAACTTCAAGGGCCGGTTGTCGATACAACTGGGCAGGCGGAAGCCGTATTCGGCGAGCGTCAGCTTGCGCCGGTAGTCGCCGCGGGACATGCCGCCGATCTGCGGGACGGTGACGTGGCTTTCGTCGACGAACAATAGCGCGTTGTCGGGAAGGTATTCGAACAGCGTCGGCGGCGGTTCGCCGGGGAGACGGCCGGTGAGAAAGCGGCTGTAATTCTCGATGCCGGCGCAACTGCCGGTGGCGGCGATCATCTCCAGATCGAAGTTGGTGCGTTGTTCGAGGCGCTGCGATTCGAGCAGTTTGCCCTCGGCGTCCAACTCCTTCAGCCGTTCGGTCATTTCGAACTTGATCGCTTCGGCCGCCTGCTTGAGTGTCGGGCCGGGGGTGACGTAGTGACTGTTAGCATAGACCTTGATGTAATCGAGCTTGGCCGAAACCTGGGCGGTCAATGGATCGAATTCGGAGATGCTCTCGATCTCGTCGCCGAAGAAGCTGATCCGCCAGGCGCTGTCTTCATAATGCGAGGGGAATACCTCCAGCGAGTCGCCACGCACCCGGAATGCACCGCGCGCGAACGCGGCGTCGTTGCGCTTGTATTGCAGCGCGACCAATTTGCGGACGATCTCGCGCGCGTCGACGGTCTGGCCCTTCTTCAGGCTGAAGGTCATCGCCGAATAGGTTTCGACCGAGCCAATGCCGTAGAGGCACGACACCGAAGCGACGATGATCACGTCGTCGCGCTCCAGCAGCGAGCGGGTGGCCGAGTGGCGCATCCGGTCGATCGCTTCGTTTACGGATGATTCCTTCTCGACATAGGTGTCGGTACGCGGGACGTAGGCTTCGGGCTGATAGTAATCATAGTAGCTGACGAAATATTCGACGGCATTGTCCGGGAAGAACGACTTGAACTCGCCGTACAACTGCGCTGCGAGGATCTTGTTCGGCGCGAGCACCAACGCCGGACGCTGCGTTGCCTCGATCACCTTCGCTACCGTGAACGTCTTGCCCGATCCGGTGACGCCGAGCAGTACCTGATCGCGCTCGGCGGCGTTCACCTGCGCGACCAGCTCGGCGATCGCGGTCGGCTGATCGCCGGCGGGCTGGTAATCGGTTTCCAGGCGGAAGCGCTTGCCGCCCTCGCTCTTGACCGGACGATCGGGGCGGTGGGGGATGAAGATTTCGTCGCGCGCGGGCTCGGCGAGCCCGGTGCGGATGGCGATTGCGGACATCGGACCGATATGGCGCGACCCCGGCGCACCCGCAATCGGGCGGGGGTTGGTGACGCTCGAACGCGGCGCTATAGCCTACTACCGGAGCGCATTCCTCGGTAGCTCAGCGGTAGAGCATTCGACTGTTAATCGAATGGTCGTAGGTTCGAATCCTACCCGGGGAGCCATTTCGGAACAAAGATGGGCACCACGCCCGCCGATGCTCCGCCGTTCGCGGCCGAGAGCGTCTGAAGCAGGTTCGAGCGTGATCCGATGATCCGAACCTCCCGGTCCGCGACTTCGACTCGCTGCACGAGCGCGCGGAGGTGGTCTCGGCGATAACCGCCGTCTGCACGCCGCATTCGCTTTCGCGCCGTTTGCGAAAACGAGGCCAGCGTCGCGGGCGTCACTTCTGCACCAGCCGCGTCCAAGGCAGCCGTTGCTCGCTCGGCATCGGCGCGCGCTTGATCGCGCACGGCGCCAAGTTCTTGATCCGCTCCTTGAGCGCAGGGTCGTTCAGATCGGCGACACCGTTTTCGATCGCGTCGTACAAGCGTCGCGCGCGGCTATCGGCTTCGGCAGCTCTCCTGCGCAGTTCGGTAAGGTGAGTTACACGCTGCTCGATTCGCCGCTCGCGTCTGACGAGGATCGCGGAGAGTATTTCTGCGAGGCGATCGGGATCAAGTAGCCGCTCCTCCAGATGCGCGGCGACCAGGTCGTCCAGCTTCTCCATCGGAATCGATCGGCCCTTGCACCCCGTCTCGCCTTGCCGGGCGGCGATGGAGCAAGTGTAGTAGCGGTAGCGTCCGGACTTGCCGGTGCGGATCGTCATCGCGCCGCTACAATCCGCGCAAAAGCAGATACCTGTCAGTAGCGTTGGGCCACCTACGACCTGTGGAGGGACGACCTTGGGATTGCGCGAGCGCAAATGCGCCTGCACTCCGTTGAAGGTCTCCTGATCGATCAACGGCGGCACCTCGATCGCGATCACATCGTCCGCAGGCTTGAGCACCTTGCTCTTGCCACGCCTGTTGAATTGGTGACGGCCAGTGTAGGTCTCGCGCGTCAATATTTGGTGGACCGCACCCACGCCCCAACGCCCACCTGTGCGAGTGTAGAGTTTGCGCTCGTTCAGGTACAACGCGATTGCTTTTACACCCATCCGTCCCGAAACGCCGTCGCCCTCAATCGCTAGCTTGAACGCAAGCCTCACCGTGCCCGCGTGGAGCGGATCAATCTCCAGCTTCTTCTTCACTTTGGCGCCGCGCTTCTCGGCTTCGACGGCGCGATATCCGATTGGAGCGACCGCGCCATTCCAAAACCCTTGGCGCGCGTTTTCCTTCAAAGCGCGTAGCGTGTGTTTGCCGATCTCCTTCGACTGATACTCGTCGAACAACGCCATGATCTGTCGCATCATGGCGTGCATGGGGTCGTCGCCCAGCTCCTGCGTCATGGACACGAGCCGGACGCCGTTCTTTGCGAGGCGGCGAACGTAGAACTCCAGCTCGAAATGGTCCCGGAAGAAGCGGCTGAACGAATGGACGACCACCACGTCGAAAGCGGGCGGCTTGGTGCCAGCCGCCTCCATCATGTTCTGGAACTCGGGGCGGCGATCGTTGGTGGCCGATGCGCCCGGCTCTACGAAGGTTTGCACGAGATCATACCCGCGCGCGGCACAATAGGCCTCGCCCTGCTTGCGCTGATCGGGAATGGAGACGTCGTGTTCGGCCTGCCGGGCCGTCGAGACGCGAAGATAGAGCGCGGCGCGGAGTGGGACAGTGCTACTCATGCTGCCCTCAATGCCTTCTGAACCGCCTTGGGGTTGCGGTCGATGACCAGCAGGTAGGCGCGCGTCGGCCCCTCGGGGACGCGCTGCTTCTGCTCCCAATGGCGCAGAGTCTTGATGCTGAAGCCGAAGCGCCCGGCGAACTCCTCCTGCGTCATGCCGAGCTTGCCACGGATTGCCTTCACGTCGATCTCGGCCGGGACATGGACGCCGTATCGGCTGGTGTCGGCCGAGCCGTCCACGTAGGCCACGGCCTCCTCCAGCCCGCGCCGGATGCTCTCGGCCACCTCGCTCGTCATCGTGTCCTCCTTGCGTAGCTTTCGACCAACGCCGAGGTCAGGCGGCGGAAATCGTTGCGATCGGCCTGGCTGAGGTCGGCCCGCTCGTTCTTGGCATAGGCGGTCAACGCGAAGATCGGAATCGCGTCGCTATGATAATAATAGACCACGCGCGCGCCGCCGCGCTTGCCCCGGCCTTCCAGCGCCCAGCGGAGCTTGCGAACCCCGCCCGTGCCGGGGATCAGGTCGCCCGCCAGCGGATTGCGCGCGAGATAGTCCACCAGCAAGCCGCGCTCCTCCTCGTCCATGATGCGCCGCGTTGCCGCCAGGAACTCGGGCGTCTCGACGACGCTGACGGGCACTGATTGCAACGACATACGAATACTCCAATGAGGCAGACTGCACAAGCCTTGATCGACGCTGATGGCTAACTGGGTCTGGCTAGATTGGCCCGAACAGCTCGTCGAGGATGTCGCCGAACCACGCCTCGAACACGTCCACCTCGCGCTCGCCGACGGGCACGTGGGCGGGCCAGTCGTCGATGATGCTCCACCAGGCGGGATCGTGCTTGACGGGGCGACCGAGCGCGGGCGCGGGCCGTGCGGCATAGTCGTACAGGTCTGGAAGCAAGTCGGGATTGATCGCCAACGGGCTTCGTGGCCGGATGCTGCGCGAAGACATGCAAGGCGCATGGTAGCGGTCCCCAAGGGTTGGAAGTGCCGCCCCTGTTATGATCGTGCCGCAGCGAAGAAAGACTTGCGTTCGGCGGCGCCTATATCCCAAGTCCGCGCTCGCGTCCGACCGTCCATTCGATCCCGCCGCCGCCGCGCGCGATACCGCTGACCTCGCGGCCGAGATGCTCGTCGATCACCGGCCGCCACGGCACGAGTTGCATGTCGAACGGACTCTCGACCACCGCGAACTTGCCCGACGCGAGCTGCGCCGTGCCCGTGAAGGTGCCGCGAACATACTCCCCTGTCTCGGCCGCCCGGAACGGCAGGCCCCGCATCGTCGCCAGCTCGGCACCCGTCCGCGCCAGCTCCTGCCGTTCGAGCGTGGCGACGAGGTCGGGGCGGACGCGGACGCCGCCTTCGGGCGTTGCGTGCGCGTGCCCCTGACGAACAAGCTCGGTTTTCCGTGCCTCGAACGCTTCGCTCACCTCCGCACCGAAGCCGAATGCCGCGAGCGACACGCGGTTGCGGCTGACGAGCTGGCGGTCGATCCAGGTCGCGCCGTCGCTCGTCACCTGCCGGTCGAGGTCGAAGGCAGATAGCAAGCGCACGTTGGATTGACGACTGCGTTGTGCCTCAAACGCGGCGGTGCGCTGTTCGAAGTCAGCGGGGATGGTCCAGCGATCTGCGCTGACGCGCTCGACGATCCTGGCGCGCCGCAGCGCTTCTAGGCGGCGCACATGGCTGTCGATAAAGGCCTTCAGATCGGCCCCAGGCGGGAGTTTGATTTCGCCGCTGTCGATCAGTGCGCGATGCACGCTCGGCTGATACTCGCCCCCGCCATGCGCGAGCGCGGCGATCGTTCGGTCGGCGGGGCGGGCGTCCGCGTGACGGCCGGCTTCGACGATGCTGCCGACTCGGATGTCCTGTTGAGCACCGGCGTGCCCTGCCTGCACATGGTGAACGCGCCCGTCCGCACCGTCGATCACCAACCCGATCCGGTCGCCCAGTTCGTCGATCAGGCGCTTGCCGATCACGCGGCCCACGACCGGCTCGGCATCCGTCCCTGATTGTAGCACGAAGCTACCCGCCGCGCGCTCCTGGCCCCGGTCGGCGAGCGCGCGGTTGATCGCCTTCACG
>JAABUQ010005989.1_pt1 | contig 18828 bp, 21 predicted proteins | sample 5560001 | NCBI WGS metagenome assembly JAABUQ01 (sample SAMN10711888, study PRJNA513371) | rock metagenome | isolation source: Antarctica rocks | place: Antarctica: Victoria Land, Finger Mt nord | collected 2015-12-18
TGGCCCGGCCGCCCCCGCTGCCGTAGTTGAGGAGCAGACGGAGTTCACCGTCATGCTGGCGAAGGTTGGCGACAAGAAGATTAACGTCATCAAGGAGGTCCGCACCATCACAGGCCTTGGGCTGAAGGAGGCCAAGGACTTGGTTGAGGCGGCGCCGAAGGCGGTCAAGGAAGGCGTGAACAAGGACGAGGCCGAGAAGCTCAAGAAGCAGTTGGAAGAGCAGGGCGCTGCTGTCGAGATCAAGTAGCCGAACGAACCTGGCACCCCCTTCGCGGGCGGCACCGGGTCACTGAGCGGGGAGCGGGCGGAAACCAGGATCGGTTTCCGCCCGCAACTCGTTGCCGAACGACGGGCGGCAACCCGCGTCCGGCATGACAACGATTTGCCGATGCTAATGACTACCATGCCACCATTGGGTGCGCAGGATATCAGGTCAAGGACGGGCGATGAACGCGATCACCAAATCGTTCACTGGACAGAAGCGGATACGCAAGAGCTTCGGGCGCATTCCCGAAGTGGCGCCGATGCCGAATCTGATTGACGTGCAACGCTCCAGCTACGAGACGTTCCTGCAGATGAACGTGGCGCCGGACAGCCGGACGCCAACGGGCCTGCAAGAAGTGTTCAAGTCGGTCTTCCCGATCGACGACTTCGCCGGCCGCGGCCGGCTTGAGTTCGTGTACTACGAGCTTGAGGAGCCGAAGTACGACGTCGAGGAGTGCATCCAGCGCGGCATGACCTTCGCGGCACCGTTGAAGGTCATCCTGCGGCTGATCGTTTGGGACCTGGACGAGGACACCGGCGCGCGGTCGATCCGCGACATCAAGGAGCAGCCGGTCTACATGGGCGACATGCCGCTCATGACGGACAACGGCACCTTTGTCATCAACGGGACCGAGCGCGTCATCGTCAGCCAGATGCACCGCAGCCCCGGCGTGTTCTTCGACCACGACAAGGGCAAGACGCACAGCAGCGGCAAGTACCTGTTCACCGCGCGGGTCATCCCGTATCGCGGCTCGTGGCTCGATTTCGAGTTCGACAGCAAGGACCTGGTCTACGTCCGCATCGACCGCAAGCGTAAGCTGCCGGTGACGACCCTGCTGTATGCGCTGGAGAGCACGGCGACCGAGAAGCTGCGCGCCGACCGGGTTGCTGCCGGCGAGACGGTCGACATCGGCGAAATCCGCGGCATGGATGCCGAGGAGATCCTCAACTATTTCTACACCCAAGTCGTGTTCACCCGCACGCCAAAGGGTTGGGCGCGTCCGTTCGAGGCCGACGCCTATCGCGGGATCACACTGGCCGAGGCGTTGGTGGACGCCGACACCGGCGAGGTCGTGGCCGAGGCGACCACCAAATTGACTGCCCGCAACGCCCGCAAGATCGCCGAGAAGACGCAGACCGTGCTGGTGGGCCGTGCCGACCTGCTGGGCCGCTACGTCGCCGTCGACTTGGTGAACGAGGAAACCGGCGAGATCTACGCCGAGGCTGGCGAGGAGCTTGCCGAGGCCCGGCTCACTGCGCTTGAGGACGCTGGCATCGAGCGGCTGCCGACGCTCGCGGTCGACCAGTCGAACGGCCCTTGGCTGCGCAACACCCTTACGGTCGATAAGAACGGCAACCGCGACGATGCGCTGGTCGACATCTACCGCGTGATGCGCCCCGGCGAGCCGCCGACGCCCGAGACGGCCGAGGCGCTGTTCCGTGGGCTGTTCTTCGATGGCGACCGTTATGATCTGTCCGCGGTTGGCCGGGTGAAGATGAACATGCGCCTGGGCATGGACGCCGAGGACAGCGTGCGCGTGCTGCGCAAGGAGGACGTGCTCAAGACCGTCAAGATCATGTGCGAGCTGAAGGACGGCCGCGGCACGATCGACGACATCGACAACCTCGGCAACCGCCGGGTGCGCTCGGTGGGCGAGCTGATGGAGAACCAGTATCGCGTCGGCCTGCTGCGCATGGAGCGGGCGATCCGCGAGCGCATGGGCAGCGTCGACATCGACACCGTGATGCCGCACGACCTGATCAACGCAAAGCCGGCGGCGGCAGCGGTGCGCGAGTTCTTCGGCTCCTCGCAGCTCAGCCAGTTCATGGACCAGACCAACCCCTTGTCGGAGGTGACGCACAAGCGGCGCCTGTCGGCGCTTGGACCAGGCGGCCTGACGCGGGAGCGCGCCGGGTTCGAGGTGCGCGACGTGCATCCGACGCACTACGGCCGCATCTGCCCGATCGAGACGCCGGAGGGGCCGAACATCGGCCTGATCAACAGCCTCGCGACCTACGCCAAGGTGAACAAGTATGGCTTCATCGAGACGCCGTACCGCTTGGTGAAGGACGGCCAGGTGCAGGACGGCTGGAAGTACCTCTCCGCCATGGAGGAGGAGAAGCTTGTCGTCGCGCAGGCCGATGCTCCGACCGACACCGAGGGCAATTTTACCAATGAGCTGGTCTCCGTGCGCCGGCAGGGCGATTTCCGGTTGGTGAAGCCGACCGACGTGACGGCAGTGGACGTGAGCCCGCGGCAGTTGGTGTCGGTCGCGGCGGCGCTGATCCCGTTCCTGGAGAACGACGACGCGAACCGTGCGCTGATGGGCAGCAACATGCAGCGCCAGGCGGTGCCGCTGATCCGCGCCGACGCGCCGCTGGTGGGCACCGGCATGGAGGCCGCGGTCGCCCGCGACAGCGGCGCCACCATCGTCGCCCGGCGTCCCGGCATCGTCGACCAGATCGACGGCGCCCGCATCGTGGTGCGCGCGACGGCGGAGGACGGCACCACCCACGGCGTCGACATCTACCGCCTGCGCAAGTACATGCGCAGCAACCAGAGCACCTGCATCAACCAGCGCCCACTGGTGCGCGTGGGCGACCGCGTGTCGAACGGCGACATCATCGCCGATGGGCCGAGCACGGAGCTTGGGGAGTTGGCGCTGGGGCGGAACGTGCTGGTCGCGTTCATGCCGTGGAACGGCTACAACTTCGAGGACAGCATCCTCATCAGCGAGCGCATTGCGCGGGACGACGTGTTCACCTCCATCCACATCGAGGAGTTCGAGGTGATGGCGCGGGACACCAAGCTGGGCCAGGAGGAGATCACCCGCGATATCCCGAACGTCGGCGAGGAGGCGCTGAAGAACCTCGACGAGGCCGGCATCGTCTATGTCGGCGCGGAGGTGAACCCAGGCGACATCCTGGTCGGCAAGGTGACGCCGAAGGGCGAGAGCCCGATGACGCCCGAGGAGAAGCTGCTGCGGGCGATCTTCGGCGAGAAGGCGTCGGACGTGCGCGACACCTCGTTGAAGCTGCCGCCGGGCGTGACGGGCACGATCGTGGACGTGCGGGTGTTCAGCCGGCGCGGCGTCGACAAGGACGAGCGCGCGATGGCGATCGAGCGCTCCGAGGTCGAGCGCCTGGCGAAGGACCGCGACGACGAGCGCGCTATCCAGGAGCGGTCGTTCCTCAACCGGATGCGCGAGAAGCTGCTGAACCGCAAGGCCTCGGGGGGCTTCAAGGGCATCAAGGCGGGCACGCTCATCACTGAGGAGGTGCTGGCCGAGCATCCCCGTGGCGCCTGGCGCAACATCGGCGTGGCTGACGATGCAGTCATGGCTGAGACCGAGACGCTGAAGCGCGAGTTCGACGCGGCGGTGCACGGCTTGCAGGCGCGGTTCGACGGCAAGGTCGAAAAGCTGCAACGCGGCGACGAACTGCCGCCGGGCGTGATGAAGATGGTCAAGGTGTTCGTCGCGGTGAAGCGCAAGCTGCAGCCCGGCGACAAGATGGCCGGCCGCCACGGCAACAAGGGCGTCGTGTCGCGCGTGACCCCGGTCGAGGACATGCCGTTCCTGGAGGACGGGACGCATGTGGACTTGGTGCTGAACCCGCTTGGCGTGCCGAGCCGGATGAACGTGGGGCAAATTCTGGAAACCCACCTGGGCTGGGCCTGCGCCACGCTTGGCAAGCAGGTTGGCGAGCTTGTCGAGGAGTATCGCCGCACTGGGGCGCAACGCGACGCGCTGCTGGACATGTTGAAAGACATCTACGGCGATGAGGTGTTCGAGGCGGAAATCGCGCCGATGAGCACGGAGCAACTGCTGGAACTCAGCGACAACCTGAAGAAGGGCATCCCGATTGCGACGCCGGTGTTCGACGGGGCGCGGATGTCTGATATCGAGGGCATGCTGACGAAGGCTGGTCTCAACACGTCGGGCCAGATGTACCTGACCGATGGCCGCACTGGCGAGACGTTCGAGCGCAAGGTGACGGTCGGCTACATCTATATGCTGAAGCTGCACCACCTGGTCGACGACAAGATCCACGCGCGTTCGATCGGGCCGTACAGCCTCGTCACCCAGCAGCCGCTGGGTGGCAAGGCACAGTTCGGTGGGCAGCGCTTCGGCGAGATGGAGGTCTGGGCGCTGGAGGCGTATGGCGCCGCCTACACCTTGCAGGAGATGCTGACGGTGAAGTCGGACGACGTGTCCGGCCGCACCAAGGTCTACGAGGCAATCGTGCGCGAGCAGGACACCTTCGAGGCCGGTATCCCCGAGAGTTTCAACGTGCTGGTCAAGGAGTTGAAGTCGCTTGGCCTGAACGTGGACCTCGACACCCGCGCCACCTGATTACCAATCCCGTATCACCCGGCGGCCGGTTTGCACGAGCGGTGCAAGCCGGCGGGCCGCATTGGGGTAGCTGACGTATGAACGAACTGATGAAGATTCTCGGTCAGGCCGGTTCGGCCGTGACCTTCGACCAAATCAAGATACAGATGGCCAGCCCGGAGCAAATCCGGAGCTGGTCGTATGGCGAGATCAAGAAGCCTGAGACGATCAACTACCGCACGTTCAAGCCGGAGCGGGATGGGCTGTTCTGCGCCCGTATCTTCGGGCCGATCAAGGACTACGAGTGCCTGTGCGGCAAATATAAGCGGATGAAGTTTCGCGGCATTATTTGCGAGAAGTGCGGCGTTGAAGTCACGCTGGCCAAGGTGCGTCGCGAGCGCATGGGCCATATCGAGCTGGCGAGCCCCGTCGCGCACATCTGGTTCCTGAAGTCGCTGCCGAGCCGGATCGGCCTCATGGTCGACTTGACGCTCAAGGAGTTGGAGAAGATTCTCTACTTCGAGAGCTATGTAGTGCTTGAGCCTGGCCTGACCGACCTCAAGCTGCACCAGTTGCTGACCGAAGACCAGCTCATGTCCAAGCAGGACGAGTTCGGCGAGGACGCCTTCCGGGCCGGCATCGGCGCCGAGGCGATCAAGGGCATCCTGCACGGCATCGACATCGACGGCGACAAGGTGACGCTGCGGCAGGACCTGAAGGACACTACGAGCGAGGCCAAGCGCAAGAAGCTGGTCAAGCGGCTCAAGCTGATCGAGGCGTTCGGCGAGAGCGGCGCGAAGCCGGAGTGGATGATCCTGGACGTCGTGCCGGTCATTCCGCCGGAGCTGCGCCCGCTGGTGCCGCTTGACGGCGGCCGGTTCGCGACGTCGGACCTGAACGACCTGTACCGTCGGGTGATCAACCGGAACAACCGGCTGAAGCGGCTGATCGAGCTGCGTGCGCCGGACATCATCGTGCGCAACGAGAAGCGCATGCTGCAGGAAAGCGTGGACGCGCTGTTCGACAACGGCCGTCGCGGCCGGGCGATCACGGGCGCGAACAAGCGTCCGCTGAAGAGCCTGTCCGACATGCTGAAGGGCAAGCAGGGCCGGTTCCGGCAGAACCTGCTGGGCAAGCGCGTCGACTATTCCGGCCGGTCGGTGATCGTCGTCGGCCCCGAGCTGAAGCTGCACCAGTGCGGGCTGCCGAAGAAGATGGCGCTTGAGCTGTTCAAGCCGTTCATTTACTCGAAATTAGAGAAGTACGGGCACGCTACGACCATCAAGGCGGCGAAGCGCATGGTGGAAAAGGAGCGGCCAGAGGTTTGGGACATCCTGGAGGAGGTCATCCGCGAGCATCCGGTGATGCTGAACCGGGCGCCTACCCTCCATCGTTTGGGCATCCAGGCGTTCGAGCCGGTGCTGATCGAGGGCAAGGCGATCCAGTTGCATCCATTGGTGTGCACGGCGTTCAACGCGGACTTCGACGGCGACCAGATGGCGGTGCACGTGCCGCTGAGCCTTGAGGCGCAGTTGGAAGCGCGCGTGCTGATGATGTCGACCAACAACATCCTCAGCCCGGCCAACGGCAAGCCGATTATCGTGCCGAGCCAGGACATCGTGCTGGGTCTGTACTACTTGAGCCTGGAGACGCCGGAGTTCCGTGAGGCGCCGGACGCCGCCGTGTTCAAGGACGGCACGCAGGAGCTGCTGCACAAGGCGCCGACCGCGTTCGGCGACGTTGGCGAGATCGAGTATGCGCTGAACGCCAGGGCCATCAAGCTGCACGACAAGATCCGCGCCCGCTATGAGACGGTGGACGCAGACGGTAAGACCGTGCGCCAGATGGTCGTTACCACGCCAGGCCGGATGCTGATCGCCCGCATCCTGCCGCGCAACCCGAACGTGCCGTTCAGCTTGATCAACCGGACGCTGACCAAGAAGAACGTGTCCGACGTGATCGACGCGGTGTACCGCCACTGCGGCCAGAAAGAGTGCGTGATCTTCGCCGACCGGCTGATGGGCCTTGGTTTCGGTCAGGCGGCGAAGGCTGGGCTGTCGTTCGGCAAGGACGACCTGATCATCCCGGACAGCAAGCCGGCGCTGATCCTGAAGACCCAGAACGAGGTCAAGGAGTTCGAGCAGCAGTACCAGGACGGCCTGATCACCGCGGGCGAGCGCTACAACAAGGTGGTGGACGCCTGGTCGCGCTGCACGGACGAGGTTGCCGGCGCGATGATGAAGGAGATCAGCCGGCAAGAGGTGGGCATTCAGACCAACTCGGTTTGGATGATGAGCCACTCCGGCGCCCGTGGCAGCCCGGCGCAGATGCGTCAGCTTGCCGGCATGCGCGGCCTAATGGCGAAGCCGTCGGGCGAGATCATCGAGCAGCCGATCATCGCCAACTTCAAGGAAGGCTTGTCGGTGCTGGAGTATTTCAACTCCACCCACGGTGCCCGCAAGGGCCTGGCGGACACGGCGTTGAAGACGGCGAACTCCGGCTACCTTACCCGGCGCCTTGTCGACGTGGCGCAGGACTGCATCATCGTCGAGAACGATTGCGGCACTGAACGCGGGCTGACGGTCCGTGCCGTGATGGACGGCGGCGAGGTCGTCGCCGGCCTGTCGGAACGGACCCTGGGCCGCACCACGGCCGAGGACCTGATGGACGCGGTCACTGGGCAAATGATCCTGCCGCGGAACACGCTGATCGAGGAGCCGGAGGCCGACCTGATCGAGAGCTCGGGCGTCGAGGCGGTGAAGATCCGGTCGGTGCTGACCTGCGAAAGCCGGGTCGGCGTCTGCGGGATGTGCTATGGGCGCGACCTGGCCCGTGGCACGCCGGTCAACATCGGCGAGGCCGTTGGCGTGATCGCCGCGCAGTCCATCGGCGAGCCTGGCACGCAGCTTACGATGCGCACGTTCCACATCGGCGGAGCGGCGCAGCGTGGCGCAGAGGTCAGCAGCGTCGAGGCGAGCCACGACGGCACGGTGCAGATCAAGAACCGCAACGTGGTGCAGAACAGCCAGAACGTGCCGGTGGTGATGTCGCGCAACTGCGAGATGATCCTCTCGGACGAGAAGGGGCGGGAACGCGCCCGCTTCCGGATACCCTACGGCGCCCGGTTGCTGGCTGACGAGGGCGCCGCGGTCACGCGCAACGACAAGCTGGCGGAGTGGGACCCCTACACGCTGCCGATCATCACCGAACGCGCTGGGTCGGTCGAGTATCTCGACCTGCTGGACGGGGTGACGATCGTCGAGCGGATGGACGAGGTGACTGGCCTCACCTCGCGCGTGGTGGTGGACTACAAGCAGCAGTCCAAGGGTGTCGACCTGCGCCCGCGCTTGCAGTTGAAGGATGCGGCGGGTGAGGTGTTGCGGCTGCCCAATGGGGCGGAGGCGCGCTACTTCCTCAACCCGGACAGCATCCTTTCGGTGGAGAACGGGGCCACGGTTGCCGCCGGCGACGTGCTGGCGCGCATTCCGCGCGAGGGCAGCAAGACCCGCGACATCACGGGCGGCCTGCCGCGCGTGGCGGAACTGTTCGAGGCGCGCAAGCCCAAGGACCACGCGATCATCGCCGAGATGGATGGCCGGGTGGAGTTCGGGAAGGACTACAAGGCGAAGCGCCGGGTCATCGTCAAGAACGACGAGACTGGCGAGGACACCGAGTACCTGATCCCGAAGGGCAAGCACGTCAGCGTGCAGGAGGGCGACTTCGTGCGCCGGGGCGACCCATTGGTGGACGGCCCGCGCGTGCCGCATGACATTCTGAAGGTGCTGGGTGTCGAGGCGCTGTCGGACTACCTCGTGAACGAAATCCAGGACGTCTACCGGCTGCAGGGCGTGAAGATCAACGACAAGCACATCGAGGTCATCGTCCGGCAGATGCTGCAAAAGGTTGAAATCCTGGAGCCGGGGGACACGACCTATTTGTCAGGCGAGCAGGTCGATCGGTTGGAGTTCGAGGCGGAAAACGAGAAGCGCCTGAAGCTGGAGGAGCGTGCTGCGACGGCGATGCCGGTGTTGCAGGGCATCACGAAGGCCAGCTTGCAGACGCACAGCTTCATCAGCGCCGCGTCGTTCCAGGAGACAACCCGCGTGCTGACCGAGGCTGCGACGGCAGGCAAGGTGGACAACCTGCTGGGGTTGAAGGAGAACGTGATCGTGGGCCGCCTGATTCCGGCGGGCACTGGCAGCGTAATGAACCGGCTGCGGGCAGTGGCAGCCGGACGCGACCAGCAGCGACTGCGTCCGGACGTTCCGGCGATCACGGACCGCACTGCGGCGGAGTAACGTGGCGAATGGCCGGGCGGTGGTCGACCGCCCGGCCGTTTCGGGGCGCTGTTGTCAGCAACTAAGCCCACTCAACGCTTGACTAACCTGCTGCGCGGACGTAGGTATCGCGCCCTCGACCAACCTCAACTTCTGTGGGGCGGTCGTCGCTTAAAATACGACGTGCGTGGCGCCGTCCCGGTTTCGGGGACCAAGGCCACGCGCACCAAGGTTCCGCACGGTCGATCACCGTGGCGTATTGCATTGTCTCCCAGGGCGGCGCAGCCAAACGGGTGGGGCGGACCAGATAAGGATCGGAAGAGGCGTATGCCGACCATCAACCAACTGATTGCCAATGGGCGCGAGCCTGCCGCCAAGCGCAACAAGGTGCCGGCTTTGCAGGGCTGCCCGCAGAAGCGCGGCGTCTGCACCCGCGTTTACACGACGACGCCAAAAAAGCCGAACTCGGCGCTCCGCAAGGTTGCGAAGGTGCGCCTGACCAACGGCTATGAGGTCGTGAGCTACATCCCTGGCGAGGGCCACAACCTGCAGGAGCACAGCGTCGTGCTGATCCGCGGTGGCCGCGTCAAGGACTTGCCCGGCGTGCGCTACCACATCTTGCGTGGCGTGCTGGACACCCAGGGCCTGCCTAAGCGTCGTCAGCGCCGGTCGCTGTATGGCGCGAAGCGGCCGAAGTAAGAGGAACAGGCGATGAGCAGACGCCGCCGCGCCGTGAAGCGCGATATCCTGCCGGATGCGAAGTTCGGCGACATCGTTATCACGCGCTTCATGAATGCGCTGATGTACGATGGCAAGAAGTCGGCTGCCGAGGGCATCGTTTACGGTGCGCTCGACGTGCTGAAGAAGCGCGGGGGCAACGCGGCCGATCCGGTCCGCATGTTCCACGAGGCTCTGGACAACGTGAAGCCTGCGGTCGAGGTCCGTAGCCGCCGGGTTGGCGGCGCTACGTATCAGGTGCCGGTCGAGGTGCGGACCGAGCGGCGCCAGGCGCTGGCGATCCGCTGGATCATCGACAGCGCCCGCAAGCGCGGCGAGCACACGATGGAGGATCGCCTGTCGAACGAGCTGCTGGATGCGGTGAACAACCGTGGCTCTGCCGTGAAGAAGCGTGAGGATACCCATCGCATGGCGGAGGCCAACAAGGCTTTCAGCCATTACCGCTGGTAACGACTGCAACCCAACCTGCCCCCCAATCTCAATTGACCGGCGGGCGACGGAGATACGACGATGGCCAAGGCGAAATTTGAACGTAACAAGCCACATTGCAACATCGGCACCATCGGTCACGTGGACCATGGCAAGACCTCGTTGACAGCGGCGATTACCAAGATCCTGGCGAAGACCGGCGGGGCGACGTATACGGCCTACGATCAGATCGACAAGGCTCCCGAGGAACGCGCCCGCGGTATCACGATCTCGACCGCGCACGTCGAGTACGAGACTAAGAACCGCCACTACGCTCACGTCGATTGCCCCGGCCACGCCGACTACGTGAAGAACATGATTACCGGCGCCGCGCAGATGGACGGCGCGATCCTGGTGGTGAGCGCTGCCGACGGTCCGATGCCGCAGACGCGCGAGCACATCCTGCTCGCCCGGCAGGTCGGCGTGCCGGCGCTGGTGGTGTTTTTGAACAAGGTCGACATGGTCGACGACCCGGAGCTGCTTGAGCTGGTCGAGATGGAGGTGCGCGAGCTGCTGTCCTCCTACCAGTTCCCTGGCGACGACATCCCGATCATCCACGGCTCCGCGCTGATGGCGCTTGAGGACAAGAACCCGGAACTCGGCGAGCAGGCTGTTCTCAAGCTGATGGCGGCAGTGGATGAGTACATCCCGCAGCCGGTCCGTGCGACCGAGCGGCCGTTCCTGATGCCGATTGAGGACGTGTTCAGCATTTCCGGCCGCGGCACCGTGGTGACGGGCCGCATCGAGCGCGGCATCGTCAACGTCGGCGACGAGGTTGAGATCGTCGGCATCAAGAACACGGTGAAAACGATTGTCACCGGCGTCGAGATGTTCCGCAAGCTGCTGGACCGCGGCGAGGCTGGAGACAACATCGGCGCGCTGTTGCGCGGCACGAAGCGCGAGGACGTCGAGCGTGGCCAGGTCCTGGCCAAGCCCGGCAGCATCACGCCGCACACGCAGTTCAAGGCCGAAGCTTATGTGCTGACGAAGGAAGAGGGTGGCCGGCACACGCCGTTCTTCACCAACTACCGTCCGCAGTTCTACTTCCGCACGACGGATGTGACCGGCGTCGTTCAGTTGCCTGAGGGCACTGAGATGGTGATGCCAGGCGACAACGTTTCGATGGATGTCGAGCTGATCGCGCCAATCGCCATGGACGAGGGCCTGCGCTTCGCAATCCGCGAGGGTGGCCGGACAGTTGGCGCCGGCGTCGTCGCCAGCATCACGAAGTAAGGCCGACCACGGTCCCGCGAACCCGGCCAGTGAACTTGGATATATAGTACTATGGACAACCAGAACATCCGCATCCGCCTCAAGGCGTACGACCACCGTGTGCTGGACAACAGCACGCGGGAGATCGTGAACACGGCGAAGCGGACGGGTGCGCGGGTTCGCGGGCCGATACCACTGCCGACGCACATCGAGCGGTTCACGGTGAACCGCTCGCCGCACGTCGACAAGAAAAGCCGCGAGCAGTTCGAGATCAGGACGCATCGCCGGTTGCTCGACATCGTCGAGCCCACGCCGCAGACGGTGGACGCGCTGATGAAGCTCGATCTTGCCTCGGGCGTGGACGTCGAAATCAAGCTGTAGGGCCGGGCCGATGCGCACTGGATTGATAGCGAAGAAGCTGGGCATGACCCGCATCTTCAAGGATGACGGCACCTGTTTTGCATTTGGACCAGGTGCAGGTGGTGGACGCCCGCACCCAGGAGCGGGACGGCTACACGGCCGTGCAGCTTGGCTGGGGCAAGGCGAAGGTGAAGAATGTGACCGATCCGAACAAAGGCTATTACGCCCGCGTGAAGGTCGAGCCGAAAATGAAGCTGGTCGAGTTCCGCGTGGCGCCGGATGCGTTGCTGGAGTCGGGGCAGACCTTGACAGCGGCGCACTTCGTGGTCGGCCAGAAGGTTGATGTTTGCGGCGTCACTAAGGGTAAGGGTTTTGCCGGCGCGATGAAGCGCTGGAACTTCCGCGGGCTTGAGGCGAGCCACGGCGTTTCGGTCAGCCACCGTAGCCATGGGTCGACGGGCAACCGGCAGGACCCCGGCAAAACATTCAAGAACAAGAAGATGGCTGGCCATCTCGGTGTCGAGCGGGTGACGACGCTGAATGTCGAGGTGGCGGGCATTGATGCGGACAAAGGCCTGATCATGATCCGCGGCGCGGTGCCGGGTTCGAAGGGCGAGTTCGTGACGGTTCGGGATGCGATCAAGAAGGTGCGGCCGGACAGCGTGCCCTATCCGGCTTCGATCCTAGTAGCGCCGGAGCCTGCTGCGCCAGAGACGGCCGAGCCGCAGGAAACGGTGTGATGCAGATCGATATCAAGACATTGGACAACGGGTCCGCCGGCTCGGCAGAACTGCCGGACGAACTGTTCGCGGCTCAGCCGCGGCGGGACATCATCGCCCGGGTCATCCACTGGCAGCTCGCGAAGCGCCGGGCGGGGACGCACAAGACCAAGGGGATGGGTGAAGTCTCCGGGACTACGCGGAAGCCGTATAAGCAGAAGGGCACCGGCAACGCCCGGCAGGGCAGCCTGCGTGCGCCGCAGTTCCGCACCGGCGGCGTGGTGCATGGACCCGTCGTCCGCAGCCACGAGTACAAGTTGCCTAAGAAGGTGCGTCGCCTGGGGCTGATTAGCGCGCTGTCGCTGAAACAGGCTGAGGGCAAGCTGATGGTGCTCGACAGCGTTGGCGGCGGCACCGGCAAGACCAAGGACCTCGTTGCCAAGATGAGCGTGCTTGGTTTGACTTCGGCTTTGGTCGTGGACCGCACGGTTGATGCGGCGTTCTTGCAGGCGAGTGCCAATATCGTCGGCCTCGACGTGTTGCCGACCATTGGCGCCAACGTGTACGACATTATCCGGCATGATGTGTTGGTGGTGACGTCGGCTGGGATTGAAGCGCTGAAGGAGCGGCTGGCATGAGCGTCGCGCAGGTTATAGCCGCCCGGAAACGCGCGGCCACTATGTCGCGTGAGGCGATGTTTGAGACCATCCGCAGCCCAGTGATCACCGAGAAAGCGACGGCCCTGTCCGAAAAGAGCCAGTTCGTGTTCCGAGTGGCGATCAACGCGACGAAGCCGGAGATCAAGGCATCGGTCGAAGCCTTGTTCGGCGTGAACGTGAAGTCGGTGAGCACGCTGGTGCAGAAGGGCAAGACCAAGCGCTTCAAAGGTCGTCCCGGCGTTCGGTCGGACGTGAAGAAGGCATATGTGCAGCTCGCCGAGGGGCAGTCGATCGACATGTCCACCGGGCTCAGCTAGCGCAGGGATAGCAAGCGATGGCACTCAAGCAATTCAACCCAGTCACTGCCAGCCTGCGCGGCACGGTGCTGATCGACCGCAGCGAGCTGTGGAAGGGCAAGCCCCTCAAGACGCTGACTGAGGGCAAGCACAAGACGGGCGGGCGTAACAACCACGGCCGGACGACGTCGTTCTTCCGCGGCGGCGGGCATAAGCAGTCGTATCGCCTGGTCGACTTCAAGCGCCGCAAGTTCGACGTGGCGGCAACGGTCGAACGGCTGGAATATGACCCGAACCGGTCTGCTTTCATTGCGCTGGTCAAGTATGATGACGGCGAGCTGTCATACATCCTCGCGCCGCAGCGCCTGCGCGCCGGCGACAAGGTCGTCGCCGGGCAGCGGGTCGACATCAAGCCCGGCAACGCCATGCCGATGGCAGCCATTCCGGTTGGGACCATCATCCATAATGTGGAGATGAAGATCGGCGCAGGCGGCAAGATGGCGCGGGCGGCCGGGACCTATGCGCAGCTTGTCGGCAAGGACGCCGGCTATGCCCAGGTCAAGTTGCAGTCGGGCGAGCTCCGCATCGTGCGGGCCGAGTGCATGGCGACGGTCGGCGCGGTGTCGAACCCGGATAACCAGAACCAGAGTCTCGGCAAGGCCGGGCGTGCGCGCTGGATGGGTCGTCGTCCGCACAACCGCGGCGTCGTGATGAACCCGGTCGACCATCCGCACGGCGGCGGCGAGGGCCGGACCTCGGGCGGGCGGCATCCGGTTACGCCCTGGGGCAAGCCGACCAAGGGCTACAAGACTCGCGAGAACAAGCGTACGGACAGCCTGATTATACGCCGCCGTCCAAAGGGGAAGCACTGACCATGGCGCGTTCCGTATGGAAAGGTCCGTTCGTGGACGGGTATTTGCTGGGCAAGGCTGAGGCTGCCCGCGGTTCCGGCCGCAATGAGATTATCAAGATTTGGTCGCGGCGGTCGACGATATTGCCGCAGTTCGTCGGGCTGACGTTCGGCGTCTACAACGGGCACAAGTTCCTGCCGGTGCAGGTGTCGGAGAACATGGTGGGACACAAGTTCGGCGAGTTCTCGCCGACGCGGACGTTCACCGGGCACTCTTCGGATAAGAAGGCGAGGCGGGGCTGACATGAGCAAGCCGAAAACCCCTCGGGCGCTGCCGGAGCATGAGGCGCAGTGCGTCGTGCGCAATATCCGCATCAGCCCGCAGAAGCTGAACCTGGTTGCCGGACTGATCCGCAACCAGCCGGCGAGCCAGGCGGTCGCGACGCTGACGTTCAGCAAGCGGCGGATCGCCCAACAGGTCCGTAAGGCATTGGAGAGTGCGATCGCCAATGCTGAGAACAACCACCAGCTTGACGTCGACCAGCTGGTCGTGACGCGGGCGGAGGTAGGCAAGTCCATCGTGATGCGGCGTTTCATGGCGCGTGGCCGCGGCCGGGCGTCGCGGATCGAGAAGTGGTTCAGCCACCTGCGCATTGTGGTGTCCGAGCAGCAGCAGGTTCCTGAAACCCCCGCGACACAGAAGGCGGCGTAGGTCATGGGTCACAAGGTCAATCCGATCGGGCTGCGGCTCGGCATCAACCGCACTTGGGACAGCCGCTGGTACGCCGGCGCGGACTATTCCAAGCTGCTGCTGGCTGATTTGGAGCTGCGTAAGCATCTCCGAGCAAAGCTGGCTGGCGCCGGCGTGTCCCGCGTGGTGATCGAGCGCCCGGCCAAGAAGCCGCGCGTGACGATCTATGCGGCCCGGCCCGGCGTGGTCATCGGCAAGAAGGGCCAGGACATCGAGGCGTTGCGCAAGGATCTGGCGAAGATGGCCAAGTCCGAGGTGTCGCTGAACATCGTCGAAATCCGCAAGCCGGAGATCGACGCGGTGCTGGTGGCTGAGAACATCGCGCAGCAGCTTGAGCGCCGGGTGGCGTTCCGCCGGGCGATGAAGCGGGCGGTGCAGTCGGCCATGCGGCTAGGCGCCCAGGGCATCCGGATAAACTGCGGCGGACGGCTTGGCGGCGCCGAGATCGCGCGGACCGAGTGGTATCGCGAGGGCCGGGTGCCGTTGCACACGCTGCGCGCCGACATCGATTTCGGCACTGCGACGGCAAAGACCACGTATGGCACGTGCGGCGTGAAGGTTTGGATTTTCAAGGGTGAGATCCTGACCAACGACCCGCTGGCGCAGGACCGCCGCGCCGCCGAGCAGGCGCCGCAGCGTTAACAGGAACCGACGATCATGATGTCTCCAAAGCGGACGAAGTACCGCAAGGCCCATAAGGGCCGTATCCACGGATTGGCGAAATCGGCCACGAGCTTGAACTTTGGCGCGTTTGGGCTGAAGGCGCTTGAGCCGGACCGGATCACCGCGCGGCAGATTGAGGCGGCACGCCGCGCCATCACGCGCTCGATGAAGCGTGCCGGCCGGGTGTGGATACGGATGTTCCCGGACGTGCCGGTGTCGCAGAAGCCGGCCGAGGTCCGCATGGGGTCCGGCAAGGGCAGCCCCGAGTTTTGGGTGTGCCGGGTGAAGCCGGGCCGCATCATGTTCGAGATTGACGGCGTGGCACCGGACCTGGCCCGCCAATCCTTGGCGCTCGGCGCCGCCAAGCTGCCGATCCGCACCAAGTTCGTGACCCGGCTCGGGGAGGGTTAGATGACCAAGCCAGCCGATATACGCGCCAAGGGCGCGGACAACTTGCCTGGAATGCTGCTCGATCTGCGCAAGGAGCAGTTCAACCTGCGTTTCCAGCGCGCGACCGGCCAGACCGAGGGTGTGGGCCGTGTCCGCCAGGTGCGACGCGACATCGCGCGCGTGAAAACGATAATGTCGGAGCAGAAGCGGTCCGCCGCCGCCAGCTCCATGAAATCCTGAGAGGAGTAGGGCGATGCCAAGGCGCGTCCTGACCGGGCGAGTGACCAGCGACAAGATGGACAAGACCATTACGGTCTTGGTCGAGCGCCGCGTCATTCATCCGTTGTATAAGAAGTTCATCCGTCGCTCGAAGAAGTATGCGGCGCATGACGATACCAACATGTGCAAGATCGGCGACACCGTGCGGATCGAGGAGTGCCGGCCGATCAGCAAACGGAAGACCTGGCTGCTGATGGAGCGGAATGGCGAGGCTGTGCCGCCGCCACGGGGTTTCTCGTTTGCGGTGCGGGCTGAGGCCAAGGACATGGTTGCGGCAAACATGGTTGCGCCAGATACGGCAGCGGCCACGCCTGATGCCGAACAGGCGCAGGCCTGAGGAGCGGTTAGATGATCCAGGTCGAATCCAATCTTGAGGTTGCCGACAACTCCGGCGCTCGCCGCGTGCAGTGCATCAAGGTGCTGGGCGGGTCGAAGCGCAAGACGGCATCGGTGGGCGACGTGATCGTGGTCTCCATCAAGGAGGCCATACCGCGTGGCAAAGTGAAGAAGGGCGATGTGCATCAGGCGGTGATCGTGCGGACGTCGTTCCCCGTGCGCCGCGCCGATGGCAGCGCAATCCGTTTCGACCGCAACGCGGCCGTGCTGATCAACAAGGGGGAGCCAATCGGCACCCGCATCTTCGGACCGGTCGTGCGCGAGCTGCGTGGGCGCAAGTTCATGAAGATCATCTCGCTCGCCCCCGAGGTGCTGTGATGGCCGCGCGCATCCGCAAGGGCGACACGGTCGTCGTGATCACCGGCGCCGACAGGGGCAAGCGGGGCGAAGTGCTGACCGTGTTGCCGAAGGACGGCCGGGTTGTGGTCAAGGGCGTGAATATCGCCAAGAAGCACACGAAGCCTCAGGGCATGGGCCGGCCCGGAGGCATCGTCGAGCAAGAAGCGACGATCCACTTGTCCAACATCATGCTGGTGGACCCCAAAACTGACAAACCGACCCGCGTTGGGTTCCGGGTGCTGGACGACGGCCGCAAGGTCCGCATCGCCCGGCCCGGCGGCGCCGTGATCGAAGGCTGAAGCGAATGAGCGAAACAACCGAAGCCCCGGCGGCAGGTCGCACGATGCGCGAGATGCCGCGGATGCAGCAGCGCTACAATTCAGAGATCAAGGCCAAGCTGCAGACGGAGTTCAACTACAAGAACCCGATGCAGGTGCCGAAGCTTGAGAAGATCGTGATCAACATGGGCGTGGGCGAGGCCGCCGGCGACCAGAAGAAACTGGACGCGGCATTGGCGGAGCTCATGCTTATTGCTGGGCAGAAGCCGGTGAAGACGTTGGCGAAGAAAGCGATCGCTGGCTTCAAGATCCGTGAGGGCCTGCCGATCGGCTGCAAGGTGACGCTGCGCAAGTCGCGGATGTTCGAGTTCTTGGACCGGTTGGTGACGATTGCCCTGCCGCGGGTGCGCGATTTCCGCGGCATTCCGGCCGGCAAGGGCTTCGATGGCCGCGGCAACTTCGCCATGGGGCTGAAAGAGCAGATCATCTTTCCGGAGATCGAGTACGACAAGGTGACGGACATCCGCGGCATGGACATCGTGTTCGTGACCACGGCGAAGACGGATGCCGAGGCGAAGGCGCTGCTGAAGGCGTTCGACGTCCCATTCGCTGCCTAAGCCAGATTTCAACGTGTTTGGAAAACCGCCGCCCGCCGGGTCCGGACGCGGCAGGTTCCGAGGAGTGTAGCAGATGGCCAAGACATCAGCGGTGAACCGCAACCTGAAGCGGGAGCGCATGTCGTCCCGCGACAAGTCGAAGCGGGCCGACCTGAAAGCGCAAGTGATGGACCGCACGGCGCCGGTCGAGGAGCGGTTCGAGGCGTCCATGAAGCTGGCGCAACTGTCGCGCAACGGGGCGGCGGTGCGCGTGCGCCTGCGTTGCGCGTTGACCGGGCGTCCACGCGGCAACTATCGGAAGTTCAAGCTATCCCGCAACATGTTGCGGGCCCTGGCCAGTTCGGGCCAGTTGCCCGGCATGGTCAAAGCAAGCTGGTAAGAAGGACGCCGGCATGTCGATGTCCGATCCGTTGGGTGACATGATCACCCGTATCCGTAATGCTCAGCGCAGCCGGCATACCGTGTGCGTGGCGCCGGCGTCCAAGCTGCGCGCCAACGTGCTGGAGGCGCTGAAGCGCGAGGGGTTCATCCGCGGCTATGCGGCCGAGGAGACCCGGCGTGGCCCAGTTCCGCATCGAGCTGAAGTACAGCGAGGGCGAGCCCGTGATCAAGGAGATCACCCGCGTCTCCAAGCCGGGCCGGCGCGTGTACTCCAAGATCAAGGAGCTGCCCCGGGTTTATGCTGGGCTTGGCGTCTCGATCCTGTCGACGCCGCGCGGCGTATTGAGCGACGGCGAGGCACGCGCTGCCAATGTTGGCGGCGAAGTCTTGTTCCGCGTCTTCTAAGGGGGGCATAGGATGTCTCGTGTAGGCAAATATCCCGTCGACGTGCCGGCTGGCGTGCAGGTGGCGGTCGTGGACCGCGTGCTGACGACCAAGGGCAAGCTCGGGACCATGTCGCTGCCGCTGACCGACCATGTCGACGCGACGATAGAGAA
>JAABUQ010005990.1_pt1 | contig 18819 bp, 19 predicted proteins | sample 5560001 | NCBI WGS metagenome assembly JAABUQ01 (sample SAMN10711888, study PRJNA513371) | rock metagenome | isolation source: Antarctica rocks | place: Antarctica: Victoria Land, Finger Mt nord | collected 2015-12-18
CCAGGAGGGGCTCCGGATCCCGCCCATCAAGCTCGTTTCCGAAGGCGCTGAGAACGAGGCGGCGTTGGCCATCATCGCCGGCAACTCGCGGGTCCCAGGGAACATCACAGGCGATCTGCGCAGCCAGCGCGCCTCTCTCCAGGTCGGCGAGCAGCGGCTCGCCGCTCTTTACGAGCGCTTCGGCCGGCCCGCGGTCGAAGCCTGTCTTGCGACGATGCTGGATCAAACCGAGGAACGGGTGCGGGCGCGCATCGCCGAGGTCCCGGACGGGGAGTATCCGTTCACTGACCGCATGGACGACTGCGGCCCTGGCACAGACCCAATCAAACTCCAGGTCAAGGTGCTCGTCCAGAAAGACAGGCTCCTGGTCGACTTTGCCGGCACCGATCCCCAGACGGTTTCAGGGCTGAACAGCTACTTCAACTACACCCGCTCCTATACCTACGCGGCTGTGAAGAGCCTGCTTGATCCGGAGGCGCCGATGAACGCAGGTGCGCTGCGGCCGATCGAGGTCAGCGCGCCGCTCGGCTGCTTCCTGAATCCCCGGCCGCCGGCCGGCGGAGGGCCGCGAGCAGCTATTTGCTCGCGCATCTTCGAGGTCATCCTGGGCGCGCTCGCGCCGGCTGTGCCGCAGTCGGTGACAGGCGCCAACAGCCACTTCTGTAACGCCACCTTTGGGGCCTGGGATCCGGTCAGCCGGCGCAGCTTCGTTGGCTATGAGCTGGTCCATGGTGGCTGCGGCGGCCGAGCCACCAAGGATGGCTGCGAGGCGATCAGCTCGCCCTACAACGCCGCCAACCTGCCGATCGAGGCCGTGGAGGCGCAGACGCCAGTCATAGTGGAGCGGTTCGGCTTCATCCCCGGCTCAGGCGGCCGGGGCAAGCATCGGGGCGGTCTGGGAGTGCGCCGCGACGTTCGCATCCTGGCCGAGCAGATCCGCTTCACCAACCTCTCCGAGCGGCACCGCTTCCAACCCTTCGGGGTGCTCGGCGGCGAGCCGGGCCGACTGGGCAGGACAGTCATCAATCCCGGCACGGAGAACGAGTACCAAATCGGCGGCAAGGCCTCGGTCGACCTTCAGTACGGTGACGTCGTCTCCTTCCAGCTCGCCGGTGCCGGTGGCTACGGCGACCCGGCGGCACGGGATCCGGCGCTCACCGAAAGGGACCGTCGGCTGGGCCTGCTGGCCGAATGAGGGTGCCGCTGCGCGTGGTCGTGGCCAAGCCGGGGCTGGACGGGCACGACAGGGGCGCCAAAGTGGTTGCCAAAGCCCTCAAGGAAGCAGGCATGGAGGTCATCTACACAGGTCGCCATCAGACTGTCGATTCCATCGCCACAGTTGCCTTGCAGGAGGACGCTGACGCGATAGGCCTCTCGGTACTCTCCGGCGCCCACATGGACTACTGCGGCCGCCTCGTGCAGCGTCTGCGCGAGGCGGAGGCTTCAGACATCGTGCTGACAGTAGGCGGCACCATCCCTGAGTCCGATCGGCCGGCGCTGAAGGAGCTGGGCTTTCGCGTCTTTGCCACTGGGAGCCGGCTGGCTGACATCGTCGATTACCTGAACGAAGAGGTGGGCCGCCGTCGGGGGGAACCGAAAAACTGATAGGAGTGAGGATTTGAGCCATTCAGTGAGAAGAGCAGTGGTGACCGGAGCCGCCCGGGGCATCGGGGCGGCGATCGCCGAACGCCTGTCCAGCGACGGCCTCGATGTCGCCATCCTGGATCTGGACGAGCCGCGGGCACAGCAGACAGCTGACGGGATCGCCGGCACGACTGGCGGCAAGCTGGTGGCGCACGGCTGCGACGTTGCCGACCGCCAGCAGGTGCAGGCAGTGATCGGCCGGGTAGCGGAGGAGCTGGGCGGCCTTGACACTCTGATCTGCAATGCGGGCATAACCCGGGACGCGTTCCTGCACAAGATGACAGATGAGCAGTGGGATCAGGTGCTCAGCGTTCATCTCACCGGCACGTTCGCCTGCATCCGCGCAGTGGCCCCCATCTTCCGGGAGCGGGGCAGCTGCCGGATCGTCTGCATCTCGTCAGTGGCCGGCGCCACCGGCAATGCCGGCCAGCTCAACTATTCGGCTGCGAAAGCGGGCATCGTCGGCATGGTGAAGACGGCCGCTCGTGAGTTCGCCCGCTCCCGGACCACAGTCAACGCAGTGCGGCCGGGCTTCATCGACACCGACATGACGAGGGCGATTCCTGACAACATCCGCGAGCAGCTGATCCAAGCCATCCCACTCGCCCGCCCGGGCCAGCCGGACGACGTGGCTGGCGCCGTCTCCTTCTACTGCAGCGATGACGCCGCCTACGTCACAGGCACGGTGCTGGACGTGAACGGCGGCTTCTACATGTGAGAGCATGATCAATCGCAAACGCGCCGGCCACGTTTACGACCTAGGCCAGTACACGGTGACCGAGAAGGCCATGGAGGCTTACGCCGAAATTGCGGGCGGCTTCACTCCTGTCTTCGGCATCGTGCCAGTGTGGTCGGGCATCGCGGCCATCAACGAGGATCCGGACCTGGGCCTTGACCCGTCCCGGGTGGTCCACGGCGAACAGCGCATGCGCTTCCTGCAGCCGTTCCGGGACGGCCAGGTCCTCCGCTCAAAGGGAACTGTGGAGTCGATCGCAGAGCGCGGAGCCAACGAGGTGGTCACGCTCCGGGTGGACAGCAGCGAGCTGGCGGCGCCGGTGCTGAGTCAGTGGCTGGTGATCATCTCCCGCGGCACAGCTGCAGCTGCCAAAGGAGGTGGTTCAGGCGGAAAGCCATCATCGGCGGAGCCGCCGCCAGCGACGCAGGAGCCCCCAGCGCCGACCGGCGAGCGCAGCACCTACCTGAGTCCGGACATCACCTATAGGTATGCGGAGGCGGCCGGCGACGACAATCGGATCCACACGGACCCGGAGTTCGCTCGGCACGCCGGGCTGCCCGGCATCATTGTGCAGGGCATGTGCCTGCTGCATGTGGCGACGCGGGCGGTGCTGGAAGTGGAGGGCCGCGAGCCGGCTGAGGTGGGCCAGCTCTCGGCCCGGTTCGCCAGCATGTTCATGCCCGACCAGGAGCTGCGGACTCGGGTCTGGGCTGATGGCGGCGGCGCCAGCTTCGATGCGCTGGGGCTGGATGGCAAACAGGTCCTGAAAAACGGCCGCCTGGACCTGAACCATCGTTAGCCAGCAGAGGGAGGCCAGGGACCGCTGTCTTGGCTTGCTGCGAAGCGACGCCCGGCGTCCAGTCGCTGCCCTCCGCGCCGCCTAGAGAGCTCGCCGTCAACCCTCGGGTGTCGGGGCAGTTGGGCCAAGCTCGTGGTAATGCGGGGGGTCGGCGCCGGGGCGGCTGCAGGTGATGGTGGCCACTTGGAGCGCGTGATTCAGCATTCGGGCGACGTCCGAGTCTGCGAGCCGGTGCAGTGCGCCCTTCTCGAGCGCGCCTTCGCTGCCGAGCGCTGCCAGGAGGCCAGCCATGAAGGAGTCGCCAGCTCCCACCGTGTCGACGACGTCAACGTGGGGGGCGTCTCGGAAGACGCTCTGGCCAGACCTGATGGCGATCGCTCCCCTGCTGCCCAGCGTAACGACGATGAGCCGCGGACCAGCTGCGAGCCAGCGTCGCGCGACCGCGTCAGCTGTCTCCTCCGGATGGAGCCAGGCGAGATCAGCCTCACTCGCTTTGACCACATCAAGGTGAGGCAGCCAACTCGACAGGCGCCGCACATAGGTGGCTCGGTCAGGGATGAGGGTCGGTCTGACGTTGGGGTCGAGGCTGATGAAGCGGTGGGCGGATTCCCGCCGCAGCAGTTCCTCGAGCGCTGAGGCGCCCGGCTCGAGCACCAGCGACAGGGAGCCGAAGTGGAGGGCACTCACCTCCCGACTCAGTGTTACTGGCAGATCCGTAGCGCCGAACTTGTGGTCAACCGTGCCCTGGACATAGAAGGTGTAATCGGGGTCCTGGCCGGCCACCAAGTGAACGAACGCCAGTGGTGTTGGTTCGTCGCCGCTCAGGGCGTGCCGCAGGTCGACGCCCTCCTCGGCCAGCACCGCGCGCAGCCGCGATCCGAAGTGATCGGTTGATAAGCGACCGAAATACGCGACCGGCACCTTCAGGCGAGCGCAGGCTATTGCCACGTTGAAGGGCGAGCCGGCCGGGCGGGCGGCGTACCGGCCGGCGGCAGTCTCCGCCAGGTCGATCAGCGCCTCACCACAGACGAGGATCTGAGCAGTCAGATGGCCTCTAGACGATCCGCGATGAGCTCAGTAGCGGGGCGAATGGGCAGGGACGCCCAGACCCGTGGCGGCAAGATCGCGCATCGAGATGACCCCAATCACCCGGTCACCCTCCACCACCGGAAGATGGCGGAAGCCGCCAGCGACCATCGTGTCCAGCGCCTGCTGCGCATCTGTCTCTGGCGTCACCACCTGTGGCGAGCGCGTCATCCAATGGGCTATCGGATCGCCGGCTGACTCGGGCGCCTGCGAGATTGCTCTGACCATGTCCCGTTCGGTGAAGATCCCAATCAGGCGGTTTCCCTCCATCACGAGTGTCGAGCCGACCCTCGCCCGGGACATGACTGTGGCCGCCTCGGCCACCGTGACCGTCTCGGCGACAGTGTGAAGGGTGCTGCGGTTCATGAGCTCCCCGACTGACGCCATTTGCAGCGCAGGCTACGCCACCTGCAGGAGAAAGCGAGCCGATTGCTTTTATCTCTGATCGGGCAGGTACGCGGACTAGCGTGATGCGCCAGAAATCGCCAGCGAGCGGTCGACCGCAACACCGGGGCCCGCGGTGATCGCCAGCTTTGGCTACGCTCGACTGATCGCAAGCGCCACCGCCGCCGGCCACGGCGCTCCGCTGTCATGGCGTGCCTTAGCGGCAGGCATCCTGGCCGCCTTCGTCGCAGCCGCTTTCGAGCTTCACACAGTCGCCGACCGGGGAACCTCCGGGGTGTTCAATGACTTCTACGACTACTGGGCAGCTGGTCGCGTACTCCTGCACGGCGGCAACCCGTACGACGCCGCTGCGTTGAACCAGGTGCTCAGCGCGGCAGGTGTGCACTCAACGGTGGGGGAGTTCGGCTACTCCTACCCGCTGTTCTTCCTGCTGCTGGTAGTGCCGCTGGCGCTGCTGCCTGCTCAGGTCGCCGGCTACGTCTTCGCCGGCCTGAGCCTCGCCGCCTTCGCCGTCGGGGTAGGCCTGCTGCTGACGCCTCTCGCGCAACTCGGCAGGCTTGAACTGACGGCGCTCGCTCTGGCCGCCGGCGGCTTCGTCCCCGTGCGCGGCTCCCTCTTCTTCGGCCAGGCCAACCTCATAGTCCTGCTTGCGCTTGCCCTCGCCTATCGGGAGCGAGCGGCCACGCTCCTCCTGGCCTTGGCGGGCGCTGTGAAGCTCTACCCGGCGGCGGGGCTGCTCGCGCACCTTCGCCGGGCCCGCGCAGGCGCCGTGCCTCTCTTTCTGGGAGCGGCGCTCACCGGCGCACTCGTTGTTGTGCCGAACCTGCTCAGTGGCAGGCGCGGCAGCACTCGCCTGCTCGACATGCTCGGCCCCGACCCTTACTGGAGCAACGCCTCGCTGAACGGTTTCGTCTCCCGGATCGCGCTGCCCTCGCCTTGGAGCGAACCGCTGCTGCCCGGCCTGCCGGTCACTCCCGCCGTGGTGCTGCTGGCTCTCCTCCTGGTGGGCGCCTCGCTCGCGATCGTGCTCCGAAGTCGCCCGAGCTGGAGCGGCTCCCTGGCTCTATTCCTGGCCGCAGCGACTGTCGCAACGCCGAAGAACTCGCTCTGGAACTTCGTCCCCCTCCTGCTTCCTGTCGCCTACTGCTGGCCCCACCTGAGACGCCGCCCGATGCTGCTGCTTCCACTCCTGGCCGGGTGGCTGCTGATCGACCTGCAGTCGAGTGTGAACGTCGCTCGCGACGACCCAGGCGGTCACGGCCGGCTTCAGACAATGCTGCTCGGCATGGCCGCGCTGGGAGGGCTCATGATCTGGGCGACCAACGCTGTTGTGCTGGCGCGGGAGGCGGCCGAGGCAGTCGTCGCTGACCGGATGTCGCAACCAGCCGGAAATCGCGTGCCTTAGAGCGCTTGATGGCGGTAACTGAGCTTGTAAGGTTGCCGAGCGGACGCCGGCCTAGGTGTCGTCTCTTGGGGCGGCGCGTCAGGTGGTACATCTGGGCGCATGAGCGTCGCGGTTTTCGAAGGTCTGCGGTCGCTCCTCTTCTCAGTCGCCTACCGGCTGCTGGGAAAAGCGGCTGATGCCGAGGACATCGTCCAAGAGGTATGGCTGCGCTATGCGCGAGCCGGGGAGGACGTGGACGATCCCCGAGCCTGGCTGCTACGGGTGACGACGAGGCTGTGTCTGGACGAGCTTCGCTCTGCCCGCGTTCGGCGTGAGCTCTACGTGGGGCCCTGGCTGCCGGAGCCTGTGTTGACGGGCGCCGCGGGCAGCGCCGCAGATCCCTTCGCCAAAGTCGCGCGGCGCGAGCTGCTCTCACTTGGTGCCGTAGCGCTGCTGGAGAAGCTGTCTCCCGCCGAGCGCGCTGTGTTCGTCCTGCGCGAGGCTCTGGAGCTGTCGCATGCGGAGATCGGCCGGGTGGCGGGCGTCAGCGAGGCTGGTTCTCGCCAGCTGCTCGCGAGAGGCCGGCGCCGGCTCGCCGGCGAGCCGGGCCGCCGGCGGGCCTCCCTTGAGACGCAGCGGGAGTTGGTCACCGCACTGTTGGCAGCCTTCGAGTCGGGCGACTCCAAACCGCTCATTGCGCGACTGCGAGAGGACCTGATCCTATTCAGTGACGGCGGCGGCGAGGTGGCGGCGGCGCTGAGGCCGGTCTTCGGCCGGGACAAGGTGCTGCGGTTCATGGTTGGCGTGCGCGGCAAAGTGGACGCTGGCACCCGAGCGGCGATCGAAGAGGTGAACGGCGAGCCGGCGCTCGTACTCCAAGTCGATGGGGTGCCGACGGCGGTTATCGCCGTGGTCCTGGACGAAGCTGGATACGTAGGCCGATTCCTTCTCGTGAATGCGCCGAGAAAGCTGGCCTACGTGCGGCGCCAGGTGACCCCATCTGCGTGACGCCGTCACGTCCGAGGATGGCATCTCGTCCAAGGGATGAACATCAATCGACGAGGAGGTTAGACAATGGCACGCATCCCTCTGGCGACGTCCGACAAGGGGCTTCTCGTGCGGCTGGCGGCATGGTATTCGAAGCGCAAGTATGGGAAGGTGGTCGAGCCGCTGGGGGCCATGTCCCATCACCGCTGCGTGCTGGCCACAATCTCGGTCATGGAGCTCGGCGTCCAGCGCTGGCATCGCTTGGACCCGACGCTGCAGTGTCTGGCCCAGATCGGCGCCGCCTCAGCCATCGGGTGCTCGTGGTGCATGGATTTCGGGTATTGGGAGGCCCATCACCGCGGCGTTGACCTGGCGAAGATCGAAGGTGTATCGGGGTGGAGGCAGAGCGAGATCTACACGGACCTGGAGCGGCTCGTGCTCGAATACGCCGAGGCTGTGACGACCACTCCTCCGATCGTCACTGACGTCCTGGCGGCCCGGCTTAGAGAGCAGTTGGGCGACGCTCGAATGGTCGAGCTGACCGAGCTCGTGGCCGTCGAGAATCTGCGCTCACGCTTCAATTCAGCGCTGGGCCTGGAAAGCCAGCGATTCAGGGCCGAGTGCCCGCTGCCACAGCCAGGCTAGAAGCCCTGCTCGACCAGCCAGCGCTCGGTCAGGTGGCAGGCCTTGTCAGTGACCTGTCTGACCAGCTCAGGGGTGAAATTGAAGCCGTGCACCGGGTGCTCAAGGTGGGGATGGACGTGGAAGATCCGAGCGCGTCCGGCCAGCTCCCGCCGGACCAGCTCCTCCTCCAGCTTGGCCGCCTGATGGACTGCCAGGGAGGCCGAACCGACTGCATTCGCGATGAGGTTGGTGGGTGGCTTCGAGTTCAGGCTTCCGACAGCGACTGAGAATATGGTCCCGCAGCCGCAGGAGACCAGCTCGGAGACCGGCTGGTCCTCCAGGACGCCGCCGTCAACCAGCATCCGCCGCTCGCCGTCGACGCTCAGCGTGCGCCAGGGGAACAGGCCTGGGATCGCGCTGGAGGCGAGCAGCGAGTCGCCCAGGGGCTGGTCCGGCGGAAACCAGACAGGCTGGCCGGTCAGCCGGTCGGCGGCCCCGATCCGAATGCTGGGCGGTCCGATGTCGGCCAGCACGGGGTTGCTGAGCCCGAACTCGCGCGTCAGCTCTCCCAGCACCAGAGTCTTGATCGGCTGGTTGTCACCGAGGCTGGTGCGGGGCCCGAAAGCCAGTCGCAGCGCAACCTGCCACCAGGTCAGTCCGAACGTTCGGTTGCTAATGCCGCCGAGGAGCCGCGCCGCCGCCTCCAGGCCCCTGCCCTGCACAGGATCCAGGGCATGTGCGACAGCCGTGATAGCGCCCGAGGAAACGCCAGCTATGCGCGTCGGCACGATGCCGCGCCGAACGAAAGCCCGCGCCACGCCGAGCTCCACCACCAGAAGCGAGCCAGAGCCCGAATAGGAGATGCCGATCTGTCTCCCTAAGCGGTGAGCTGTTCCTTCGCTCATGCCGCGGCACGTCGAGCCCGGCGCAGCAGGATGCTGCCCAGGGCGCCCAGGAGGCACACGGCTGTGCCGCTGAGGAAAGCCGGCGCCGGCCCGATCACATAGAGCGCGCCGGCTCCCAAGGAGCCGGCCACCTGGGCGGCGGTGATCGCAGTCTGATAGACGCCCTGCGTCCTACCCTGCGCGCCCGGGGGCGCCAGCCGGCTCACCTCGGCACTGATCGCCGGGTTGCCGGCGGCGGTGAGCGTGCCCTCCCCCAGACCGATGAGCACCAGCGCAGGCACGCTGCTCACAAAGGGGTAGACGCCGGCCAGGAGGCCATAGGTCAGGACTGAGAGCAGACCCGCCCTGACATGGCCCAGCCTGTCGCTCCAGTTGCCCAACCCGGCAAAGACGACTATCGGCAGCGCGTAGGTGGCGAACGACAGGCCGACCACGAAGGTGCTCGCGCCCCGGCTGGTCACGTACAGGCTCCAGATCGTGTCGTAGACGCCGAACATCCAGTACGCAGCCATCCCCAGGATGGCGACCGGCAGGATGAGCCAGAGGATCGCGAGCGCACCGATCGCCTCGTTCTCCTGCCGAGCCTCCTCGCGCCGGGGCGTCACCGAAGGCAGGAAGAAAAGCAGGACCGCCGCAGCCAGCGAGACCACCATGGCCCCGACGAAGACGGCGTCGAGCCGGAAGCCCGCCACCAGCCCGCCCAGCAGAGGGCCCAGCAGAAGCCCTGTCATGTCCGAAGCGCGGAGCCGGCTGAATGCGCTGGCCCTTCGCTGGGGCCCTGTCAGGTCGCCGATCATGGCAGCCGCACCGGGAGCGTAGGCGCCGCCAAAGACAGCTTGCACGAACCGCACAGCGATCAGCGTCTCGGGCGGCAGGGGCAGGATGTAGAGCGGGAACAGCGCAGCGTAGAGGAGCATGGCGACCACCATCACTGGGCGGCGGCCTATGTGGTCGGAAAGCGCACCGGCAGGATATTGGGCGAGCGCTCGACCCGCCAGGCCGGCGGCAAAGACCAGGCCCACCAGGAGACTTGTGCTGCCGCGGTGACGCAGCACCAGGGGCAGGATGGGCAGGAAGAACCCGGTGCCGATCAGCACCAGAGAATTGCCCGCCAAGAGCGTCCAGAGCGTTCGCGCATCGAGCGCCTGAGTGCCCGGGAGCTGCGCCTCGTCCTGCCCGGGAGCTACCTCAGCCACCCGAGAATCCTAGTGACGCCGCACTATCCAGCAGCGGGGTCAGGCGGTTTGGCGCTCCGGCCGGCCAGCGTCAGGCTGATCAGCGCGCCGGCGACGAGCAGTCCGCTGCAGAAGAGCATGGCCAGGTGGAAGGCGTCGGTCGAGGCCGCCAACGCAGGCGCCAGCCAGTGGGCATCGAGCGGGCGGTTGAGGGGACTGACTCCCGGCGGCCGGGCGCCCAGCCGAGCGAAGAAGAGGGCTGTCACGGCGACGAACACAGCGGCACCTGCCAGCTGTGGGCCGATCCGCGAGATGGCGTTGTTGAAGGCCGAGGCAAGGCCAACGTTCGCCTCGGGCACCGAGTTCATCAGCGCCGACGTGAGCGGCGCGACGAGCAGGCTGATGCCGAGGCCGAACGCCAGCACCTCGGGCAGCACGTCAGTGGCGTAGGCCAGCGGCGGTATCAGGCTCGCCGGCTGAGCCAGGTCCAACCGCCAGGCGGACGTGTGCTGGGGGATGCGGGCCAGCCAGGCCGTCCCAGCCGCCATCAACAGAGGGCCGGCGACGAGGAACGGGCGGGGCCCGAACCGCCCGGCCAGGCGCCCGATCCGGGGCGAGAGAAAGATGAGGAAGAGCGAGACCGGTAGGCCGCTCAGACCAGCCGCCGCGGCGGAGTAGCCGGCCACGCCCTGCAGGAACAACAGCAGGTAGTAGCCGGAGATGTAGAGGGACGCGTAGATGACCAGCGTGGCCAGGTTGATGACTGTGAAGGAGCGGACCTTGAACAGCGCCAGCGAGACCAGCGGGTGGGGCGTTCTCCTCAGCCAGAGAGGCAGGGCTGCCAAGCTCAGGGCGCCCAGGGCGAGCGCCAGCCACGCCTCCACGGCTCGCCACTGGTGCTCCTGCCCGTAGATCACGCCGAACGAGAGGCCGCCGGTGGCGACGGCGAAGAGCGCTGCGCCCGTCCAGTCCAGGTGCGCTGAGCTCTCATCTCGGCTCTCCACGACATGGCGCTGACCTGCGAAGATTGCTATCAGCACCAGCGGCAGATTGATGAGGAAGATTGCGCGCCAGCTGACCAAGTCCACCAGCACTCCGCCGAGGAAGGGTCCGGCCAGCGTAGTCAGAGAGGTGCCCGCTGCCCAGAGGCCGTAAGCGCGGCCCTGCTCCTCGCCCTGGAAGTGCAGTCGCAGCAGCGCCAGCGACCCCGGCACCAGGAAGGCCGCGGCCATGCCCTGGAGCAACCGGGCGAGGATCAGCGTCTCCATGCTGGGCGCCAAACCGCAGAGCAGCGAGGCCACCCCGAACCCGACCAGGCCGGCCAGGAAGACCCGCTTGCGGCCGTAGAGGTCGCCCGCCGCGCCGGCCGGGATAAGGAGGGCGGACATCGCGAGCAGGTACCCGTTGTAGACATATGTCTGCGCTTCCAGCGTTCCGAAGAGCGGGCTGCGCAGGTCCTGGCCGATCCGGGCCAGAGCGACGGTGACCACCGTGCCGTCCAAGAAGACCACCCCGGAGGCGAGGATGGTGGCGGCGAGGATCCAGCGGCTCGCCGAGCTTCTCTCCCGGTTTCGGATCACCCGGGCTGCACTAGGCTCAGAGGACATGACTCTTGTCGACTCCCTGGAATTGGTGGATTGGCGGCGGCGGATGGGCAACGCCTATCGCGAGAGCTCGCTCGTGGCTTGGCGAGGGGCGCGCGATCAGCTCTTCGGCGGTCATCCGCAGTCTCCGTTACCCGCTGGGCGCCGCGCGGCATTCCAGGGTCTGCGCTGGTTCCCGCCCGACCCTACCTACCGGGTGCAGGCGGCAGTGGAGGCCGCCGACGCCTCGCCTCTCGAGATCGACACCGGCGGCGAGGACGGGGTGATCAGCTATCGACGCAGCGGTCGTCTGCGCTTCCTGCTTCAGGGCCAAGAGTGCTCGCTCACGGTCTTTTCACTGCAGGGCTACGGTGGCGGCCTCTTCCTGCCCTTCACGGATGCGACCTCTGGCCGGGAAACGTACGGGGGCGGCCGCTACCTCTTCGACACAATCAAGAACACCGACAGGGGCTGCCTCGATTTTCAGCTCGGGGCGGGTGGGGTCACGATCGACTTCAACTACGCCTACCACCCCTCCTGCCACTACAACGCCCGCTGGGCGTGCCCTCTGGCCCCGCCGGAGAACCGGCTGGCTGTGGCGATCCGGGCCGGCGAGCTCAGCTATCCGGCTGAGGAAGGCCTCTGAGCCGGTCGGCTGCCGGCGGCCGAGGACACAGGCCGCGTCGGCCGGTCCGACCCTAGAGGTGCGGCCGAAAAGCCCGTCCGGATCTTGGGCGCCCATGCGGGCCATCTCCGGCGTTGCCTCCTACGCTCCTCGCTGCGCGTATTGCGAATGCGCTCACTGCGGTGCTCCTCGGCTCCTTGGATCTGACCCACCTGGCCACCCAATCTCTCGGCCGGGTTCCCGGCCGCACCTCTAGATGCTTGCCCTCGCGCTCGCCTTTGCGGCAGGACTTGTCTCCTTCCTCTCGCCCTGCGTCTTGCCACTGGTCCCTGCCTACGCTGCCTATCTGACGGGGGAGGTCAATCAGCCCGCCACAGAAGGTAACGGCAGAGGGTCGTCAGCCCTGCTGCCGCAGCGCACCCGCGTGCTGGCCAGTGGCGCAGCCTTCGTCGCCGGTGTGAGCCTTGTTTTCATCCCGACCTTCTACCTGCTGCGGGCGGTTCTCACGCCGGTGCGCGGTGTCGTCCTGCCGGTGGCCGGGGTGGTAGTCATCCTGCTGGCGCTGCAGACGGCGGGGATCCTGCGGCTGCCCTTTCTATATCGCGAGTTTCGCTTCCTGAACCGGATGCCCGAGCGTGGCGGGGCCCTGGGCGCCTTCCTGCTAGGCCTGGGTTTCGCCGCCGGCTGGACGCCCTGCATCGGCGCAACGCTGGGCGCGGTGATCAGCTCAGCCATCAATGAGGGCGCCAGCGCGTTTGGTCTGCTCCAGATGGTCGTCTACAGCCTGGGTCTGGGCATACCCTTCCTGCTACTCGCCGTGGGGATCGAGCGAGCCGCGTCATTGGTCACGGCGCTCGGCAGGCACCGGCGGCTGATCGACCTTACCTCTGCGGCGGTGCTCGTGATCATGGGTCTGTTTCTTCTCACCGACAACCTGCTACTGATCACCAGCGCCCTGACCAACCTCCTGCCCTACGACCCCTTCGGCCTCTGACTCGCGGCGAGCCGGAGCCAGCGTTCTCCGCAAGAGGATCCGCTCCTGACACAGCCCGCCGTCCCTGACGGACTGGTGCCTGAAGCTCGATTGCCCGAGTCGGCTTGCTTCTGGTCAACTACCCGTATGGAGCGACAGGCGGTCCTCGCGGCCTTCGACCAGCACATACGCCGGCGCCCGCAGCCTGACGCGCTGGACGGATACGTCGAGCAGGAGGCCAGGGTGATTCGAAGCATCTCCTGCGGGGAGGCGTGGACGGGCGTGACCTGGTCCGACCTAGACGAAGCCAACGCGAACTCGGTCATCGCTGCGCAGATCAGCCGATTCGCAGAACTGTCTCGCCCCTGGGAGTGGAAGCACTACTCATACGACCAGCCCCGAGACCTACCCTACAGGCTGATCGCTGCCGGTTTCACGCCCCAGCCGGTCGAGGCCGTGCTGGTCGCCGAGATCGCAGAGCTCCCGCTCGATGCGCCGCCGCCCCCGGGCGTGGAACTGCTGGCAGTCGTAGACCAGCATGGCGCCGACGCGCTCGTGCGCGTGCATGACCAGGTGTTTGGCGGAGACCACGCGCCTGTCGGCAGGACCGTGCTGGCCAGCCTCGCGCGGGAGCCCGCTACAGCCGCGGCAGTGGTCGCTTGGGCCGGGCAAACCCCAATTGCGGCCGGGCGCGTGGAGTTCCACGCTGGCACCGACTTCGCCAGCCTGTGGGGCGGCGGCACCTTACCGGCCTGGCGACGTCGCGGTGTGTTCCGCTCGCTGGTGGCCTACCGGGCTGCCCTCGCCTCGGCCCGAGGCTTCCGCTACCTACAGGTCGACGCCACCCCAGACAGCAGACCGATTCTCCAGCGTCTCGGCTTCGTCCAGCTCGCCACGACTACCCCATTCATCCATCCCGGCGGAAACCAGCTGACGTCTCAACAGTCGAACTCCGCAGAAGGCAGGGGGGCCTAGGCGGATGGTCCCTAAGCTCTAGGCAAATGGCGAAAGGTCTCGATCTCCACCTCGACAGCGACTTCGGGCGGCGCGTGCAGCGCCGGCTCCGCGAGGAGCCGCTGATCTGGCTCTCCACGACTGGGCGGGACGGGACGCCGCAGCCGAATCCCGTCTGGTTTCTCTGGGACGGCCAGAGCGTGCTCGTCTACAACCGGTCAGACGCGGCGCGACTGAAGCACATTGAGTCCAGGCCGCGGGTGGCGCTCAACTTCAACAGCGACGGCGACGGCGGTGACATCGTCGTCCTCACCGGGCGCGCCGAGCTCACGCAGGGCGAGACGCCCAGTGATCAGCACGCTGAATACATTGCCAAGTACCGGGTGCGCATGGAGCGCGTGTCCGGCAGCGTGGCAGATTTTGCGCGAAGTTATCCCGTCAGCCTGCGCATCTGGCCTGACAGTGTCCGCGGTCACTGACCAGAGCCTTATCCTCGGTCTGGCCGCTCTGGTCGGCGAGGCGCACGTCCAAACGGGTGAGGCAGCGCAGGACTACACGCACGACGTCACCTTCCTGCAGCACGACCTGAGCGCCGCCGTTCACCCCGCCACCACCGAAGAGGTTGCGGCAGTGGTCCGCCTGTGTGCCGAGCGGGATCTGCCGATTGTCGCCCGAGGCGCGGGTACGAGCTTGGTCGGAGGACCTGTGCCGCTGGCGGGCGGAGTGGTCGTCTGCCTAGACCGCTTGGACCAGCTGGAGCTGGACGTCGCCAACACGGTGGCGGTCGCCGGCGCGGGTGTCATCACAGCACGCATCGACGAGTTGGCCAACGAGCAGGGCCTCATGTACCCACCCGATCCAGCCAGCATCAGCATGTCGACGATCGGGGGCAACGTGGCCTGCAACTCCGGCGGCATGCGCTGCGTCAAGTACGGGGTAACCGCTGACTACGTGGTCGGCCTGACAGTGGTCCTCGCCAGCGGCGAGATCCTTCGGCTGGGCGGCAGACTCCGCAAGCGCTCCAGCGGTTACCGCCTGCAGCAGCTCTTCATCGGGTCCGAGGGGACGCTCGGCATTGTGACCGAGGTGATAGTGAAGCTCATTCCCCACCCGCGTTACCGAGCCACTGCCATGGTCGGCTTCCGCAGCCTGGAAGAGGCGGGGGCGGCGGTGTCCCGAGTGCTCGGCGGCGGCCACTTTCCGACAGCCCTCGAGATCATGGACCGCTACGCCATCGACGCCGTGCACGCGGTCCTGCAGCCGCCCTTCGCGCCAGATGTCCAGGCGGTGCTGGTGATCGAGCAGGACGGTCACGACTTTGAGCAGGTGCAGATGGCGCTTTTCGGGATGGTGGAGCTGTTGGATGGCGCCGACAACCGCATAGCTCAATCAGACGCTGAGCGCGAGCGGCTCTGGCACGCCCGCCGGAACTTCGGCAAGCTGCTGATGGAGATGCCCTACAACCGGCTCTCAGAGGATGTGGCGGTCCCCATCGGGAGCATTCCGGAGATGCTGCGGAGGATCGCCCGGCTGGCTGAGGAAAGCGGCATCCGGATCTGCACGGTGGGCCACGCCGGCGACGGCAACCTGCACCCCTCACTGCTCTTCACCGACGAGCAGCGCCAGTTGATCAGCGCAGTGGCCGGCCGGATCTTCCGGGACGCCCTGGAGCTGGGCGGGACGATCTCAGCGGAACATGGCCTGGGCGTGCTGAAGCGCGACTATGCCCAGCTGGAGCACAGTCCGCTGGCCATGTCGCTGATGCGCCAGCTGAAGGACCTGCTGGACCCCAGGGGCCTGCTCAATCCACACAAGGTCTTTCCCGAACACCCGGCGGATGATGAGTTTCTGAACCACATCCCGGGCTGGTTCCCTGATTATGGTTCGCCCGCGCACAGGGGTGAGATCGCTACCTAGGCGGACCTGCGCTCCCCGGGGGTGTGGTGCGTTTCAACCCCAACGGCACCAGAGCGATTGGGTGGGCCGGTGACGGGACTCCCATTCCTCGGTTGCGCGGGCCCGCCTCCAGGCCGCAAGATGGCGACATGAAATTAGTGACCTTCCGCATCCTGGGCGCCGGCCTGGTTCTCGTTCTCGCCGCCTGCGGCGGAAGCGGTGGACAGAGCTCCACCTCGACGGACACCTCGCCCATCAAGCTGGGCGTCATCACCTCACTGTCGGGCGCCTATCAGACGCTGGGGACCGCGAACAAGGCAGGCATCGACATAGCCATCGATGAGGTCAACGGCTCCGGCGGCATCAACGGCCGCAAGCTCCAGGTCACCTATCAGGACGACAGGACTGATCCCGCTCAAGCCGTGATCGCGTTCAACATGTTCAGCGACGAGAAGGTGACGGCGGTACTCGGTCCAGTCCTCTCTGACGCGGTTCTCGCCATCAAGCAGGGGCCGCTGCAGTCGAAGAAGTTACCTGTCGTCTCGCTGGCCGCCTCCGATGCCATAGTCGAGCCGGTCAACCCCAACCTCTTCATGACGCCCGCCAAGGCCAGCGTCACCGCCGATCGCGTCGTCCGCTACCTGAAGGATCAGAAGCTGACCAAGCTCGGCCTCTGGTACGCCAGCGACAACGCCTTCGCCACCAGCGGCTATCAGGCCACCAAGGCTCTCGCCGCCAAGAACGGCATCACCATCGCCGACGACGAGCCCTTCAGCGCCCGCGACACGAAGGACTTCTCACCGCTCTTCACCAAGCTCAGGGCTTCCGACGCGCAGGCGCTGCTGGTCTGGGTCACCGGCGGACCGGCGGTGGGCATCACGAAGGCCTACAAGAACCTGGGCTTGAAGCTGCCGCTGATCTTCAGCCATGCGCAGGCGACCCCACTGTACTTCGGCGCCAATGCGACTGGTCCCGCCTCTGAGGGTGTGATAGTGCCAGCTCAGATTGGTGTGATGGGTCAGTCGCTGCCCGACAACGTCAGCGCCAAGAAGCTGGCTAAGAAGCTGGCCGACAAGTACGCTCAGACCAATTCAGGCTATCCGCCACAGTTCGCCTTCGATGGCTATATAGGTGTCCAGCTGCTGGCCGATGCCATGAAGCGCAAGGGCACGAAGACCTCAGAGATACTGGCGGGACTGGAGTCGGCCAATTTGCAGACACCGCAGGGCACCTACAAGATGAGCAAGTCCGACCACTCAGGGATCACTGTGGACTATGTCGAGATCGGAGTGGTCAGAGGAAACGCGTTGGTCCCCACCGACTACGCCAACCAGCAGTTCAGCAAGCTCAAATAGCGCCCGGCGGGCGCAGCCTGATTCCGCCCAGCCAAATGATGCTGAGCGCCACTGATCTGACCCGTTGCTTCGGTGGCGTGGTAGCTGTGAACGGCGTCTCGTTGGCAGTGGCGCGAGGGGCCCTGCATGCGGTGATAGGTCCCAACGGCGCCGGCAAGTCGACGTTGTTCAACCTGATCGCGGGACTGCTGAGGCCCGACAGCGGCACTGTGGCGCTGGAGGGGCGGAGTCTGGACGGGTTGAGCCCCGAGGCCCGCGCCCGCCTGGGCACCGCCATCGTCTTCCAGGCGGTGCGCCTTTTTCGCGGCATGACAGTGCTGGAGAATGTCATGGTGGGGGCGCATGCGAGCACCCACCATGGTTTCGTCGAAGCCGCGCTCCGTCTGCCCCGCCACTGGCGTGAGGAACCGCTCATCCGGGGCCGCGCTGAGCAGGCCCTGGTCCGAGCGGGCCTGGCCCATCTCTCCGACAGGGCTGCCCAGTCGCTGCCGTTGGGCCAGCAGCGGGCGGTGCAGGTGGCGCGGGCACTTTGCTCTGAACCGAGGCTGCTGCTCCTGGACGAGCCGGCCAGCGGTCTGCGCAGTGGGGAGAGGGAGGCGCTCGCGCGGCTGATCGAGGAGTTGCGAGCGGAAGGGCTGACCATGCTGCTGGTCGAGCACGACGTCGCCTTCGTCACTCGGCTGGCCAACCGCATAACCGTCATGGATCGCGGCCGCGTCATAGCTGAGGGAGAGCCTGCGCAGATCCGCCAGGATCCGGCAGTGATCGCGGCCTACCTCGGCCGGCCGACCGAGGCCAAGAGCGTGGCCAGCGGTGGCTGAGGCGCTCCTGGAGGTCCGAGGCCTGACCGTCCGCTACGGCGCAGCAGTGGCATTGGCTGACGTCAGCCTGCAGGTGGCCAGGGGCGAGATGGTGGCCCTGGTGGGACCCAACGGCGCCGGCAAAACCACTCTGCTAAACGCCATCAGCGGGGGGATCCGGCCGATGGCCGGCCGGATCCTGCTCTCTGGACGCGTCACCCAGGTGCCGGAGGGCCGCCAGCTCTTTGCCGACATGAGCGTGGAGGACAACCTCCGTATCGGCGCCTGGTCGGTCAGGCAGCGCGATCCAGCGGCGGTCTACGAGCTGCTGCCCCGCTTGCGCGAACTGCGCGGTCGCATCGCCGGCACGCTGTCGGGTGGAGAGCAGCAGATGGTGGCGGTCGGCCGAGCGCTGATGTCCACGCCTGACCTGCTGGCCATCGACGAGCTGTCGCTGGGCTTGGCGCCGCTGGTGGTTGACTCGCTCGCCCAGCACCTGCGCTCGCTCAACCGCGAACGGGCGACTGCGATTCTGCTGGTCGAGCAGAACGTCCGCCTGGCGCTGGAGCTCTGTCCCCGCGCTTACGTGCTGGAAGCCGGCCGAATAGTTCTCAGCGGCTCTGCCGAGGAGCTCGCTTCGAGCGCGGCGGTGCAGGCCGCCTACCTGGGCGGAGCGCCGGAGCCGGTGCCAGCCGTGGCGTCCGGCAGTGAGGACGCTGAGGCGTGAGCGCGCTCGTCCAGTACCTGATCAGCGGGATCGTCACCGGCTGCGCCTTTGCGCTGGTGGCGACAGGTTTTGTGACTATCCACCGTGTGACAGGGGTGGTCAACTTCGCCCAGGGTGGATTTGCCATCCTGGCGGGTTATGTGACCTTCTCGGCTCTGCGC
>JAABUQ010005991.1_pt1 | contig 18817 bp, 16 predicted proteins | sample 5560001 | NCBI WGS metagenome assembly JAABUQ01 (sample SAMN10711888, study PRJNA513371) | rock metagenome | isolation source: Antarctica rocks | place: Antarctica: Victoria Land, Finger Mt nord | collected 2015-12-18
CGCCGGCGCGATCGCCGCCGGCCCGGCGTTGCTCGAAGCAGGTCGAGCAGTAGACGGGCTTGTCGCCGCTTGGCTGGAATGGCACCTGGGCCTCCTGGCCGCAGCTCGAGCAGGTGGCGCTGAACATCTCGCGTGCGCCGCGAGCACCGCCGCCGGATGAGTATCCGCCGCCACCACCGCCACCGCCGCCGTACGAGGACGAGCCGTAGCTGCTATAAGAAGATCCACCACCATCGCGCTGCGCCTTGCGGGCAGCCCGGCAGTCAGGACAGCGACTCGGCTCGCTGAACCCGCGGCTGGCGTAGAAATCCTGCTCGCCGCTGGTGAATGTAAACGCTTGGCCGCAGTCGCGGCAGGTCAGAGTTGTATCGGCCGGCATCGTAGACGGCTCCCTTCGAAGAAAACGGCTCGGCAACTGGTCCAAGGCCGACCGACAGGATAATGGGCCCCGTCAAACGTGCATATGAGCAATCTCTTACTGACAACGATGCGGAACAAAATTCAGACCAGTTGGCGAGAGTATGGCACATTTTGCCGGCATCGCCTTGGATTTTCGTCTCAGCCCAGGCTGCCGGTGGCTCGCAGGAGCGTTTCCTGCACCAGCCGCTCATGCTCGATCGAGCGGTCAGGTGGTCGCTGACCCCGCAACACCCCGACGAAGGCGGCCAGCTCGCGGTCGTACAGCTCCTGGCGCGACACGGTCGGCAACTCGAGGACGTGCTCGCCGGCAGGGTAGTCGCCAGACGGGGCGTCCAGCGCCAGGCGAATGGTGCGGGCCGGATCGAACGGCTCGACAATAGCCGAGCCATGCGTGCCGTACACCTCGAAGCGGCGCGCGGCCGGGCGCGGCTCCATCGCGGCGATGTCGAGCACTGCCAGGGCCGATGCAAACTCGAAGACGGCCACGCTATTGTCGGCGTAGCCAGGCAGCTCGGGCGTGGCATCGTTGCGCGCAACGTTGCTGACCCAGCTTGGGCGGCCGAGCAACCCCACGATCTGGTCGATCATGTGGCCACCCAGGTCGTACAGAACACCGCCGCGGTGGCGGCTCTGCTCCGTCCGCTCGGCCAGATCGACCCAGGTGGACATGTGTGCGCGGACCGCGAACACCTGCCCCAGCAGGCCAGTCTGCGCCCACTCGGCAATCCGCGAGAAGCCTGGGCTGTAGCGGAACATGTAGCCCATCTGGATTTCTGTACGCTTGGTCGAGGCGTTGTCGAGCAGACGCAGGAACGCGGGCCAGTCGTCGCCGGCTGGCTTGTCGAACCACAGATGTTTGCCGGCGTCGACGCCATCCTGGGCCATACCCAGGCTCTCGTGGTTGCGACCCTCGATGGCCACGGCCAGCACGCTTGGGTCGCCGTAGACCTCGGCCGCCGAGTCGAACCAGTGCGCGCCGCCAAAGCCTGCGCTGGCCTGCGCGGCCGCTCGCACGACTTTGTCCGGCTCCCAGATGCCAACCGCCTCGACATCGGGATTCGTACACAGCGCCCGCCACTTTCCCAGCGCGTGCCCGTGCCGCGTGCCGATCTGAGCGATACGCAGGCCGGTCACCAGAGCGCGACCCCAGGCAAACGGGGCCGGCCGATCATAGTTTCACTGGCCGCCCGGTGCGCCCGGATTCGTACACGCCCTGGATGATCGCCACCACCCGCCGGCCGTCTTCGCCGGTCACCGCTGGTGGCCGCTTGTCGCGGACGGCGCCGATGATGTCGCGGAGCTGGTGGGCGTGGAAGTTGGGCAGGTCTCCAGATCGGTAGTCGATCGCCTCTTCGTGGCTGACCGGCCGCTCGCCCTGGTCCTTGAGCGTCCAGATGTCGTTGCTGCCAACGTCCCACGGACCCGTCTTTACCCGACGCTCCGCGTCTTTGACCTGCCAGCAGTCCAGACTGGCGGTTGCGCCTGACTCGCCCACCAGGGAAACGCCGTGGATGCGCCGCTCAGGGTTCATCGACAGGGTGCCCTTGAGCATGCCCATGGCACCTGAGCGAAAGCGGATCACTGCGATGGCGTTGTCTTCGATCTCGACGTACGAGTGGTTCAGGTTGGACCAGTAGCCGAAAATCTCTTCGGCCGGGCCCATGTACCACAACAGGAAGTCGATGTTGTGCGGCGCCTGGTTCATGAGCACGCCGCCGCCCTCGGTGTCCCAGCGTCCGCGCCAGGCGTCCCTGCGGTAGTACGCCTCGTCGCGCCACATCTCGCAGAACGACTCGCCCAGCAGTACGTGCGAGCCGAGGTGGCCGGTGTCAATCGCCTGGCGCAGGCGCTGAGCGGCTGGGAACCAGCGCCGCTGCGCCATGGTCGAAACGAACGTGCCATGCTTCGACGCCGCCTCGAGGACGCGGTCGGCGTCAGCCAGAGAAGCGGTCAGGGGCTTTTCGACCACGCCGTTGATGCCGCGCTCAGCGGCCAGCACGAGCGCGTCTGCATGCTGCGGATGCGGCGTGCACACGCACACGACGTCAATCTGGCCGGCGTCGAGCATTGCCCGGGCGGAGTCGTACTGGTTGCGAACGCCCCAGCGCTCGCCGAAGCCGGCGACCCGCTCCGGGACCACGTCGCAGCACGCCACCAGCTCGGCATCGTCTGCCAGCGCTGCCAGGCCGGCCGCGTGGGTGTTAGCGATCCCGCCCGTCCCGACAATCCCGAAGCGGACCCGGGCTCCGCTCATGCTTGCACCTTCGTGTTTTCGAGTACGACGAAGTCGTCTCGATTGATCGAGATTCCGCTGACCTTCTTGTTCAGCGCCACCAGGGTGATGTCGTCACAGATGGTGATCAGCCACGACTCGTCCAGGATGACGTCCCGCAAGCCCTGGAATGCGGTCTTCTGCAGGTCCGGCGTCATGGCAGCGTTGGCCAGATCGATCGCCTTTTGCCAGCGCTCGAGGATCGGCGCGGCCGAGCCCTTGAGCACCGGATTGTTCTGTACTCGCATGAGCGAGTTCAGCGTCACCCACGTGGGATACTTGCCGCAGTTGCCCAGAATGCCGTAGCTCATCTGGTAGTCACCAGCGAACGCGTGCTGGCCGGACTCGACACCCGAGATCTGCTGCACGTCCAGCTTCACCCCGATCGAGGCCAGGTCGGCCTGCACGATCTGGGCGATGCTGAGCCCGGTGGTGTCGCCCTGGACGATGAACAACACGGCCGTCCAGGCGGGCTGGCCCGCGGCCTGGAACATCTGCTTGGCCTTCTGGAGATCGAACGGGTAGCTCTTGACGATCTCGGTCTCGTAGGCTGGGCCGGTCTGACCGAATGGCAGCACTTGCGGTCGCGCGTAGCCGTAGAAGACCTTGTCGACGATGCCCTGGCGATTGATGGCGTACTGCATGCCCTGTCGGATCATCTTGTTGTCGAACGGGGCCATGCTGGGATTGAGGCGGAAGGGGTAGACCTCCGTACCGGCGGGGCCCTGGAAGATGTCGAACTGGTCCTTGAGTCGAGCCGTGTAGTTCGGCGGTAGGAAGCTGACGATGTCGTTCGCGCCGGCCTGGAGCGACGCGACCTGCGCGTCGATGTCGTTGGAGAGGTGGTAGACGATCTGCTGCAATGCTGGGGCTGGCTTCTTCCAGAAGCCGTCGTAGCGCTTCAGGGTCAGTTGATTGTTCGGGTTGTACGAATCGACCGCGAACGGCCCGGCGCCGATCGCCTTGGTCTTCAGGTAATCGGTGTCGAGCGTGCTCGGCTCCATGATGTTCATCGAGTCGAGGATGTCGGTGACGACGCGCTCGGGGGTCGCGCCTTGCATCGTCATCTGCAAGGTCAGGTCGTCAGTCTTGGTCAGGTCCTTGATGCGTGGCACGATGCTGAAGATCTGATAGGCAAACTTGGAGTCCAGCGCCTTTTGATAGTTGGCGATGATGGCGTCGGCGTTGACTGGCTGGCCGTTCTGGAAGGTGGCGCCCTGGCGCAGCTTGATGGCTGCGCTGGAACCATCCGGAGCGATGGTCCAGGACTCAGCCAATCGCGGCACGGGCTTGCCGTCCGCGTCGTACGTTAGCAGCGTGTCGTAGATCTGAATCTGATTGGTGTATGAGGCGATGTCGAGGTTGAAGCCGTTGAGATCCTGGAGAACATGACCCAGGCCGACGTTGAGCGTGGCGTTCTGGGCGGCGGCGCCAGCTGGCTTCGCGGCTGGCGAGCTCGCCGCGGCTGCGCCACTGCTAGTGGCGGGTGCAGTTGTGGCTGCCGGCGCGCCGCCAGAGCTGGTTGGTGGGGCGGCCGTGGTGCCACACGCTGCCAGCAGGCCGGTGCCGAAGACGGCGCCCCCGCTGAGCAGCGCGGTCCGCCAGAGAAAACCGCGGCGGGTAATAGGTTGCATGCGCTGAGCTCCTCCTACCAGGATGTCGGTCAAGGTATCCCCTCGGGAAAATGGCACGCCACCGGATGAGCGGTACCCCGCTCGACGAGGTCCGGGATCTCGGCGGCACACAGATCCTGGGCTTTCCAGCAGCGGGTCCGGAATCGGCAGCCAGATGGTGGCGCGGCTGGATTCGGGACGTCTCCACGCAGGATGATACGTTGGCGCCGGCCGCGCAGGGCGGGGTCGCTGATAGGCACCGCGGACAGGAGGGCCTTCACGTAGGGGTGAGACGGTCGAGCGTAAATGTCGTGTGCCTCGCCAATCTCCACTACCTTGCCGAGGTACATCACGGCAATGCGGTCGGCGATCTGGCGGACCACTGCCAGGTCGTGCGAGATGAACAAGTAGGCGACGTCGAGATCGTGCTGAAGATCGCGCAGCAGGTTGAGGATCTGCGCCTGCGTCGAAACGTCGAGAGCGGCGACCGGTTCGTCGAGCACCAGCACATCCGGCTCCAGCGCCAGCGCTCGAGCGATGGCAATGCGCTGCCGCTGGCCGCCCGAGAATTGTCCGGACAATCGGTCCGCATCCTGAAGCGGGATGCCCACGCGATCCAGCAAGTCGTCGACGCGCTTGCGCTCGGTGGCGGAGTCATACAGGTGGTGGATCCGCATCGGCTCGGCCACTGATTGACGCGCTGACAGGCGCGGGTTCAGCGATGAGTACGGGTCCTGGAACACCATCTGAATCTTTCGGCGGAAGCGGCGCAGATCCTCGCCGCGCACATGCGTCACGTCCTGGCCATGAAAGCGGATGAGGCCTTGGCTGGGCTCCAGCAGGCGGATGACGGTGCGAGCCAGAGTCGACTTGCCACAGCCCGATTCGCCGACCAGCGCCAGCGTTTCGCCCGCTGCCAGGCTGATCGTCACTCCGTCCACAGCGCGAACCTGACCAACCACCCGTCGCAGAGCACCGCTGGTGATGGGGTAGAACTTGGCCAGATCCAGCAGGTCCAGGATCGAGCCTCCGGCGGTCACGTGGCGACGACCTCCACATGCTCGACCTCAGACCAGAAGTGGCAAGCAGACAGGTGGCGCGGGGCGTCCGTGCGATCCAGAGGCGGCGGCGTTGTCAGGCACGGCTCTCGGTTATCGAACAGATAGCATCGCGGATGAAATGGGCAGCCGGACGGTCGGTTCGCAGGACTTGGCTGCTGGCCCGGAATCTGGATGAGTCGATCCGCCCGAATCTCCAGCGACGGCACACTCCGCATGAGACCGACCGTGTACGGATGCCTGGGGCGATGAAAGAGCTCATCCACGTCGGCGGTCTCGATGACGCCGCCGGCGTACATTACCGCCACTCGATCCGCGAGCTCGGCCACCAGGCTCAAGTTGTGGGTGATCAGCACCAGCGACGTGTTGAACTCGCGCAGCGCGTTGCGGAGGACCTCGAGGATCTGGGCTTGAATGGTCACGTCGAGAGCGGTTGTCGGCTCGTCGGCGATCAGCAGCGACGGCGAGTTGGCCAACGCCATGGCGATCATGACCCGTTGCGCCATACCGCCTGAGAACTCGTGGGGATACTGCTGCACCCGCCGCTGCGGGTTCGGGATATCGACCAGCTGCATCAGCCGTAGAACCCGTTCGCGGACTTCGGTCGCGGTGGCGCCAGGATTGTGGACGCGGATGGCCTCGCCAACCTGATCGCCGACGGTGAAGACCGGGTTGAGCGAGCTGGTCGGGTTCTGGAAGATCATCGCGACTTCACCACCCCGCACCCGTCGGAGCCCCTCAGCCGAGAGGCCGAGCAGGTCGCGGCCGTTGAGGAACGCTTGCCCCGACACCTCCCACGGCGGTCCTGGCGGCAGGAGCCCGAGTATGGCCAGCATCGACAGACTCTTGCCGGACCCCGACTCGCCCACAATACCCAGGGTTTCGCCAGGCTGGACCTCGAGGCTGACCCCGTCCACCGCCGCGAACATCCCGCGCCGGGTAGGAAAGCGAACCCGCAGGTCCCGCACCTCCAGGGTTGGCGTCACGCGTATTGAATCCGTGGATCGAGGAAGGCGTACAGCAGGTCGACGGCGAGGTTCACTAGCGTAAACGCGGCGACGATCATCAGAATGGACGCTTGCAGGGTGGTGTAGTCACGCTGGACGACCGAGCTGAGCACCAGACTGCCCATGCCCGGGTAGTTGAAGACGCCTTCGGTGACCACCGCGCCGCCGATGAACGCGCCGAATTGCAAACCCAGGACGGTCACCGTCGGTAGCAGGGCGTTGCGCAACGCGTGTCGCCACACCACCTTTTCCTCGGCGACGCCCTTGGCGCGGGCGGTCCGCACGTAGTCCGCCCCGAGCACGTCGAGCATCGCCGCCCGGACGAATCGGGCGATAATGCCCGAGGTGTAGCTGGCCAGCGTGATCACCGGCAGCAGCGACATCCGCAGGCTGCCGAGCGGATCAACCCACACCGGAACGAAGCCCGACGCAGGCGGCAGCACTTTCAGCCACACGCCGAACAGCAGGATCAAGAGCAATCCCAACCAGAAGCTCGGCAGTGCCAGGGTCAGCGAGTTGTAGGTGCCTATCAGTCGAGCCGCCCAGCTCGTCGGCCGCGCCGCCGCAACCACGCCCAGGGTGACCCCGACCACCATCGACAGCACGAACGCCATCGTCCCAAGCTGAAGGGTGGCGATCGCCCGCGAGCCGATCAACTCGGGCACCGGCAGACCGGTCTGGTACGACACGCCGAAGTCACCATGCAGGACGCGACCGAGCCACGACAGGTACTGAACGGGGACGGGTTGGTCGAACCCGAGCTGTGCGCGCACCGCCAGGACTTGCTCTGGGGCAGCGTTTGGCCCAAGCATGGCAATCACGGGGTCACCCGGCAGCAGGTACATCAACGCCCAGATGGCTACAGATGCCAGAAACAGGACCGGGACAAGCTGGCCGACGCGCACCAACAGGTACTGGCGCACGCGCTCAGCTCCTCAACCCAGCGTGAGGCTGCCGCATGCTGTTGCTCACAGACTGAGCTCGGCGCGGGTGCGCGTCCCGAGCAGATCCTGGAGCGCCTTCGACAGCTCGTCCAGCGCGTATACGGTCAGCGCGATAGCCAGACCTGGGAAGATGCCGTACCAGGGTGCCTCGAACAGGTGCTGGCGACCGACGCTCAGCATGGTTCCCCAATCTGAGGTCGGCGGCTGAATGCCGAGGCCGAGGAAGCTGAGCGCCGAGGCGAGCAGAATCGCCGTAGCAGCGGTGACGGCCATCTGCACCACGATCGGTCCGACCGCGTTGGGCAGGATGGTTCGTCCGAGAAGGTACGCGTAGCCAGCGCCCATGGCCTGGGTGGCATGGACGAAGTCCTGCTCCTTGACCGAGAGCGTCGTAGCGCGGGTGAGGCGAGCGAACGCTGGAATGTTGACCACGCCCACCGCGAGGATCACGTTGAGTGTGCCGCGCCCGAACATGGCAATGAGTCCGAGGGCGACCAAGATGGAGGGTATGGCCAGCAGCACGTCGATCAGGCGCATCCCCACCGCGTCGACCCAGCCGCCGAAGTAGCCGCACACCAGGCCGAGAGGGATGCCGACCAGCGATGCCAGGACGACCGCCCCGAGAGCGGTCAGCAGCGCGCTCTGGCCGCCGTACAGGACACGCGTGAACAGGTCGCGACCGAGCTCGTCGGTACCGAAGACTCCCAGCGCCGAGGGCGGCTCGAACTGGCGAATCAGGTTCGTCTGATTTGGATCGCTTGGCGCTATCAATGGCGCCAGAATCGAGACGAGCGCCAGGATGGCCAGCAGCGAAACCGCGACCGCACTGGTGGGTCGGTGACGCAGGTAAGCCAGAAACGTACTCACTCAGCCAGTGTCGCAACCTCCATCCGTGTGCCGAATGTACCTTATCTCGGCAGGCAGCCGCCCACGGGCGGGAGCGTCGCTTCAGACGCCAGCGCGACAACGCGGGCTACAATCGGATGCGTATGGATGATCCGGTTCGGCTGGCTATCGTCGGCTGTGGAGGAATGGGACGCCGCCATCTGGCTGGTCTCGCGGAGCTATCGCGCACCCCGCACATGAACCTCGACCTCGTCGCCGTGTGTGACCTGAATACGCAGAACGCTGAGGACCTCGCCGACGAGGCCCACGAACTACTCGGCGAGCGACCACGCGTCTACGGCAATGCCGAAACCATGGTTCGCGAGGTGGACGGCCTCGAAGCTGCCGACTGCCCGACCGACACCGGCTCGCACCATCGCGCTGCCACCCAGCTGCTCGAGCTGGGCCTGAACACGCTGTGCGAGAAGCCGCTGGCTCTCACCATCCGAGGCTGCAGGCGCATCATCGAAGCAGCCCAGAAGTCGGGCCGTATTCTGTCAGTGGCCGAAAACTATCGGCGTGACCCCATGAACCGACTCGTCCGGGCGCTTCTGGACGACGGTGCCATCGGCGAGCGCCAGTTCATTTCCGAAACCGACATCGGCGGCCGCGACAGCATCATCATCACTCCGTGGCGGCACATGAAAATGAACGGCACGATCTCTCTGGACGCCGGCGTCCACAACGCCGACATCCTCCAGTACTACTTCGGCGACGCCGACAGCGCCTTCGGTCAGGTACGGCTGTACGAAAAGACACGCGTACGCCGCAACACCGACGGACCGGGTGGCTTCTACGCCAAGTGGGCAGCCAACATGCCTGAGTCGATCGAGCCCACCGGCGAGGATGCCATCTTCGGCCAGATCACGTTTCAGAATGGCGCTCTCGGCCAATGGATCAACCACCACGCCGGCCACGGCGAGCCCGTTCACCAGCGGCGGGTGTTCGGCACTCGCGGCTCCATCACCTCGCCAGGCGACCGCAACGGGCGGCCGGTGAAGCTGCACCTGGACGAGGGACCCGAGATCGGGGATGAGCGCATTCTGGACTACGCGCCGAGTTACCGCCTGGAGCCGGCGGCGGCAGCGCTGTTCGGCGGCGAGCGCATCTGGCGCTACAACTTCGACTTCCCGACCACGGACCGCAAGCTCCTGGCGCTCGAGTACTACGAGCTGGCGCGCTGCATCCGCACCGGCACCCAACCCGAGGTGACTGGCCAGGTCGCGCTTCGAGACGTGGCGCTCGTGTACGCCCTGTTCGAGTCGGACCGGGCCGGCCGGCCGGTCAGCATCGCAGAAGTCGAATCAGGCGCAGTCGATGCCTATCAGCAGGAAATCGACGCGCACCTCGGCTTGCTCGAGCCTGCGGCGGCGAGAGCCTGACCAGCATGCGCATTGGCTACAACACCTGGAGCATGGCCACCGTTCCGTACCCCGACTTCATTCCCGGCCTGAGCGACATCGGTTTTACGGCGATCGCCATCAGCGTGGTGCCTGGCTACACCATCGGCGGTCACTACGTAGCTAACGCGGCCGACCAGGCAGGCCTGTCGGCAGATGACCGCCGGCGGATCAGGCAGGCGTTCCAGGAGCGGGATCTGCAGCTGCCTTCGGTGATCGGCAACCAGTCTCTGCTCGAGGACGATCCGGATCGCAATGCCGCGGCCGTCAGTCGCCTGCGTGGCTCGATCGACCTGTGCGTTGAGCTGGCCCTGCCTGGCCAGGAAGTTCCGACCCTCAACACCGGTATCGCCGGCCATTCCGGGGATCTCGAAACCAGAGAACAGGTGACGCTCGACCGCCTGGGAGCTCTGACGGAATACGCGCGCGAACGCGGCGTCGTCATCTGCATCGAGCCGCACGTCGGCGGCGCGGTCGATACACCGGCTCGCGCGGAATGGTTGGTGCAGAGGATCAACAGCCCGTCACTCAAGCTCGACTTCGACGTGAGCCATTTCGAAGTGGTCGGCATTCCGCTGGACGAGAGCGTCCCGCGGCTGACGCCACTGGCTGCCGCCGCCGAGATCAAAGACCAGCACTTCCGCTACCTCAGCGCGCCAGACGACGCCAGCCCTGCGCCCGACGGGTGGCTGGTTCAGGGCAACGGCGTGGGTCGCGGGACAGCACCTGACGGGCGCACGGTGGAGTTTCAGTTCCTGTTGGGGGGTGAGGGGACGTTCGACCTACCGAAGTACTTGCAGTTGATGCAAGCCCAGGGCTTCACGGCACCGATCGCGTTCGAGGCGAGCGTACAGTGCCAGGCCAGGCCGGGTTACGATGCGCTGGCGTCTGCCAAACAGATCTATGACTGGATGGCCGAGGGTTGGCGGGCCGCGAGCATCCCTGAACGGTAAACAGCGTCAATCCCTCGAAGGGTCGGCCTCGAGGCGCTCTTTGAGCCGGTCGATCAGAAACGCATCCCGCGCGGCGAGGACGTCCGCTGCGCTGCGCTGGGTCCAGTCGTAGAGGCCACGTCCGGTTTTGGCGCCGAGATCGCCGCGCGCGATCAGCTCGCGCACGAATTCCGGTGGCTGGGTCATGTTGCTCAAGGCGCCGAACAGGTAGCTGTCAATGGATAGCATCATGTCCAGACCGACCATGTCGGCGTGCTCGAGGAGGCCGTAGGCCGGGAAGCGCAGGCCCGGACCGTATTTCAGCGCAGTGTCGACGTCCTCGATTGTGGCGACGCCCTCCTGGACCATGTGGAACGCCTCCCGGAACAGCGCGTGCAGAAGACGATTGCCGAGCTGGCCGGGCACGTCCTTCCGAACGACGACCACCCGCTTTCCCGCATCGGCGAGCACGTCCCGTAGTCGAGCCAGCGTGTCGTCGCTCGTGCGCTCGCCCTTCACGATCTCGACCAGCGGCATCAGATGGGGCGGGTTCCAGAAGTGCGTGGTGGCGGCGCGTTCAGGGCGCTCCATCCGTTCTGCGATGCGGGTGATCGGCAAGCCGGACGTATTGCTGGCCAGGATGGTGTCCGCGGCCACCAGCCGTTCGACTTCAGCGAAGAGCTGCTGCTTGAGCTCCAGATCCTCCGCAACCGATTCGAACACAAACGTCGCCTGGCCAACCGCGGCGGCCAGATCGGTCGAGGCGTTGATTCGCCGGCGTGCCTCGGCGGCCGCGCTGGTGGTGACCAGGTCCTCGCCGCGCAACACCTCGAGGGATCGGTCGACGGCGCCGACGCCGCGGGTCAGGCTCTCAGCCGTGCGACCATACAAGGTCACGGTGTGGCCGGCCAGAGCCAGCATCAGCGTGATGCCGGGTCCCATCATGCCCGTGCCCAGGACGGCAACTCGCGTCGCTGTCACCGCTTGCCGAGCTGTGGGTCGAGCGCGTCGCGGAGTCCGTCGCCGACGAAGGAGAAGCTCAGCATCGTGAGCGCCAGAACGAGGGTGGGAAACAGGCCCAGATACCAGTAGACACGCACGTAGACGAGCGAGTCCGCCACCATCTTACCCCAGCTGGGCAATGGATCGTTGATGCCGAAGCCCAGGAAGCTGAGGCCGGCTTCCGTAAAGATGGCGGTGGGGACGCCGAGGGTGACGGCGACGATTAGCGGCGCCAGCGCGTTCGGCAACATGTGGTGCAGGGCGATATGGAAGCGACTGCCGCCCATCGCGTGGGAGGCCAGGACGAACTCTTTTTCGCGCAACGAGAAGAGCTGCGCCCGCGTCAGCCGGCAAATATCGATCCAGCTGATCAGTCCGATAGCCACGATCACGTTGAGCAGCCCATTCCCGCCGAACATGTCCAGTCCGCGCCAGACCGAGATCAGAAACAGCGCAAACAACCAGATCGGGATAGCGGTGAACACCTCGACGAAGCGCATGATGACGTAGTCAACCCAGCCGCTGAAGCTGCCTGCCAGCGTGCCCAGGGTCAGCCCGATCAATACGGCAATTGCTTGAACCGATAAACCGACGGTCAGCGACACCCGCGCGCCAAAGATGAGCCGGCTGAGAAAGTCGCGTCCGACGCCATCGGTTCCGGCCAGGTGCTGACGGGTCGGGAACTGGTTGGCGTCAGCAAGCACCGAAAAATCGTACCGGGCGGGTGCGATCACGTCCGCAAACATTGCCACAAGTATCAACCCGAGCATCACGCCGAGGGCGCCGACGGCGAGCTTGTTCCGACGGAAGCGCCGTCCGGCATCTCGCCACAGAGTCGCCGGTGGCCTGGTGGTGACGGGGTTGGCCCGCTGCCCGACGGCGCTGCCGACGGTGACAGCGCTCACGTGGCTTTGCCAAACAGCCGCACGCGTGGGTCGACGATGGTGTACAGGAGGTCACTGGCGAGGTAGGTAAAGCTCCACAGCGTGGCCACCAGCAGCATCGTGGCCATGATCATCGGGTAGTCGCGCAGATAAATGCTGCTCACGAAAAACTTGCCGAGACCAGGCACCCGAAAGATCACCTCGACGAAAATGGTCCCGGTTATCAGATTGGGTATCTGGGGGCCGAGGATGGTGATCAGCGGAATGAGGGCATTCTTGAGCGCATGTCTGAGCACGACTGCCTGCTCCATCAGACCTTTGGCGCGGGCGGTGCGGACGTACTCCGCGTGCAGCACCTCGACCAGACTCGAGCGGGTGTAGCGAGCCACCAGGGCCGACGGCCCGAGCGCCAACGTGATCACCGGCATGATGACCGTCCTGAAGTCGCTGCCTGGCCCGCTCGGCCAGCCACCCGTCGGCAGCCAGCCCAGGCCCACGGCGAACACGAGCAAAAGCCATAGCGCGATGACGAAATTTGGCACGGTGATGCCCAGGGCGGAAACAAAGGTCACCACGTAGTCGATCCACGTATTCTGATACACGGCCGAGACAATCCCGGCGCTGAGGCCGACGGCGAACGCCAGAAGAATCGCCAGTCCGCCCAGCTGCATGCTCGTCGGCCAGGCGCGTCCGATGAGCTGGATTACGGTCTCCGTGGGGCTCTGGAACGAGATGCCAAAGTCGCCATGCAAGGCGTTGCCCATGTAATTGAGGTACTGCTCGTACAGCGGACGATCGAGCCCGTACTTGCGCAAAATGTTCTCTTTGGCAGCCGGCGGCAGCGGCTGATTGGTCTCGTCGAACGGTCCGCCCGGCACCGAGTGCATGAGCACGAAGGCCATCACCGACACGATGACAAAGACCACGGCGATGCCGCCGACGCGCCCGAGAAGGTAAAGGACCATGGGGTCCTCCGCGTTACGGTAGCTTGCGCCCCGAGCTGGCGACGTCCCTCGAGACGTACATGGTGCCGATGAGCGTGCTCTCGTTGCCGTAGCCGGGCCAGTGCATGGCCGCGAAGCCATTTTTGTCGGGCTCCAGCTCCGTGCCCTTCAGGTACGGCTTATAGAGGTCAGCCACGGTGCGGTGATAGATGAAGACGCCCCCAACGTCCGAGACGAGCAGTTTCTCGGCGTCCTGGAACATCTTGACTCGCGTCGCCGGATCGCCAGTGAAGGAGGCGGCCGCCTTCACCTGTGCGTCGAAGTCGGCGTTCTTCCAGTTGTGGCGGCCATCGCCCAGCCACACGCTGAGCATGTTGTACGGATCGAGGAAGTCCATGCCGTAGGACACCATGCCGAACTGGATCTGCGGCGGCTTGGCGTTCATGGCGTCGGTGAACGTCTTGTTTTCCTTGTTGGAGACGTCGACGCTGAGGCCGAGGTTCTGGTTGAGGGAGGCGGCGATGGCCTGAGCAACGGATTGGCGGACCTGGGCCTCATTGCGCAACCACAAGGTGAGCTTTGGGAAGCCAGCCCCGCCCGGGTAGCCGGCGTCAGCCAGGAGCTGCTTGGCCGCGGCCGGGTCGTAATTCTCAATGTTTTTCAGGCCCTCTGAGTTGGAGGCTGGAAAGCCTGGCATCAGAAACGAGTAGGCCGGAATGCCCTGGCTGGGCTTGACGACCTGCTTGATCAGGTCGTCGCGCGGAACCAGGTGGCTGATGGCCTGGCGGACCTTGAGGTTGTTGAAGGGCGGGTTCTGGTAGTCGAAAAAAAGATAGTCGGTCCGGAAGTCGCCATAGTGCGGATGTGTCTCTTTGCTCAGCTGCGGGTCCGCGGCGATGATCTCGTTGTCGGCGGGCGAGAGATTGGGGCCCTCAACGAAGTCCAGCTCGCCAGCTTGATAGGCAGCGAAGTTGGCACCCGGCGAGGCGCCGATGTTGATGATCTTCTGGATGAACGGCTTGTTGGAGCCCCGGTACTTCGGGTTGGCGTTGAACTCCAGTCGATCGCCCTTGATCCACGACTTCAAGATGAAGGGTCCATCCGAAACGGACGTGGCCGGGTCCGAGTTGTAGAGCCCACCGTGCGCCTCGAGGGCCTTCTTTTGCAGACCCTGGCTGTAGAGCATCATCGCCGGCAGGTACGGCGCCGGCTGCTGGGTGGTGAACTGCAGCGTGTGCGCGTCGACTGCCGTTACGCCGAGCGCATCCGTGGGCTGCTTGCCAGCGACGACGTCGTCCCAGTTCTTGAGGACGCCGGCAAAGTACCAGCTGAAGTCCCAGGCATGCTTGGGATCGGCGCCAAAACGGAACGTGGCCACGTAGTCGTCTGCAGTCAGCGGCGTATCGTCCGACCAGATCAGGTTGGGATCGAGGTTGAACGTCCAGACCAGGCCAGTCGAGTCGACGCTCCAGCTGGTGGCGGCCGCCGGCACGAGCTCGAAGTTCTTGTTGAGCCGAATCAGCGGCTCGGTCAACAAATCGGAACTGGCGGCAGCGCGTCCATAGACGGACTGCCAGAAGTCGAGCGTGGTGAAGTCGGCGGTGTTGTCGTACGCCTTGACATACACCTGCTGGTCGGGCGGTGCCGCGTCGGCGGGCAGCGGCTTGGGTGCGGCCGGGGCTGGTGCCGCGGCTGCCGCCGGAACGCTACTGGCAATTGCCGCCGCTGAAGGACTGGCCGACGCGGCCGGCGCGGCGCCAGGGCTAGCGCTGGCGGAGGCCGAGGGGGCGGCCGAGGCGGCAGCAGCGGGTGCGGTGGTCGGCTTGGCGGCCACGGTCGGTGCCGTGGTAGCTGCCGCGGCAGGGGGTGCGTTGGTGGCAGCGGGTGGCGCACCAGGCGCACACGCCGACAAGCCGAGTGTCAGCGCGGTCAGAATGGTCGTTGCGGCGCGCACGGTCAAGGTCATCGCCGCAATTCGATTGCAGCCAGCCTCAGCCTGTCAAGTTCGCGCTGCCGCCTGCCGAGAAAGCCGCTTGCGGGCTAGTGCTTCGGGTGCGATCCGCTGTACATCTGTCGCCAGACGCAACCGCTCCAGGCCTGTGATCAGCCAGGCTGATACGTCGAGCTGCCACCGATCCAGTCCGTGCACCGCGGAGCGGGGGAATGCGTGGTGGTTGTTGTGCCACCCCTCGCCCATGCCGAGTAGACCGACCGTCCATTGATTCCGGCTTCGATCCGGTGTGGCGAACGTGCGCCGGCCAAAGGTGTGGCACACGGAGTTCACGCTCCAGGTCACATGATGCACGAAGAACATGCGCACCAGGCCGCCCCACAACAGTCCGGTCCAGCCGCCTACGGCAAACGGAATGACCAGGCTCAGGACCACCCACAAGGGAAAGGCGCGGTCGACGAAGACCACCACGCGATCCTTCAACAACGCGCGGCAGTAGACCGCCGGATCGGCTTGCTCGAGATTGAACAGCCAGCCGAGGTGAGCATGCAAGAGGCCGTCGACCGGACTGTGCGGATCGCCGGGTTGGTCCGAGAGCGCGTGATGCTTGAGATGGTTGGCTGCCCAGCCGATCGCGGCGCCTTCGACCGCCATCGAACCCAGAACGAGAATGAGGGCGCGCGCAGCCGGATGGGCTTTGAAGCTGCGGTGGGTCAGCATGCGATGAAAGCCCGCCGTAACCCCTAGCGAAATCGGAATGTACAGTCCGACCAGCAAGGCCAGGTCACGCCAGCTGACGGCTCGCTCCCAGAGTTGCACGATGGCGAAGGCCGTCGCCAGGAAGGGGGTGAGCACAATCGTCAGCACCAGGACCCTTTGGAGCTGGAGGCCTATCGGCGCGTCATCCAGGGCAGCCACAGCCTGGGGTGAAGAAGAAGAAACTATCATCATCGCGGACACCTACCGTGGGCGCCATTCGGCGCACGGCGCCGCGAACGGATGGCGCGAATGCGTATGCGACAGTCTAACAATGTACCCGGGCGAGCCGTATACTCGAAGGTCATCCAGCAGGCGATCCGTGACCTCTACGCTGAGCAGTAGACACCAGGCAACCCACTGGCCCGCGCGGGGACCTGCCCGCGTGCTCGTGGTCCTCGAGCGGCCCATTCTCGCCGAGCTCATCAAGCTCACCCTGAACCATGGCGTGTATTCGACGCGTGCGGTCGACACCACGGTCGAGGTCGAGGCCGTGGTGACCGAGTGGCAGCCGCATCTGGTCGTCCTCGACATGGACCTCGACGGCCCTCGGATCATCAACCTGCTAAGCACCGGGACGCCAGCCAGCCGCCTGCCCGTGATCGGCCTGACCCGCCGTGGCGATCTCAGAAACAAGCTCGCCGCGTTCGAGGCTGGCGTCGACGACATCCTGACGGTGCCGTTTGCGCCAGAAGAATTGCTGGCGCGGGTGATCGCCCTGCTGCGGCGGGCCTACAGCGACGCGGTGACCTTCACGCCGGTCATCAAGATCGGTGAGCTCGAGATTGACATCATGAAGCGGACCGTTCGGGCCGGCACTTCTGAGCTGCACCTGACGAGTCTGGAACAGAGCCTGCTCTACCTGCTGGCAGCCAACGCTGGGCGGGTAGTCACCCGCGAGGAGATCCTGGACACGCTGTGGGGCGTGGACTACGTCGCCGAGAGCAACGTGGTCGATCGCCAGATCAGGAACCTACGAGCGCGGCTTCAGAACGACTGGCGCATGCCGCGGTTCATCGCCACGGTGCCAGGCCGTGGCTACCGATTCTTGCCGACGTTTACGGACGGCCCGGCGGCAGCCGCCCTGGCGGCAGCCGCACTCGCCGCCCAGCCATCCTGACCTCTCCGCGCTACTGAACGTCGAGCACCAGCCGCCGCACGTCGGCCAGAACCGTCAGGTCTTCGCGCGCGCCAATCACCAGCACGCGGGTGCTGGAGTCGCTCGCGGACACATCTCTATCGCCCGCACCGCTCGCGTCCAATGGCCGGGCCAGCCGTACTCCGGCGAACCCCAGTCCGGCCGCGACTGCCTCGCGCACCGCCGGGCTGTGTTCGCCGATACCGCCGGTGAACACGAGTGCATCCAGGCCGCCGAGGGTGGCCGCCATGCCGCCGACGGCGGCCACGAGACGGTGCAGAAACATCGCTGTTGCCAGTGCCGCGCGTTCGTTGCCAGCCGCCGCCGCCGCGTGAACCGCTCGCCAATCATCGGAGATGCCAGAGACGCCGACCAGCCCTGAGTTCTCGTTGAAGCTACGGTCCACGTCAGCCAGGGCAATATCAGCGTGCTTCAGCAGGTGCATGATCAGCCCGGGGTCGACCGACCCGCTGCGCCGGGCCATCATCAATCCCTCCATGGGCGTAAAGCCCATACTCGTATCGACCGAGCGTCCCTCCAGGACCGCGGTAACGGAGCAGCCCGACCCGAGATGGCACACGACCAGGCACCGCGGCAGCCCTCCGAGTAGCTCGCGACTCCGGCGCACGGCGTACTGCACGCTCAACCCGTGAAAGCCGAACCGACGCAGCCCCCAGCGCTCAGTCCAATCCCACGGAATGGGGTACACCGCCGCGGCCTCGGGGATCGTGGCGTGAAAGGCCGTGTCGAACGCGGCTATCTGAGGCACGTCAGGCAACGCCTTCAAGGTAGCGTCGATCCCCGCCAATGCGGCCGGGTTATGCAGCGGCGCGAGCTCGCACAGGTCAGCAATGAGCTGACGAGTCCGCCCGTCCAGCAGGACCGCCTCGCGCAGGCTCGCCCCTCCGTGGACGACGCGGTGGCCCACCGCATCCACGTGTGGCAGGTCGCGCAGGACCGCCGGGATCGCGTCCTCGTGCCGACCACCCTCGGTACCTTCCCAGGACGTGGACCCGTCGGTGACCAGTCCCTCCGTCTCGGCATCCAGCACCGTCCACTTCAGCGTGCTGGAGCCTGCATTCAGAACCAATACGTTTGGCACTGCTCGGGTGTATATGGCACGACTGTACCGTCTGACGCGTCCGCGTAGGGTAGAAAGAGGGTGCATGAACTGGTGGGATCTCGTGAGCAACGCGGCGGACACGTTCCTTGTGTCCCACGGCGTGCTGGCCGCGTTCGTGTACCTTGCCGTCGAAGAGGCCGGCGTACCGATCCCTATTCCTGGCGATTTCTTGATGCTCACGCTGGGCGTGCGAGCACGCGAGGGCGGCATCGTCCTGTGGCAGGTGATCGCCGCCATGGAGGCCGGCACCGTACTCGGCTCCATGCTCCTGTACGTGGTAGCCCGCCGAGGCGGCCGGGGTCTGGTCGAGCGCTACGGTCGCTTCATCGGCATCAGGCCACCCCAGCTGGATCGGGCGGAGGCCCAGCTCAATCGCCACGGCGCCGTGGCCGTGGTTCTGGGGCGGCTGCTGCCCGGCCTGCGGGTCCTGACGGCCATAGCCTGCGGCATCTTCAACGTACCTTTTCGCGTGTTTCTGCCGGCGATGG
>JAABUQ010005993.1_pt1 | contig 18811 bp, 13 predicted proteins | sample 5560001 | NCBI WGS metagenome assembly JAABUQ01 (sample SAMN10711888, study PRJNA513371) | rock metagenome | isolation source: Antarctica rocks | place: Antarctica: Victoria Land, Finger Mt nord | collected 2015-12-18
TCGGGCATGACCCTGACGCTCGTCGTCCACCGCGGGGCGGGCGCCTACATCTGCGGGGAGGAGACCGGGCTGCTGGACTCACTGGAGGGCAAGCGGGGCAATCCGCGGCTGAAGCCGCCCTTCCCGGCCAACCAGGGCCTCTACCAGGGCCCGACCCTGATCAACAACGTGGAGACCCTGTGCACGGTGCCCACCATCATGCGCATGGGCGGCGAGCAGTACGCCAAGCTGGGCGTGGAGACCTCCACGGGCACCAAGCTCGTGTCGGTCTCGGGCCACGTGATGCGCCCGGGCAACTACGAGATCGAGCTGGGCACCCCCTCACGCGAGATCGTCTATGACCTGGCCGGCGGCCCGGGCGATGGGCGCTCGATCAAGTGCTGGTTTCCCGGCGGCTCCTCCTCGCCGGTGCTCACGGCCGATGACCTCGACCTGCCCTACGACTTCAATTCGCTGTCCAAGGCCGGCTCGATGCTGGGCTCGGGCGCCATCATCGTCGTGGACGACCGCACGCCGATCCTCGACGTGGCCCTGAAGGTGGCCAAGTTCTACCGCCACGAGTCCTGCGGCAAGTGCACCCCCTGCCGCGAGGGCACCAACTGGACCGTCAAGATGCTCGAGCGCATCCGCGTGGGCGAGGCCACCCCCATGGACCTGGAGATCATGGCCTCGGTCCAGGAGCACATCATCGGCAACTGCCTGTGCGTCCTGGGCGACGCCATGGCCATGCCCATCGGCTCGATGATCGCCAAGTTCCGCGACGAGTTCGAGCGCCACATCGAGGCGGCGCGGCGCAGTCGTGACCTCGATGGCGCCGCCGCAAGCGACACCGCGCTCACCGCCCAGGGGGCGACCTCGGGCGGCCCCGAGCCCGTGCTGGTGGGGACCCAGGGCGGCGCGGCCCAGGGCGGCGCCTGACGTGCCGCGCCCCGAGCCCAAGACGATCACCTTCACCATCGACGGCCGCGAGGTGCAGGCGGCGGAGAACTCGATGCTCGTCGACGCGGCCAAGCACGGCGACGTCGAGATACCCGTCTTCTGCTATGAGCCCAAGCTGGGCAACCCGGTGGGCGCGTGTCGCATGTGCCTGGTCGAGGTGGAGGGCATCCCCAAGCTGCAGACCGGCTGCTCCACCCCCGTCAAGGACGGCATGGTGGTCAACACCCACACCGATCGGGTGCGCACCGCCCAGCAGGCGGTGGTCGAGTTCCTGCTCATCAACCATCCCCTGGACTGCCCGGTGTGCGACAAGGGGGGTGAGTGCCCGCTGCAGGACATCTCCTTCGGCTGGGGGGGCGGGGTGTCGCGCTTCATCGAGCCCAAGCGCCACTTTCGCAAGCCGCTGGAGCTCTCACCGCTGATCGCCATCGACCGCGAGCGGTGCATCCTGTGCTACCGCTGCGTGCGCTTCTCCCAGGAGATCGCCGAGGACTACCAGCTGGTGCTGCTCGAGCGGAGCGCTGAGTCCTACGTGTCCACCTTCGACGGGCATCCCTACGTCGCGCCCTTCAGCGGGAACATCGTCGAGCTGTGCCCGGTTGGGGCCCTGACCTCGCAGCCCTACCGCTTCCGCGCCCGCCCATGGGACATCGAGGGTGGGGGCTCGCTGTGCACGCTGTGTCCCGCGCAGTGCAACGTCACCTTCACCGTGCGCGACGAGCGCGTGCTGCGGGTGCTGGCCCGCGACAACCACGAGGTCGACGACGGGTGGCTGTGTGACAAGGGACGCTTCGCCTACCAGTCGATCCACGTGGACGAGCGCATCACCGAGCCGATGGTGCGTGACGGCGGGGTCCTGCGGGCGGTGACCTGGGACCGCGCCCTCGACGCGGCCGCGTCGGGCCTGCGCCGCGCGCACGGGCGCACCGGTGCGCTGGTCGGGGGCCAGACGACCAACGAGGAGGGCCTGCTGCTGAGCCGCATCATGCGCGAGGCGCTCGCCTCCCCCGACGTGGACAGCACCGGTGGCCTTGACCCGCGCGCCCTGCAGCGACTGCTCGACCCCGAGCTGGCGGCCACCGTGCGCGATCTCGAGTTCGCCCATACCGTGCTCGTGCTCGGCACCGAGCCCGTGGACGAGATGCCGATCCTCGACCTGCGCATCCGCAAGGGGGTGCGACGCAACGCCGTCAAGCTCGTGGTGGCCACGTCGCGGCCCTCGAGCCTGGACGCCAGCGCGAGCATGTCGCTGCGCTACGCGCCGGGCGGCGAGGGACAGTTCCTCGCTGCTTTGGCCGCTGTCCTCTTCGGCGGCGACGTACGCCATGAGTCCGCCGAGCAGATCCAAGCGCTGGGCGACCTGCTGCGCACCGGCGGTGAGGACCTGGTCATCCTGTGGGGCCATCGCCTGCTGCGTGGCAACAGCGGGGACGCCGCCCGGTCGCTGCTCAGGTTGGCCGCGGGCCTGGGCCTGCGCGGCCGCGCCGGCGCCGGCCTGTTGGGCGTACCGGTCCACACCAACGGCCGTGGCCTGCTCGAGGCCGGCGTGGCCCCCGGGGTCGGGCCAGGCCTGAGCCGGGCTCCGTCCGGGCGCGGAGCGCACGAGATCGCCCAGGCGCTCGCCGACGGCGAGCTCACCGCGCTGTACCTCCTGCACAGCGATCCGCTGCGCTCGCTCTCAGACGCCCCGCTGTGGGAGCGTGCGCTGGATCGGGCCGCCACCGTGGTGGCGCACGCGGCCTTTCTGACCGAGGCCATCCGCGAGCACGCCGACGTAGTGTTCCCGCAGGAATCCCACGCCGAGAAGGAGGGCACCCTCACCCATCCGGACGGACGGGTGCAGCGCCTGCGCCCGGCCATCGGCCACCAGGGCGCCACGCGCGCCGAATGGAGCGTGCTCGCCGACCTGGCCGGTCGCCTGGAGCTGGACCTGGGGGTCCTCACCGGTCCCATGGCCACCGCCCAGCTCGTGCAGGCGGTCCCCTTCTACGCGGACATGACGCTGGAGGAGATCGGAGGCCACGGCCTGCGCTGGCCAGAGCGTGACGCGGCGGCGGCCTGGCCCGAGACCGAGGAGCCACCCGCCCCGGCGCCCCACGGGGCGCCACAGCCCGCCGCCGCGCTCGGCGAGGGCGCAGATCGACCGCTGCGCCTGGGTAGCTTCCGCTCGGTGTGGGCCGCACCCGAGGTGGAGGTGTCGCCGGCGCTCAAGTTCCTCTCCGGTCGCCAGTTGCTCGAGATCTCGCCGACCGACGCCGAACGTCTGGGTCTGCGCCAGGGTGAAGCGGTGCAGGTCAGCCACGCCTCCCGCGGGCGCGCGAACGGCCACGCCACCACCGGCGACACGGACACCGACGCCTCGCAAGCGCACGCCGAGGATGACGCGGCCGCCGGCGTGCGCGCCACCGTCAGCCTGCGCCACGCCGTGACCCCGGGCACCGTCTTCCTGCAGGAGGGTCTAGTCGCCAACGCGGCCAACGCGCTGACCAACGGCGGCGCTGAGGTGCTGGTGCGCGTGCACCGATCAAACCCCACGAGCGTCCCGGCACAGCCGCTGGTGGCCTCCTCGGAGGCGGATGCCCGGTGACCGGCGCGCTGGCCACCGTCGGCTACTACGAGCCGTGGTGGGTGCAGATCATCAAGGGAGTCGTCGTGTTCGCGGTGGGCCTGCAGCTCGTGCCCTTGGTCCTGCTCGCGGAGCGCAAGCTGCTCGGGCGGATGCAGAACCGCTACGGGCCCAACCGCGTCGGTCCGTTCGGCGCCCTGCAGCCCGTAGCCGACATCCTCAAGCTGCTCGCCAAGGAGCAGTTTCGCCCCCGCTCCTCGGTGGGAGCGCTCTTTGCCCTGGCGCCGGCCATCTCGATCCTCACCGCCGTGGCCACCTTCGCGATCATTCCCTTCGGCGACCGCCAGGACATCTTCGGCACCAAGGTCGGGCTGTACGGCGTCGACCTTTCCATCGGGCCGCTGTACGTCTTCGCCTTCGGGGCCGTGGCCTTCTACGGGATCATGCTCGGAGGCTGGTCCTCGGGGTCCAAGTACTCGTTTCTGGGCGCCATGCGCGGCGCCGCCCAGCTGATCTCCTATGAGGTCTCCCAGGGGCTGGCGCTCGTCGGCGTGGTCCTCACCTCCCAGACGCTGTCGCTGACCGGAATCGTCCATGCCCAGGCCGGCATGTGGTACATCGTGCCCCAGTTCGTCGGCTTCATCATCTTCCTGGTCGCCGGATTTGCCGAGACCAACCGGGCCCCCTTTGACCTCACCGAGGCCGACGCGGAACTGGTGGGGGGCTACAACACGGAGTTTGGCGGCGGACGCTTTGCCTCCTACTACTTCGCCGAGTACCTCAACGTACTCGTGGTCGCGGGCGTCACCACCACCATCTTCCTGGGCGGATGGCTGCTGCCCTTCGGGCTGGACCCGCCGGGCTGGGTCGATCCCTTCGTGGTCCTGGCCAAGATGTCGGTGGTCACGTTCCTGTTCATCTGGATCCGCGCCACCCTGCCCCGCCTGCGCTACGACCAGCTGATGAGTTTCGGCTGGAAGATCCTGCTGCCCCTGGCCACCCTGAACGCGCTGGTCACGGCGGTACTGGTGGTGGTCACTCATTAGCACCCGTCCAGGGCGGCCGACCGGCGTCGGGGCGCATCGCCCGCAGACCACGATACGAAGAGACACGACATGACCTGGAATCCAGAAGCGGACGTCATCGCCGTCCAGCGCGCGCCGAACGCCGGTGGCGCAGGCGGCGCCTACCGAGCCTTCGGCGAGACACTGCGCGGTCTGAAGACGACGTTCTCGCGCATCGCGGAAGGGCCGACCACGATCCAGTATCCGGAGGAGAAGACCCCGGTCTACCCGCGCTTTCGCGGACGCCACAGGTTTCACCGCTTCGAGGACTCGGGCCTTGAGAAGTGCGTGGGCTGCTCCCTGTGCGCGGCGGCCTGCCCGGCCGACTGCATCCGCGTGGTGGCCGCCGAGAATACCCCCGAGAACCGCGTGTCGGCCGGCGAGCGCTACGCGGCCGTCTATGAGATCAACCTGAGCCGCTGCATCTTCTGTGGCTACTGCGAGGTGGCGTGTCCGTTTGACGCCATCACCATGGGCCACGACTACGAGCTGTCCGACTACAACCGGGCGGACCTGATCTTCACCAAGGAGATGCTGCTGGCCGAGCCGCTGGAGCGCACGCCGCTGCGTGCCGCGGGCGAGTAGCTTTCGCGCGCCGTGGCCGCCGTCCTGTTCTTCATCGCCGCAATCGGCGCGATCGCCGGGGCCACCGGGGTGGTTGTCCTGCGCGATCCGTTCTACAGCGTGCTGGCGCTCGTGGCTCACCTGCTGTCGTTGGCGATGATGTTCCTGCTGCTGCGCGCCGAGTTCGTGGCGGCGGCCCAAGTGGTCGTCTACGCCGGCGCGGTGATGGTCCTGTACGTGTTCGTGGTCGCCTACGTGGGCGACCGCCAATCGCTGGGGCGACGCCTGGCCGGAGGTGGGCCTGTGGGCTCGGGACTGCGTCCCGGCGCCGTCCTGTTCGGCGGCGCCCTGCTCGTCGAGCTCATGATCGCCCTGCTGGGGACCGGACTCAAAGCGGTCAACAGTCGCGGCGCCGGGTACGCACCGGGCGCGCGCAACCCGTTCGGCAGTCCCGGATTCATCGGCAACCTGCTGCTCACCCGCTTCCTGCTGGTCTTCGAGGTGGCCTCCTTCCTGCTGCTCATCGCAGCAGTCGGCGCCGTCGTACTCGCCCGCCGGCGGGGCGGCATCGAGCAGGCCGAGGAGCGGCTCTCGGCCCTTGACCTGCTGCGTCCCCGAGGCACGGGCACCATGGCCGAGGCGGTTGGCGGTCTACCCCTGGCCCGCGCGCACGACCGCGGTGAGGAGCGCGGTGCGCGCCCTGCACGTGAGCCGGTGGCCGAGCCGGCCGGTGGCGCCGCGCCCCCGCCAGGCGGGGAGGGCGGCTGGTGAACGTCGCGTGGTATGAGGCCGTCTCGGCCATCATCTTCACGCTGGGGGCGGTCGGGGTGGTCACCAGGCGCAATCCCCTGGTCGTCCTGCTGTGCCTGGAGATGATGCTCAACGGCGCCAACCTGTCGCTGATCGGCTTCGCGCGCATGTGGGGCAACGGTGACGGGCAGGTGTTCGCGATCATCGTCATGACCGTCGCGGCCTGCGAGGTGTGCATCGGCCTGGGCATGATCGTGGCCATCTACCGTCGTCACCTGCCCATCGACGTCGACGAGCTGCGGGAGCTACAGGGATGAGCCGGCGCGCGGTGGCTCACGGAGCGTGCAGGGCGTGAGCGCGACGACGTTCGGCTGGTTGGTCCTCGCCTTCCCCCTGGCCGGGATGGCGCTGATCGGGTTGGGCTTTCGCCGTCTGCCGGGTCGCAGCGCGGGCTGGATCGCCACCGCGGCCATATTCCTGGCCTTTCTGGCCGGCATGGGCGCGCTGCTCAAGGTCCAGGGCGCCTCCCCCGCCCACCGCCAGCTCGTGTCCTCGCTATGGGATTACGCCAACACCGTGGGGGTCGACGCGCGTCTGTCGATCCTCATCGACCCGCTGTCGCTGTTCATGGTGCTCGTGGTCACCGGAGTCTCAACCCTGATTCACCTCTACTCGGTGTCCTACCTGACCGACGATCGCGGCATCGCACGCTATTTCGCCTACCTGAACTTCTTCGTCTTCTCGATGCTGCTGCTCGTCCTGGCGGGCAACTTCCTGCTGCTGATCGTGGGTTGGGCCTTCGTCGGGGCCGCGTCCTACCTGCTCATCTCCTTCTGGTACCGGCGCGCGACCGCCACACGCGCGGGGATCAAGGCCTTCGTCATCAACGTGGTCGGCGATGTCGGCCTGGTGCTGGGCACGTACTTCATCTTCAAGCACACGCACTCCGTCGACTTCCTGGCGACCTTTCACGCCGTGCCGGCCGTGTTCGGGCACAACAGCGGTGATCTCGTGGCCGGCTGCGTGCTGTTGCTCGTGGGAGCCTTCGCCAAGTCGGCCCAGATTCCCCTGCACACCTGGCTCCCCGACGCGATGGAGGGTCCCACGCCGGTGTCGGCGCTCATCCACGCGGCCACCATGGTCACCGCCGGGGTGTATCTGATCGCGCGCATGCATCCCCTGTTCGAGCAGGCACCCGCCGCCGCTGACGTGGGGGCGGTGATCGGCGCCCTGACCCTCCTCGTGGCCGGCACCATCGCGCTGACCGCAACCGACATCAAGCGGGTGATCGCCTACTCGACCATGTCTCAGATCGGCTACATGATCATGGGCGTCAGCGTCGGCGCCTACGCGGCCGGACTGTTTCACCTCATGACCCACGCCTTCTTCAAGGCCCTCCTGTTCATGGCGGCGGGCTCGATCATCGGAGCCATGGCCGGCGAGCAGTCACTGCAGCGCATGGGTGGCTTTCGTCGCGCCATGCCCTTCACCTACGGCTGCTTCATCGTGGGGGGTCTTGCCCTCGCCGGTGTGCCGCCGTTCTCGGGGTTCTTCTCCAAAGACGAGGTCCTGCTGGTCACCGGCGAGCGCGGCGGCTGGCACTGGATCCTCTACGCGGCGGGCTACGTCGGTGCCCTGCTCACCGCGGTCTACACCTTTCGCATGATCTTCCGCGCCTTCCACGGCGCGCCCGTGCCCGAGGCCCGCGAGCTCGAGCAGGGCCATCTGCACCATGCCGAGACACCCTCCAACCCGGCCAACGGGGAGGAGGAGGACACCGATGTGGGCTTCCCCGGTCCCCATCACGGCATTGCCGAGCGTGAGCTGCCGATGCGCGTGGCCATGAGCCTGCTCGCCGTCGGCGCGGTGGTGGCCGGGGTCATCCAGATTCCGCGTGTGGACGGGGTGATCGACGACTTCTTGCGTCCCACCTTCACCGACTCGCGCCTCTATGACACGCCCACCCGCACGGCCAATCTCGACGTGGGGCTGATCCTCGGGGCGGTCCTCGGACTGGCCGGAGTGGCCCTGGCCTACCGCATCTGGGTCCAGCGTCCGGGTACCGCCGCGCGGGTGCGCGAGCGCCTGACCCCGCTGTATGAGCTCTTCGTGCACAAGTGGTACTTCGACGAGCTCATCGACCTGGCGGTGGTGCGACCGAGCGGGTGGGCGGGGCGCTTCGCCCAGCAGACCTTCGAGCGGGTCTTTGTCAACGGCGCGCTGATCGGTGGGACGACCGGCGTGGTGCGCGCCGGATCCTCGGCGGTGCGCGCCGCCCAGAGCGGCTTCGTGCGCTACTACGCCGCCCTGTTGGTGGCCGGGCTGACCGGCGTGGGCCTCTACTTCCTGCTGCAGAGCTGAGAAGCGGACGCGACCGTGACACCGCTCTCGATCATCATCTGGCTACCGGCTGTGGCCGGGCTGCTCGGCGCGCTGGCGAGCCTGGCAAGCACGCGCGGTGACCGGAGCGCCACCGGCGCGGGGCACTACGAGCCCGAGCGCGACGAGGCTGACGGGGCGCTGGCGGGCCCCGGCCCCACTGATCGGCTTCCTGGCCTGATCGCCCTGCTGGGTACGCTGGGCGCCCTGGGGCTGGCGGTCGCCCTGATCGTGGGCTACCGGCCCGGAGCCGGGCTGAGCGACATCACCGACCGGCCTTGGATCACCGAACTCGGCATCCACTACAAGCTCGGGGTCGACGGCCTCAACGTGTTCCTGGTCGCCCTGACCACGCTGCTGTTCGCCCTGGCCGTGGGGGCCGCCAACCTGCGGCGCTGGGACCGCCCGCGGTTGTTCTTCTTTCACTTCATGTTCGCCGAATCAGCCGTCCTGGGGGCCTTCCTGGCCCAGGACCTCGCCCTGTTCGTGGCCTTCTTCGATCTCATGCTCATCCCGTTCTACTTCTTGAGCGGCGGTTGGGGCGGGCGCGCGCGCGTGGCGGCGACCACCAAGCTGGTGATCTACACGCTGGTCGGCTCCCTCTTCATGCTCGCGGCGGCGATCGCCACCGGCGTGCTCGCCGCGCGCCACAACGGGGGGCACATCACCTTCGTGCTCTCTGACCTGGCGCGACTGCCGCTCGGGCGTGGCTCACAGGAATGGATCTTTCTGTTCTTCGCCGCTGCCTTCCTGGTCAAGATGCCCGCCTTCCCGCTGCATGGCTGGATGCCCGACGGCTACCGGGCCATGCCCATCGAGGTGCTGATGGTCTTCTCGGGCGTGCTGGCCAAGGTGGGTGCCTACGGCTTCCTGCGCATCGTGCTGCCGCTCTACCCCCAGGCGGCCGCGCACTTTCAGATGCTCATGCTGCTCATCGCGCTCACGTCGATCCTCTACGGCTCGGTCATGGCCTTCACCCAGACGCACGTACGCCTGGTCGCCGGCTACTCCTCGGTGGCCCAGCTGGGGTTCATCACGCTGGGCATCTTTGCGCTCAACCCGCAGGGCGCCCAGGGCGCGCTGCTGCAGATGGTCAACCACGGGCTGGTGGTCGCGCCGCTGCTGTTCATAACTGCCCTCCTGGCCCGGCGCGCCGGGGGTTCGGAGGACATTCGGGACATGGGCGGGATCGCGACCAGGGCGCCCGTCCTGGCCAGCGTGTTCCTGATCGTCGCCCTGGCCACCCTGGCCATTCCCGGATCGTCGAACTTCGTCGGCGAGTTTTTGATCCTGCTCGGGGTCTTCAACACGAAGCTGGTGATCGCGGTGGTCGCCTTCAGCGGTGTGGTCATGGCCAGCGTGTACGCCCTGCGGCTGTTCATCCGGGCCATGCACAACCGGGTAGGTCCTGCCGTGCGCTCACACGACATGAGCCTTGCCGACGGCGCGGTCCTGGTGCCCTTCCTGGCCGTGATCGCCTTCCTGGCCCTGTATCCCCAGCTCGCCCTGCACCGCAGCGAGGGCTCGGCCACCGCGGCGGTGGCCGGCGCGCACGCTGCGCTCACGCCGGCCGCGGCCGCGGGCGGGCCACGGCCGTCGACCCTTTCCCCGCAGGTGGCCAGGACGCCTGGGGCGCCACTGCTGCCGGCCGGAAGCGCCGGCGCACTTGCAGCGCGGACCACCGTCCGAGCAACGCCATGAGCGCACTCGGCGCCGCTCACCTGATGGCCCACCCCCACGTGGACTTCGCCGGGCTGTCGCCGCTGATCGCCCTGCTGGGCGGTGCGGCCATCGTGCTCCTGCTGGGCCTTGCCCGCTCGGCCGTCACCCGCGAGCACGGTGTGCCCCTGCTCAGCCTGGCGACCCTCGGCGCCTCGCTGGGGCTGTCCATCTGGCAGCTGCATCAGCACAAGTCAATCGTCGCCGCTGCGCTTCGCATCGACGACCTCGCGCTGGTGCTCAACATCATCCTGGTGGCCGGAGCCGCGGCGACGGTGCTGCTGGCCTGGCGCGGCTTGGCCGCCCGCGAAACCGCCCACGGTGAATTTCACGCTCTGCTGCTCACGTCGGTGGGGGGCATGACCCTGCTCGTCTCCGCCCAGAATACGGTGGCCGTCTTCGTGGGTCTCGAGCTGCTGTCGATCCCGCTCTACGTGCTGTGCGCCTCGGAGATGCGCCGCGAGAAGTCGCTGGAGTCGGGGCTGAAGTACCTGATCATCGGCTCGGTGGGCTCGGCCACCCTGCTCTACGGGCTGGCCCTGATCTACGGAGCCACCGGCTCGACCGACTTTGGCGCCATCTCGGCTCAGATCGGCTCGCGCGGCCTGGCGTCAGATCCCCTCCTGCTCACGGGCATCGCGCTCAGCGTCGTGGGGCTGTGCTTCAAGGCCTCGGTAGCGCCCTTTCACCAGTGGACGCCCGACGTCTATGAGGGCGCGCCCACCCCCATCACCGCGTTCATGGCCGTGACCACCAAGGTGGCGGCCTTCGGAGTCTTCCTGCGCATGTTCAACGTCGCGTTGATTCATGCTCAGGGCAGCTGGGCGCCGGCGCTGGCGGTACTGGCCGCCATCACGATCGTGGTGGGTAACGTCGGCGCCCTGGGCCAATCCTCGATCAAGCGCATGCTGGCCTACTCATCGGTGGCCCAGTCGGGCTACATGCTCACCGGCGTGGTCGTCGCCAGCCGCCTGGGCGTGCAGGCCACCGTCTTCTACCTGGCCGTCTATGGGTTTATGAACCTCGCCGCCTTTGCGGTGATCGTCGCCCGTGAGCGGGAGACCGGGCTGGGCGACGACATCCGGGCCGTGGCCGGACTGGGGCGAAGCCGTCCGCTGTTGGCCTGGCCGATGACCATCTCGATGCTCGCGCTGGCGGGCATTCCGGCCACCTCGGGCTTCATGGGCAAGTTCTACCTCATCGACGCGGCCGTAGCCGGGGGCTACACCTGGCTCGGCGTGGTCATCGTCATCGGCTCGATGATCTCGCTGGGCTACTACCTGCGCGTGGTGGCGACCATGTGGATGGCCGACGCGCCCGAGACCGGACGGGCCCTAACCCCGCCCGCCGCGCGTCCGGCCATCGCGGGAGGCTCACCCGAGCTTGATGAGCCCGAGATCGACCCCCTGCCCGGCGCCCTCCCGGCCGGGCCCGTCGGCCGTCAGGGTGGCGCCGAGGTGGGGCTGGTGGCCCTGCTCGCTGCCGCGGCCACAATCGGACTGGGCATCGTGCCCCAGCCGCTGTTCGACCTCGTCCGTCACACGGGCAGGGCGCTGAGCGGCCTGCTCTAGTTTCACCGGTAGGCGCGGAAGGCCGCGCTAGAGCCGCCCGCTGTGCTCGGCGGCCTGCTCGGCCTCCTCGAGCTGTCGCTCGACCAGCGCAAGTCCGGCGTCCCAGAAGCCGGGGTCTGCGAGATCAACGTCGACCAGCGCGCCGAGCTCCTCGGGACTGCGCGAGCCCCCGGCTCGCAGCAGGGCCAGGTACTGCTCGACAAAGTCCTCGCCGCGCTCGGTGTAGCGCTCATAGACCGACAGGGCGAGCAGCTGCCCGTAGGCGTACGCGTAGACGTATCCCGGCGTGTTGATGAAGTGAGGGACGTAGGACCACCACGTCTCATAACCGGGCGTGAGCTCCACCGAGTCGCCCAACATCTCCCGCTGGCTTTCACTCCACAGCCCACTCAGGCGGTCGACCGACAGCTCACCCTCCTCGCGGCGCGCGGTGTGCACGGTCTCCTCGAAGCGGTTCATGGCCACCTGGCGAAACACGGTGGCGATCGCGCCCTCCAGGTGCTCGGCCAACAGCGCCAGACGCGACGCAGGCGCCTGGTCGGCCTCGAGCAGGCGACCGAAGACGATCGTCTCCCCGAATACCGAGGCCGTCTCGGCCAGGGTCAACGGGGTGTTCTGGTGAAAGACGCCCTGCCCGGCGGCCAGCGCGAAGTGGACTCCGTGGCCGAGCTCGTGGGCCAGGGTGAGCACGTCGCGTCGGCGAGAGGTGTAGTTCAGCAGGACGTAGGGATGCACCGAGGGCGCGCCCGACGCACAGAACGCGCCCCCGCGCTTGCCCGGGCGAACGGGCGCGTCGATCCAGCGCTCGTCAAAGAAGCGCCGGGCCAGGTCGCCCAGCTCGCCTGAGAAGGACGAGTAGCAGTTGAGCACCAGCTCGCGGCCCTCGCTCCAGGGGAAGGTGATGTCGTCCTGAGTGACCGGCGCCATGCGGTCATAGTCGGCCAGACGCTCCAGGCCGAGCAGCCTCGCCTTCAGGCGATACCAGCGCCGGGGCAGCTCATAGCGTGCGCGCACGGCGTCCACCAGGGCGCGGACCGACTCGTCGCTGGCCTCGTTGGCCAGGTTGCGCGCGCTCAGCCAGCTGGGGTAATGACGCAGGCGATCGTCGACCGCCTTGTCCACCAGCAGCGTGTTGAAGACGTAGGCCCGAGTTCGCAGCCCGGGCGCCAGCGCCTCGGTGACCGCCTCGGCGGCTGTGCGCCGGGCGCCGCGGTCGGGCAGCGCCAGGCGGCTCAGGGCCACGTCGAGCGCCACCTTCGCGGGTGCGCGGTCTTCACCGCCGTTTGCGCCACCGTGCGGGCCTGCGCCACCGCCCGCGCCACCCTCTGGGTCTGCGTCCCCGTCCGCGGGCAGCGTCACCTGCACCGCGGCCGTCAGCTCCTCGAACAGGCGCGCCCAGGCGTTGCGCCCGGTCAGCGCCTTCTCGGCGTAGATCTTCTCCTCGGGCTCGGAGAGCAGGTGCGTCCGGTAGCGGCGCACGGTGCGCAGGTGGTGTCGGCAGAAGTCCAGCCGGGGGTCCACCAGGAGCGACTCGGCCTGCGTCTCGTCGACGGCCGCCCACTCGAGATCGAAGAAGAGCAGCTTGGTCTGAAGGACGGTGACACGCTCCTCGACGCTCTGCATGAGCGCGCCGCGCGCCGGATCGGCGGTGTCGGTGGAGAAGCTCAGGCCCGCGTAGCTACCCGCCCGTTCGATCAGCTCATAGATCACGCTCAGCTCGCCCATGGCCTCGGCCAGCTCGGCGCCGTCGCGCTCGGCCACCGCGCCGGCGTGGCGCTCGGCGAACGTGTCTGCGAGTTCGTGCGCCTGGTCGAGCAGTCGCATGACACCGGCTTCGCCCTCCCCCTGGACGAGCGGTTGCAGATCCCAGGCCGTCTGCTCGAGCTCAGGGTCCTCAGCGGTGATGGCGCCGGCCATGAACAGGAGCTTAGAGAGGCCGCTCGCCGGGCCCGGGGGAGGACCGGCGCCGGGGAGCGCGCGCGCCGCTACGGTCTGCGATGGATGCTTTGCCGGACGCTCACCGCCTGCCTGGCCGCCCTCGTGACCATCACGGGTGCGGCGCTCCTCAGCGGGCCGGCCGCGGCGGCCGAGCCGGCTGGGGTGGTCGACGTGCCGGTGTCCTTTGCCGTGAAGAACACCAACAGCTCGAGCGTGTCGTGTGAGAGCGACGGCGCGCCGTACACGGTGCGCGGGCACCTGATCGCTCCCGCGTCCCAGCTCGCCGGCGGCAGGCTTGACACGGTGACCATCTACCTTCACGGCCTCGGTTACGGTGAGTTCTTCTGGCATTTCACCGGCGTACCGGGCTATGACTTCGCCACCGAGCTGGCGCGCGCCGGCAACGCTTCGCTCATCGTCGATCGTCTCGGCTACGGCGCCAGCGGCAAACCGCCCGGTAAGCAGTCCTGCTATGGCTCACAGGCCGACGTCACCCACCAGCTCGTCGGCCAGTTGCGAAGCGGCTCCTACCAGGCCGGCGGCCCCACCCCCGTGGCTTTTAGTCGGGTGGTGCTCGCCAGCCACTCCGCGGAGGGGTTCGCCGCCCAGAACGAGGCCTACACCTATCGCGACATCGACGGCCTCATGGTCTTCTCCTTCGCGGACTCGGGCTCGACCCCGCTCACGTTCTCCCTGTTCGGCGAGACGCAGGCGATCTGCGCGAAGGGTGGCGAGCAGCAGGCGGGCTCATCGGGACCCAGCGGATACGCCTACGTGGGCCAGAGCGACGCCGCCTTCCGGGGAGCCAACTTCTATGACACCGACCCCGCCGTCGCCTCGCTGGTCACGGCCATGCGCAGCCGCGACCCGTGCGGCGAGACCGCCTCGGCGGTGCCCAGCGGGATGCGCGACACGACCACCGACGGCCAGATCACCGTGCCGGTCCTGCTGGCCATCGGAGACCACGATGTCCTCTTCTCCCCGTCCAGCCTGCAGACCCAGAAAGCTCAGTACACGAAAAGCAAGGACGTGACCGCCACGACCCTCCCGAACGCCGGGCAGGCGGTGACCCTCGAGCGCTCAGCTCCCGCCTTCCGCGCCGTGGTAATCGACTGGCTGCGTGCCCGCGGCTTCTCCGGCGCGCCGCTGCCCAGTACGCCTGGCTCTCCCGGCACGTCGCCGCCCAACGGGGGTGGCTCAGCCGGCACCGGGACGCCTGCGGTGCGGCGCGCAGCGCACTGCGTCAGACGCCACCGACACCACAGCGGAGGGCGCTACTGCCACGCCGATCGCCGCGGACGCCACGCGCGACACCGTGCTCGCCACCCTCACCACCGCGGCCGGCACGCTCACCGCCCTTCAGCGTGACCCACCCGCCAACAGCAGCGGAGCAGGAGCGCGGGAGGACAGCGCGATCGACCTGATCGGATCGCCGCCGAAATAGAGAAAGCGCGCGGGCCCCAGTGTGACCTGGCATCCCGCCTCCAGTGGCTGGCTGCCCCCGCGCGGCCCCAGACAGCGCACGTTGTCGGCCGCGTAGGTCGCCCGCACCTGGGCCAGGGCACCCCCGAGGCGCACACCCAGACGGGTCACGGCTCCCCGGCCGTAGACGGTGATGCTCGCTACGTGCGCGGCGACAAAGGTGATGTCGACGTCGGGATAGATGTACTCGCCGGGATTGTCCGAGGGCAGGAAGGGCGGCGTATGGCGCGGCTGCAGGTACGGATTGTCGTGGCGACGCAGGGGCGGACCGAGCCGCGTGGCCACCCGGTCCAGGGGGGTGTCCAGGCGAACGCCGCGATAGCTCGCGGAAAGCTCGTCGACCGGGCCTCGAGCCGCGTCAGCCCGCCGCGCTGCGGTTGCGCCGCAGGCAGTCGACGCCAGCGCGGCGAGAGTGCACAGCAGGGTCAGAGCGCGGATCACGAGCGAGGACGGTACCCGCCACGGCCACCGAGCCCGCCGACCCCACGCCGCTTCGCCACGGGCACGCCGCGCCGGTCGTTAGGATCGCCGTCCTCGTGAGGGCGACGGTGAATACGCGTACAGTCGCGATCGCACGCAAACAGCGTTTTCCGCGCCCGCTGGCCACATCCCGGAGGCGCAGCCATGCGTGAGACCACCCCCAGCGTCTTCTTGATCGCGCGGCCGGCGGTGGACCTCGACGCCATGAGCGCCTACCTCCAAGACGTCGGTGGAGAGGGCTGGTTGGCGCGGCGCCGCCAGGAGACCGGCGAGGACCTCAACGGCGGGGAGCTCCTGGTCGAGTTCGGCGGACGCCTGTGCTACCGCAGCTGGGAGCCCGGCCTCAATCCCAACGTCACCAGCGTGCGCACCGATCAACGCGAGTACTTCGCCAACATCCTGCGCAGCGCTCACGGCAGCGTGCTCGAGCACGCCAGCTACTCCTTCGCGCTGCACAACGCCTCTCGGGTCCTAACCCACGAGCTTGTTCGCCATCGGGCCGGGTCTGCGTTCAGCCAGGAGAGCTTGCGCTACGTGCGCCTGACCGACATCGGCTTCCGGGTCGCCCCAGCGCTGGAGCCCTTGCGCGAGCAGGTGATCGCCATCGTCGAGCAGCTCGAGGAGTTCCAGCGCAGCGCAGCTGACACTCTGGGCGTCGACGCTGAGGGCGTGCCCTTCCACGTCAAAAAGGAGGCGACCTCCGCACTGAGGCGCCTGGCTCCCCTCGGCCTGAGCACTGACATCATGTGGACGGCCAACGTGCGCACCCTGCGCCACGTGATCGAGATGCGCACGGCGGAGGGCGCCGAGGAGGAGTTGCGCCTGGTCTTCGATCAGATCGCCCAGCTCATGCGTTCCGAGGCGCCCGGACTGTTTCAGGACTTCTGCCGCCGCGACGACGGCTCCTGGGTACCCGAGTACGCCAAGGTCTAGGGCGAACCCCCGCCCACGCAGGACCGTGGCCCGCGAGCGCCGGACGGACCTCCGAGCACGTCGCCCTACGAGCCCCGCATCTCCCGCTGGCGCAGCTCGATGCGACGGATCTTGCCCGTGAGCGTCTTGGGCAACTCGGCGGTGAACTCGATTCGCCGCGGATAGGCGTAGGCCGACAGCCGCGTGCGCACGAAGGATGAGATCTCCTGTGCCAGCTCGTCGGAGGGATCGCGCCCCTCGGCGAGCACGATGAACGCCTTGACCACATTGCCCCGGCGCTCGTCGGGCGACGCGACCGCGGCGGCCTCGGACACGGCTGGATGCTCCAGACAGGCCGACTCCACCTCAAAGGGGCCTATGCGATATCCGGCCGCGATGATCACGTCGTCGGCGCGGCCCTCGTACCAGACGTAGCCGTCCTCGTCCATGCGCGCCGCGTCCTTGGTGTGAAACCACTCCCCGCCGAAGGTCTCGGCGCTCTCCTGCGGTAGGCGCCAGTAGCCCAGGGGATAGTGCGGGTTCGAGCGCGCCCGCAGACCGATCTCCCCACGCTCGCCCTGGGCCACCGGGCGCTCGTCCTCGTCGAGGATGGCGACCTCCCATCCGGGCATGGGGCGTCCCATGGACCCCTCGCGCACGTCCATGAAGGGAAAGTTGCCGCACAGCGGGTAGGACTCGGTCAGCCCGTAGTAGTCGAGCACGGTGACCCCGTACTGCTCGCGCACCCAGCGGATCGCCTCGGGGTTCAGCGGCTCGCCCGCCGAGCAGACGATGCGAAAGCGCTGCGGGTAGCGCTCGCCGGCACCCTCGACGCCCATCATCGAGCGGATCGCCGTGGGGGTGGCAAAGACGTTTGAGACCTCGTGGCGTGAGAGGAAGTCCAGCTGGCGATGGGGCTCAAAGCCGCCCTCTCGCTGCAGCACGCACTGCACGGCGCCCAACCTCCACGGACCGAGCAGCGGTGCGATGCCCGCGGCCCAAGCCCACTCGCCCATGCCGTGGAAGCGCTCCCCCTCCTGCACATCGTGGCAGTAGCGGAACTCCTCGTGGGCGAGCAGGTAGCGATGGGCGTGCACAATGCCCTTGGCCAGCCCGGTGGTGCCCGAGGTGTAGTAGAGCTGGGCGGGATCGTCGGCCGAGGTGTCGGCGGTGGAAAACGAGGTGCTCGCGCCCTCCAGGGTGTGCTCATCGAGGACGAGCAGGTGCTCGACCAGGCTGGGGTCAAAGCGCTGGGCGTTGGCGGCATCGGTGATGAGCACGCGCGGCTGTGAGTCCCCGAGGCGATGGCGGATGCCGTCGTCGCCGTAGAGCACCGACATGGACAGCAGGATGGCCGCGAGCTTCCAGGTCGCGAAGAACACCGCCGCCGTCTCGGGGGTGGGCGGCAGCACCACGGCGACCCGGTCTCCGCGCGCCACCCCCAGTTGCGCAAGCACGTTGGCCGTCTGGTTGGCCAGGTCCTGAAGCTCGCCCCAGGTGACCCTGCGCACCGCGCCCGAGAAGTGCTCGTGGACCATGGCCGGCGCGTCGCGCGCGTGCTTGTCACACACGTCGGCGGCGATGTTGTAGCGCGCGGGCACCTCCCAGCGGTGCTCGCGCACGACCCCCTCGTATGTCCTCTGTGCGCTGGTGCTCACGCGTCCCCTCCCGGAGTTCTCACTCCTCCTGCGCCTGGAGCTCCTTGACCCGTCCCTCCAGCTGGCCCATGACGTTGGGGTCGCGCAGGGTGGTCACGTCGCCCATCTCGCGCCCCTCGGCGATGTCGCGCAGCAGCCGGCGCATGATTTTCCCTGAGCGGGTCTTGGGCAGGTCGTCGGCCCAGATGATGCGCTTGGGCCGGGCGAGCTTGCCGATGCGCTTGGCCACCGTTTCGCGGATGGCGTTGACGGTCTCGTCGGTTCCCTCTCCGTCGCCCTGCAGGGTGACGAACGCGGTGATGGCCTGGCCGGTGTCCTCGTCGGTCTGACCGATGACGGCGGCCTCGGCCACGTCGGGGTGGGCCACGATGGCCGACTCGACCTCCGCGGTGGACATGCGATGGCCCGAGACGTTGACCACGTCGTCGATGCGCCCGATGACCCAGTAGTAGCCGTCGGGATCCTTGCGCGCCGCGTCGCCCACCACGTATGTGTCCCGGCCGAGCTTGGAGAAGTACGTCTCGACGAAGCGCTCCTCCTCCTTGTACAGGGTCCGCAGCATCGACGGCCACGGCCGCTTGAGTACGAGCAGGCCCTGGCCCTCGGCCAAGGGCTTTCCCTCGGACTCGTCGAGCACGTCGGCGCAGACGCCAGGTAGCGGGGTGCCGGCCGAGCCGGGCTTGGCGTACTGCACCCCGGGCAGCGTGGTGATCATGATGCCCCCGGTCTCGGTCTGCCACCAGGTGTCGACGATCGGACAGCGCTCGCGCCCGATGACCTTGTAGTACC
>JAABUQ010005994.1_pt1 | contig 18808 bp, 19 predicted proteins | sample 5560001 | NCBI WGS metagenome assembly JAABUQ01 (sample SAMN10711888, study PRJNA513371) | rock metagenome | isolation source: Antarctica rocks | place: Antarctica: Victoria Land, Finger Mt nord | collected 2015-12-18
CGCGGTGCGCGAGCAGAACCCGGACGATCCGACGTTGCAGCCGGATTTGGCCCGGTCGCTGCTGAGGCGGCTCACAGAGCCGACGCCGAATGCCCAGGCGCGGCTTTATGCGCCGGATGGGCAGTTGATCGCGGACAGCCGGGTCCGGGAGGGGGCCGGGGGCGCTGTCGTCACCGAGCCGCTGCCGCCGGCGGCCATACGGAGCCCAGTTCTGGATACGGTCGGCACCGTGTATGACAAATTGATGTCGCTGCTGCCGCACAAGTCGCAGAGTCCGTTCGTCGAGGTCAGCCCGAACGGCGCCGGGATCGATTGGCAACCGAACGTCAAGGAGGAGCTGCGCATGACCGGCTCCAGCCTAGGGCGCGAGATGCCGCCCTACATCCGGCGGACCCAGGACGACCGGCTGCTGGTGACGGTCGCGGAGCCCGTCATGCGGAACCGGAACACCGTGGGGATCGTGCTGCTGACGCGGGAGGCGCGGGAGGTGGACAACAGCCTCCTGACGGTTCGGATGAGCATTTTGGGATTGTTCGCCTTGGCTCTGGTGCTGACGGTCGCGCTGTCTTGGTACCTTTCGCTGACGATTGCCCGGCCGATCCTGCGCCTGGCTGGCGCCGCGCACGAGATGAGGGAGGGCCGCGGCCGGTCCGGAACCGTGCCGCCCATGCTGCTGCGGCGCACCGACGAGGTGGGCGAGCTGGCCCATGCGTTGACGGAGAGCGCCGCGGCGCTCTGGGCGCGCATGGACGCGACGGAACGGTTCGCCGCCGATGTCGCGCACGAGATCAAGAACCCGCTCAGCAGCATACGCAGCGCGATCGAGACGCTGCGCCGGATCGAGGACCCGCACCAGCAGCGGCGGCTGCTGGCCATCATTGCGGAGGACGTGATCCGCCTGGACCGCCTGATCAGCGACATCAGCGACGCCAGCCGGGTCGACGCGGAGCTGTCGCGGACGGCGACGGAGGCCCTCGATGTCGGGTCCATCCTGGGCATACTCGCCGAGATCCACGATGCGACCCGAGTGGAGGGCGAGCCGGTCATCGTGTTGGACGTGCCCGAGGCCCCATTGCTGGTGCAGGCGGTGGAAGGGCGCCTCGTGCAGGTTTTGCGGAACCTGATCGGCAACGCCCGCAGCTTTTCCCCGAGGAACGGAACCATCCTCCTGCAAGCACGCGAGACGGGCGCGATGGTCGAGATCAGCGTGGCGGACGAGGGGCCGGGAATACCGCAGGCCAAGCTGGAGCATGTGTTCGACCGGTTTTATTCCGAACGCCCCCAGGGTGAGCAGTTCGGGCAGCACTCTGGCTTGGGGTTGTCGATCAGCCGGCAAATCGTCGAGGCGCTCATAGGGCGGATTTCTGCAAAGAACCGAATGAGCGACAAGGGCCGGGTCGTTGGGGCGCGCTTTGTCGTGCAGCTTCCGAGATCGTCGCGCTGAGTGCTTCACGTGAAGCACAGCCGAGTGAGACACGGCCGATTCCTGACGGTTTCTGAGACGCCGAAACCGGTTGCGCTCGCCGTGCCGGCTGCCATCCCCGCGTGTGTCGGCGGCAATGCCTTTCATTTTGCTTCGATCCAGGCCACACAGCAGTCGTCATGCTGATTCACGCAAGCTGCGCGGCCCGCGACGGCCACGGCGTACTACTGTCAGGGCCATCAGGGGCAGGAAAGTCCGACCTGTTGCTGCGTTTGCTTGATTATGGTTTTTCCCTAGTTGCCGATGACCAGGTTTATATTGTAGACGGGTTTGCAACCGCTCCTGCGGCACTGGCGGGCTTGCTGGAAGTGCGTGGGCTTGGCATCGTCAAACTGCCATTCGTTCAATGCGTCCGGCTGGCGCTCGCGGTTGAGCTTGCGAGAGGGCCTAGGATGCCGGAACCTGCCCGGCACTCCAGCACGGGGCTTCCACTCGTTTTAGTTGACTCAACATTGTGCTCTGCACCCGTCCGGGTGGTGTTAGCGCTGGATTGCGCACTAAATCGGATAAATCAAGTTGCTGGAGCGTTTGCGTGACGAAACTGCGCATTGTACTGGTGAGCGGTCTGTCCGGTGCAGGCAAGGCATCCATCCTGCGTGCGCTGGAGGACCTGGGCTACGAGGCGGTCGACAATCCGCCGCTCAACATGGTTTTGGATGTCACCACCCGCAGCGAGCGCCCGCTTGCGATCGGCCTTGACGCCCGCAGCCGCGGCTTCAACCCGGACCTTGTCCTTTCCACACTCGACAACCTCGCGCAGAACCCAGCGTTGCAGCCCGAACTCGTCTACGCCTGGGCTGATGAAACAGCCCTCCTCCGCCGCTTCACCAAGACCCGCCGCCGTCACCCGCTGGCGCCGCAGGGCCGAGTCGTGGACGGCATCGCCGAGGAGGCGGCGTTGACCCGGCCGCTCCGCAATGTGGCGGACCTGGTGATCGACACGTCCGACCTTCCGCTCGCCGAGTTGCGCAAGATCATCGAGGTCCGCTTCCGCCCCCGGCTTTCGGCGGGCGCGGAACAGCCGGGCCTAGTCGTGTCCTTGGTGTCGTTCGCATTTCCCGCAGGGCTGCCGCGCGAGGCGGACATGGTGTTCGATGCGAGGTTTTTGCGCAATCCGCACTATGACCTTACGCTGCGGCCCAAGACGGGATTGGACCGGGACGTCGCGGCATATGTGGAGGCCGACGTGGATTTCGTCGGGTTCATCGATGCGATCGATGCGTTCCTGACTCTCGTTCTGCCTCGCTTTGTGCAGGAGGGAAAAAAATATGCTACGATTGCGGTGGGTTGCACGGGCGGTCGGCACCGGTCGGTCCATATCATAGAACTCTTGGCACGCAATTTGCCCACCCTATTCGGCATTGCGGCAGGAAAGAGGGAGTGGCAGGTGACAGTGACGCATCGTGAGTTGGAGCGAGAGGGATTTGTTCAGGCTACCCCTGCGGCAAGCGCGCCCGGCTAGGGCGCGAGACGGCAACACGGTTCAGCGATGCCACCCATATTGGTGGTCCGGAAGTTTTAAGGTAATATAATGATCGGCCTTGTGCTGGTGACGCATGGGCGTCTCGCTGACGAGTTGCGCTTAGCAATGGAGCACGTCGTTGGCCCCCAGCGAAATGTGGCGACTGTTTGCATCGGCCCCAACGACGACATGGAAGGTCGGCGAACAGAGATACGTCAGAACATCGCCCAAGTGGACTCTGGCGACGGCGTCGTCCTGCTCACGGATATGTTTGGCGGCACGCCAAGCAACCTGGCGATTTCGATGATGAGCCGCGAAGGCGTGGAGGTCATATCGGGCGTCAACCTGCCGATGCTCGTGAAGCTCGCAAAGGTGCGGTCGAGCCAAACGCTTGCGGAGTGCGTCGACTGTGCGCAGGCCGCAGGCCGGAAATACATCGCGGCTGCCTCGCACGTGCTGCCGTCATGCAAGAAGTCCGGCACATGCGACTGACACGATGAGCGACGCCGAGACGCCGCCCCCGAGCAGCCCGACGCTGGTCAGCCGCACGGTCACGGTCTCCAACCTGCGCGGGCTGCACGCTCGGGCCGCCGCCAAGTTCGTGACCCTTGCCGAACGCTACGGCGCGTCGGTCGACGTGACCCGTGACGGGCAGACCGTTTCGGCGCGTTCGATCATGGGGTTGATGATGCTTGGGGCAGGACAGGGGTCGCAACTCGAACTGCAAGCGGATGGTTGGGACGCCAAGGAGGCCCTGGACGCCTTGGCAGCCTTGGTCGAGGCCGGCTTCAATGAGCGGGATTGAGGCGGACAGAGCGGAGGCGGACAGGGTAGGGGCGGGCAGGGCAGGGCCGCGCCAGCAACCGGAACCCGCGGCGCCGCTTGAGCAACGCCTGTTCGGCATCGCGACCTGCGCCGGGGTGGCGATCGGCCCGGTGTTCCGGACGGTCGAAGCGCCCGCCCACGTCACCCGGCACAAAATCCAGGCCGTGGACATCCAGGCGGAGGTCGCCCGGCTCGATGCCGCCCTCTTGCAGTCCCGCAAGCAACTGTTAAAGCTGCGAAACCGCCTGATCGTGCTGCCAGAGGAGAGCCAAGGCGAGATCGCGCCGCTGCTGGACGCCTACATCCAGATGCTCAGCCCGTCACGGCTGGTCCGGGGCGTGCGGAAACGCATCCAGGAGCGGCTCGTGTCGGCCGAAACCGCGGTCATGGAGGAGGCGAACGCGATTTCCGGGGCGCTTATGGCATTGACGGCCGAGGACAGGGCCGTTTCGCAGCGCCAGGCCGACGAGGTGCGGGAGGTCGGCCGCCGGTTGGTCCGCAACCTCACCCGCGCGCCGTTCCGTAATTTTGCCGGTGCGGCGCAGGGCGCGATCCTGATCGCCGAGAGCCTCCGCCCCGCCGACGCCGCGTTGATCAACCCCGCGCAGATCGCAGGCGTGGCCACCGAGGAGGGCGGAACCGACGGCCACACCGCCATTCTGTTGCGTGCGCTCGGCATTCCATCGGTGCTGGGCACGCCGGGCCTGATGGCGAGCCTGCGCACGGGCAGCACCGCGGTGGTGGACGGCGTCGTCGGCACCGTGATCCTGAACCCAGGGCCTGCCAGCCTGGCTGGTGCCCGCCGGGCAGTGGCCACGTTCGCCAGGGACCGGCAGCGGCTGTCGCGTTTGCGAAGGCTTGCATCCGTGACCCTGGACGGAGAGACGGTGAGCCTGCAGGCTAACCTCGAGCTGCCCATCGAGCTTCCCATGGTCGCGCAGTCCGGCGCGAGCGGCATTGGCCTGCTCCGCAGCGAGTTCCTGTTCATGAACCGCGACATGGTTCCGACGGAGGACGAGCAGGCCGAGGCCTACCGCAACGTCGTCGAGACGATGGCCGGGGACAGCGTGACGATCCGGGTCCTGGACTGGGGCGGCGAGAAGGAGATAGAGGCGCTGGTGACGGCCGGCGTCGTTCCCGAGTTGGTGGACGCCAACCCGGCGCTTGGCTTGCGGGGGATACGGCTGCTGCTCCGGCAGCCCAACCTGTTCGAGACCCAGTTGGCCGCCATCCTGCGGGCGGCGCTCGCAGGCCCCGTCCGCATATTGCTGCCTATGGTGACCAACGTCGCCGAGGTGCGGGCGGCGAAGGCGGTGTACCGCCGCGTGGCGGACCGCTTGCGGCAGCGGGGCGAAAGGCTGCCCGCCGTGTTGCCGCCGCTCGGCGCCATGGTTGAAACACCCGGCGCGGCGCTCTGCGCCCATGTGCTCGCGGCCGAGGCCGAGTTCTTTGCCATCGGCACCAATGACCTGTGCATGTACACGCTCGCCGTCGACCGCGGCGAGACGGAGGTTGCCGAGCTTTATGACTCGCTGCACCCTGCGGTGCTGCGGCTCATCCAGATGACCATGGAGGGCGCGGCGTACCACCGCATCCCCGTCTCGGTCTGTGGGGAGATGGCGGCCAACCCGGACATGACCCCCCTGTTGCTGGGTTTAGGGCTGCGAAGTTTCAGTACTAACGCCTCCGCCGTGCCCCGCGTCAAGCAGGCGGTCCGAGGAACCACGATCAACGACTGTGAACGTCTGACCTGCCAAGTCTTGCAGCAATCAGACTCCGCTCGAACACGGGAATTATTGGCCACGTTCGGCCAGTGACTGGCGGCTAGGTGGCTTGTGCCCGCTCAATGGCCTCAGTAGAGGGCTATGTCAGCCGCCTGTTCTGCCCCTACGTTGCTGCATTCAATGGGGCGCCGTCATTGCAAGCCGGCTTCGGTGCGGCAACCCAGGGGCTGCAAGGGCTGCGTTTGGGTCTTGCAGCCCCTGGGTTGGCATTAGACAGGGTTCAACCCGTTCCGAAAATGACGAAACACGGTCCAGGGGCTAGTGCGAACCGACCCGCCGGACCCAGCTTCCCATCATCTCCGGGAAACGGTGTTCAGCGCTTCGACCGTCCCGGCCCGCAACGTCACGTTGCCGTTCACGACGGACAGGGCGGTGACGGGAACCGCCGCCTCGTGGCTGCCAGGTTGAAAGTAGGAGCCGACCATGATCACCGCGGTCAGGCCGTCGCCGCTCAGGTGGCGGACGCTGCCGATCTTGTTGCCCTGCAGGTCGTAGAGCCAGCGTCCGACCGAGCTCGACGCGGCGGCGTAGGGTGAGACCGGGCCGACCTGAGCCTGGGCCATCGCCGCGCCGCCAACCGACAAAGCCAAAACAGCCGCCAGGCGGAGAAAACGTATGGTCATAATTGTGATCTCTCCTGGTGGCACACGGATACAGGCGGTCCGAAGCGCGTCGCGGTGCGACGGGCCGCCAACCGGCGGGCGGCCCCTTGGTTTAGTGGACGGGCTTCCCAGCCTGCGTGCGCTAGCCGCCCGGCGTATGTACAGGGGACACGGCCGCATAGGCCGGCGTGCTGCGCCGGGCATGCGCCAGCATCCAGTTGTGGATGCGGTTCGCCTGCGCGTAGGCAACCGTTCCCTCTTCGAAATGTGCAGGCAGGGAGTTGGCGGTCTGCACGGCGCCCTGGCTGCCATTGCTCGGCAGGACGTTGCCGGCCAACGCCGGCAGGTTGGAGCCTGCGTATCCCGCAAAGTTCGGGTAGCCAGCCGAACCGGTGTCGGCGACCTGCGGAGCGGCCAGGACCGTGTGGGTCGTGAGGCTGCCTGCATTGTTGGGGAACGGCTCGCCGTTGCCCTCGCCGGCCATTGCGGGCGCCAGGCCCAGGCTCATCGCAGCGACGGCAGCAAGGATTGTCATCTTCATGGTCTGTCTCCTGTGGCGGGGTCGCCCTTTGGGTGGCCTGCCGGGTTGCGGCGGCGGCGTTCGATCAGGAGCGCGTCGTCGGGGATAGACATGGGTTCTGCTGCACTGCGGCATAAGGCGGCCCGGGAGCATGACATTCATGCGCTGCGCGTGAGAAATCCCCGGCTATCAGGCGAGCGCAACTCCCCCTGCTACCCCAGCCCAAGGGCCAGTTGCGCGGGGCCTGGCCGGGCTTCGGCCTGCAGGCTCGACAGCGTGGTCCCGAGCAGGCGCACGCCGCGCCGTGGCGGGAACAGCGGGCGCAGCAGCCCGAGGCTGATCCGCTCCAACTCCGCCCGCTCCGCGACCGGTTCGGCGGTGGACCGGCTGCGGGTGATCTGCTCGAAGTCGGCGTACTTGACCTTGACCGTCACGGTGCGGCCCGCGTGCCCGCCCCGGCTGTAGGCGTCCCACACCTTGGCGAACACCGGCTCAAGCGCCGGCGCCACCTCGTCCCAGTGCCAAAGGTCGCGCTCGAAGGTGGTCTCGCCGCCCACCGATTTGCGCACCCGGTCGGCCTGCACCGGGCGGTGGTCCACGCCGCGGGCCACTCCGTACAGGTAGTCGCCGGCTTTGCCGAAGTGCTCGGCCAAGAAGGCGCGCGACCGCCCGCGCAGGTCGAGCCCGGTGTGGATGCCGAGCGCGTGCATCCGGGCCGCGGTGACGGGGCCGATGCCGTGGAACTTGGCGATGGGCAGCGTTTCGACGAAGCCCGGACCCATGCGCGGGGTGATGACGAACAGGCCGTCCGGCTTGCGGTGGTCGGAGGCGAGCTTGGCCAGCAGCTTGTTGTAGGACACCCCGGCCGATGCGGTGAGGCCCGTCTCGTGCCGGATGGCGGCCCGGATCGCGGCGGCGATGGCGGTGGCCGAGCCGCAGTCGAGCAGCGGCGCGGTCACGTCGAGGTACGCCTCGTCCAGCGACAGCGGCTGGATGGTGAGGGTGTAGCGGGCGAAGATGGCGTGGACCTGCCGCGACACCGCCTTGTAGACGTCGAAACGCGGCGGGACGAACACCAAGGCGGGGCAGTGCCGCCGGGCGGTGACGGAGGGCATGGCCGAATGCACCCCGAAGCGGCGGGCCTCGTAGCTCGCGGCGGCGACCACGCCGCGTTCGCGGGAGCCGCCGACGGCGACCGGCACGCCGCGCAGGCGCGGGTCGTCGCGCTGCTCGACGGACGCATAGAATGCGTCCATGTCGACGTGGATGACGCGGCGCTGGCCGGGAGCGTGGTTGGCATGGTCGGGATCGGGCGGCATGCGGCCCGGATGCTAGCACCTTGCACCGCATATGAGAACAAAGCAGGACCGGGCGGCACGGTGCGACCAGCGGGCCTGGCCTTCCCCGTGCGGAGCGCCTTTGGATCCCCGTGCGGAGCGCCTTTGGATCAGTGTGCGGTGTCTGCCCAGCCTTCGGTCGACACGGTTGCCAGGCGCGCTTCGGCCGCCGCGAAGATGCCGTTCGGGATCAAGTCCATGATCGGCTCCAGGTCCGTGAAGGCGGCGGCCGAGGATGCGGTCCCGTCCATCCACTGCACGAACAAACCCGTGCGGTCGCTCCAGCGGCAGACGGTGAACAAGGGCCGGTTCCTGGGGCAGTCCGTGCAGAACACGAACGCGACCCAGGCCATCGCCACGTCGGCCTGCACTTCCAGCATCCAGCCTTCGGGCAGGTTGTCCTGCAATGTTTCAAACTGGCACGCCTCGCCCTTCGACAGCAGCGGGGTGGCGAAGCTGGCCCTGGGCACGCTGGTGTTCTCGGTCAGCATGGCGGTGCTCTCCAGGGGCGCAGAACGTCCGCACGGTCACGGAACGTCCAGGTGCATAGGCCTGTGCCGGCTGCGGCGCGCTCGGGTGCGCGGGCCGGGCGGGGCGCCGTGCTACTGTTCCAGCTCCAATACTCGGGCCAGCGCCAGCTCGACGCTGCCCAACTCCTGGTCGGCGCCGGACGCCCTGGTGATCACGGCCGTCCCGGCCTGGGTGGCGTTCAGGAACCAGAGCGGACTCATCCGGTCGTGCTTGAACAGCTCGGCCAGCTCAGGGTAGTCCTCATGGTCCGTCATGATGCGGACGCTGAAGCCCCGCGGCTGTGCGGCGCCCCAGGCCATGATGGTCTCAAGCTGGGATAGGGAGAAGCATGTGGCATCAGGCGCGTTGGTGGTGTCCATGATCGGGTCCTCGCGACATGTTCACCCATACATCACGGTCTTGTGAGACTTTGCAAGGGGGAAAGTCACTGAATCGCATACGGCGGCTCGTTGGCCAGGCTCCGGCGTTGCCGAATGGGTGTCGTAGGCGTCGAAGGCCCGCGTGGCGTAGCGCGCCTCGGTCGCGGCGTCGGCCACCTCCGGCGCTCCGGCCTGCTGTATGGGCATCGCCAGGTAGACCAGGACGTTGCGGGTGTTGTCCGGCAGGTCCAGCGGCGTGGGATGGTCCGCCTCGCCGGGGATGCTGAACGGCATGCCGTCCTGGAAGCAACCGCTCGCCTGGGCGACGGCGAACCGGCCTTGGGCGAGCAGGTCCCGACTGACCTGCAACTCCGACAGCCCCCAGCCGAACGGGCGCAGCGCCGTCGTGCGGCCGCGCACCAGCGCCTCCGCCCAGCGGTCCTGCTGCTGGAAGTGCTGGGTGCGGAGGAACATGCCCTCCCGCCAGATGACCCGGTTGGACCAGCTCATGGCGCCCGCTCTTTCAGCTCGGCCATCGCCTCCTCGTAGGCGAGGGCGAAGGCGCGGCCGAACGCGCTGTCGAAATCGTCGGCCAGCGCCGCCTCGATGCGGCCGTGGCGCGCCACGGCGGCGCTCCATAGCCGGGCGCGGCGTCCTTTGGGCCAGAGGTCGACCGGGCGGTGCGGCAGGGCAGCGTCCACCGCGGCCGGCGCCAGCGACTGCACCAACGCATGCGCCGCCGCCTGCATGGCCGTCACGCTGGCGAGTTCGTGCAGGCGCAGGTCGCGCAGCGCCTCGCTGATCGCCACGCGCGGCTCGACGCCGCGCCGCACCGGGTCCAGCAGCCCCAGCAGCGCGTCGTCGTCGTCGGCTGCGAACTTCAGCGGGTTGTTGCCGCGGCGCTGGATGCGGGTCTGCTCGATGCGGAAACTGGATTTCACGTCGGCGCGGGCGATCATGGTGGCGCGCAGCCCGGCGACCATGGCGCGGAACGCGGCGCCGAGCGCCTCCATGGTCGCTTCCGGCGCCTCCGGCCGCAGCTTCGGCATGCCGGCGCCGCGCAGGAAGGCGACCAGCAGCCGGTCCTCGCCAGGAGCCAAGGGTGGCGCGTCCGGCGCCGGGTCGGCGCGTGCGGCCGGTGTGACGAACGGGTTCGGACCCGCTCGTAAGTCTTCGCACGAGCCCGCTCGTAAGTCTTCGCACGAGCCCGCTCGTAAGTCTTCGCACGAGCCCTGGGGCGCATGGGCCGGCAAGGCAGCGGGAGGCGGCGCGGATGGCGGCAGCGGGTCGGCCGGCTCGCCCAGGACCGGACGCCAATCTGGCGGCAGGTCGAGGCCGGCGCGCGGAGGGGGAAACGGGTCGTTGATGCCCGGCGCGTTGTTCGGCTGCGTTGGCCCGGTGAAGTCGACGCCAAAATCTTCACCCAGCATAGAGAAGTCCGACGACTTTGCAGGCTCGTGCGAAGACTTACGAGCGGGCTTGCCCAGGAACGATCGGTCCTCTGGCGGCCACGACGCGGGAGCCAAATAGCCCGGTGCAGCCTCGCGCGCCGCCTCCTCGCGGACCTCGATCTCATAGCTGCCGAGCCGCAGCCGGTCGCCGGCCTGCACCGGATGCGGGGTCGGCCCGATCGGATCGGCGCTTTGGTTCAGGAACGTCCCGTTGGTGCTCCCGTCCACGATCTCCCAACCGGAGCGGCCCTCGGTGACGGTGCAGTGCAGCTTCGACAGATGGCGGTCCGGGTCGGCCAGCACCCAGTCCACGCCGGGGCCACGGCCGATGCTGAGCGCGCCGCCCGGCACCCGGCGGCTCTCGGGGGTGGCGTAGTCGGGGCAGCGCAGGATACGCAGCAGCAAGCTCGTGCGAAGGCTTACGAGCGGGTCCACCGCTCACCCGCCGATCAGCACGGTCGGCAGGCCAACCATTATAGCGCCTCCATGGGCGGTGGGGTCGCCCGTGCGCGCGGCGGGCAGGCCGCATACCAGAACGGTCGCCGAGCCTTTAGCGATCACGTCCGGCGGCCCGGTGCAGACGCAGGAGTCGCCCATACGCGCTTCCGGCACTGCCTTGACCTGGAGGCAGCCGCTGAAGCCAGCCACGGCCCAGCATCCGATGACATTATTCATTGGGAATGAACACGCGCCGGCCCTGCGCATCGAGACCGACTTTACCGATCGTTTTCGGAGGAGCCGCAACATCCGGTGGCGGGGCGGGCGCCGGGCTGTCGCGTTCTGGTGCGAGGGCCTCTGCTCTCTTGTCCTGCTGAGGCGTGCGCCGCTGGCCTGCTGCGGGGGCATCGTTCCCCGGCGGTTTGGTTGAATCTAGATCGTCCGGCGCATCTTTGGGTTGGCGCTCCGCACGGAGGCGGTCAAGCCCACTTCTCCACGGTGGAGGCTTGTCGGCCCGGGGTCCGGCCGGTGCCCTGGGGGGCGGGCCAAGTGGTGAGCTGCGCACCTCCCTATGCGGAACCTGCGGCAACCTCTGCGGGTCCGTCAGTGCATTCGGCAGGCCCGGAGTCGGAACGGCTGGGGGCAAGGGGTAGGCCAACGGGGCGGGAACGGAGCCCCGGCCTGACGGGTCCGGGGCTGAGAACAGCGGCGCGGCCGGAGGGGAGATCGGCTGTGCCGACGACGCCTCGCGTGGCGCCGGGGACTGCTCGGGGAGGTCCGACGGCACCGCCTGCGGCATGGGACCGGGCCTTGCAGGGTCAAAACTGGCTGCCGGCGCCGCGGCCGTTTCGGGGAGCGGCAGTATTGGCCGTTGAACGCCTGCCGTCTTTGAGGCGGCGCCGGGCGCCAGCATTCTGTAGCCCGCCATGCCGCCCGCCGCTGCCAGCATGACGAGCAACGCTCCCGCGACAGGGTACGCGTACGACGGCGCCGTGCGCCTCGACGGCCCATGGACTCTCCGGGCGGCCATGGACCGCACCGCGGGCTCGGCCTGCTTGACGGCAAGGGCGTCCCTGAGCGCCTGGGCAAACCCCTTCGCGTCCTTGAACCGCCGCTCAGGCTGCTTCGCCATGGCGCGGGCGACCACGTCGTCCACCGAACGGGGCGCAGTCCTTGAAATGTCGGAGGGCTTCGGCGGCTCGGTGCTCAAGGCCTTGTGCATGATGGTGGCCAGGCCGCCGTCGAACGGCCGCTCGCCCGTCAGCAACTGGTAGAGGATGACGCCAGCCGAGTAGATGTCCGTGCTCGGGCTGAGCGCCTCCCCCCTGAACTGCTCGGGCGACATATAGGCCGGCGTGCCCATGATCATCCCAACCTGGGTGATGTCGCTGTGCTCGACGCGGGCAATGCCGAAATCAGCGATCTTGGCGTGCCCGTCGCCGGTCAGCATGACGTTCGCGGGCTTGATGTCGCGGTGGACGATGCCCCGGTCATGGCTGTACTGCAGCCCGGCCAGAACATCTTGCATCAGTCTATAGATTTCCTGGATCGTGAAGCGCGTGCCTGTTTCGAGTGCGGACTTCAGGGTTCCTCCGTCGACGAACTCCATGACGATGAAGGCGGACTCCGCGGTTTCGCCATAGTCGAAGATCGCCACGACGCTCGGATGCTGCAAGCGGCCCGCGGCCTGCGCCTCGCGCTTGAAGCGGGCGAGGTGCTGCCACCCCTCCGACTGGCCAGTCTGCGCCAGCGGCACAGCCTTGATGGCGACGCGCCGGTCGATGGCCGTGTCCCACCCGTCGTACACGGCGCTCATGGGCCCCTTCGAGATCTTCGCGCGGATCTCATATTTCCCGAGGACAGTTTGCACCGGATTGTCTACTTCTTCATCGACCGTGCCAGGGCGGCACCCGCCTTAGGGCGGCAGACCCCAATGCCCTGCCTTATACGGCCTCACTCGGCCTTGCCTATCTCACGGAATTGAGAGGGCGGGTTTCAAGGGTTTCCATGCTGCCCGAGCCGCATCCACGGGTCCGTGACGCCGATGCGGCCTGTCATGGCCCAGGCACGGCACCCCAGATGCAGCACCAATATCCAAGTTGTCATAAGCCGTGGCCATTGCACGCATGGCCATCCCCTGGCAGGAGTGTGTCCGCCTGCGCCATGCAGGAGCTGGACGACAAGACGGCTGCACGCCCCACAACGGCGTTTCCGAAGCTGCCTGCCTCCCATGCAGGTCAATGCGCCGCCATGGTGGAACGCATTCAGCTTTTTCTGGTCCCATCTGCCGCAGGGAGTTCGCATGAGGGGTGTTCCCACTGTTTTTGCACTCTGCCTCCTCACGGTTGGAGGCTGTGCCGCAACTCGTTCGACCCATCCGCCAATACCCCCGTACCAGACCGAGGACGTCCCTCTGCCGCCAGTTTCCGCGGTCGTGGTTGTTTGGCAGCCCGGCCACTTTGACTGGGACGGCGCCAACTACCAGTGGATGCCAGGCGAGTGGGTGGAGCGCAAGAGCACGACGTGGCTCGACGGCTACTGGGACGAGACCAAGCCGACCCCGGTATGGGTTCCGGCCCACTGGGTCCTAAGTCCGACTCAGGCCCTCAAAGTCCCAGCTCGGAAAGCCCTGGATGGCTTGCCGGCCTTGGCCCAAGCGGCCACCTGAACCGCCGCTCCGCTTCTGCGATCGGGACATCGTTGATGGACGCCTCGCGGCGGCGCATCAGGCCATCCGCGTCGAACTCCCACTGCTCGTTCCCGTGGCTGCGGCACCAGGCGCCGTCGCTGTCTTGCCATTCGTAGGCGAAGCGGACTGCGATGCGGTCGCCCGTGAACGCCCAGACCTCCTTGATCAGCCGGTAGTCCAGCTCGCGCGCCCACTTGCGTTGCAGGAAACCGACGATCGCCGGGCGGCCGGCGAAGAACTCCGAGCGGTTCCGCCAGGAACTGCCCTCCGTGTAGGCGAGCGACACACGCTCGGGGTCGCGCGTGTTCCAGGCGTCCTCCGCCGTGCGCGCCTTGCGGGCGGCGGTTTCGGCCGTGAAGGGCGGGCGCACCGCCGTCGGCCCGGTCGCGGGGTGGGCGGGCACAGGCGAGGTGGTCATGGTGGAGCCTCCGTTTGGCCGATGGGCGGCCGGCTCCGCATGCAAGCACGCTCTCCGGGGCCCGCGATCAGCACGTCCACTCCGGTCATCCGCTGCAACGCCGGTCCGTGCTATGCGCCGGCTTCGTAGTTGACGATGAAGTCGGCGGGCGGGGTCGGTCCCCAGACATAGAAGGCGTCGTGGCCGGGATGGTCGGCGGCGGGCCAGTCGCAGTCCACCGGGATATAGTCGATGTCCGACGAGTACTCGCTGTAGCTGCCCCAGGGGTCGCGGACGTAGTGGAAGTAGTTGGAGCCGAGCACGTGCCGCCCCACCCCCCACCCAGCCGAGAAGCCGCGGTCGGCCATTTGCATCGCGCCGAGGCCGACCTCGTGGATCGACCCCACGTCCCAGCTCAGGTGGTGCAGCCCTGGGCCGCCCGACTTGGCCAACGCGATCATGTGGTGGTCGCTGCCGTGGATGCCGTGCATGAACGCCACCCCGTCGCCGGACCGGTCGGACAGCCGCAGGCCGAGCACGCGGCCGTAGAACTCGATGGAGCGGAGCACGTCGCTGCTGAACAGCAGGATGTGCGCCAGCCGGCGCGGCCGGACGAAGGGCGCCTTGGACCGCGCCGTCGACCCCTGCACGCCCGGCGGCGACGATGGGTTGCACTGCGCCGCCTTTTCGTTGGGCGACGACTTCTCGGCCACGCGCACCTCGATCAACGTGCCGTCGGGGTCGCGGAACCACACGCCGTTGGTCGCGAACCCGTCCGGCGGGTCGAGCTGCGCCACGTCGAACCGCTGCAGGCGGGCGCGCAGGCGCTCGATGTCCTCGGCGTAGGCGCCGAACGAGACGTAGGTCAGCCGCTTGGCCGCGCCCTCGTTGACGCGGCCCCAGCGGTGGTCGTTGCCAAAGGTGTAGAGGCCGAGTCCGTTGCCCTCCTCGCGCACGTCCAGGCCGAAGCCGCTGTAGAACTGCTGCGCGTGCTTGAGGTCGGGTACGACGAAATTGAGGTGGTCGACGGAGTGGACGCCCAGCTCGCCGGGGCGGCGGGGCCGGGGCGGCATGCTTCTGATCTGCGTCATCGTTGTCCTCCTGTTGGCCGCGTCTTGCTGTGCGGCCTATATTGGGTGGCTGGCGACCTGGGGCGAGGGCAGTCCGTCCTGCCGCAACGGCCGGCTTTGGCCCGTTCGGCGCTCCGTCCCGCCCAGCGTCGCCGCCGGCACGCGGACGCCGTTGCCGGCGAGCGCCGCGGTCAGCGCGTCCACTAGCCCCTCAAGGCCGCGGGCTTCGGCAACGCCTCCGAACACATAGAAGTCCGGCCGGGTGACCATGCCCGCCGCGCCGTGCGCGTCGAGGAAGGCCGCGTACTTGCCCTCCATGTCCACCACGAGGTCGCCAGAGGGTGCGCCGGCGATGCCGACCACATGGGCGCCGATGTCGGCCAAGGCCCGGAGCTGGTCCGGGCGCAGCAGGCCAGCCGGGTCGGCGTCCCGGACGACGACGCAGAAGCCGAGGCCAACGATGTCGTCCCAGCGGCCCTCGCGCCCCCGCCAGCCTACGGACCCATGCGGCGAGAGCAGCCCGGCCATGGGCGCAGGCTCCCCGTCGGCACCCTTCGCCAGCAGCCCGGCCGTGAGGTGCGGGAACGGCGGCGGCTGCTCGGCCCTGCCGTCCTTGAACGCCCGGTCGCGCTCCGCCGCCTCCGCAGGGTTGGCGATGCAAATGATCCGGCCCAGGTAGATCGCCGCGTCGGTGACTGCGGCCACATGCGGCTTGCGCTCGGCGGTGTAGCTGTCCAGCAGCGCGTCCCCGGACCGGCCGCGCAGCACCGCGTCCAGCCGCCAGCTCAGGTTCCAGGCGTCGCGGATGCCGGCGCACATGCCCTGGCCCATGAAGGGCGGCATGGTGTGGGCGGCGTCGCCGGCGAGCAGCACGCGGCCGGCGCGCCAGTCATCGGCGATCAGGGAGCGGAAGGTGTAGATCGTGTGGCGCACCAGCTCGGCCTGGTCGGGCCGCACCCACTGGCCGAGCAGCCTCCACACGTGCGCCTCGTCCTGCAGCGCCTCCCGCGTCTCATTCGGCAGGCGCATGAACTCCCAGCGGCGGCAGATCCGCCCGTCCTGCACGCCGCCCGGCACCATGGTCGTGGGGCGCTCGGGGTTGCAGTACTGGCCGCAATCCGGGATGTCGAGCGTGACGCCGGGGTTCAGCTTCATGTCCACAACCAGCCAGTCCGCCTGGAAGCCGCGGTCCTCGCGCCCGATCCCCAAGGTCTCGCGCACCAGGCTGTTGGCGCCGTCCACGCCAATGAGGTAGCGCGTCCGCAAGGTCCGCGTCCGGCCGCCCTCCAGCTCGCGCAGTTCGACCTCGACGTGGCCGCCCCGGTCGGTGAAGCCGGCGAGCTCCCAGCCCAAGTTCAGCTCGACGCTCGGCTGCTCGCCGACTTTGGCCCGGAACTCCGCCTCCAGGCTCGGCTGGTGGACGAAGTTGACCGCCGGCCCGCCGGAGACCGCTCCCGCGCTCCAGTCGATGCAGAGCAGCTCCTCCCAGTCCGCGTTGAACCACTGGTAGAGCGGCGCCGGCCGCGACACGCGCGACAGCCCATCGCCGACGCCGATCGCGTGCAGGATGCGGGCGGCCTCATGGTCGACGCACACTGCCCTTGGCAGGGCGTAGGGTTCGAGCCACCGCTCGGCCACCGCGACCCGGTGCCCTTGGCGCCCCAGCATGAGCGCGAGCACCTGGCTGACCGGCCCGTAGCCGATTTGGACGACGTCGTAGATGGAATTGTCCTGCACGGCTGTTCCCTCCGGTTTCCGGTTCTTATTGTATCGCCCTGCACACCGGGCGGCCGGCGGTGGCCGCCGCCGTCAGCGTGCGCCGGGCCGGGCCGCCACCTGGTCCACAACCGGGTTGCGCAGGGTGCCGAGCCCCTCCAGCTCCACCTCGCAGACGTCGCCGGGCTTCATCCACAGCGGCGGCTTGCGCGCGAGGCCGACGCCCGAGGGGGTGCCGGTGACGATGATATCGCCGGCTTCGAGGGTGAACGCCACGCTGAGCACGGAGACGAGCGTCGCGACATCGAACACCAGGTCGTCGGTCGAGGCGCTCTGCACGACCTCGCCGTTCAGCCGCGTTTGCAGCCGCAGCCCCTTGCAGCCCGGCGGCAACTCGTCGGCGGTGACGAGATAGGGTCCGAAGGCGCCGGTGCCGTCGAAGTTCTTGCCCACCGTCCACTGCGGCGCCTTGAACTGGTAGTCGCGGACCGAGGCGTCGTTGAACAGCGAGTAGGCGGCGACGTGGTCGAGCGCCTGCGCTTTCGGGATGTCGCGCCCGCCGCGGCCGATGACGGCGACGAACTCGCCCTCGTAGTCGAGCTGCTCGGACACGCGGGGACGGACGATGGGCGCACCATGGCCAATTAGGCTGGAGGCGAAGCGGGCGAAGATGGTGGGGTAGCTCGGCACCTCGAAGCCGCTTTCCGCCGAGTGGTCGGCGTAGTTGAGGCCGACGCACAGGATTTTGGGCGGCGACGGCAGTGGCGGCAGCAGCTCGACGGCGCCAAGGTCGACCGCCGGGCCGGCGAGCAGGGCGCGGCCTGCGCTGAGGAGGCGGTCGCCGCCGCCCGCGACGAGGCTGGCCAAGCTGCCGGGATACTGGCTGTCCGTGGCCGCGTAGCCGTGAAAAGGGCCGTTGCCGTCAGCAGCGGCTAAACCTTCGACGGCGTTCTGCCGGTATGCCACGAAACGCATGCGTGTTCCCCTTGTTGTTGCCGGGCGGCGGCCACTGTGGCGGGTTCGACGCCTGAATGCCAGATTTAAATCTACCAGCTAACAAAAAATCTATCTTCCTATGAGGAATGGTTTTTCCTGCTGTGGCCTACTAGATTGGCGTCATGTCCCGTGCCGCCCCCAGCAGTTCCAGCCTGACCCAGAATGCCTATGAGCGGCTCCGCGCCGACCTGTTGGCCTGCCGCCTGCCGCCTGGGGCACGGCTGCGGATCAACGAGCTGTGCCGGACCCTTTCGGTCAGCCTCAGCGCCGTGCGGGAGGCGCTGTCCCGGCTGACCTCCGAGGGGCTGGTCGTCGCCGAGCCGCAGCGTGGCTTCCGTGTCGCCCCGATCTCGGCCGATGAGCTGCGCGACCTCACAGGAGTGCGCGCCCAAATGGAGGGGCTGTGCCTGGACCGCGCCATTGCCGCCGGCGACGTCGGCTGGGAGTCGCAGCTCGTCGCGGCCTTTCACCGCCTGTCCCGCACCCCGGAGCGCGAGCCGGCGGACCCGGACCGCATGAGCGAGGCATGGTCCGCGGCTCATGCCGCCTACCACGAGGCCCTGGTCGGCGCGTGCGGCAGCCCGTGGCTGCTGCGGCTGCGCGGGACCCTCTATGCCCAGAGCGAGCGCTACCGGCGCCTTTCTGTCCCGCTCGCCGGAGGGGTCGCGCGCGACCTGAACCGCGAGCACCAGGACATTATGGAGGCCGCCCTCGCCCGCGACGCCGGGTGCGCCAAGGCCCTTATGGCGCAGCACTTGGAGCTGACGACCCGCGTGCTGCTGGAACAGGCATGGTTGGCGGACACGCCGCCCGGCCCGGCCCGGCGCAGCATCCGGCCGGCCATGGGGTCCGCCAGCGTGGCCTGAGCATCACGCCCGGACGCGCCACACCTCATGCTCGGCTGTGCCCGGCCACGTCAGCAGTGTTTGCTCTATTACCTCGCCATCACAAACAAATGAAGCTCTGCGGCATCAACCTTGGTCCTGGCTAGAAACGGTCCTGCCAGCGTGCCCTGTTCCGGACAGGGCCATTCAGTTCTAATTACTGGGTTCCAAGAGCGAGCAGCTGATCGAAGCTGACGGCGTTGGCATAGAGCGCCAGGCTGATGTTCTGGACGCCGTTGGCACGCAGGATGTTGAGCGCGACCG